>Ga0210398_10007130_pt1 | contig 10179 bp, 7 predicted proteins | sample IncBWC4OmetaG_FD_161047 | JGI IMG/M metagenome (GOLD analysis project Ga0210398, IMG submission 161047) | Forest soil microbial communities from Barre Woods Harvard Forest LTER site, Petersham, Massachusetts, United States - Inc-BW-C-4-O | ecosystem: Environmental > Terrestrial > Soil >...
CGCCGCCCACCGCGGTCGCGACCACCGGCACTTGCGCGGCGAGCGCCTCCAGCACCGCGTTGGGAAAACCCTCACTGCGCGAGCACAGCACGCTGACGTCCAGGTACTGATGCAGGTTGTTCACTGGCAGAATCTCGCCGGCGAAATGCACACGCGCGCCGATACCAAGTTCGTCGGCGAGGCGCGCGAGCGCCGCGCGCGTCGGGCCATCGCCGATCAGCAGCACATGGATCTGGGCGGAGAGCCCGCACAGTGCGCGCAGCAGCATCTGGTGATTCTTCACGGCCGCCAGCCGCGCCACGCTGCCGACGACGAAGGCATCCTCCGGCACGCCCCAGGCGCGCCGCTGCGCCGCACGCTCGTCTGGCGCGAGCCGCGCAAAAGCGCGCGCGCCGACGAAATTGGGAATGCGCACGATCTTGGCGGTGCGCACCCCCTCCTCCGCCAACACGCCTGCGACCGCCGAGCTGTTGGCGAGGATGCGATCGGCCAGCTTGCAGGCCCAGCGGTTCAACGGCACGAGTCCGGGACGCGGCGCATCGTAGAGCCAGCGTCGGCTGGCGATGACCCGGCGGCCGGCGAGGCGCGCCCAGGGCACCGCCAGGATGTTGGTATACAAATCGTGGGTGTGCACGACCTGTACCGCGTAGTGACGCAGCAGTCGCGCGAAGCGCCATCCCTGGCGCGCGGTGCGCGGCGCATACAGTCGCGAAATCGGTAGGTGCACCATACGGACGCCGAGGGCCTCGTAGCGCGCACGCAGCGCGCCATCGCGATGAAGGTGAAAGACGGTAAACTCGAATTGCTCGCGGTCAAACGCTTCCAGCGTCCGGATCGCATTCAGCTCGGTCCCGCCCACCGCCAACGAGTCGATGCAATAGCCGATGCGGATGCGACTGGGGCACGGCATCGGTCGGATCACATGGCCTCGGCGCGGCGATTCAGGCAACCCGAATCACTGCCCACCGGGCTTGTCGAACACGTACTGCACACAACCGAATCCGGCGCCCTTGCTGCGCAGGCGGCTCAACACAAAGCCCGACTTGCGGTAGAAGTCGAAGATCTCATCGGGTGAGGCAACCTCGAACGGATAGCCACCGACCCAGTCAACCACGTCGCGCCAGCGGCTCATGCCGCGCGTCGGGTCGGGCTGACGCCAGCTGCGCAGGTAGCCGCCGAACTGACCTGCGACGAGCGCCGAACCGGCGGCCTTGAATTCGGTCGGCCCTATGGCCAGGACCGCCCACGGTGCCTTCAAGGGTCGCGGCAGCCAGTTGTAGATCTGTTTCGCGCGCAACCAGCGCCGACTGCGGCTGCCCTGGTCGTTGTAGATTGCGATGAACAGCTGGCCCCCGGGTGCCACCAACGGCACGACGTTGCCGAGCGCCTGCCACATGCTGCCGGTGTGATGCAGCACACCCCAGGAGTACACCACGTCGAAGCGTCCCAGGCCTGCGAGATAGCCGGCATCGAGCACGGAGGCCTCGGCGATGGTCCACGTCTCATCGCCGGGATAGAAGCGCTGGCGCAGTGTCGCCGTGCAGGCAACTGAATGCGGGTCGTAGTCGAAGGAATGTACGCGCGCCCCGAGGCGCCGCGCCGCCAGACTGAACAGGCCGCTGCCGGAACCAGCGTCGACGAAAGATCTGCCAGCGAGGCTCGTGACGCCGAGCATTTCGCGCAACGACTCGACCGCGTAGCTCACGCGTTCCTCGGTCAGACTGGCGAGAAATCGCGCCCAGTTCTTGCCGAATTCAAAGCGGTCGCCACTCGCCACTTCCCTGGCGTGTGTGCCCTGCCCCTGGCTATTGACTACCGCATCCACATCCTGGTCCCACAACGCACATCCGCAAGGATGCTACGAGATTTGCCCACTTCACACTAGCGGCGCCACGCGCTGACTGCTCCGCTTGTGGCGGCACGCCATTGCGCACTGGATTACGTAATCTCAGTCGCCGCCCTGCGTGCGGGCATAACTCACCTTATGCCAGGCGCGTCCTGAGCCGCCACTGATCCACACCCAGAAACCCAGCCACGCGGCTGCATTCAGCGTCACAAACGAGGCAGCCGCCGCGGCGAGGCGCGAACGCGCGCCGATGAGGCCGCACAGCGCGAACAGCGCCAGTGCGTAGAAGGCCAGCTGTGCCCAGAAGGCCAGCTGATAGAGTCGGCCATGCAGCACTGCGCTGCTGACGAATACGCCGATCAGCAGCCACGGGACCAGCAGGCGCAGCACCTTGTGTGAAAGGAACTGCAGCCATAGGGGATTGCGCCAGGGCAGCAGCGCCTGTGGCAGAGCCGCCATGAGCTGGAAGTTGCCGCTTAGCGTGCGTACCTTGCGACGAAATTCGTCGCGCGGCCGCTCCGGCAGACGGTCGTAGGCAAGCGCGCGCTCATCGTGCAGCACGCGGTAACCCTGCATGGCGACGCGCAGCGGCCAGTACACATCATCGAGCAGCAGTCCTGGCGGAACCGGCGTGAACAACTCGCGGCGCAGCGCGGCGATCGAGCCGGAGACACCGACGCTCGAGTGTAGACGCGACTCGTTGCGGCGCAGCCATTTCTCGTAGCGCCAGTACAGGCCGATGCCCGCGAGCGCGCCGGGTGTGACCTCGAGCAGCAGCTCCCCGCTCGCCGCTCCCACCCGCGCGTCAGAGAAGTTGCGCAGCAGCGCCTGCAGCGCATCATCGGCCCAGCGCTGGCGCGCATCTGCAAACACCAGGATTTCGCCGCGCGCGAGCGCACAGCCACGCGACAGGGCATAAGCCTTGCCGTGGTTCTCCGGCAGCTCAAGTACCTGCACCAGCGAGCCTGGATAGGCGCGCGCCAGCTCCGCTGTGCCATCGCGGCAGCCATCGGTCACGACAATGATCTCGCCCGCGCAACCGCAGCCGGCGACCAGGCGCGCCAGCTCATCGAGTCTGGCGCGGATACGCGGTGCCTCATCGTGGACCGCAATGACGACACTCAGCGAGCGGGGATCGGCCGCCGCGGGCGCCGGGCCGGAGGCCGGGCGCAGCGCCGCCAGCAGCCACACGGCGGCAGGATATAAGAAGTAGGTGTAGGCGATGAGCACCCCGCCGCCCCAGAACAATGCCATGAGGACGGCATGCACGACACTGTCGTTATGACTCACGGCGGCGATTCCACCATGAGTTGCGTCGGCCGCGCCGCCGGATCAGGACGCCGGTAGTCGGGCGCGCTCGATAACTGTTGCCTTGAGGCATTCCTCATCAAGGAATGATAGTCGCAGGATCGTACGGGCGCGTCGCAGCTCGGTTTCGTGTGCACCAGTGTTACAATGCAGTGCACAATCTAGAATGCTAAGACATGACGCAACATCATGATAAATGTGATATTCAAGTTTAAATTGTGGCCGAATAATTTTCTCTTGCACTGCATACAAATAAATGTATAATGGCCGCCAGTTATCACTGATGCAGGAGTTGCCACCATGATCGACAAACAAGCCTTTGACCCCAGCGCCATGATGGCTGCGACCCGCGAAGCCTTCGCCCCCGTGCTGAAGGCGCAGCAGGACAGCTTCAAGAGCTTCGAGCGCCTGGCGCGTCTGCAGTACGCAGTCGCCGGTGACGTGCTCGAGTCAGGCCTCGCCCGCGTGAACGCCAGCTTCGTTGCTGCCAGCCCGAGCGACCTGCTCAGCAAGCAGAGCGAGCTCAGCACGCAGCTGGCCGAGAAGCTGCGCGCCCGCGCCGAGGAATTCGCGACGGTGACGTCCGAGATCCAGGCGAAGTTCGGCCAGCTCGGCAGCGAGATCGCGGCCAAGGCAGTGCGCGGCCGCAAGGCAGCCTGATATTGTGGCGGTCCATCGCACCCGGGAGTTCCTACTCCCGGGTGCGGTTCCTTTTAGAGGGGGATCGCCGTGACCGTCCGTTCGAAGAAGAAAGCCCGGCGCGCCGCGCGCCCGGCTGCAAAGCCCGCAACCACCTCTCCCCCTGAGTCACCCTGCAAAGCCGAGGTCGAGCGCCAGCTGCAGGCGCAGCTCGCGGCGCTCACCGGCGGACTCGCGCCCGCTGATTACGCCGAGACGTGGTGGGACTGGTATCTGGGGGTCGCGAATCATCCGCCGCGCCAGATGGAGCTGGCACGCAGCGCTTGCGAAAAAGTGCTCGACAGCTGGCAGTTCGTGACGCGCGCCGGCAATGGCGCGCCGCTCGCGCCGGGTGCCGAGGAACTTGGTTTCGGTGATTCCGCCTGGAATACCTGGCCGTTCAATGTGTACGCGCACACGTACGCGAACTGGGTCTCCTGGTGGCAGCAGGCGCTCGCGCCCGCCGCCGATGCGCCGGACCCACAATCCGCACGGCGCAACTTCTCCGGCAAATTGCTGCTGGAAGCGGCCTCGCCCGCCAACTTCCTGCATACCAATCCGCGGCTTCTCAATCAGACCGCCGCCGAGTCCGGCCAGAATCTGATCCGCGGGCTCAAGCACTGGCTCGAAGACGCGCAACGCATGGGTGGCGGCGGGCCCACTCCCGGAACCGAGAATTTTCAGGTGGGCAAGGACGTCGCGATCACCCCTGGCAAGGTGGTCTATCGCAATCGCCTGATCGAACTGCTGCAATATTCGCCGCAGACACCGAAAGTCTACGCCGAGCCGGTGCTGATCACGCCGGCCTGGATCATGAAGTACTACATCCTCGATCTGTCGCCGCGCAATTCGCTGGTGCGCTACCTGGTCGAGAACGGCCACACCGTCTTCATGATTTCCTGGAAGAACCCCAATGCCGCCGATCGCGAGCTCGGCATGGATGACTATGTGCGGCTCGGCTTCGTCGAGGCTCTCGCGGCCGTGCGTCGCCTGGTACCGCGTAAAAAGGTGCACGCGGCGGGCTACTGTATCGGCGGCACGCTGCTGGCGATCGCCGCGGCGCAGCTCGCGGCTGCCGGCGACCGCTCGCTCGCCTCCCTGAGCTTCTTCGCCGCGCAGGTCGACTTCAGCGAGCCCGGCGAGCTGTCGGTGTTCATCACACCCAATCAGATCGCCATGCTCGAAGCCATGATGCATAAGAATGGCGTGCTGGAGAGTGAGCGCATGGGTGGCGCGTTCGCGCTGCTGCGTTCGCGCGATTTGTTGTGGAATCCGGCCGTCGAGCAGTACGTGCGTGGCGAGCGACCCAAGCTGAACGATCTCATGGCGTGGAATGCCGACGGGACGCGCATGCCCTGGCGCATGCACAGCGAGTACCTGGAACGCCTCTATCTGAGGAATGAGCTCGCCCAGGGAACGTTTACACTCGATGGCAAGGGGCTCAGCTTGGCGAAACTGCAGTTACCGATGTTCGTCGTCGGCACGGAAACCGATCATGTCGCGCCGTGGCGCTCGGTGTACAAGATCCGCGGCCTGACGCGCAGCGCCGACTTCACCTTCCTGCTCACCAGCGGCGGACACAATGCCGGCATTGTCAGCGGCCCGGTGCACCCGAAGCGCCGGCATCGGCTGCTGACTTGGCACGACCCGAAGCGCTCGTTGTCACCGGAGGCGTGGCTGGAGAAAGCGCCATTGCACGAAGGTTCCTGGTGGCCGGCGTGGCTCGGCTGGCTGCAGCAGCACTCCAGTGCGCGCCAGGAGAGCGCCCGCGCGACCCCGACCGGAAAGCGCGCTGCCGCGCTTGAGGATGCCCCCGGGCAGTACGTGCGCGAATGAGGCCGTGCGCAATGGACGGACTGGGCAATCGGCGTAGGAGTAATATCCGCTAGTCAGTGCCTGATGCAAACAACGGGGGATTGGGCGATGACCACGAAGACCAAACGGATTGCCTATGTTACCGGCGGCATGGGTGGCATCGGCACTTCCATCTGCCGCCGCCTATGCAGCGACGGCTACACGGTGATCGCCGGGTGCGGCCCGGGTTCCGCGCGCAAGGACCGCTGGCTGGCGGAAATGCGCTCGGAAGGCTGCAACATTCACGCTTCCGAGGGTAACGTCTCCGACTGGGACTCCACCAAGCACGCATTTGATGCTGCGCGTGCCGAGATCGGACCGATCGACATTCTGGTGAACAACGCCGGCATCACGCGCGACGGCACGTTTCAAAAGATGAATTTGGATGCCTGGCGTGCGGTCATCGATACCAATCTCAACTCGTTGTTCTACGTCACCAAGCAGGTGATCGACGGCATGATCGAGCGCGGCTGGGGCCGCATCGTCAACATCTCCTCGGTCAACGGACAGAAAGGCCAGTTCGGCCAAACCAACTATTCGACCGCCAAGGCGGGAATCCACGGCTTCACCATGGCGCTGGCGCAAGAAGTCGCAGCGCGCGGCGTGACCGTGAATACCGTCTCGCCGGGTTACATCGGCACCGACATGGTGCGTGCCGTCAAGCCGGAGCGCCTCGAAAAAATCGTCGCCGGCATTCCGGTCAAGCGCCTGGGTGAGCCGCAGGAAATCGCTTCGATCGTCGCCTGGCTGGCCAGCGAGGAGTCCGGTTTCGCGACCGGCGCGGATTTCTCGCTCAACGGCGGCCTGCACATGGGTTAGCGGGCGCAGCGCGCCACGCGCGGAAGCGAATCGTTGAAAGTCTGCGTAGTAGGCGCTGGCGCCATCGGCGGCTTGCTCGGCACGCGGCTCGCGCGCAGTGGCGCCGCCGAGGTCTCGGCGCTAGCGCGCGGGACGACGCTCGTCGCCTTGCGTGACCACGGATGGCGTCTGCAGGAGGGTTCGGCGCTGCTGCAGGCTCCGGTGGCACTGGCCTCTGACGATCCGTGCGAACTCGGCCGCCACGACCTGGTCATCATCGCACTCAAGGCGCCGGTGCTGCCGGCCCTCGCCCCGCGCCTCGCACCGCTCATCGATGAGAGTACGGTGGTGCTGCCGGCCATGAACGGCATTCCCTGGTGGTTCGGCGCCGGCATCGCTGCGCTCGGCGAGCGGCCGCTGCAGAGCATCGATCCGGGCGGGAGGATTGCCGCGGTCATTGCGCAGAGCTGCGTGGTCGGCTGCGTGGTGCACGCGAGTGCCACTACCGGGCCGCCCGGCATCACTCAGCACCGCATGGGACGCGGACTCATCATCGGCGAGCCGGATGGCGCGCAGTCGGCGCGCGCCGCGGCGCTGAGCGGCCTGTTCGAGCGCGCCGGTTTCGAGGTCAGCGCTTCCCGTCGCATTCGCTACGACATCTGGTACAAGCTCTGGGGCAACATGACCATGAACCCGGTCTCGGCCCTCACCGGTGCCACGGCCGATCGCATTCAGAACGATGATCTGGTGCGCGCCTTCTGCTCGGCCGCGATGAGCGAGGCCGCCGCGGTCGGCGCGCGCATCGGCTGCGCGGTGACCGAATCTCCCGAGGATCGCCACGCGGTCACGCGCAAACTGGGTGCTTTCAAAACCTCCATGCTGCAGGACGTGGAAGCGCAGCGTCCCATCGAGCTCGACGCTCTGGTCGGCGTGGTGCGCGAGATCGGCCTGCGCGTCGGTGTGCCGACACCGAACATCGACGCATTGTTTGGCCTTACGCGCCTGTTCGGCGAGGTGCGTGGGCTGTATCCCGCTCGTTAGCTCTGCCGCCGACGGCATTCACGGCGCCTTCGCGCCGGCGACGACACACACAGCACCCCCGCTGCCTGCGCCAGCCGCGACAGGCTGTAGCCAAACCCGCACGTCTCTACATCGAGACATTTGCGAGCGCCGCGCTGAGGCTTTTTACTGCGGCGCAATCCGCAGCTGAGCAACAGAGCTGACGGCGGACCCAGAACGCCGCGCGCGCTGCGCTTTGACTGCAAAACAAGGGCAAACCCAACCGCAAGGGGGGGACGCAAAGCCTCCGGTCTCGAGACTGAGATAGCGGGGTCACCGGCAGTGCCGACCGTCACTTCGGCCTCATTGAGCAGGCGGCCGCGCGCGCAGCACGGCTGCAGGAGAGGCAAATGCCCCGAATCTTCGCCGTGTTTGGATCCCTGCGTTTCGTGTTGCTTGGTGTGCTTACCCTCAGCGCAACCTGTCTGAGTTCGAACGCAAGTGCACTCACCATCTCGGGCACCCCGCTCAGCGTGGTATTCGCGAACAAGAGCTATTCCTTCACCCCGAGCGTCAGCGGCTCCAACGGTCACGCGCTCGCGTTCTCGATCGTCAACAAGCCCACCTGGGCCAGCTTCAGCAGCACCACGGGCAAACTCTTCGGTACACCGACGCTGGCGCAGGCCGGCTGGACCACGCACATCGTCATCTCGGTCAGCGACGGCGCCAGTTCCGCCGCGCTGTCGCGCTTCGACCTGCTGGTGCGTTACGACAAGGTGCCGCCGACCATCACCGGCACACCGCCGACCAGCGTCAGCGCCGGTAGCGCTTATAAATTCCAGCCGGTGGCCAAGGATGCCGCCGGCAACCCGATGTACTTCACGATCACCAACAAGCCGGATTGGGCGACCTTCAGCATTGTCACCGGCCTGTTGTCCGGCACGCCGAGCAACGCACAGGCCGGCACCTATGCAAACATTGTCATCCGTACCACCGATGACAATGAATCGGCCTCACTTGCGCCCTTCAGTATCACGGTCAAGTCGGCCGCGCCGCCCGGGGGTACCGCCACGGTAAGCTGGGACGCGCCCACCGAGAACACCAACGGCAGCGCGCTCACGAATCTCGCGGGCTACTGGATCCACTATGGCACCTCGCCGGCGAATCTCAGCCAGCTGGTCGAGGTCGCCGGTACGACGGTTACGAGCTACACGGTCGACAACCTGGCGGCGGCGACCTGGTATTTTGCGATTACCGCCTACACGACGAGCGGTGAGATGAGCGCGCAGTCGGCGATCGCCAGCAAGACGATCGACTAAGTAGCAGCAGGACCGGGCGGCGGCGCCGCCGCCTCGGCGCGCGTGGCACCAAGTGTCGCCACCAATTCGCGCACGTCGGCCGCGCTGATCTCGCCGTGCGTGGCGCAGATACGGATGACCTCCTGCCCGGCAAAAGTGGTGGCCGCCACCCAGGCGCGGCGCGAGGCCAGCACGCGCCGCACGATCTCACGGATCGGCGGATAGCCGGGCGGGGGCGTGACGCACAGGACCGCCAGATGCGAATCATTGCGCACGCTCCAGCCGGCGGCACGCAGCTGTGCAGCGATCTGCGCGATTACCTCGACCGCCCGTTCGACGTGCTGCGCGTAACCCTGCCAGCCGGCCGCGGCGAGCGACAGGAACAGCTTCAGGCCCATAAAGCGGCGCGACCACTGCACGCTGTTGAGGTACGGATCGAGCGCACTCACGGTGGAGGGCATGAAATCGGTGGCCACCCGACACGCATCACTCAGTACCGCCGGATGGCGTGTGATGAACATGCCGCAGCCCATGGTGGTCGCGAACCACTTGTGCGCATCGATCGTCAGTGAGTCGGCGCGCTCGATCCCGGCGAGCACACCCCGCAGGCGCTCAGAGCACAACGCCGCGCCGCCCCAGGCCGCATCGACGTGGTACCACAGGCCGAACTCACGCGCGATCTCGGCACACGCCAGCAGCGGATCGACCATGCCGCCACCGGTGGTGCCGGCAGTGGCCGAAATCATGACCGGCACGATGCCCGCCTGAAGATCGCTACCAACGGCTTGGGCGAGCGCCTCGGCGCGCATTTGCCCGCGCTCGTCCGTGGCGATCAACCGCAGCGCATCCCGACCCACGCCCGCCTGATGGACGATCTTGAACCAGGCCGGCTGGCACTCACGCGAGGTATACATGGCGACCGGACCGGAGAAGGCACGCACGCCGGCGCCGCTGAAGCGCGGTTCCGCCCGCGTCAGCGCGCACAACAGCGCGGTGTAGTTGGCCTCGGAGCCCGCCGTGGTGAAATGACCGCCGGCATCCGCGGGCAGCCCGGCACGCTGCGCGAGCAGGCGCACGACATGCGCCTCGATGGCGACCGGCACGGGCGAGGAACCGGAGCTCGCGAGCTGTGGATTGAAGGCGCCCGCAATGCGGTCGGCGAGCTGCGCGGGAAAGTTTGCGGCTGGATTGAACAAGCCGAAGTAGCGCGGGTGATTCATATGCACCACGCCGTGCTCGAGCTGCGTACAGGTCCATTCCAGCAGCCGCTCTGCCGCCTGCGGGGCCGCGAAGTCGAAAGTGGCGAGCTCGGCGCGAAACTGCGCCATGTCGATGGTCGGAACGACCGAACCGGCGGGCACGCGCTCGGCCGCCGCCAGCAGCCGCTGAGTCAGCAGG
>Ga0210398_10007131_pt1 | contig 10179 bp, 8 predicted proteins | sample IncBWC4OmetaG_FD_161047 | JGI IMG/M metagenome (GOLD analysis project Ga0210398, IMG submission 161047) | Forest soil microbial communities from Barre Woods Harvard Forest LTER site, Petersham, Massachusetts, United States - Inc-BW-C-4-O | ecosystem: Environmental > Terrestrial > Soil >...
GACGCGCATCCGCAACATGGAGGACGTGCTCGGCGTGCCGCTGCTCACGCGCGGACGCCAGGGCGTCACGCCGACCCAAGCCGGCCGCACGCTGCTACAGCATGCGCGCACCATCCTGCGCCAAGCCGAGCGCCTGCACGAAGACCTCGGCGCCTATGGCGGCGGCCTCGCCGGCCAGATCCGCGTGCTGTCGAACACCAATGCGCTGACCGAGTTTCTGCCCGAGGCGCTGAGCTCGTTCCTGGCCGAGCATCCGAGCGTCAGTGTCGATCTTGAAGAGCGGCTGAGCGACGAGATCGTCGGTCTGATCGCCGAAGGTGTCGCCGATCTCGGCGTCGTCGCCGGCACGGTCGACGCGGGTGCGCTGGAAACCTATCCGTTCCGCCGCGACCGCTTCGTGCTGGTGGTCGCGCAGGATCATCCGTTGGCGAAACGCGCCAAGATCGGTTTTGAATACGTTCTCGAACACGATTTTGTCGGCCTCGACCGCGCCAGCGCCATCCAGCGCTTCCTCGCTACCAAAGCCGTGCGCATCGGCCGCCCGCTGCGGCTGCGCGTGCAGCTGCGAAGCTTCGACGCGGTGTGTCGCCTGGTCGAATGCAAGGTCGGCATCGGCATCGTGCCGGAAACCACCGCGCGCCGTGTCTCGAAGACCATGGCGATCGCGATCGTGCCGCTGACCGATTCCTGGGCGGTGCGCGACCTGACGATCTGCATTCGCAGCATGAGCGAGCTGCCGCTCTACGCGCGGCAACTGGTCGAGCATTTGCGGGCCGAGTAGCCCGCATGAGCGCAGCGAAATGCGGGGATCGTCGCGGAGTAAGTCCCGGATGTCGCTTCGCTCATCCGGGCTACATTAGCTGGGCATCAGCACCCAATAATCGAGATCGAGCAGCACGGCGGGATCGTAGTCGTCGCCGGTCTTGAGCGGGAAATCGCCGCACGGCTTGTCGTTGGTGGCGACCGTGCGCAGCCGCAGCGCGCCGACGTCGGTGCGGCCCGGCAGCTCCGCTTTGGCCAGCACCTCCGACCAGGCAAAGACCGTCCCGCCCGCGAACAAGGGAGCAACGTGGCGACCGCCATTGATGGCGGCGACGTGGAAGGCGTTGGCCAGCCCATTGAAGGTCAGCGAGCGGGCGAGCGAGATGACATGGCCGCCGTAGATCAGCCGCCGGCCAAAGCGACCTTGCTTGGCGCTGAACTGGTCGAAATGGATGCGCGCGGTGTTCTGATAGAGCCGGGTCGCGATCTGATGCTCGGCCTCCTCGACCGTATAGCCGTCGACATGGTCGATCTTCTCGCCGACCGCGTAATCGCCGAATCGATAATCGCTGCCGGCGAGCGGGAAATCGTAGGCCGAGACGTCGAGCGCCGGGCAGGCCTCGCCCAGCACGTTCGGCTCGACCGCGGTCGGCAGCCGCGGTACGTGATCGCCGGGCGCCGGCGCCGTTTCGTCGCGTTTGCGCACCATCACCCAGCGCACATATTCGAGCACCGCCTTGGCATGTTGATTGAAGCCGGTGGTGCGCACATAGACGATGCCGGTCTTGCGGCTGGAATTCTCCTTGAGCCCGATGACCTCGGACAGCGCGGTGAGCGTGTCGCCCGGATAGACCGGCGCGCGGAAATAACAGCCGGCATAGCCGAGATTGGCCACGGCGTTGAGCGACACATCGGGCACGGTCTTGCCGAACACCATGTGGAATACGAGCAGATCGTCGATCGGCGCGCGCGGATAGCCGATCGCTGCGGCGAACGCGTCGGAGGACTGCACCGCGAACCGCGCGCCGAACAGGCCGGTGTAAAGCGCGACATCGCCGACCGTGACGGTGCGCGGCGTGGCGTGGCGGATCACCTGGCCGATACGGAAATCCTCAAAGCAATTGCCGGGGCTGGTTTTTGCCATTTTTTTGATCGTCCTTGTCAGTGGGAGCCCGACGTTCCGGGGCCGTGTCATACCCCACACGCGGCGGCCGGAAAAGCCTTCACGCAGCCGTGACCGTGGCTCTGAAACCCGCGCCACAAGCCACCGTATCTCGATGCGACGACGATCTCGATCGTCTCGCCCGCGGGTTCGCCGCGACGACCCTAATGAATCAACATGGAGACTGTCATGTCCAAGCGTTTCGCTTTGCTCGCCACTGCGGCCGCGCTCACCTTCGGCGTCGTCGCCGCGGCGCCGGTCTACGCGCAGATGGCGGAGAAGACCGTCACTGTCGGCGGCGCGCCGATGTATCCGTCGAAGAACATCATCCAGAACGCGGTCAATTCCAAAGACCACACCACCCTGGTCGCCGCCGTGAAGGCCGCCGGGCTGGTCGATACGCTGTCCGGTCCCGGGCCGTTCACCGTGTTCGCGCCAACCAACGCGGCGTTTGCCAAGCTGCCGGCCGGCACGGTCGACACCCTGCTCAAGCCCGAGAACAAGGCGACGCTGACCACAATCCTCACCTATCACGTGGTGCCGGGCCGCATGACGGCGGTCAATCTGATGAAGGCGGTCAAGGACGGCGAGGGCGAAGCCCACCTCAAGACCGTTGCGGGCAAGGACCTCATCGTCAAGCAAGCCGGCCCCGGCAAGCTCACCATCACCGACGCCAAGGGCGACGTCGCCATGGTGACCATCGCCGACGTGCTGCAGTCGAACGGCGTCATCCACGTCATCGACACGGTGCTGCTGCCGATGTGAGTACTCCTCCCTCTCCCCGCGTGCGGGGAGAGGGGTGGGGTGAGGGGGCCTATCCGCCGGGCTCAGAATCGCGGAGAGGCCCCCTCACCCTCCTTCGCTTCGCTCAGTCGACCTCTCCCCGCACGCGGGGAGAGGTGGGTCTGACACGAATGTGAGGCGCCCGTGCGCCGTGATTTTGTTATAGGTCTGCGGCCATGACCATCGAAGCGACCGGCAATTCGGCCTTGGTGCCCAAGACTGCGGAGGGACCCATTATCCATCCGCGCTGGGTGCGCCTGACCCATTGGGTCAACGCGCTGGCCATGCTGATGATGATCGGCTCGGGCTGGCAGATTTACGACGCCTCGCCGCTGTTCCGGTTCATCTATTTCCCGCCGCAGCTGGCGCTCGGGCAATGGCTCGCCGGCGCGCTGCTGTGGCATTTCGCGGCGATGTGGCTCCTGGTCATCAACGGCATCGTCTACGTCACGCTCGGCATCGCCACCGGCCGCTTTCGCCGCAAGCTGTTGCCGATCCGGCTGCGCGAGGTCGTCAACGATGTCCTGGCCGCGTTGCGTGGAAAACTCGCGCACGACGATCTGTCGGTCTACAACGCGGTGCAGCGGCTGTTGTATGTCGGCGTCATCCTCGCCGGCGTCGTCATCGTGCTGTCAGGCCTTTCGATCTGGAAGCCGGTGCAATTGAAGTACCTCACCGCGTTGTTCGGCGGCTACGACTTCGCCCGCTACGTCCACTTCTTCGCCATGGCGTCGATCGTCGGATTTTTGACCGTCCACGTGGCACTGGCGCTGATCGTGCCGAAGAGCCTGCGCGCCATGATCGTTGGCCGGTAATCGAGGAGAAGACGATGCCCCGTGAGCGCAAAAAAATCCCCGGCGTCGATCCGAAGCTTTTGATCAAGGACGCCGCCAAGCTTTTGCCCGATCCGTCGCGGCGGCTGTTCCTGCGCGGCGCTGCGAGCCTCGGCGCGCTCGCCACGCTGACCGGCTGCGACATCATCGACGGCCATACCGCTGAAAGCGCGTTGCGCGTGGTCTCGCACTTCAACGATTGGGTCCAAGCCCGCCTGTTCAGCGAGACGACGCTGGCGACCGAATATCCGGAAAGCGCCATCACGCGGCCGTTTCCGTTCAACGCCTATTACGCCGAGGACGAAGCACCCGAGGTCGACGGCGAGACCTATCAGCTCGAGATCGGTGGCCTGGTCGACAACAAGAAATCGTGGACGCTGGCCGAGCTCTACAAGCTGCCGGAAGTGTCGCAGATCACCCGCCATGTCTGCGTCGAAGGCTGGAGCGCGATCGGTTCTTGGCAGGGCGTGAAACTGTCCGATTTTCTCAAGATGATCGGCGCCGACACCACGGCCAAATATGTCTGGTTCCAGTGCGCCGAAGGCTATTCCAACACCATCGACATGCCGACCGCGCTGCATCCGCAGACGCAATTGACGCTCAAATTCGATCACCAGATCCTGCCGCGGGCCTACGGCTTCCCGATCAAGATCCGCATTCCCACAAAACTCGGCTTCAAGAATCCCAAATACGTCACCGCCATGTGGGTGCAGAACAACGACGCCGGCGGCTATTGGGAGAACCAGGGCTATAACTGGTTCAGCGGGCAGTAACCGCGAAAATTTCGACGCCTGCCGGCGATCACGGTTGGTTGCGCGGCGGCGGCACTTCGGTAATCAGGCGCGCGCCGCGCTGAAAAGTGATGTAGCCCCACATCCAGGTCACCGCGACGACGAAGCGGTTGCGCAGCCCGATCAGAAAATAAATGTGCACGACGCTCCAGAACAGCCAACCGATAAAACCTTTGAGCCGTATAGGTCCGAGTTCGACAACGGCGGCGCGCCGGCCGATTGTGGCCAATATGCCCTGATTTCGATAATGGAATGGCGGCAGCGACCGCCCCGCGATGCGCGCCGCAATGAGCCTGCCGGCATAATTCCCCATCTGTTTTGCCGCGGGCGCGAGGCCCGGAACAGGGTTGCCATCTGCGCCGAGCACGGATGCGGTATCGCCGATGACGAATATGTTTTGCTGTCCGGGTAGGGAAAGATCAGGTCCGACGATCACGCGACCGGCGCGATCGTGCTCCGCCGTGAGCCATTGCGCGGCAGGCGAGGCGGTAACGCCAGCCGCCCAGATGACCGCGCCGGCGTCGATGCGTCCATCGTCCAAGCCGCCTTTCAAGTCGACGCTGCGATCCAAATCGACACCGCGCGCGTCGCAGCGGATCACCGGGCTCGAGGTCATGACGTCCACGCCCATCGCCGTCAACGCATCACGCGCGTAGTTGGAATGTTGCACCGAGAAGCTGGGCAGCAGGCGCGGTCCGGCCTCGATCAGCACAATGCGCGCCGTACGCGGATCGATTTGCCGGAAATCGCGGGCCAGCGTCTGCCGGGCGATTTCGGCGATGGCGCCGGCCATCTCGACGCCGGTGGGGCCGCCGCCGACGACCACGAACGTCAGGAAGCGGCGCCGCTGCGCTTCGTCGCGGGCGAGCTCGGCTCGCTCGAATGCGGAGAGCAGGTTGCGGCGGATGCGGGTGGCATCTTCGATCCGCTTGAGGCCGGGGGCGAATGCCATCCACTCGTCGTGGCCGAAATACGATTCCCTGGCTCCGGTCGCGACCACCAGAAAGTCGAACGGAAAGTCGCCTGCCGCGGTCTTGACCAGGCGCGCGGCGGCGTCGATGCCGTTCACTTCCGCCATGAGGACTGTCGCGTTTTGCTGGCGCCGCAGAATATGGCGGATCGGCCAGGCGACCTCGGCCGGCGAAAGCGCCGCCGTCGCCACTTGGTACAAGAGCGGCTGGAAGCAATGGTAGTTCTGCCGGTCAAGGAGTGTGATCGCAACGGGCGCGCGACCCAGCGTCTTGGCGGCCTCGAGGCCGCCGAAGCCTGCGCCGACGATGACGACGTGCGGCCGTTGTTGTGGCATGGACTGGGCTTCCGCGGCGGACGGTGCTGAACGCCTGATATGGCCATCCGGCGCGGCAGTTGCCATCCGCGGCGCTGCCGATTAGCACTGCGGCGCACGTCACCAGCCTCAAGGTCAGATTATGCCCAGTTTCAATCTCCTCCTGCTCGCCGGCGATGGCATCGGCCCCGAAGTCATGGCCGAGGTGAAACGGCTGCTCGGCTTCTACGCCAAGAAGGGTGTCGCCGATTTCCGCACCGAGGACGGGCTGGTCGGCGGTGCCGCATACGACGCGCACCAAGTCGCTATCACCGAAGAGACCATGGCCAAGGCGCATGCCTGCGATGCCGTGATCTTTGGTGCCGTCGGCGGGCCGAAATGGGACAAGGTGCCGTTCGAGGCGCGGCCGGAGGCGGGGCTGCTGCGCTTGCGCAAGGAGCTCGGGCTGTTCGCCAATATCCGCCCCGCCATCGTCTACCCGGCGCTGGCGGATGCATCGAGTCTCAAGCGCGAGGCCGTCGAGGGCCTCGATATCATTATCCTGCGCGAGCTCACCGGCGGCGTTTATTTCGGCGAGCCGAAAACCATCACCGATCTCGGCAATGGCCAGAAGCGCGCCGTCGATACGCAGATTTACGACACCTACGAGATTGATCGGATCGCGCGTGTCGGATTCGAACTGGCGCGCAAGCGGCGCAACAAAGTCACCTCAATGGAAAAGCGCAATGTGATGAAGACCGGCGTGCTGTGGCACGAGGTGGTCGGTCAGGTGCACGAGCGCGACTACAAGGACGTGCAGCTCGAGCACATGCTGGCCGATGCCGGCGGCATGCAGCTGGTGCGCTGGCCGAAGCAGTTCGATGTGATCGTCACTGACAATTTGTTCGGCGACATGCTGTCCGACGTGGCGGCGATGCTCACCGGCTCGCTCGGCATGCTGCCGTCGGCATCGCTGGGCGAGCTCGATCCCAAAACCAAGCGGCGCAAGGCCATGTACGAGCCGGTGCACGGCTCCGCGCCCGACATCGCCGGCAAAGGCATGGCGAACCCGATCGCGATGCTGGCGTCTTTCGCCATGGCGATGCGCTATTCGTTCAATATGGGTGAGGCCGCCGACCGGCTCGAAGCCGCCATCGCCACGGCGCTCGACAAGGGCTTGCGCACCGCCGATATCAAATCGGAAGGCTGCAAGATCGTCTCGACCGCGGAAATGGGCGAGGCCATCGTTGGCGAGTTGGAGAAGCTCTCGGCCTGATCACGGTCGGCGCTACCCGATATGTCCCAGCTTATTCTCAGTGCGCATGCGGGAAGCCACGACGCGGTTGCCGCGGTCTTCGTCGATTACGAGCTCAAGGCCGCGGTGCAGCTCGAGCGGCTAACGCGCCGCAAGAGCGACGGCCGCGAGCATCCCGACCTCGCCATCGACGAAGTGCTGTCGATCGCCGGCGCGACGCGCAGGGACGTCGATGTCGTCTGCTTCAGCCGTTCGGAATTTCCGACGATCTTCTATCGTAATATCCGCGGCGTGCGCTGGATCCGCGAAAAATATCGCAAATATGTCGAGGGCAATACGCGGCGCTACATGCCGCCGGAGTTCTTGCGCCACCACACGACGAAAATCGACGACATCTTCGACATCGCCAAATTCCGCCGCGCCGGCGGCTTCCGCGATGACGCAGAGATGTTTTTCTACAATCACCACGAATCGCACGCGCTGGCGCCGCTGTTCTACACTGACTGGAACGACGCGCTTTTGGTCACCGCCGACGGCGGCGGCGATACGGTCAATTACAGCCATCGCCATTTCGCCGATGGTGCGCTGACGACGCTCTATGGCGGTGAGGAATGCTTGCTCGACCCCTTGCCGACCGACAGCCTGGGTCACGCTTATGAGACAGTGACGGGCGCGCTCGGCTTCATCCCGCGGCGCCACGAGGGCAAGCTGACCGGGCTCGCGGCTTTCGGCCAGCCGGTCCTGGCGGAAAAAATCGGCGCGCATTTCTCCGTCGATGATGGTGGCCGCGTGCGTTCGGATTTTCGCGATTTTCGCGACATGCACGACACCATCCGCAGTCTTGCCGTCAGCGTGAGCCGGGAAGACGCGGCGGCTTCGATCCAGCAAGTTCTGGAAGACACCATGCTCCGCTCGGTCGAGCGGTTGTTGCAGCGTCACAAGGCGCGGCATCTGGGCGTTGCCGGCGGCGTCTTTGCCAATGTGCGGCTCAATCGCGTTCTCGCCGAGCGGCTGCCGCTCGACGAGATTTTCGTCTTCCCGGCGATGGGCGACGAGGGCATGCCGGCCGGCGGCGCGCTTTGCTATCTGCTGCAACGCGACGGTCTTGCGCATTGGCTCAAGCAGCGCCGGCGGCTGCACGACATGTATTTCGGCCGCGATTACACCGGCGCGATCGACGATACGCTGAAAACAACTGCCGGCGTGCGCTGCACCGGCGAAGCGCCGATCGACGGCGCCGCGAAGCGGCTTCATGCCGGCCAGCTCGGCGCCATCTATACCGGCCGCATGGAATACGGGCCGCGCGCGCTGGGTGCGCGCTCGATCCTCGCCAATCCATCGCGCCGGGAGACTCACGACCTGCTCAATGAGCGCCTGGCGCGCTCGGAGTTCATGCCGTTCGCGCCGGTGATCACCGAGGAGAAGGCGGCGACCGTGTTCGATGTCAATCCGGTCAACGCCTACGCGTGCCGCTTCATGACCATCACCTGCAATGTGAAGCCGCAATGGCGCGAGCGGATCGCGGCGGTGGTCCATGTCGACGGTTCGGCGCGGCCGCAGACCATCGCGCGCGACACCAATCCGCTCTATTACGACATCCTCGCCGCCTTCGAGCGCGACAGCGGCCTGCCGGTGCTGGTCAATACCAGCTTCAACGTTCACGAGGAGCCGATCGTCAACAAGCCGTCGGAGTGCGTCAAAGCGCTGTTGGACGGCCGCATCGATTTCATCGTGACGACCCAGGGCATCTACGAACGAACGTCGCCGCGCCCTGCTGCTGAGTAAGGCCGCCGTGAGCGGCGGCCTGCGATGACGTTAGAACGGCGCGCCCGGCGTGATGAAAGCGCGCGGCAGCGGGTAGCCGTTAGCCCCGGAAAAGTCGGGGCCGATGAACCAGAACTGCGATTCGCCGGGATTGCCGCCCGGCGGAAACGCGTAGTCCGAGAATTTGCGGTCGCCGACCGACACTTCGGTGCCGGTGTCGAGATACGAGCGCCGCGGAATGACGATCACCGTGGTGCGGCCGTACTGGTCATGGATGATGGTCCTGGAGGGCTGGATCACCGTGCCGTTCGCGGTCCGCATCACCGGGGGCTGCGGCGGCTGCCTCCTCGTTGCCGCGTCGGCAGAACCGGTCTGGGTCGCAAATACGGCCAAGACGGCAACTGTGACGGCAAATGCGCGCATGATTCCTCGCTCTCCTGTGCGGCCAGTGTAGCTTGCTTCGGCCGGCGGCAATAGCGCCTCGGCAACAGCCCTGAGCGCCCCGGGGTTCCGGCCGGCTCGCCGCCAAATCGGTCTTTGCAGAACAATCTCCTCCTATCGGCGGACTTTATGTCACGTTATTCTGCAGACAGGCAATGCAGTAGAACCGTCGCATAGCTTGGCGCTCCGGAGAGGGCGCCAAAGCCAGAACAAACGCGCAGGGAGGATATGCCATGCTCACGCGACGATCGGTATTGGGCGCGGCCGGCACGGGCTTGGCGCTCGCCGGAAGCGGGTGGCCGAGACTTTCCGATAGCCGGGCCGCAGGCGCACCGGTCACGCCGGGGGTGCCGGCGGGCATTGCGGACGCTGCCACCATGGAGACGCTGCCGGGCAAGAAGCCGCTGATCAGGCTCGCCTACCGGCCGCCGAACTACGAATCTCCCTTGGACTATTTCCGCACTCCGATCACGCCGAACGACGAGTTCTTCATCCGCTATCACCTCTCCGACATCCCCGACGTCGATGCGGCGACCTACAAGATCGCTGTCGGTGGCGACGGCGCCAACGGGCAGACCGAGCTGACTCTCGACGATCTGAAAAAGCTGCCGGCCTACGAGGTCGTCGCGGTCAACCAGTGTTCGGGCAACCGCCGCGGGCTGTCCAACCCGCATGTCGCCGGAGTCGAATGGGGATTTGGCGCCATGGGCTGCGCGCGCTGGAAGGGCGCCCGCTTGAAAGACGTCCTCGCCATGGTCGGGCTCAAGCCGGAAGCGATCGAGATCGCGTTCAACGGCGCCGATGGCCCGGCCTTCGACAAGACGCCAGACTTCATCAAGAGCATTCCGGTGTGGCGGGCGGTCGATGAATCGACATTGATCGCCTACGAGATGAACGGCGCGCCGCTGCCGCATCTCAACGGCTTTCCGGCGCGCCTCATCGTGCCGGGCTGGACCGGCACCTATTGGATGAAGCATCTCATCAGCGTCACCGCGCTGACCAAGCCGCAGGGCGGTTTCTGGATGAACCCGGCCTATCGCATTCCGGTCGGCATGTTCCCGGTGGTGGCGCGCTTCGTCTCCCAGGAAAACGCCACCTCGACGCCGAACACCGAGATCGTCGTC
>Ga0210398_10007133_pt1 | contig 10178 bp, 7 predicted proteins | sample IncBWC4OmetaG_FD_161047 | JGI IMG/M metagenome (GOLD analysis project Ga0210398, IMG submission 161047) | Forest soil microbial communities from Barre Woods Harvard Forest LTER site, Petersham, Massachusetts, United States - Inc-BW-C-4-O | ecosystem: Environmental > Terrestrial > Soil >...
TATTCGCTCGAGCACGCAGACGCCGTTTCTCACGCGACGGGTGCTGTGCGGCATTTTCGGCCTCGATCCGGCAAACGTCCGCGTGTTCTGCGAGCGCATGGGTGGCGGCTTCGGCGCCAAGCAGGAAATGCTAGTCGAAGATATCGTGGCGCTTGCCGTGATCAAGACCGGCCAGCCCATCAAGCTCGAGTTCACCCGCGAGGAGCAATTCATCGGCACCACAACGCGCCACCCGATGCGCGTGCGCATCAAGGCGGGAGCACGGCGCGATGGCCGCCTGACCGCGATGCAGATGCACATCGTCTCCAATACCGGTGCCTACGGCAACCACGGCCGGTTCGTTCTCTATCACGCCTGCGGTGAATCCTTCGCGGTCTACCGCTGCGACAACAAGAAGATCGATGCCGTCGTGGTCTACACCAATACCGTGCCCGCCGGCGCCTTTCGCGGCTACGGGCTGCCGCAGACGAATTTCGCAGTGGAATCTGCGATGGACGAGCTGGCGCGCGGGATCGCCATGGACCCGATCGCGTTTCGCGCGCGCAACGTGGTGCGTCCCGGCGACCCGATGATCTCGACCGGCACTTCGGAAGGCGCCGACGTTCAATATGGCAGCTACGGCCTCGATCAGTGCCTCGCCTTGGTCAAAGAGGCGCTCGACCGCGACCGCCGCGACCCGCCGCCGTCGCCAGACTGGCTTGTCGGACAGGGAATTGCTCTCGGCATGATCGATACCGTCCCGCCGAGTGGACACTTTTCCGATGCGAGCGCGGCGTTGCGCGAGGACGGCAGTTATGAGCTCACCGTCGGAACGGCCGAGTTCGGCAACGGCACGAACACGGTGCATCGTCAGATTGCGGCCACTGTGCTCGGCGCCACCATGGACAGCATCCAGGTCCGGCAGTCCGATACCGATCATGGCGGCCATGACACCGGAGCCTTCGGCAGCACCGGAACGGTCGTTGCCGGCCTTGCCACGCAACGCGCGGCGCAAGCCTTGCGTGATAACATTTTGAGCTTTGCCGCCGAACACGCCGGCGGCACAGCTGCAGATTGGCGCGTCGGTGACGGCGCAGTGCTCGGTGCGAGGCGGCGCATCACCCTCCCAGCCCTGTTCGAGGCGGCGCGAGCCAAGGGATGCCGCCTCCTTGCAACCGGAAAATCGACCGGAACGCCGCGTTCGGTCGCGTTCAACGTCCAGGGCTTTCGTATTGCCGTCAACAAACGCAGCGGCGCCATCAAAATCCTTCGCAGTGTGCACGCGGCCGACGCCGGCAGCGTCATCAATCCGATGCAGTGTCGGGGCCAGGTCGAAGGCGGCGTCGCGCAATCGCTCGGCGCCGCGCTGTACGAGGAAATGGTGCTCGACGATTGCGGACGCGTGACCAATCCGACATTCCGCAACTATCACCTGCCGCAGTTCGGCGATGTGCCCCGGACCGAAGTGTTGTTTGCCGACACCTCGGATTCAATGGGCCCGTTCGGCGCCAAATCGATGAGCGAGAGCCCCTACAATCCGGTCGCCGCCGCGCTCGGCAATGCACTCGCCGACGCGACCGGAATCCGATTTTGCCAGACACCGTTCAAGCCCGATCGTATTTTCCGTGCGATAGTGGAAAAATTCGGCACGGCTTGACGACAAGCGGACCGCCCCTTGCAGCCGATCGATCATGAAACTTTCCTACGCCGCTCCTTTGATGTAGCACGACGCGCCCGCACGCGCGGCAACCATCCGTTCGGCGCCGTCATGGTCAGCGCGGCGGGCGAAGTGCTGATCGAGATGGAAAATGGATTCCTGCCGGATCGCGACATGACTGCGCACGCGGAGCGGCTGCTGGCGACGGCGGCATCAAAGCAATTTGGCAGCGACGTTCTCGCCGGCTGCACGCTGTACAGTTCAGCCGAACCATGCGCCATGTGCGCCGGCGCGATCTATTGGGCGGGTATCGGCCGCGTCGTGTTCGGGTTGAGCGAGCGCCGCCTGAAAACAATCACGGGCGATCACGCCGAGAACCCGACCCTGGATTTGCCTTGCCGCATGGTGTTTGCCGCCGGCCAGCGCCACGTCGAGGTCATCGGCCCTTTGCTTGACGACGAAGCCACCGCACTCCATGCTGGCGTGTGGGACTTAGGCCTGGGTTCCTCTACAATCTAACCCGTCATGCGGACAATCAGTTGCGCCCAACTGATCGAGGCGGCAGACCGGCCGGTCGCTTCAGGCCGTCGGATTCAGATTCAGGATGGCCGGCTGCACGCGATCACGAACATTGCCGCCACGGATGTCGAGCCGCTGTTCGCTCTGCCGGCGTTGGTCAATGCCCACGATCATGGCCGGCCGGTGCGGACCGGTTCGTTCGGCGCCGGCGGCAAGCCGCTCGAAACCTGGCTGCAATATCAGGCGCTGATTCCGGCCGTCGATCCGTATCTTGCTGGTATCGTCGCGCTGTCGCGTTCCGCGCTGGGCGGCGTCGGCGTGGTCATGATGCATCTCACGCGCCCACAAGGTCTGACCGATCTTCCCAGCGAAGCCGCGGCGCTGGCGCGCGCCGCGCGCGATGTCGGCGTGCGCGTCGGCTTTGCCGTGTCCATGCGTGACCGCAATCCGCTGGTCTACGGCCCTTCCGAGCCGATCCTGGCGGCGCTGCCGCCCGACGCACGCAAGGCGATCGAAGGCATCATCCGCGCACCGCTGGCAGCGCAAGACTTCATCACGCTGGTGGATGAGGTCGCGGCGGCCGCGGCCGGCCCGCAGTTCGACGTCCAGTTCGGCCCCAACGGCGTGCAATGGTGCAGTGATGTGCTGCTGGCCGCAATCGCGGAGGCTTCGCAGCGCACCGGCCGCAGAATCCATATGCATCTCTTGGAGACGCGGTATCAGCGGGCATGGGCGGACGCCACTCACCCGGCGGGCGTGGTCAAACACCTTGACACCCTTGGCCTGTTGTCGCAGCGGCTCACGCTTGCGCATTGCGTTTGGGCCCGCCCGGACGAGCTCGAATTGCTGGCCGAGCGCGGCGTCACCATTGCGGTGAACACCAGCTCCAATCTGCATCTGCGCTCGGGCATTGCGCCGATGGCGGTGATGTTTGCGGCCGGATGCCGCGTGGCTCTCGGCATCGACGGCAGCGCGCTCGATGACGACGACGATGCGTTGCGGGAGCTGCGGCTCGGCCATCTCTTGCATGTCGGCAAAGGTTTTGAGATTACGGTGAGCCGCGAAAACATATTGCGCGCGGCCTTCGCCACCGGCCGCTTCTCCGTCACCAATACACAAGGCGGCGGCGTGATCCGCGCCGGCGAACCCGCGGACATTTTGCTGCTCGACTGGGCCGCGATCGACGACGACAGATTGCGCGAGGATATCGATGCGCTGGATCTGGTGCTGACGCGCGCCACTGCCCGGCATATCCGCGAGCTGATCGTCGGCGGCCGCACAGTCGTCAAGGACGGGTCGGTGATTGGCGTCGATGCCGACGGCGCGCGTGCCGAAGTTTTGAGCCGCATGCGCCACGCCATGCGCGACAAGGCGCCGCTAGGGGCAGCATTGCGTCTGCTCGAAAGCGCGATCGCAAAGCATTTTGAGCCAAATCTTTCCTGCTTCTAAAAAAACTTCGCCGGTTTACTCTTTGCGCAGCAGTCGCGCCGGAGGGCAGACGAATGTCCGCCGGCCATGCTTCATGCCGAACAGCGGGCGCACGATTTCGGCGACCGCTGCGGCTCGATCGGTGCAATCGAGCACGACGAGATCGGCCGGATTGCCGACGGCAATGCCGTAATTCCGCAGATTCATGAGCTTGGCCGGCAAGGTGGTCACCATGTCGAGACATGATGCCAATTCCGACGGGCGGCCGATCTGGGCGACGTTGGCGTAAAGGTTCGCCATCCGAATCAATGAGCAGTCGCCGAACGGGGTGAACGGATTGAGTATGTTGTTGCTCGCAATCGAGCAAACGACACCGTGATCGAGCAGCCGGTGCGCGGCGGTCACGCCGCGCGGAACGTCGTGATCATGATCGCGCCCCATGAGAAAAAGATCGGTCGCGGGCAGCACGGTCACCGCCACGCCGGTATCGGCGAGGCGTTTGGCCGTCGCGACGAACCGCTCGGAGCCGAGCGCCGATAATTTGGTGACGTGACCGACCGCCACGCGCCCGCCCCAGCCCGCAGCCTCGGTGCACCGGCAGACCTCTTCGAGATCCATCCGCGACGGGTCGATGTCGAAATCGAGATGAAAGTCGATATCGCGGTCGAATTGCCGCGCAATCGCGAAGATACGCGCAATCTGTCCGTGCGGATCGCTATCGGTATAGGGACAGCCGCCGATGAGGTCGGCGCCCTGCTCGCACGCCGCGACGAGAAGCTCCTCGGTGCCCGGATCGTTGAGCAGCCCTTCCTGCGGAAAAACACAGATTTCGATGTCGATCGCCCAGGCGTAGTCCTGCTTGAGCCGCCGGATGGCGCTGAACCCTTTGAGCCCGATGCGCGGGTCGACTTCGACATGGGTGCGCATGCGCATGGTGCCTTGCAGGATCGCCCGTTCCAGCGTGCGGCGGGCGCGTTGATAAATGTCGTCTTCGCTGAACGCGCGCTTGGCCGCGGCCACCTCGGCGATCGCTTCGGCAAGCGTTCCCTCCCGCGATTGGCAGCGGTCGAGGATGCAGGACTTGTCGAGGTGAATATGTGTTTCGACGAAGCCGGCGACGGCCAATTTTCCGTCGATGTCTTCCGCAGGCGCATCCGCGGCAATGTCGCTGCCGATATCGACGATACGCCCGCCGGCGATGGCGATGTCGACGGTCGCCGCCTCAGCGCCGCCGATGTGGGCGTTGCGCAGGATCAAGTCGAGAGCCATGCTCCGAGCCTTCGCTCACCGATAAATTTGGCAGTGCTCAAGCTCTGCGACCTGATCTTAACTCGCGCCACGGGTGGCGACGAGGCCGCCCGACCATGGCGATGGCATGATGCTTGCTCAAAACTGTCCATGCAGCGAGCGTCAAAAACAGCGGAGGACATTCCATGGCGCCTTTAACACTCGATCGCCGTACTTTTCTGAAAACAACGGCCGCCTCGATGGTCGCCGCCGGATCGGGGGCTCGGATCGCCCGCGCCGCAGGCATCACACTCGGCATCGTTTATGTCGGCCCCCGCGACGATTTCGGCTGGAATCAGGCTCATGCGGTCGCGGCAAAGGCCCTGAAGTCACTTCCGGGCATCACCGTGGTCGAGGAGGAAAACGTTCCGGAAACCGACGCCTGCTCCAAGGCCATGGAATCAATGGTCAATCTCGACGGCGCCAATATCATCCTCGGCACGTCGTTCGGCTACTTTGATCCCTTTATGATCGACCTGTCCAAAAAATATGCAAAGGTCCAATTCCGCCACGCGGCGCCGTTGTGGACGCCGGCGCTTCCCATGAACTTGGGCAGCTATTTTGGCTACCTCAATCAGGCGCATTACGTTGATGGCGTCGCGGCTGGCCTATCCACCAAATCCAACAAACTCGGATTTGTGGCGGCGAAACCCATCGCCTCGGTGCTCAGCAACATCAATTCGTTCATGCTGGGAGCCAAGTCGACCAACCCGAATTCGACGGTACAGGTCATCTTCACCGGCGACTGGTCGCTACCGGTGCGCGAGGCCGAGGCGGCGAACGCGCTCGTCGATGCCGGCAACGACGTCATCACCTGTCACGTCGACAGTCCGAAGGTCGTGATCGAGACCGCCGAGAAGCGAGGGGTCAAGACCTGCGGCCACAATGCGTCGCAGGCGCCACTGGCGCCAAAGGGCTTTATTACCGGCGCCGAATACAAATGGGTGACCATCTACAAGGGCTACGCAGACGATCTCAAATCCGGCAAAGAGCTGCCCAACATGGTGAGCGGCGGCTACGAATCCGACATGGTGCAGAATACTCCGTTCGGAGCCGGCGCCGACGACGCGGCGCGCAAGGCGGCGACGGCAGCGATCGCCGACCTCAAGAACAAAAAACCGATCTATGTGGGCCCGCTGAAAGACAACAAAGGCAACGTTGTCATCAGCAAGACCTACGACAATCTTGATCCATTCCTGGACAAGATGGACTACCTGCTCCAAGGCGTCCAAGGCTCGATCACGTGATCGCTATCGGCTGATCGTCAGGCCGTGCGGCGGAAGCGATTGTCTCCGCACGGCCGGATGGCCTCGGCCGCCACGATTGGATATCCGGGAGTCCTCGAACGAGCATGACTGACATTGCAGAGCCGCTGCCTACGGTGGCAATCCCGTCCAGCCAGTTGGGCGATCTTTCCGTCCGCATTCGTCGCGGCGCCGAATACGTCGTCATCCCGCTGCTGGCGCTCGGGATCACGGCGTTCCTGTTCTCGCTGTTCTTGCTTGCGCTCGGCAAATCACCCATCCAATTCTTCGAGCTCGTCGAGCGCGGTGGATTCGGCACGGCGTTTTCGCTGCAGAACACCCTGCAGCGCTCGTCGCCGCTGATCCTGACCGCGCTCTGCGTCGCGCTGCCGGCGCGCATCGGCTTGGTGATCATCGGCGGCGAGGGTGCCCTCGTGCTCGGCGGCTTCGCGTCCGCCGTCGTTGCCATACCGCTGGTGCTGGGCAAAGCGCCTCCGCTGCTGACGCTCTGTATTATGGCGTCGACGGGAATGCTGATCGGCGCGTTCTGGATCGGCATCGTCGGCTATCTGCGCTATGCGCGCGGCGTCAACGAAACCATCTCATCGCTGCTGATGACCTATATCGGCATTGCCATCATGAATTTCTTCGTCGAGGGCTCGCTGCGCGATCTGACCAACCCCAACAAGCCGTCGACGATGCCGATCGGCGATGCCTATATGGTCGGACAGATTCCGGGAACCGACGTTCATTGGGGACTGATCGCCGGCATCGTGCTGTCGGTTCTGCTGTACATCCTGCTGTCGCGCACGACGTTCGGATTCGCCGTTCGGGTCGCCGGCGGCAACCCTCGTGCCGCGCTGGCGCAGGGTCTTCCCGTCGGCAAGCTCATCATCATCTGCTGTGCCATCGCCGGCGCCTGCGCCGGTCTTGCCGGCTTCTTCGAGGTCGCGGCGATCCAGGGCCGCGCCAATGCGTCGCTGGCCGCCGGTTACGGCTACACCGGAATTCTGGTGTCGTTCCTCGCGCGTCACAATCCACTGGCGATTGTTCCGGTCGCGATCCTGTTCGGCGGTATCGTCGCCTCGGGCGGCCTCATCGAGCGTCGCATGGACCTGCCCGACGCGACGGTCATGCTCCTGCAGGGTTTGACCTTTGTGGTGCTGTTGACGTCGGAAACCTTGTACGGCCGCTTCAAGATATTCCAAGTGCGCGGAGCGGCCGATCGCACATGAGTCAAAGCGCCTTCATCATCGTCGTTCTCGCGCTCATCGGTGGGGCGTTGCGCGTCTCGACACCCTTTATGTTTGTCGCGCTTGGCGAGTGTCTCACGGAGAAGTCGGGCCGCGTCAATCTTGGCCTCGAGGGCACCTTGGTTCTTGGCGCCATGTCGGGCTACGCGATCTCGTATCATTCCGGGTCGCCGTGGCTGGGCGTTCTCGGCGCCGGCTGCGCCGGCTCGGTGCTTGGCGCGATGCATGGCTATATCTGCAAGCTGCCGCGGGTGAACGATATCGCGGTCGGCATCGCGATGATGCTGTTCGGCACTGGCGTCGCGTTCTTTTTTGGCAAACCCTACATCCAACCCTCGGCGCCGCGGCTCGGCTCGTTTTCGCTCGGCGCCTGGACGGGCAACCAGGAGATCGCGACTGCACTTCAAATCAACCCGCTATTGATCGTCGGCATCGTCGTCGCATTGGTGATGGCTTGGGCCTTTGCCAATACCAAATGGGGCCTGATCGTGCGGATGACCGGCGACAGCGCAGCGTCGGCGCGGGCGATGGGAGTATCGGTCGATCTTGTGCGCTTCGTCTGTACCACTGTGGGAGGCTTTCTGGCCGGCATCGGCGGCGCGTTCTTGTCGCTCTATTACCCAGGCTCTTGGAATCAAGGATTATCGTCCGGCCAGGGTTTGATGGCGGTGGCGCTGGTGATCTTCGCGCGCTGGAGCCCGATCCGTTGCGTGATCGCAGCCTTACTGTTCGGTGCCGCGGGCGCCATCGGGCCGGCGTTGCAATCGGTCGGCATCACGCAGGGCTATTACTTCTTCAATGCGGCGCCCTACATCCTCACGCTGTTCATCATGATCGCGTCGGCCGGCTCCAAGCGTGCGGCGCGCGACGTGCCGGGCGAACTGAGCATTACCAAATAACGACGGATGGCCTGCCATGAGCGCTCTCGGCGGATTGAACACTGCAAACGGTGTAGTGTTGGTTCGGCTTCATCGGGCGGTGGAGTGAGTCATGCCCACCGTCCCCGGCGATCCGTATCCCTGGCCGTTCGACGGCAATATCACGCCGCAGAATACGACACTGATCATCATCGACATGCAGACCGACTTCTGCGGCAAGGGCGGCTATGTCGACGCCATGGGCTACGACCTCTCGCTGACGCGGGCGCCGATCGATCCGATTCGTGCCGTGCTCGACGCCATGCGCTCCAAAGGTTACGGCGTCATTCACACGCGAGAGGGCCACCGTCCCGATCTTGCCGACCTGCCGGAGAACAAGCGCTGGCGCTCGCAACGCATCGGCGCCGGCATCGGTGATCCCGGCCCATGCGGCCGCATCCTGGTGCGCGGCGAGCCGGGTTGGGAAATCATCCCGGAACTCAAGCCGTCGGCGGGAGAGCCCATCATCGACAAACCCGGCAAGGGCTCGTTTTGCGCAACCGACCTCGAGCTGATGCTGCGCACCAAAGGCTTTCGCAACATCGTCCTGACCGGGATCACCACGGACGTCTGCGTCCATACCACCATGCGCGAGGCGAACGACCGCGGATTTGAATGCCTGTTGCTCGAGGATTGCTGCGCCGCCACCGATCACGGCAACCATCTCGCCGCGATCAAGATGATCAAGATGCAGGGCGGCGTCTTCGGCTCGGTCGCCAATTCCAAAAGCTTTGTGGAGAATCTGCCATGAGCGTCGCTGCGATCACTCCGGCAGGCAACGGCGCCGCCGCGACCATGCGCGCTCCCTCCCTCGAAACGATCGGGATGACCAAGATCTTCGGCTCGCTGGTGGCGCTCGACGATGTGTCGATCAAGGTCGAGCCGGGAACGGTCCATGCGCTGCTCGGCGAAAACGGCGCCGGCAAGTCCACGCTGGTCAAATGCATTATGGGCTTTTACGCGGCCGATCGCGGCGACGTCCTGCTCGACGGGGCGGAAGCGCAGATCCGCAATCCCCGCGACGCGCGCGCGCTGGGCATCGGCATGGTGTATCAACATTTCACCTTGGTGCCTTCGCTGACCGGCGCCGAGAACCTGGTCATCAGTCGCGCCGATGCGCCCGCCGTGATCGACTGGAAAAAGGAAATGCGTTCGCTCGAAGCCTTTCTCGACCGCATGCCGTTTCGCGTCCCGCTCGACGTGCCGGTCTCGGCCATGGCGGCGGGAGAAAAGCAGAAACTGGAAATCCTAAAGCTTCTGTATCTCGATCAGCGGCTCCTCATCCTCGACGAACCGACATCGGTGCTCACGCCCGGCGAAGCCGACGAGATGCTGGGGCTATTGCGCGGCATGACCCAACGGAAAGAGATCACCGTCATCATGATCACGCATAAGTTTCGCGAAGTGTTGAGCTTCTGCGACAGCGTAACGGTGCTGCGCCGCGGCCGTAAGGTCGGTGGCGGCCAAGTTGCGGACCTCACGACCGACGCCATGGCTCGGATGATGATCGGGGACACGCAAATCCGTGAAGGCGCCGTGCGCAATGCCAGGGCGCCCGGCGCCACGGTCCTCGAGCTCGCCGCGCTTTATGCCGATGACGACGAGGGAATGCGGGCACTCGATCAGGTCAATTTGAAGGTTCACTCCGGCGAGATCGTCGGCATAGCCGGCGTGTCCGGAAACGGCCAGTCGGAGCTGGTCGAGGTGCTAGCCGGCCAGCGCCCGCTTACCGACGGCCGCATCATCATCAAACAACACCCATTCGAGCCGGACCGTGACAGCTTCTATCGTCTGAAGATTTTCGGGCTGCCCGAGGAACCGCTCAAGAACGCAACCGTGCCGCGGATGACCGTCGCCGAGAACATGGCATTTCGCACCTTTGATCGGCCGCCGG
>Ga0210398_10007136_pt1 | contig 10177 bp, 7 predicted proteins | sample IncBWC4OmetaG_FD_161047 | JGI IMG/M metagenome (GOLD analysis project Ga0210398, IMG submission 161047) | Forest soil microbial communities from Barre Woods Harvard Forest LTER site, Petersham, Massachusetts, United States - Inc-BW-C-4-O | ecosystem: Environmental > Terrestrial > Soil >...
ACGGGGTAGGCCTGCGCGAAGGGGGCTACCGGATCGACGCTGGGCAGGCGACCCGCCCGGGGCAGCTGATCGCCAGGGAACTGGTCACGCGGGAGCTGGTCGGCTGCGAACTGATCGCCCTGGAACTGGTCGTGGGGGAGCCGGTCGGCTGCGAACTGATCGCCCCGGAACTGGGCATCGGGGAACTGGGCATCGGGGAACTGGGCATCGGGGAACTGGGCATCGGGGTACCTGGTGGCCTCCGGCAGCGGCGCGGCGGCGGGGAACGGGGCCGCCGGCAGCGGGGCGGGGAACGGGGCGTGCTGGATCGGCGCGGGACCGGATGAGGACGCGCCGTTGAGGACCGGGCCGGCCGGCGGGGACGTGCCCCGCCTGATTCCGTGCCGGGCGGTGCCCGCCGCGGTCCCGCGGTAGGCCGCGGGGGTGGTTCCGCGGTGCGCGGCCGCGGGGACCGGCCCGCGGTGCGCGGCCACGGCGGCCGTCCCGCGCCCGGCCACGGCCGGGATGGCCTGCGTCCCGCGCAACAGCCGCCAGGGACGCAGCCGGGGCATGGTGACGGGCAGCAGGGTGAGCACCGCGACCGCGGTGGCGACGACGAACACGACCAGACGGGTCCGTACCACCGACAGCGAGACGACCGTGACCGAGAACAGCGCCGCCCACAGGTACATGATCAGCACGCTCTGCCGGTAGGAATGGCCGATGTTGAGCACCCGGTGGTGCAGGTGCTGCCGGTCGGCGGCCATCAGCGGCTTGCCCGCCCGGGTCCGGCGGATGATCGCGAACATCAGGTCCGCGTACGGGATGACGAAGATCGCGGCCGGCACCAGCAGCGGCAGGAAGGTCGGGAACCGGTCCAGGGCGTTGCCGGAGTAGTTGGTCAGCAGGGTCGGATCGAGCGAGGCGGTGCTCGAGATCGGCCCGTAGGCCAGCATCAGGCCGAGCAGCATCGCGCCGATGTCGCCCATGAAGATCCGGGCCGGGTAGAAGTTGTGCGGCAGGAACCCCAGGCACATGCCGGCCAGCAGCGCCGAGGACACCGCGGGCAGCGACTCGGAGGAGTTCCCGATCGTCTTGACGAGCGTGTAGGAGTAGACCAGGAACGACAGCGCCGCGACGGCCACGATGCCCGCGGCCAGGCCGTCCAGGCCGTCGATGAAGTTGATCGCGTTGATCGTGACCACGACGAGCAAGATGGTCAGGGTCACGCTCAGGTCAGGTTCCAGCGAGAACACGCCGCCGCTGGGCATCGGCAGCCAGGGCAGCGACTGGCCGCTCCAGACCAGGATGCCCGCCGCCGCGACCTGCCCGGCCAGCTTGCTGATCGCGCTGAGCCCCCACCGGTCGTCGATGAACCCGACCACGACCACGAACGCGCCGGCCAGCAGCAGCCCGGCCGCGGTCTTCGACCCGGCGGCCTGGAAGGGATCTTGCAGGGAGGTCAGCCGGCTGGCCACGATCAGCCCGGCGACCAGCCCGCCGTACATGGCCAGCCCGCCGAGCAGCGGGGTCGGCTCAGTGTGGGTGTCCCGGGCCCGGGGCGCGTGAATCGCGTGGGTCGCGACCGCCACCCGCCGCACCAGCGGGGTGAGTACGTAGGTCACCGCGGCGGTGACGAGCAGAACGAGGAGGTACTCGCGCATGCCGCCTCAGCGGATCGGGATCGGGTCGGCTTTCATTACGGCCACTTTATGCCACCGGCTAGCCACCGGTGGGTGGGTCTTCGACCGGCGAGTCGATCATTCCCTCCACGCGCGGTCCGCCGTGTTCATCTCTGGCCAGCGGGTGCGGCGCGGCCGGCTTGTAGTCGGCAGCACCCACGGTCAGCTGCTCGTTATCGGCGATGATCGAGGCCACGGTGCGCAGCCGGTCCACCGAGATCGCCCCGGCCCGCAGCAGCGTGGGGATCGTCCCGGTCAGGTCGAGGATGGTCGACGGGATGTTGTCGGTGCACGGTCCCCCGTCGAGGTACACCGAGACCGCCTCCCCGAGTTGCTGCTGCGCCTCGTCGGCGGTGGTGGCGGCGGGCTGGCCGGTGCGGTTCGCGCTGGACACCGCGAGCGGCCCGGTCTGCTTCAGCACGTCCAGCGCGACCGAGTGCAGCGGCATCCGCAGGGCCACCGTGCCCTTGGTGTCGCCCAGGTCCCACAGCAGCGTCGGGCTGGCCCGGAACACCAGGGTCAACGCGCCCGGCCAGAACTCGTCGATCAGGTCCTGCCCGAACGCCCCCAGGTCATCGACCAGGGCCGCCGCGGCCCGCGCGGTGCCGACCAGGACGGGCGGCGGCATGTTCCGGCCGCGCCCCTTGGCCGCCAGCATGGTGGTAACCGCCGCGGGGATGAACGCGTCCGCGCCGATGCCGTAGACGGTGTCCGTCGGCAGCACGATCAGCTCGCCCGCCCGCGCCGCCGTCACGGCGGCGTCGACTCCCGCGGTGCGCGACTGCGGGTCCCGGCAGTCGTAACGTGTGCTCATCTCAGGCGCCCTCACCGGACCAGGCGGAGGTGACGAAGCGGTCACGCCCGGCCAGGTCCTTGTTATTGCGTGTGTCCCGCCAGCCGGCTTCCTCGGGGAACACCCAGTACACGGCGGCGCCCTGCTGCGCGCCGTGCTCGACGGCGACCAGCCCGCCCGGGCGCAGCAGTCGCCGCGCGGCGCGCTCCACGGCGCGGATCGCGTTCAGCCCGTCCGCTCCGCTCCACAGCGCGGCGGGCGGATCGTACTCGCCGACCTCGGGCGGGACGGACGCCCCGACCGGGATGTACGGCGGGTTGGTGATCACGAGGTCAACCGTACCGTCGAGTTCGCCGAGCGCGTCGCTGAAGTCGCCCGCGTGCAGCATGACCCGCCCGGCGGTGTAGGGGTCGCTCTCGACGTACCGGGTGATGTTGCGCTCGGCCCAGGCCCGGGCCAGCGGGTCGGCCTCGACCGCGTGCACCCGGGCCCGCGGCACCTCCTGCCCGATGGCCAGCGCGATGGCGCCCGACCCGGTGCCCAGGTCGGCCACCACGGGCTCGGCGACGTCCATCTCCCCCAGCCGGTCGATGGCCCAGCCGGTCATCACCTCGGTCTCCGGCCGGGGTACGAACACGCCCGGCCCCACCTCGAGCTCGAGGTAGCGGAAGTGCGCCTGGCCGGTGATGTGCTGCAGCGGCTCGCGGGCGGCCCGGCGGGCGATATCGGACCAGAACCGCGCGTCGAACGCGGAGTCGGGCACGGTGTGCAGCTCCCCGCGGCGGACCCGGTGCACGCTGGCCGCGATCAGCTCGGCGTCGGCGCGCGGCGATTCCACCCCGGCTTCGGCCAGCCGGGCCGCGGCCAGCGCCACCTCATCAAGCAGCAGGCTCATCATCGCCGGCGGTCCCGGAATCCAGCTTCGCGGCCAGGTCGGCGGCGGCCAGCGCGTTGATCACCGGGTCGAGATCGCCGTCGATGACCTGGTCGAGGTTGTAGGCCTTGTAGCCCACGCGGTGGTCGGAGATGCGGTTCTCCGGGAAGTTGTAGGTGCGGACCCGCTCGGACCGGTCCACGGTCCGGACCTGGCTGCGCCGCTCGGCGCTGGCCTTCGCGTCGGCGTCGGCCTCGGCCTGGGCCAGCAGCCGCGCCCGCAGGACGCGCAGGGCCTGCTCCTTGTTCTGCAGCTGGCTCTTCTCGTTCTGGCAGGACACGACAATGCCGGTCGGCAGGTGGGTAATCCGCACCGCCGAGTCGGTGGTGTTGACGCTCTGGCCGCCGGGCCCGGAGGAGCGGAACACGTCGACCTTCAGGTCGTTGTCGTTGATCTGCACTTCGATCGGCTCGGCCTCGGGCACGACCAGCACCCCCGCGGCGGAGGTGTGGATGCGGCCCTGGGACTCGGTCACCGGGACCCGCTGCACGCGGTGCACGCCGCCTTCGTACTTCAGCCGGGACCAGGCTCCCTCGGCGCCCTTGCCCTTCACCGCGACGGTCGCGTCCTTGATGCCGCCCAGCCCGGTGACGGTGGAGTCCAGGATCTCGGTCTTCCAGCCGCGCCGTTCGGCATAGCGCTGGTACATCCGGAGCAGGTCGCCGGCGAACAGCGCGGACTCCTCGCCGCCCTCGCCCGCCTTGACCTCCAGCAGGATGTCCCGCCGGTCGTTCGGGTCCCGGGGCACCAGGAGCCGGCGCAGCTCAGCCTCGAGCTGCTCGCGGCGCGCGGCCAGCTGCGTAGCCTCGGCGGCGAAGGAGGCATCCTCCCGGCCCAGCTCGCGGGCGGTCTGCTCGTCCTCGGAGGTCTGCTGCCATTCGGTGTACGCGTGCACGATCGGGGTCAGCTCGGCGTAGCGGCGGCCCAGCGTGCGCGCCCTCTCCTGGTCGGAGTGGACGCCCGGGTCGGCGAGCGCGTGCTCGAGCTCCGCATGCTCGCTAACCAGGTCGGCTAGCCGGTCAAACACTGAAAGGACCTTTCGTACTCAATTGTGGCAAGACGTGCGACGAGCCGGGGCCCGCTGGAACGGACCTCGGCTCGGCGGGGTTACTTCTTGGTGGCCTGCTGGTTGGTGGCCTGCTGGCCAGAGGTCTTGCCGAAGCGCTTCTCGAACCGCGCGACGCGACCGCCGGTGTCCAGGATCTTCTGCTTGCCCGTGTAGAACGGGTGGCAGTTCGAGCACACCTCGGCGTGGATCGTGCCGCCGGGCGCGGTGCTCCGAGTGGTGAACGTGTTCCCGCAGCTACAGGTCACGGTGGTGACGTGGTACTGGGGGTGGATGTCATTCTTCATTGACAAACTCCTGCCTTCGGCGGTCGCCGGGTCGCCTTGCCGGAGAACCAGCAGAGCGTGAACCGGTACCGCATGGTTGCGGCTTCTAGTGTGCCAGGCCATGGAACCACTTTCCGTGACCTGGCATTCCCTGTGACAGCGTTAGTTGCCGAGCGTGGTCTTCTGGACCTGGAGCAGGAACTCGGCGTTGCTCTTGGTCTTGCGCATCTGCTCCATGAGCAGCTCCAGAGCCTGCTGGGGCTCCAGTGCGTGCAGCACCCGGCGCAGCTGCCAGATGATCTTGAGCTCCTCCGGCGCGAGCAGGATCTCTTCCTTACGGGTGCTTGACGCGTCCACGTCGACCGCGGGGAAGAGCCGCTTCTCGGCGAGCTCACGGCGCAGCCGCAGCTCCATGTTGCCGGTGCCCTTGAACTCCTCGAAGATCACCTCGTCCATCCGGGAGCCGGTCTCGATCAGGGCCGCGGCCAGGATGGTCAGCGAGCCGCCGTTCTCGATGTTGCGCGCCGCGCCGAAGAACCGCTTGGGCGGGTACAGCGCGGTGGAGTCCACGCCACCAGACAGGATGCGGCCGCTGGCGGGCGCCGAGTTGTTGTAGGCGCGGCCCAGCCGGGTGATGTTGTCGAGCAGGATGACCACGTCGTGGCCCATCTCCACCAGGCGCTTGGCGCGCTCGATGGCCAGCTCGGCCACGGTGGTGTGGTCGTCGGCCGGGTGGTCGAAGGTGGAGTGGATGACCTCGCCCTTGACCGTGCGCTGCATGTCGGTGACCTCTTCTGGCCGCTCGTCGACCAGGACGACCATGAGGTGGCACTCGGGGTTGTTCTTGGTGATCGCGTTGGCGATCGACTGCAGGATCATGGTCTTGCCCGCCTTGGGCGGGGACACGATCAGGCCGCGCTGACCCTTGCCGATGGGGCAGATCAGGTCGATGATCCGGGTCGTCATGTTGCCCGCATCGGTCTCGAGCCGGAGCCGGTCCTGCGGGTACAGCGGCACCAGCTTGGAGAACTCCGGCCGGGATGCCGAGCGCTCGGGGTCCAGGCCGTTGACCTTGTCCAGCCGGACCAGCGCGTTGAACTTCTCCCGGCGGTCGCCCTCGCGCGGCTGGCGGACCGCGCCCTCGATGACGTCACCCTTACGCAGGCCGTGCTTGCGCACCTGGGACAGGGAGACGTAGACGTCGTTCGGCCCGGGCAGGTAGCCGGTGGTCCGGACGAACGCGTAGCCCTGGCTCTCGAGCACGTCCAGGATGCCGGCAATCGGGATGAGCACATCATCCTCGGCGATCACGGGCTCGGGATCGCTCTGCCGTTCGCGGCGCCGGTTCCGGTTCCGGAACCGGTCGCGGCTGCGGCCGCGGCGGCCGTCCCCGTCGTCGTCGCGGAACTGGTCGCCGCCGGAGCCACGGCCCGCGGCCGCCGGCTCGCGGCGGTCGCCGCCCTGGTCCCGGCCGTCACGGCCCTGGTCCCGGCGGTCGCCGCCCTGGTCCCGGCTGTCACGGCCCTGGTCGCGGCCGTCACGGCCTTGGTCGCGGCCGTCGCGGACCTGGTCGCGGCTGTCGCGGACCTGATCGCGGCCGGACTGGTCCCGGCTACCGTGGTCGCGGCTCTGCTCGCGGCTCCCCTGGTCCCGGCTGATCCCCTGGTCCCGGCTGACCTGCTCCCGGCCGCCCTCGCGGCTGCCCTGGTCGCGGCCGGACTGGTCTCGGCTGCCCTGGTCGCGGCTGCGGGACGGCTGCCCGTTCCGGCGGCGGCGGTCGCCGCGCTGAGTGTCACCCTGCGCGGCCTCGGTGGCCGCTGCGGCGGCGGGCGCCGCGCCGTCCTGGGCCACGCTGTCCCGGCGGGCGGCCGAGTCGGCCTCCTCGTAGAAGCTGAGCTGCTGCTGGGCGGCGCCGTCAGCGCCGATGCCGGCGGGGGTTCCGTCGCCGAGGCCGGACTGCGCGCTGGCTCCGATACCCGGCCGCGAGTGTGTGTCTGGTTCCATGGCGTCCTGCTTCTGCAGGCGGGCCGCGTCGGCTCCCGCGGACGCGGCACGCTGGTCCGAACCCTTGCGAGCGGCACTGGTCTCCTGGCGGGGCCCTCCGCCCTGCCGCGCCTCAATCGCCTCGATGAGCTGGCTCTTGCGCATCCGGCCGGCGCCGGGGATGGCCAGGGTCTGCGCGATGCGCTGCAGCTCGGGCATGAGCAGCGAGGAAAGCCCGGAACCTCCGCGACTGCGCGACTTGGACGTCGATGCCGTCGCTCCGGCGGCCGCGGGGGCATCCTCAGGCGCGGTTGGCGCGCCGCTGAGGATTTCGGTTGTGTCGCTCACTAATGGTCCTTCCATGATTCTCGGCCGCCTGGGTGAACCCGCTAGGCCCGTCGACCCTGTACGCCAGCCCCTCGGGGCCAGAGTTGATACGCGCTGCTTGTATGTGCCGCCAGATATCCGCGATTGCCGCAACGCTTAGCGTTCCTCCGTGCGTCGCCGTGTGTCCGCAAGCCAGGGGGATGAGTCGGAAAGCGCCCGGACGGCCGGGCCGCCCGCACCCTTCGTACCGGGGAGAGAGCGAGGCACCCGCGCCAAAGACCTCGGGTACGGCAACATTACCGTCCCATAGGAGTTTTCCGGCTAGCCACCGGTTTGCCGACGAGCACCCAATACAGAGCGGGGCACCCGGTGCGCCACTAAGCCTAACACCATGAGAGCTCACGGCATTCCTTCGCAGCCATCCGTGTCGCGTGGAGGAGGAGGCAACGGTCCCATGAGGCTCGCCAGCAGCCTCGGGCATCCGGCATGTTCAGTTCCAGGTGTGATGTCTGGCCTGGCGCTGCCGCCGCATGCCCGGTCGGACGGATTGGCCGCTCTGCTCCCGCGTCAGCAGCCCGGCGGGGACTCCGGGCGCAGGACACGCGCACCTTGCCGCTCGACGTCTAGCGAGCTTATGTGCCATGCAATACCCGTTTCTCTCACAATTGAACCCAGGCTGTCCAGGTCGTGACGATAATCCGGCCCGCCGCGGGCGCCGAGGAAGACGAGCACCGAGGGACCGGCCCCCGAGACCACGGCGGGCAGGCCCGCGGCCCGCAGGCTGCGCACCAGCGCGTGCGTCGGCGACATGGCACTGGCCCGGTAGTCCTGGTGCAGCCAGTCCTGGGTCGCGGCGAGCAGGACGTCCGGGTCCGCGCCGGGCTGAGTCAGCGCGGCGACCAGCAGAGCGCTGCGTCCGGCGTTGGCCGCCGCGTCCCAGTGCGGGATCAGCTCGGGCAGCAGGCCCCGGGCCACGTCGGTGCGCACCGGCGCGGGGGCGACGCACACCACGGGCGTGATCGAAGCCAGCGGATCGAGGCGGACCATGTGCGGGCCGTCCGGCGTCGTCCAGGCGATGGTCAGCCCGCCGGCCAGGCACGCGGCCACGTTGTCCGGGTGTCCTTCAAGGTCACTGGCCAGCGGGAGCAGCGCCGCGTCGGGCAGCTTTCCCGCGTCGGACAGGGCCCGCGCGGCGAGCAGGCCGGACACGACCGCGGCCGCCGAGGAGCCCAGGCCCCGGCCGTGCGGGATCCGGTTCTCGCAGCGCAGCCACAGCCCCGGCGGCTGGCCCCCGGTGACGGCGAACGCCACCCGCATGGCCCGGACCACCAGGTGCTGCTCGCCCGTGCCGGCCAGGTCCTCGCCCTCGCCGCAGACTTCGATCGACAGCCCGGACGGGAGGATCCGCGCCTCCACCTCGTCGTGCAGCGTCAGCGCCAGCCCGAGCGCGTCAAACCCCGGCCCGAGGTTCGCGCTGCTGGCGGGCACCCGCACCCGCACCCGCTCTGCGGACCACTCCATGAAACTCCTCACCGCACCGATGGAACATTGCTGCCGCTGGGGCGGCACCGATGGAGCATTGGTGCCGTTGTACGGGGCCGGACGGGCTACGGTCAGGCCAGGCCGAGGGCGACGGCGGCGGCGCCCGGGTCGGCGGAGATGGTGGCCGGGGACGGGGCGCCGGACAGGGCCCAGTCCGGGTCCTTCAGGCCATTCCCGGTGATCGTGCAGACCACCCGCGAGCCCGGCGGGATCTGGCCGCTCGCGCTGGCCTTCAGCAGGCCCGCCACGCTGGCCGAGGAGGCCAGTTCGCCGAACACCGCCTCCCGGGTGGCCAGCAGCCGGTACGCGGCCAGGATCTGCCGGTCGGTCACCGAGTCGATCAGGCCGCCGGACTCATCGCGGGCCGCTTCGGCCTGGCGCCAGGAGGCGGGGTTGCCGATCCGGATCGCGGTCGCGATCGTCTGCGGCTGCAGCACCGGCTCGCCGGTCACGATCGGCGCGGCCCCGCTGGCCTGGAACCCGAACATCCGGGGCGCGCGGGTCGCGAGGCCGTCGCGCTGGTACTCGGTGTAGCCCATCCAGTAGGCGGTGATGTTGCCGGCGTTGCCGACCGGCAGGCAGTGCACGTCGGGCGCGTCGCCGAGGTCGTCGACGATCTCGAACGCGGCGGTCTTCTGGCCCTCCAGCCGGTCCGGGTTGACCGAGTTGACCAGGGCCACCGGGAACTGGGCGGCCAGCTTCCTGGCCAGCTCCAGGCAGTCGTCGAACGACCCGTCCACCTGCAGCAGCCGCGCGCCGTGGACCAGCGCCTGGGCCAGCTTGCCGATGGCGATCTTGCCGCGGGGCACCAGCACCGCGCAGGTCAGCCCGGCCCGGGCCGCGTACGCGGCGGCACTGGCGCTGGTGTTCCCGGTCGACGCGCAGATCACCGCCTTGGCCCCGGCCCCGGCGGCGACGCTGATGGCCACCGTCATGCCCCGGTCCTTGAACGACCCGGTCGGGTTGCCGCCCTCGACCTTGAGGTAGACCTCGCAGCCGGTCCGGGCGGACAGCACCGGCGCGGTGAGCAGCGGCGTGCCGCCCTCGCGCAGGCTGACCACCGGCGTCTCATCGGTGACCGGGAGCCGGTCCCGGTACTCGGTAATAACTCCCCGCCAGGGCTTTCTGGCGCGCTCGGTCACGGGCATCATTCTTCTTCTCCCTCGACCCGCATGACGCTGGCCACGGCGCGCACCACGGACAGCGCCTCCAGGTCGCGGACGGTCGCGGCCAGGGCCGCGTCCCGCGCCGTGTGGGTGACGATGACCAGCTGGGCCTCCTGGCCCCGGCTGGCCTGGCGGACCGTCTCGATCGACACGTCGTGCCGGGCAAAGGCCTCGGCCACCGGGGCCAGCACGCCGGGCCGGTCGTCCACGTCGAGCGAGACGTGGTAGCGGGTGAACGTCTCCCCCATCGGCATGACCGGCAGCCCGGCGTAGGTGGACGCGTCCGGGCCGCGCGTTCCGGCCAGCCGGTTCCTGGCCACCGCGACGATGTCGCCGAGCACCGCGCTCGCGGTCGGCGTGCCGCCCGCGCCCGCGCCGTAGAACATGAGCTGGCCCGCCGACTCGGCCTCGACGAACACCGCGTTGTAGGCCTCGGCCA
>Ga0210398_10007137_pt1 | contig 10177 bp, 3 predicted proteins | sample IncBWC4OmetaG_FD_161047 | JGI IMG/M metagenome (GOLD analysis project Ga0210398, IMG submission 161047) | Forest soil microbial communities from Barre Woods Harvard Forest LTER site, Petersham, Massachusetts, United States - Inc-BW-C-4-O | ecosystem: Environmental > Terrestrial > Soil >...
ACGTTCCGGCCTTTTCGTCCCCGCCCGGCCCCTCCCCATGTTCTTTGGTTTGCGCCAGGCGCAGCGCATTGGCGATGATGAGTTTTTCAGTTGCCGCCCGGTCGGCGCTGGGTCCCTCGACTCGCGTCGTCCGCAAGGCCTGGCCACGCTCACCGAGGCGGTCAACCTTGGCCTGGACCTCCATGTGTTCCTCAGATTGCGTCACGCGCAGGATCTCTTCGATCGTCGTTTCCCCGTTTTTCACCTTGTTCCAGCCATCGGCGCGCAGCATGCGCATCCCGTTTTTGATGGCGTGTTGCGCAATGGTAGAGGACGGCGCGCGGTTCATAATCAGCGGGCGAATCGACTCGCTGACCACCAGCAATTCATAAATGCCTTTACGGCCCTGGTAACCGAACTGCCGGCACTCTTCGCAGCCTGCTCCCTTCCAGATTTTCGCCGTGGCGATTTCATCGGCGGGAAAACCGACGCGCTTCAAATAATCGCGATCCACCTTTTGCTCCGTCTTGCAATGCTTGCAAATCGTGCGCACCAGGCGTTGCGCCATGACCGCTTCCACCGAGGACGCCACCAAAAATGGCTCGATGCCCATGTCAATCAAACGCGTGAACGCGCTCGGCGCGTCATTCGTGTGCAACGTGGAAAACACCAGGTGACCCGTCAACGCCGCCCGGATCGCAATCTCCGCTGTTTCCAGGTCGCGGATTTCCCCCACCATCACCACGTTCGGGTCCTGCCGCAAAATGTGCCGCAACCCCATCGCAAACGTCAGCCCGATCTCCGGCCTCACCGCAATTTGGTTGATGCCCTTCAATTCATATTCCACCGGCTCCTCGATCGTGATGATGCGCTTGTGGACCGAATTGATCGCGCTCAAAAATGCATACAGCGAAGTGGACTTGCCCGAACCCGTCGGCCCCGTCACCAGGAAAATCCCGTGCGGCTTGACGATGATATCGCGAATCGTCGCCTCCTCCGCCGGCGCAAAACCCAGCTTGTCCAAACTCAAAAAGATTTTCCCGCGCGTCAGCAAACGCAGCGAGACGCTCTCGCCATAGACCGTCGGCACCGTTGAAACGCGGATGTCGATTTCCTCGCCCTTGATGCGCACATTGATGCGTCCGTCCTGCGGCAGCCGCTTTTCCGCGATGTTCATCCCGCTCATGACCTTGATGCGCGAGATCAGCGCCGCCTGGAACTTCTTCAACTGCGGCGGCATCGGCGTCTGGTGCAGGATGCCGTCAATGCGGTAACGGATGCGCAACTCATCTTCCGCCGGTTCAAAGTGAATGTCCGTCGAACGGTCCTTGTACGCTTCCCAGATGATCTGGTTCACGAACTTGATGACGCTCGCTTCCTGGTCGTCCGCTGTGATTTCCTTGTCGCTGGCGATCTCCAGGTCCATCGTCTCGCCCTCGTCCATCTCATCCAGCGTTTCCGCGCCCACCCCGTAATACTTCTTCAGCGCCTTCTCGATTTCCATTTTCGGCGCCAGGGCGAACTGCACCGGCATGTGCGCGTCAAACCGCACCGCGCTCACCATCGCCGCGTCAAACGGATCGCTCGTCACCACCTGCAATTCCCCCTCGTTCAACGCCGAAGGCATAATCGAATACTGAAACGCAACCTTCGTGGAAACTTTGTTCCGCGCCTCCGTCGGCACGCTCATCTTGCCCAGGTCCAAATACGGCCAGCCCAACTGGGTCGCCAGCTTCTGCATGAAAACGTCCTCAGCCAAACCGCATTCGCGCGCGATAAACGTCAACAGCGGCTCCGTCGAGCCGGCCGTCGTGGCCGCGCGCCACGATTTGCGCCAATCGTCAAATTGCGGTGGCGACGCCCCCGCAACGGACGCTACAAGATTTTTGACTGATCCAAATGCCATGTGCTTGTCGTTAAACAGCAAATCCCGTGAAAAGTTTCGAAAAAATTGCGAAAAACCCGAAGATTTTGCCTCCATCGCCCTGAACGGACTCGAAGGCCAATGCGAGGACATTTTTTGCCCTAAAACTAGACATCCCAATTCTTTTAGCTCTTGGCATTAACTCCAAAGACAAAAAATCCGGCATAATTGACCAAAACTTCGATTTCTGCTCTTATCGTGCAGCCTATGAAAACCGAAAAATGGCCTCTGTTGGCTTTAGCCTTCGCCATCATAATTGTCAGCGGGGTTGCCTGTCAGGCTCATGGTGGCCAATCCACCAATACGCCGGCGGCTGTTCAAGAAACCTGGGATCAAATTTCAAATCGCTGGAGCTCTGCTTCCATCTTGGAAATTCAAAAAGATGCGGAAGCCGGAGATGTCACTGCTCAATACTTTCTGGCCATCGCCTATTCCGATGGAGAGGGCGTAACCAATGACCAGGCCCGGGCATTCCAGTGGATGCATTCGGCGGCACAACAAGGCATGCCGCGCGCGCAGCGAAAACTTGGCTGGATGCTTCAAAACGGGCTTGGGACCGAAACCAACTATGAGGAAGCCGCCGAGTGGTATCAGAAGGCCGCCGGCCTCGGCGACGAATATGCACAGATAAACTTGGGCTGGATGTATGAGAATGGCGTAGGCGTTGACCAGGATTATGGAAAGGCCGCAGCCTGCTATCGGGAAGCGGCCGACCAGGGAAATTCCACGGCTCAAAATACCCTCGGCTGGTTTTACCTTAAAGGACTTGGATTGCCGAAGGATCCAAATGAGGCTTTGAAATGGTTCGAAAAATCCGCCACCCGGGGTGAACCGCTGGCTGAGGAAAATCTCGCCTGGTTGTATGCACAAGGGGCCTATGGCACAAATCTAAATGTGTACGGACAAGGCGCGGAAGCCCAAATCAAAACCGGCGGAATTGCCCCAGACCATACCTTGGCCGAACAATGGATGCAAAAAGCTCTGGATTTAAATACCGCTGATGGCGAATACCAATTCGCCAATTTATTGAACAACGAAATGGATGATCACGGCGAAGGAGACATCACCCGTTATCCTGCCGCGGGCGAATGGTTTAAAAAAGCTGCCGGGAAAGGCGATGTCAGGGCTGAATACGAATTGGCAGAGATGTATAACAACGGCCATTTAGGGGACGACCAGCGATCGAATTGCATCCCCTGGTATTTGAAAGCTGCTGCTCAGGGAAGTGTTGAGGCCAAAGCTGAAATCGGGGAACTGCCTGTGCTCTACCCAAACAGCGACTTGCTCAAATCCATTAACAACATGGACTTTCTCCAGCAATCCGCCGCCAGCGGCAATGTCGATGCCCAGTTCAGACTGGCGAAGTCCTGCCAGACCGGCCATGGAGTGCCAAAAGACCCTGTGTTGGCCTTTCAATGGATGCAAAAAGCGGCGGAGAACGACAGCGCAAGTTCCCGGGTCCTCGATGCGCGCTATTGCCTCGGCGTGATGTATGAAAAAGGTGAAGGCACTAACCAAAACCTGCCCCAAGCCTATCAACTTTACCTGAGCGCGGTTTTAGCCAACGACAAAGGCCCTCAAAACCCCCAGTTCGATGCGACCTTCCGCGTCGGCAAAATGTATGAACAAGGCCAGGGCGTTTCCCGGGATGATCATATCGCTGCCAATTATTATGAAAATATCCTCTACTTTAATGACCACCCGGACATTTATCCCGGGGGTTATGTGAATTATGTCGGCCCCAGCTATCAATCCATCGAAAGCTTGTTAAACCTGTGGTCACGGGGGCGCGGCCTGCCCACGTCCGATGAAAAAAAAATTCACGGTTACCCTGATCCGGCTCTAGTTCTAAACAACGCAGACGCTCAGATAAACACGGCCAATGCTGAATTCTACCTTGGTAAAATTTATTACGAGGGCAAAATTGTGCCTCAAAATCTGGTCGAAGCCGCCGCCCGTTTTCAACTTGCGGCCAATCACGCTTCAGAAGATGCAGGCCATTTGCTCACTCAAATCAGGCCCCAATTATCCCCGGCACAAAATGAACAGCTAAACCAAAAGGTTGCGTCCCTGGAACAGCGATTTAAACAGGCGCAAAGTAGCTATGAAAATCAGGAAAGACTAAAAGATATCGTCTGGTGGCAGTAATACCTTGCATTAAAAATTTGTCACGAAAATACCGTGGAATTTATCGCCTCAAAAATAGGGGTAGTGACGAACTAACACTTTTTTCAAATCCATGGGAAACTCCCCACATGATCGTTTTGCAGTCACCATGGACTGGCGCGGCCAAACCATCGGCCATCAACCAGAAATCTGCCATTGGGATGTCCTCTCCTGGGGGAGAGGAAACAGGTGAGGGCGAGCTAAACCATCGCGGACGCCAATCCGCGCTGATTCGCGTTCATGCTCCTGCCGCATCCGTGTTTATCCGTGTCCATCCGTGGTTAAAAAGGGAAGGTAAATGTACCTAAATGTAGGTAAATCTAGGTAAATGTAGCCATTTTTAGAAAAAAAATTGTGACTCATACCTCAAACCCAATCTCCGTCCGACAACGCTTGCCACGTTTTACGTGGCGTATTGGACTGCGCCTGCCTGCCTTTGTCAGGCTATGTCAAGCCATGTCAACCTATGTCAAGTGCCCCTCCCCCCACACCTGCTTTCCTTCGCTTGCCGCTCCAAAGCGTAGGCCAAAGCTGGCTAAAAACCGGCCGATTCAATCCTATGCAAGGTAAAAAATCATCATCATCCTCAAAAACGGCCCTCGGCTCGGCTTCGTTGGAATTTGGAGTTTCTCTGGAATTTGGAGGTTGGAGCTTGGATGTTCCATCCCTACGGACTCACCATCCGGTAAAACACATTCGTCTGGTTCCGGTTGATCGTGATCTGGAACCGATTCGTCCCGCTCGAACCCGGCACGGTGAACCATCCATTCCCCGCCGTCAGGCCTTGCGAGTTGGATTGCAGCAGCCAGCCGAGATAGTTCGTCGGCCAGCTCAGATTCACTTGGTTGCCCGCCATACTCACCGAGATGTTGGTCCCCACTATTACCGGGTTCAACAGCACCGCGCTGATCGGCGGCACAACAAAGGTAACCTGCCCGTTCGTCGCCGGGGTCACCCATTGCACCCCGCCCGCCCACGAACCATCCGGATTAATCACCGCGCCGCCCAGCGTGTAGTTGCTGGTGTTGCTCAGATTCGTACAGGTCAATTCGATCACCTGTGCCGCGCTGACCCCCGGCCCCAGGTTGATGCTCACCTGCACCCCCACATTCGTGGCTTTATTATTCAACAACGCACTAATCCCACCATTGCTGTGCCGCACCCCATAGGCAGTGAAATTAATATTGGACGCCAGCGTGATGATCGCGGGAACAACATTGCCCCCCTGGTCCGCGAGCGAAAACATCTTCAACCCATAAAACTCGGGCCGCGCCTGGACCACGCTCGTGCCATTATCGGCAATGGGTGTATATCCCGTGCCGTCGCCGCCTCCGTGGAAATTGATGCCCTGGGCGCCATTCAACGCGCACGTAAACATGAAATCGAGCGCCCACAACGCCGACCCGTAGGCATCGCTCACATTGGGCGCGCCGCCATTATAATAAGAACCGCATTCATCCATCCGGAATCCCAAAGGCAAATTCGCCGATGTCGCCGCCCCTACTACAGCGCTCACCGTCCCCGGCAAACCGGTATCCGGGGTCAGCAGGAATTGTATCGTGGACGACGCAGACTGCCCGTTCGCCCGGTAATAATGCTGCGTCAACAACGAAATGATTCCCTTTTCGTCCCCCGCAAACGGCACGGTGTATCCCTCCGTATTTCCTGCGGATGCCGGGCCTGTCAGCGTCCAGCCGCTGCCGCCATTCGTGATCGCCCAGCCGGGAACGGCATTCGTGATAGCCGCTGCATACGTCTGCCATTCCGCAACGAAATCAGCGAACGTATAACTGCTCGGGCGAATGGTGTTCCCGGAATACAAATCCGGCTCATTCCCGATCTCAAAACCCAGCAGACGCGGCCCCAGCGCGTTTGCCACATATGCCGCTTCCGCCGCGCAATTCGCCGGCGTATTGGTGGCCATATTGATGCCGTAAATCACATGCCAGTTCGTCGGCAACGCCTTCACAAACCCCGCAAACGCATCCACCTCCGCCGCCGTGATGGGCGGCGAATTGGACAAGCCGTTCCAGCATGTCCGGTTGACACTGTTGCCCCCGATTCGCAAAACCGCCGGCGCTATCTGGCTGAACATGCTGATCAACGAGGTGTCGCTCGAAACAAACAAGCTCCCTTGCATCTCGCTCTTTTCATAACTCAACCCGCAGAACGCCGGGTTCAAAACCAGCCCCGCGTTCGTCGGCGAGAAACCGACCGTCGCCTGGACCACATTCAACGCCCCGCCGGTAAGCGTCAGCACGACCGAATTTCCACTTTCGGCGATACTCCCGGCATACGCCGGACTGCCGACGGGAAGACTGCCCAAAACAAAATTGTATCCGCTAATGCCCCCAGCGGATTGAATCAACGTCACGTTCGTCGGATAAACCAGGAAACCCGGCAGTGCGCTGACATTGATCGTATTGCCCGCCCCGCCCAAATTCAACGCCGAAACGTCCAGCGTCGTCGCCCCCACGGTGACAGCCTCATTCGTCATGTTCAAATGATTCAGCGTCACCCCCCCTGCCACACCCGAAACGTCCAGCGTCCCGCCATTGACATTCACGTTCGCGCTGGAAATCGAACCGCTGTTTGTCAGCGCCAGTGTGCCCTGCAGAATCACCGTGTTGCCGCTATAAGTATTGCCGCCGCTCAACTCAAGCACTCCGCTGCCGTTCTGCGTCAACGAACCGCTCCCGGAAATCGCCGCCGGCACCAAATCCGCCGCCGTCTGGCTAAACACCAAAGCGCCATTGTCCGTAATCGTACCCAAAGGCACGTTACCCTTTGCATCATTGTTCCCGATTTGCACCGTCGCGCCGCTGGCAATGCTCACTCCGCCCGTAATCGCGCTGGCCGCTTCATCCAGGACTACCGTCCCGCCATTGACCCCAATGCCTCCACTAAAATCATCATTGCTCTCCGAAAGCGTCAGCGATCCCGTGCCGGATTTTATCAGCCCGACAATACCCTCGATACTATTGCTCCCCCCGAATACATAGTTCAGTGCGTTGTTCGTGACCATCCACGTAAACGGTGTGTGCTGCGCCGCCCCGGCCAGGTTGACCGTCCCCGTGCGCGCCGCATCATTAAACAGCACCATGTCTCCCTCGTTATAAGCCACCGCCACGCCGCCGTTGGTCCAATTCAACGTGCTAGTGTCCCAACTATTATTTACGCCGCCGCCCCACTGGTCCTGTTTAGGCAGTGCCGGCCCATTCGTGATCACCAGCCAAATCGTGCTGGAATTGTCGTTGGAGATATATCCCTTGTAAGAACTCGGCAGCGTGCCGACGGCCAGGCTGACTCCGCTCGCCCCGCCCGCCGGGGAATAAATCAGCGGATATCGCGACGGATACGCAAAAACAATCGGCAGCGCGCTAATATTGATCACCCCGCTGTTATCGCTGGCAAAAGCGCTGACCGCCGCATTCGTCAAATTATTGGCCACCGCAAATTGCAGCGTCCCGCCGCCATCTACCGTCAACGAACTCAGCGGCGCCGCCAGCGATCCCATCGTATTACTCACCACCAGCAAACCGCCGCTCATATTTATATCACTCGTCCCGCCGCCCGAGATAATACTATTCGCCAGCACGGTACCATTGTTGATGGTCAACGTTCCCAATCCCGTCGCCGTTGCCCCGGGATTATAGCCCAGCAACAGCTCGTTATTCACCACCAGCGTCCCATTGCTCACGACGACCGTGCCCGTCACATTTCCCACCGCGCTGCTCACGCTCACATATCCCACGTTCAGCGTGTTCACGTTAAACGTCCCCGCCCCGACATCCAGCACCCCGGTAGTCGTCCCGCCGCCGCTGCCCGTCTGCCCCTCCGCCACATAGCAGGTATTCACCTGCGCGTTCACCGTCCCGCCCAGCAAATTCATCGTGCCAAACGTGATGGAACCACTCCCGGTTTGCGCCGAAAAATCTCCGATCGCCAATGCCGTGACCCGCGAATTGGTATTGCCATTCAGGTAAAGCACCGGATTGCCTCCCATCGACGCATTGAATGCCAGCGTGCTCGTGCATTTTTGCCGCCCCACCGCCATCGAGTCCGCATAAATCGCGTTCGTCCGCCCCATATATATATAGTTCGTCCCCGTGTTCATGAAACTGTCGCCCACATCAATCGCCGGCCCTGCGCCATTCACCCGGATGGTATTCGTCCCCGCCAGGTACAGCCTCCCCGACGGCCAATTGCTGCTGCCCGCCGACCCGCCGTTGCCCACCAGCAGCCGCCCGACAGTCAGGTTGAAATTGGCCAGGCCCGACATATCCAGCGTGGCCATATGGACTCCGTTGTTTGCGGAACCTTGTTGAACGAAGAACGCCGACCCGCTGTTCCCGCTGTTCACGACCAAAGACCCCGGCCCCGTGACCGTGGAATACAGCGTTTGGCTCACCCCATTGTCCGTGCCCGTCCCGGCAAAAACCAGGTTCGCCGCACCGCTGTCGGATACCGTCAGCGTCACCCCCGCATTGATTTGCGTCGTATGAAACCCATTCGTATTCCCATATTGCAGCGACAGGATGGTCGTATTGGCGCTTATGATATTATTCAGCACGCCCTGCGCGCTGTTCGCGCCCGCATCGAAAAAATAGATATTCGCAGCCGACCCCGGCGTGCCGCCCGTCCAATTGTTCACGTCCGACCAATTGGTATTGACGCCCGCGGTCGCATCCGTGCCGCTCCAAACAATCGTTTGGGCCAGCAACTGCTTGTCTACCAACAACAAACCAATCGCCAGGAAAAGGCATGACCATGGCAAACGACGCAAAATTAGGGTTTTATGACGTTGAATCAACATGCCTATTTCGCACATCTCCCCTCTTTTGCCAAGCCCCCAAAAGGGTGGTACGCCCTTGGGCTTCTCTGGAGCTTGGAGGTTGGCGCTTGGATGTTCTTCCTGCCCCCCTTGCACAACCACCCCACTTATGCTTTATTCCTCACGAGGGGTGAACCCGTTGAATGAATTGGGCCCTCCATTGTCTATAATTTGAAGATTTGAAACATTATGTTTTTAGGTTTTGATCCACTCTGGTTTTTGTTTGCCATTCCCGGCCTGTTGCTGGGCATTTGGGCTCAGGCAAAGCTCTCGCACGCCTATGGCAAATACAGCGAAATCCCTGTGGATTCCCGCATGACCGGCGCCGAAGCCGCGCGGGAAATCCTCGACCGCTCCGGCCTTGCAAGCGTGCCCGTGGAGGAAGTCCCCGGCCATTTGAGCGACCATTACGACCCCACCAAACGCGCGCTGTTTCTCTCCTCGGAAAATTTTCACGGCCAGTCCATCGCCGCCGTCGGCGTGGCCGCCCACGAATCCGGCCATGCCCTCCAGCATCAGGCCGCTTATGGATTGTTCAATGTCCGCATGGCTATCGTCCCCATCACGCAGTTCGCCAGTACGGCGTACGGTTTGATTTTCTTTGCCGGCTTTATTTTCCGCTCGATGTTTCCCACGCTCATCACCATCGCCATCGTGCTTTTCTGCGTCATAACGTTTTTTCAACTCGTCACGCTGCCGGTGGAATACGACGCCAGCCGCCGCGCCAAAGATCAGCTCTTTCGCCTCGGCCTGGTGCATGAACATGAACGTGAAGGGGTAAGCAAAGTCCTGGATGCCGCCGCGCTCACCTACGTGGCCGCCCTCGTCTCGGCCGTTCTGAATTTGCTGTACCTCCTCAGTATCCGCGACCGGCGGTAAGAGCTTTTAGAAGCTCTAAGAGACGGCCCAATTGAGGACCGCCTTTTGCGCATGCAACCGGTTTTCCGCCTGCGTGAAAATTGTGTCCGCGTTGGCCTCGAACGTTTCCTCGTCGATCTCTTTGCCGCGATACGCCGGCAGGCAATGCATCACCAGCGCGTCCGGCTTGGCCAGCTTCACCAGCTTCTGATTGATTTGGTAACCCGCCAACACCTTAAGCCGCTGGGCCGATTCGCTTTCCTTGCCCATCGAGACCCAGACATCCGTATATAATAAATCCGCGCCCTTGGCCGCCTTTTCCAGGTTCTCCAGGCACACAATGTTTCCGCCTGCCCGCTTTAGGACTTCCTTCGTCGGCTGGAACTTCTTCGGCGCGGCGATGCGCAGTTCAAAAT
>Ga0210398_10007138_pt1 | contig 10175 bp, 4 predicted proteins | sample IncBWC4OmetaG_FD_161047 | JGI IMG/M metagenome (GOLD analysis project Ga0210398, IMG submission 161047) | Forest soil microbial communities from Barre Woods Harvard Forest LTER site, Petersham, Massachusetts, United States - Inc-BW-C-4-O | ecosystem: Environmental > Terrestrial > Soil >...
AAAATCCCAATTCGACGTCACCACCGTCGCCTTCGATCAGACCCGCTTCGGGCTCGCGGTCTGGGAAGCGGGAATCTCGGTGACGATGAAGCACAATCCGCTGCGGGTCATCGGCGCCCGCTCGACGCTGCACCACAAGCTCGATGTCAAACGGCCGTCCGCGAAACGCGTGGAGAGCGCCAAGGCGATCGACGTCGAAACCTTGGCCAAATGCTTAGGTCTAGCCGGCGTCGTCCGCCGCGGCGTGCCGCTGACCATCAACGGCCAAAAATTCATGATCTTCCGCTACCGCGAGGCGACGCGCCGGCGCGCGATCATGCCTGCCAAACGCGACGGCCGGCCATCCGGCCACCCCACCCTGCCCTTGCCGCCGGTGCACCCTTCGCTCCGCGACGGCAAGGATTACGTCGTCCGCGCCATCTATTTCAGCTTCGATTTTCCGCCGGTGCGGCCGTTGCACTGGGTTGCGATCATCGAAGTCGAGACCTCGTCGGTGCTGCTGGCTTACCCGTTCATCGCCGACGTTATGGGCTGGGTGTTCAAGGCCGATCCGGCGACGCTCGGCGGGCCGACGGCCAATGCCGGCAGTGCCGCGCTCAATCGTTGGCGCAGCCCGGTCAGGCTCGAAGGCCTCGCCGCGCCCGTCAACGGCAGCCAGGCCTTGAGCGGCGTCAACGTGGCGGTCGCCGACGTGTCGACGCCAAAAGTGGCGCCGCCGACCAGGCCCGCGGGCAAGGATTTCAAGTACGACGCGCGCAGCAACGATTTCGCCGCCGTCAACGCCTACTACAATGTCGATCGCATCTTTCGGCTGGTGGAGGATTTGGGCTTTTCCCTCGCCGACTATTTTCCCGGCACGACGTTTCCGAGCCGGGTCGACCATCGCGGCCATTTCGACAAGAACCGTCCGCGCGGCAACGAGATCAACGCCCATTGCGCCGGCAACGCCTTCGGCACCGGCATCGACTACACGATCTTCGCGCTGGCCGACACCGACGATCAGAAACATCCGATCGGCATCGCCGGCGACTGGCGTATCGCGCTGCATGAATTGTTGGGTCACGGCGTGTTGTACAATCACATCGGCAACGCGCGATTCAAATTCGCCCATAGCGCCGGCGACAGCTTTGCGGCGATCCTCAACGACCCGGGCTCAAAGGCCAAGGACCGCGGCATCACGTTTCCGTGGATCGGCGGCGGAGAGCCGCGCCGTCACGACCGCACGGCCGGCGACGGGTGGGGTTGGAATGGCAAGATCGGGCTCAAACCGTACGACGATGAGCTGGATGCGCTGGGCTACAGCACCGAGCAAATCCTGTCGTCGACGATGTTTCGCTTCTATCGCGCCATCGGCGGCGATGCCTCGGCGGTTGCCGACCAGCGATTTGCCGCCCGCATGACCTGCCATCTCCTGCTGGCCGCCATCGGTTCGCTGACGGTGGCGACGAGCCCGAGGGATGCCGCCCACTTCGCCGCCGCGCTGAGCAAGGCCGACGCCGCCGATTGGCCGGCGCAGAGTTTTTCCGGCGGCGCCTACCATAAGGTGATCCGCTGGGCGTTCGAAAAGCAGGGCCTTTATCAGGATGCCCACGAGCTGAAACCGAACAAGAAGGAAGGCCCGCCGCCGCCGGTCGACGTCTATATCGAGGACGGCCGCCACGGCGAGTACCCCTATCAATCGAATTTTTGGAGTTGCCAGGCGATCTGGAACCGGCGCCGCAACGACCGCGGCACGGCGCATGAGACGCCTCAGGCAGGCGTCACCAACTATGCCTATGTGAAAATCAAGAACCGCGGCTTGCAGAAGGCGACGAAAGTCGCGGTGCGGGCGTTTCATGCGCCAGCGTCCGCGAAGCTCAGCTACCCCGGCGGCTGGCAGCCGATGCGAACGGCGAAACAACCCGCGGCCGACGTCCCGCCGCATTCGTCCGCTGAAATTCTGGTCGGCCCGTTTGCCTGGGTGCCGAAGAGCCGACAGGAAGCCATGCTGATGGTGGTTTCCGCAGCCGGCGATCCGAGCAATATCGACAATTTCACCGCCGCCGACGCGATTCCGAACTGGCGGCTCGTTCCGAACGACAACAATATCGCCCAGCGCAACACGCCGGTGGCGGCAAAAACGAAAGGCCGTCGCTGAGGCGCCGCGCCGCCGGCCAATCAAATCGCCCTGGCGGTCGCGGCGTTGTCGAGGTGGCTCAAGCTTTCTTCAATTTCTTCAGCATCGGGGTCGCTTTGGCGCGGACGATCTTGCGGATCCCTTTATGGGTTTCGAGGTGATGGACAATGTGGCCCTTCAGCTTTTTGCGCTGCGCGGGGGTCAATCCTGCGAGTTCTTTCTTGCTGAACGTTGTGGGGCGGAAAGCTCCCATTGGGTATCTCCTTGGAATTTGCACCGGTATTGGTGCGCGAAAAACTCAGGTTGTTACGCGCTTAGCTCTTACTTTCCGCGAGAAGCGAATCGTCGAAATCCGCTGCTCCGGTTCGCTCGCCATTTGTTCGAGGATTTTTTGGAAATCCGCAAGCAGGCGATCGATCCACTTTGAACTAAAAAGATGCGGCTGATAGATGCACGATCCCACCAAGCCCTGCGCGCTCTCGCGCAACACCAAGATAACATCGTAGGTCGTCGTCGTCACCAGCGGCATCGGCATGCCGGGATCGGCGTCCTCGAAGGCCAGTGCCCGCCCCGCGCTCGCCTGCGGCCGCAGTGCGGCGTTGTGTAGCAGGATCATGACCTGGGCGGGCTGCGCCGGATCGAGCCCGCGCTCGCGCGCCAGCGCCTCGGCGAGGACCTCGAACGGCAGGTCCTGATGGGCATAGGCATCGAGCGTCGTGGCCCGCACCCGCCGCATCACCTCGCGCGCGGTCGGATCGCCACCGAGATCGGTACGTAAAATGACGGTATTGGCGAGCGGGCCGATCAGGCCCTCGGTGCCGGCGCGATTGCGGTTGGCGACGTTGGTGGCGAGGCATAAATCGACCTCGCCTGAATAACGCTGCAACAGCGTCTTCAGCGCGGCGACCAGCGCCATGAACAATGTGCCGCCTTCGCGACGGCCGAATTGTTTGACGACCTCGGTCAGGCTCGCCGGCAAGGCGATATCCCGTTGCGCTGTGAGATCGCTTGCAGCGCGCCGCGGCCGTGCCGCACCGAGCCGCAACACCGGCAGCGGGCCGCGAAGTTGCCCGCGCCAGTAATCAAGCTGCGCGGCAACGTCCGGATGCGATTGCCAGGCGTGCTGCCACGCGGCGAAGTCGGCATATTGAATCGGCAGCGGCGGTAACGGCGACGCCTTGCCGTTCGCGAACGCTTCGTAGAGCGCGGCGAGCTCATCGGCGATCACGCCGAGCGACCCGCCGTCGGCAATCATTTGATGCATGGCGATAAGCAGGAGGTGCTCATGCTCGGCGAGCCGGACGAGACGGACGCGGATCAGCGGGCCGCGCGCAAGATCGAAGCAATGCGTAAGCTCGGCTTGGATGAGCCGATGTGCGGCGGTTTCCCTTTTTGACGACGGCAGCTTGTGCAGATCGTCGACGGCGAGCGGTACAGCGAGCTGCGGTGCAATGACCTGAATATGCCGACTGCCGTCGACATCGATCGCCATGCGCAAAACCTCGTGGCGCCGCACGATTTCGTTGAGGCTGCGCTCCAGAACCGTCGCATCGAGCGGCGACGTTATGCGCAACGCATAGAGAATGTTGAAAAACGGCAGATCCGGCACCGCCTGCTGCAGCGTCCACAGCCGTTGCTGGGCCGGCGATGCCGGCAGCGGCTCGTCGCGGGCGGCACGGGCGATCTCCGCCAGCTCTGCCCGGCCACCTTTGATCAGCGTTTCGAGGTGCTCCGCCATCTCGGCGACGGTCGGCGCGTCGAACAAGCTTACGACCCCGACGTCGAGATGCACGGCATCATGGATGCTGGTCAGCACGTGCGCGGCGAGAAGCGAATCGCCGCCGAGTGCGAAAAAATCGTCGTGAATGCCGACCTGCTCGAGCCGAAGCACATCCGCCCAGATGCCGGCCAAGATGGTCTCGAGCGGCGTGCGTGCCGCCGCAAAGATCCGCGATGCGGCGCTGCCTAACCCGAGCTTCTCGGCCAATCCGATGCGCTGCACTTTTCCGGTCGAGCCTTTCGGCAATTGCGCGACGATCAGCACCTGGCGCGGCACCTTGAAATCGGCAAGCCGGCCGGCGGCGAATTGGCGGATGTCTTTGGCCGTCGCGTCGGCGTTCGGCCGCAATACCACGGCGGCGGCGACGTCTTCGCCGAGCGAGGCGTGGGGCACCGCGAAGGTGACGGCTTCCGCCACCGCCGGATGTTCGAGCAGTGTCTCGTCGACTTCGCGCGGCGCGATATTCTCGCCGCCGCGATTGATCATCTCCCGCGTGCGGCCCGACAAATAAAGGAAACCTTCGTCGTCGAAAAAACCCTGGTCGCCGGTCTTGAACCAAGCGCCGGTGAAGGCTGCCGCCGTCGCCGCCGCGTCGCCGTCATAGCCGGGCATGACGCTGCCGCCGCGCACGGTGACGTGGCCGGTCTGGCCGGTCGGCAGCACGTCGCCGCGATCGTTCAAGATCGCGACCTCGAGGCCGACCGGGATGCCCACCGAACCGGGCTTACTCTTCCGCGGCGGCAGCGGATTGCAGGCAATCGGCGCCGAGGCGGTTTCCGTCATGCCGTAGAATTCGATGACCGACGTGCCAAACGTCCGTTCCAGCTCGGCGAACACCCGCGGCGGCAGCGGCGCCGAAGCCGAGCGGACCAGGCGCAGCCGGATGCCGGCGACTTGATCCGGATCGAGCCGTGCCTGAGCCAGAATGGCCTGATGCATGGTCGGCACCGCGGAATACCAGGTCGGCGCAAACTCGCGCAGCCAGCCGAAGAAGCGACTGACGTCGCAGCCCGGCGTGCAAACCACGCCGCCGCCAGCCGCGAGCGATGTCATCACGGTGGCGATCAGACCGTGACCGTGAAACAGCGGCAGCACGTTCAGGCACCGATCGGCTTCGCTCAGCTTGAGCGCAGCAACGGCGCTGAAGGCCGAGGTGCAAATATTGACGTGCGTGAGCGGCACGATCTTCGGCCGCGACGTGGTGCCTGACGTGAACAAAAACAGCGCGGTGGTCCCGGGGCCGACCGGATCAGACGACGGGCCACTCACCGCCGCGCCCGCAAGCGTGAACAGGCCGGCAGCCTCACCCGTCGGCGTCAGGTCGAATACCGGCACACCGCGCGCTTGCGCCACGCTGCGTGCCGGTCCATCGACGCCGGCCGGCAGGATCAACGCGCGCGGCTTCAAGTCGGCAAAATACCGGTCCAGTTCCTCGGCCGAATAGGCCGGGTTGATCGAGGCGCAAGCCGCGTTCGTCGCCACCGCGACAATCGCGGCCGCAAGCTGCGGCCCATTCGGCATCAGCACGGCGATCCGGTCGTCGCGGCCAATTCCTTTGCCGCGCAAGGTGCGGCCGATGTCGTCGATATGCCGATAAAGCCGCCGGTAGCTCAGCGGCGCGCAATCCGGCGCCAAGATCGCGGGCGCATCCGCAAAGCGTTGGGCATGACCTTGCAGCAGGTCATGGAGCGACGAAAACGGAACGTCGACTTTTTGCTTCGAGGAAGGTTGGTCCAACACGATGCTTTGCCAACTCGGATTTTGTCGCGCTAACGCAACATATCAGTGCTGAGCCTGGGCGAGCCAGAAACGCATATTCATGTCGCGATACATCGCGGTCGCGGTGGCGTGATGGTGCTGCGCATCCTCCGCCTTGCCGGCGCGGCGGTGGATCTTGCCGAGACCGAGGTGACAGTGGGCGACCAGCGGGCGCATGCCGTGGCGCTGCGCCAGCGCCAGCGAGTCGCGGTAGTGGCCGACGCCGCGCTCGTGGTCGAAGCGGTCGGCACCGGCCGCGATATCACCGAGCAGATGGTGCGCGTGGGCGGCGAAACCGGGCTGCCGCGTCGAGGTTTCGATGGCGCGTTGCGCAAGGCCGTGCGCCTTGTCGAGCTGGCCGAGCCGCAGCAGAGCGCGGCCGACGGCGTGATAGGCCCAGCTGCGATGGCCGACGATGCCCTGGCCCGCCTGCCGCTCGAGCAGCGCCTCGGCTTCCTGGATGCGGCCCGCGGTGTCGCCGGAGTCGCCGGTCTCCGCCATCGCCCAGGCCGAGGAGGCAACCGCCCAGGGCAGATGGACGGCGACGTTGCCGCTGCGCAGCATCGCCAGCCAGTGCTCGACCAGCGACAGCGCTTTCGCCCAATCGCCCTTGAGGAGATGCGGCATGGAGGCGGCGAAATGCGCCCAGCCGATGCTGAACGCATGCTGCGTCGGCTCGGCGATGCGGATCGCCTCGGCCTCGTATTTCGCGGCTTCCGAGAAGCGGCCGAGCTCGGCGAGGCTCATCACCAGCCAGGCGCGGTCGAAGATCGAAGCCGGCACCGCCATGCCGAAATGGTTGTTGATCGCGTCCGCGGGCAGCGCGCTGAGATTGTCGGTGGCGAGCGCGACGACGCGCTCGTAGTCGCCGCGGTAGCAATGCGCCTGTTCGAGATAGCTGGTGGCGACGATGCGCAGTGGCAGGTCGTGCAGCCGCCCGGCGATCTCCAAGGCGCGCGAACCGCTGTCGAGCGCCTCATCCAGCTCGTCGAGCGTCGACTGCACGGTGGTCATGAAAGCGCAGACCTGGCCGCGGCGCCGGTCGTCCTTCAACTGCGTGGCGATGATCTCGGCCTCGCGCAGATGTTCGAGCTGGCGCCGGCCCTCGCCCAGCTGGCGGAGCACCGGCCGCAGGTCGAGCCGCAGCTCAAACCCGCGCCCTAGCGAAGCCTGACTCTCCGGCAGGTCCTTCAAGATGCCGAGCGCCTCCTCGTAGCACGAGCGGGCGTCGGCCAGCGCCGAGCGCGCGGCGGCCTTGGCGCCGGCCATGTGCAGGTAATGCACAGCCTTGTCTTTGAGCTCGCCGCGCACGGCGTGATGGGCAAGCCGCTCGGCATGCTCGCCGAGCCGGTCGGCGTAAAGCTTTTCCATGGCTTCGACGACGTGGGCGTGGGTGTCGCGGCGGCGTTGCTGCAACAGCTCGTTATAGGCGACGTCGTGAGTAAGCGCATGAGTGAAGGTGTATTGCAGGTCGGGAAACAGTTGCGTGGTGTAGAGGAATTCGGCCGCCTGCAGGTCGTCGAGCAAGGCGCGCAGGTCGTCCTCCGACAGCCCGCTGATCGCCTGTAATAGCGTGAAGGAAAAATCGTGGCCGATCACGGCGCCTTCCTGCAGCAGGCGCTTTTCGGTGGCCGGCAGCTTGTCAATGCGCGCGGCCAATACCGCCTGCACCGTCGGCGGCACGTCGTTGCTCACGAACGGGCGCGCCAAGCGGTACTTGCCGCGGCTGCCTTCGAGCACCGCGCTGTCGACCAGGGAGCGCGCGATCTCTTCGACGAAGAACGGATTGCCGGAGGCGCGCTCGATCAGGAAGTTTTTGATGGTCTCGACGCTCGGATCGGAGCCGAGCAGCGCTTGCAGGAGTTCGGCAAAACTTTCGCTGGCCAGCGGATTGAGCCGCAATTGGCGGTAATTCGGCCGGCCCTTCCATTCGTCCTTGTATTCGGGCCGGCAACTGACCACCAGCAACAGGCGGGCGTCCTGGGCGCGGACGACCAGTTCGTTCAACAGCCCGATCGAAAGCGAATCGTACCAGGGCATGTCCTCGAACACCGCCACTACCGGCTGGTTCTTGCTCTCGCTCAATAGCAGGCGGATCACCGCCTGATAGGTCTGTTGCCGATGCTCGATCGGATCGAGCGAGCGGAACGGGTGATCGTCATCCAGCGCATTGAGCAAATCCAGCACCGGCAGGATCACCTCCTGCAGGGACGGGTCGAGCGAGAGGATTTTTCCCGATACTTTCTCGCGGATCGATTGGGCGCTGTCATGGACGTTGAGCTTGAAGTAATGCCGCAGCAATTCGGTGACCGGCAGGTATGGCGTGGCATGTCCGTAGGACGTCGAGTTGGATTCCAGCACGAGCCAGGCGGCGGTGGGCGGCGAATGAATGAACTCGTGCACCAGACGCGACTTGCCGACGCCGGCCTGGCCGACGATCGTCACCACCTGGCCGTGGCCCTGCTCGGCCAGCTGCTGGGCGCGGCGCAGATGCTGCAATTCGACGCTGCGGCCGACGAAACGGGTCAAGCCGCGCACGGCGGCGGCCTGCAGGCGGCTGCGCGCAGCGCCGGCGCCGGTGATCTCGTAGACGTCGATCGGATAGGTGAGGCCTTTCACCGGCGACGCGCCGAGGGGCTTCATGGCCAGGTAACCTTCCACCAGGCGGAAGGTGTCCGCCGTCGTCAGCACCGAGCCGGGCTTTGCCATCTGCTCCATGCGCGCCGCCAAATGCGCGGTCTGGCCGACCACGGTGTAGTCCATGTGCAGATCGTTGCCGATGCCGGCGATGACGATCTCGCCCGAATTGACGCCGATCCGGATCATCACCGGCACGCCGTAGCTGCGCTGGATCTCGTCGGAAAACCGCGCGATGTTCTCCTGCATGCGCAGCGCCGCATAACAGGCGCGCACCGCGTGATCCTCGTGCGCCAGCGGCGCGCCAAACAGCGCCATGAGGCCGTCGCCCATGACGGTGTTCACCGTGCCCTCATAGCGGTGCACGGCCTCAATCATGCGCTCGAGCACCGCGTGGAGAAGCCTTTGCACCTCCTCGGGGTCGCGGTCGGCGATCACTTCCATCGAGCCTTTGATGTCGGCGAACAGCACCGTGATCAGCTTGCGCTCGCCTTCGAGAGCGGCGCGGGAGACGAGAATCTTGTCGGCGATGTGCTGGGGCGTATAGTTCTTCGGCGAAGCGAAGCGTGGATCGTCTTCGACGGCCTTGAGGGGATGTCCGCATTGCAGGCAGAACCTGGCCGTCGCGGAGACTTGGCTGCCGCAATTGCCGCAGCTTCGGGTCAGCGGAGTGGCGCACTCCTCGCAGAACCTCGCCTTAGCGGTGTTCTCGTGCTGACACTTCGGGCATTTCATTCCAAGGCCCAAGTCATTCCGAGCCCCAAGTCATTCCGAGCCCCAAGTCATTCCGAGCCCCAAGTTATTCCAAGCCACAAGACCAAAACTCAAGAAAAGACACACGCCGAAAGCAATGCGAGGCTACCGTCGCGCAGTATCGGCAACATAGCAATTGTTCCGGTCCCTGGCCGTCGGCAAGGCGCGCATTTGCGGAACATCCACAACGTCAGTATGTGGCTTCCATTCGCACAGCCTAAGGTCGGAACAATCGGAGCGACGGCGCCCGCGACCCCATGCCGATGCTAGCAAAACGGCGCCACATCCGGAAGCATTCCTAATCGCGGCGCCGTTTGTCAGAGGCCTTGCGGGGCTGCTGCGATGACCTCGACCCACCCGGGAAGGGCATGGATCAACGCAACCGTCAGTAACGCACCCAGCGCGCTGAACAGCACGACCGCGACCAAATCGGGATCGGTGCATATCGCGACCAGCCGGTCCCATTGCGTCACCTTTCGCAACAGCCGGCCGTTCGCCGGATCCACCAGGATCAGGCGCTCATCTCGCGTGAATAACTGTGACATCGGCGACCTCTACCTGTTTGCCGCCGGCCGACACCGCTGTTGTCATATTGGCCGGCGGCGCATCCGATGTGGTGTCAGTGACGTTTGGCTGCGGCAGCGTCTGTGCCGCGCATCACAGTGAATGCTTGGTAAGGAATTCGCGCGACGAAATGCCCTTAAAATGCAAAGCCCTTAAGGCGACGTCACCAGCTCGCGCAGCACCTCGGGCTTGAGGATGATGGTCCAGCGGTCCTTCAATTCCAGAATGCCGCGGCGCTGCCAGTCGCGCAGGCAGCGGTTGACGTTCTCGCGGGTGCCGCCGGACATTTCCGCGAGTTCCCGCTGCGACAGCGACAGTTTCGCCGCGCCGTGGCCCTGGGCCGGGTAGCTCAACAGCGTCTTGGCGAGCCGCGCCGGCAGGTCGAAGAAGGCGATGTCCGACATGCGCTCGTCGGAGCGGCGAATGCGCGCGCAAAGCAATGCCATCAGTTTCATGCAGGCCGCGGGATTGCGCTCCAGGAACGGCAGCACGTCGCGGCGCTCCAGAACCATCAGCTCGCAATTGGTGAGCGCGGTGGCATTGGCGAACGCGGCTTGCCGTCGAGCA
>Ga0210398_10007139_pt1 | contig 10175 bp, 12 predicted proteins | sample IncBWC4OmetaG_FD_161047 | JGI IMG/M metagenome (GOLD analysis project Ga0210398, IMG submission 161047) | Forest soil microbial communities from Barre Woods Harvard Forest LTER site, Petersham, Massachusetts, United States - Inc-BW-C-4-O | ecosystem: Environmental > Terrestrial > Soil >...
TGGTGCCGTCCACGGCATCGTCCCTATCGATGGCAACCCATGCTTCGCCGGAAGCACCAGCGTATGCGCCGCGCCTCGATCGGCGTCCAAAGTAGCGGTCACAGATTAACCGATATTTGCCGACGATGCAGCGCTACGGGCGCGCGGGCTGGCCGCGGTGGGCGGCACCCGCTTATAGTCACACCCCAAGCGGCCCCCAAGGAAAGGACGAGCCATGCCGACCATCGAACATCACGGCGCCCATCTCCATTACGAGGAATTCGGCAGCGGCTTTCCAATCCTGACTTTTGCCCCCGCCGGGCTGCGCTCGACGATCGCGGTCTGGGGCCAGCCGATGGCGCCGATCAACCCGACGACCGAGTGGGCGAATGAATTCCGCGTCATTGCGATGGATCAGCGCAATGCGGGCGGCCAGTCGCGCGCGCCAGTCACCGCCAAAGACGGCTGGGACGATTACACCGCCGACCATATCGCGGTGCTCGATCATCTGCGCATCGACAAATGCCACCTCTACGGCCAGTGCATCGGCGGGTCGTTCATCATCAATATGCTGAAGCACCATCCGGAGCGTGTGCAGAGCGCGGTCCTGGCGCAGCCGATCGGCCGGGTCGGACCGATGGCCGGCCGTACCGCGAACTTCAACGGCTGGGCCGACACCGTGAAAGACCAGCCGGGCATCACCGACGCGGTGCTCGACGCGTTCAACACCAATCTTTACGCGCCCGGCTTCGTCTATTGCGCCGACCGCGAGTTCGTGAAGACCATCAAGGCGCCGTGCCTGATCCTCGCCGGCAATGACGAGGCGCATCCCTGGCCGATCTCGGAGGAGCTGTCGAAGCTCCTGCCGAACGTCGAGTTCGTGACAGAGTGGAAGACCGAGCCGGCACTGACCCCGGCCCGGGCGCGCGTTATGGAATTCTTTCGCCGGCACACGCCCTGATCCCGTTCGCATTTCGAGGGACATGCGGATGCCATCAACGCCTGGGACAAACGGCCTGCGCCCTGGCGAGGAGGCTGTCGAGCTGCCTGGGCGTAGCGATGCCGGCGTCTATTTTATCGGTGTGATCCACACCCCCTGGCGCACCCGCCGGGAATGTCCGCGCCGCGGTGACCCAAAGGATGGCCCGGTCTGCACGATCGCGATTGATGAGCGCTGGCGGGGCGCACTGGCCGGCATCGGCGGCCACAAGCGCCTGCAGGTGCTCTATTGGATGCACGAGGCGCGGCGTGACCTCGTGCTGCAGACGCCGTTTCAACGCGAGACGACCGGGACGTTCGCGCTGCGCTCGCCGGCACGGCCAAACCCGATCGCTTCCTCCTATGTCGAGCTCGTCGGCGTTGACGGTGCGGTCCTGCAGGTGCGCGGCCTCGATTGTCTCGACGGCACGCCGCTCATCGACCTAAAGCCCGAGCACGGCGCCAACGAACTGGCGGGATAGCCGCGCTGCGCGATGCGGCGTTGCTGTCTTGCGCCTCTCGTTATATTTATTGGAATATTGCGCTGCATCAGAGCGGCATACTACGTCGTTTGCCGAGAAGCAGATCCCGATTCCCCCTCTGCACAGGAGACCGCCATGTACGCCGACGTATTGCTGTTTATCGACGGCGAGTGGACCAAGGCCGCCGGCGGCCGCTCGATCCCCGTCGTCAACCCGGCGACCGGCGAGCCGATCGGCACTGTCGCCCATGCCGACAAGAGCGATCTCGACCGCGCGCTCGAAGCTGCCGAGAAGGGCTTTAAGCTGTGGCGCAAGGTCTCGGCGTTCGACCGCTCGAAGATCATGCGCAAGGCGGCCGATATCCTGCGCGAGCGGGCGGCCACGATCGCGCCGTTGTTGACCCTTGAGCAGGGCAAGCCGCTCGGCGACTCCCGGGGCGAGGCGCTCGCCGGCGCCGATGTCATCGACTGGTTCGCCGAGGAGGCGCGCCGCGCCTATGGCCGGGTGATCCCGGCGCGCGCCGAAGGCGTCTATCAGCTCGTCGTCAAGGAGCCGGTCGGCCCGGTCGCGGCATTCACGCCGTGGAACTTCCCGATCAACCAGGTCGTCCGCAAGCTCTCCTGCGCGCTGGCGGCGGGCTGCTCGATCATCGTCAAGGCGCCCGAGGAGACCCCGGCCGCGCCGGCCGAGCTGATCCGCTGCTTTGCCGATGCCGGCGTGCCGGCGGGAGTGATCAATCTGGTATATGGTATACCAGCTAAAATCTCGGAGTACCTGATCCCGCACCCGATCATCCGCAAGATGTCGTTCACCGGCTCGACCGCGGTAGGCAAGCAGCTCGCGGCGATCGCCGGCGCGCACATGAAGCGGGTGACCATGGAACTGGGCGGCCATGCGCCGTCGATCGTCTTTGAGGACGCCGATGTCGACCTCGCGGCGAAACTGCTCTCGACCAATAAGCTGCGCAATGCCGGCCAGGTCTGCGTATCGCCGACCCGGCTCCTGGTGCAGGAGAAGGTCTACGCCGAGTTCGTCGGCAAGTTCACCGCCGGCGTCAAGGCGGCCAGGGTCGGCGACGGCATGGAAAGCGGCACGCAGATGGGCCCAATGGCCAATGAGCGCCGCATCACCGCGATGGAGAGCTTTATCGGCGATGCGGTGCAAAAGGGCGCGCATCTCGAGACCGGCGGCAATCGGATCGGCAACAAGGGCAATTTCTTCGAGCCGACCGTGCTGACGGATGTTCCGATGGACGCGCGTATCATGAGCGAGGAGCCGTTTGGCCCCGTCGCAATCATCGCGCCGTTCAAGAGCTTTGACGACGTGGTCGAGGAGGCGAACCGGCTGCCCTACGGGCTCGCGGCCTATGCCTATACCCGCTCGGCCAAGACCGCGCAGGCGATCGCGGCCAATGTCGAGACCGGCATGATCTCGATCAATCATCACGGGCTGGCGCTGCCCGAGGTGCCGTTTGGCGGGGTCAAGGATTCGGGCTACGGCTCGGAAGGCGGCTCCGAGGCGATCGAGGCCTATCTCAACACCAAGTTCGTGACGCAAGCGGGGCTGTAGCGAGGCACGATAGCAGCCGTCTTTTCGTCACCCCCGGGCTTATCCCGGGGGTCTACGCCCTTATCCGGCCTGCTTTTGAGCGAGACCGCGTGGATGGCCGGGTCATGCCCGGCCATGACGGGTTTCAATCGAACCGGATATGGCTCTAGGCTCATCCGCTCCCAATCAAGAGGTGACCCAAATGGCTGGCGAAGACGAAGCGCTGTTCAGCAAGGGCATGCCGATCCGGCGCGAGGTGCTGGGCCCCGAATATGTCGATGCGTCGATGGCGCGGGCCGACGAGTTCATGATGTCGTTCCAGCGGGCGACTACCGCCTGGGCATGGGGTTGGGCCTGGGGCGAGGGAACGCTTGACCGCAAGACGCGCAGCCTGATGAACCTGGCGATGCTGACCGCCTTGAACCGCGCGCCCGAGATCAAGCTGCACGTCAAGGGCGCGCTCAATAACGGCGTCACTGTCGACGAGATCAAGGCGGCGTTGCTGCACGCCACCGCCTATTGCGGCATTCCGGCGGGGCTCGACGCGTTCCGCGCGGCGCACGAGGTGCTGGTCGCCGAGGGTGCGCTCGGGAAGAAGTAGCTGCGCTAGTCCGTCGGTTGCGGCAGAAAGATCGTCGGCGCCGAGGCCGGCGCCGTGCCCGGGCGGCAGTCCTGACGGTCGGTCGCGCCATCGGCATTGCTGTCGTCCGCGTTCGGCGTTTCGCTGGGTTTGTCGGTCGACGAAATTTCCTCGCGCTCGCGACGCAATTCTTCGAGTCGCTCGCGGATCACTTCGAAATCGTCTGCAGCACGTGGCCGTTCCACCGGTCCTCCTTGAGCCTCAAGCTCAACCTCGGCGGCGATTGGCCCATTATGTAGGGTATCGCGTCACCGGTGCAACTATTAGCGCGAACGCTACCGAGTATGTGGCCGAAGCCCGCGACGTGCGCTATCGTCGTGCTAAGAACTCGCAAGGTAGAGGCCAAGTATGAGCGAACGTCGCACGCTGGCCGTGGACATCGGAGGCACGGGAATCAAGTTTGCCGCGCTCGACGATTCCGGGCGAATCGTCGGGGATCCGGCGCGGGTGCCGACCCCGCCAAAGCCGGTTGCGCCGGAGCAGGTCGTCGCCATCATCGAGGAAACTTCGTCAAAGCTCGGCGAATTTCAGCGTGTCTCGGTCGGCTTTCCCGGCATGGTGCGCGGCGGCAAGGTGCTGACCGCGCCCAATCTCGGCACCGAGCTGTGGACCGGGTTCGATCTCCAGGGCGAGCTCGGGAAACGGCTGAAAAAGCCGGTGCGCGTCATGAATGACGCCGACGTCCAGGGCTACGGCGCGATCGAGGGCAAGGGCGTCGAGATGGTGCTGACCCTCGGCACCGGGGCCGGCACCTCTTTGTTCGATAACGGTCGTATCCTGCCGCATATGGAGCTGGCGCATCACCCGCTGCACGGCACCAAGACCTACGACCAGTATCTCGGCAACGCCGCGTACATGGCCAAGGGCAAGAAGAAGTGGTCGAAGCGGGTCGAGTACACGATCGAGGTGCTGCGCACCGTGATCAATTTCGACCATCTCTATCTCGGCGGCGGCAACGCCAAGAAGCTGCAGTTCGAGCTGCCGTCCGATATTACCGTGGTGCCGAACACCGACGGGCTCACCGGCGGCATCAGGATGTGGCATGACGAGGACGAGGCGCCGTCCGTGCCCCGCGCCAAGACCGGCGCAAAACCTGCCGCGAAAGGGAAAACCCGCCCGCGCCCTAAGTTGCCCGCCGCCCACCGGGCGGCGGGCCGCACGATCGTCGCGTCGCAGCCGAAAACCCCAGTCGGGTTTCGCGTCCCGCCCGGCGCCTGCGACTGCCATGTCCATGTCTTCGGCACGGCGGCGGAATTTCCGTTTGTCGACAAGCGCGGCTACACGCCGCCGCCGGCGAGCGCCGGCGACCTCCTGACGCTGCAGAACGCGCTGTCGCTGTCGCGCGTCGTGATCGTCCAGCCGAGCGTCTACGGCACCGACAATTCCTGCACGCTCGACGGCATGCGCCGGCTTGGGCCGGAGCGCGCCCGTGGCGTCGCGGTCATCGACGCCAAGACCACCGCGGCGCAATTGAAGGACATGCACGCAGCGGGCGTCCGCGGTGTCCGGGTCAACCTCGAGACCGGCGGGGTCAGCGACCCGGCCATCTCACGCCGCAATCTCAACGCGGCGATCCGGCGGGTCGCGCCGCTGGGCTGGCACGTCCAGGTCTACACGCGACTCTCGGTGGTCGAGGCGGTGCACGGCGACGTCATGAAGTCGGACGTGCCGGTCGTGTTCGACCATTTCGGCGGCGCGCAGGCCGCCGGCGGGACCGATCAGCCCGGCTTTGCGGCGCTGCTCGACCTGGTTCGCGCCGGCAAGGCCTATGTCAAGGTCTCGGGCCACTACCGCAGTTCAGTGAAGGCGCCGGCCTTTGACGATGTCGCGCCGCTCGCCCGCGCGCTGATCGCCGCCAATTCCGACCGCATCGTCTGGGGCACCGATTGGCCGCACCCGCACCACGCCGATGCCGGCAAGGAAAGCGAGATCACCCCGTCCTTCGACATCGATGACGGGCTGGCCCTGGCGCAGCTGCCGCGCTGGGCGCCGACCGCCGCGACCCGCCGCAAGATCCTCGTGGATAACCCCGCCCGGCTGTATGACTTCTAGGGTCCCTCTCCGCCCATTGGGGGGAGAGGGTGGACGGCGCGAAGCGACGGCCGGGTGAGGTGGGAATGCGCTGGCGTTTCGGGAGTCCCGACTCTCTCCGCCCATTGGGGTGGGGAGGGAGATCAGCAGCCGCCATGTCGCTGCTTTTCGCCCTGTCCGCCTGCGCCGGCACGACGCCGGCGGCGCCGTCGGTCCCGCGCGACATCCAGATCCCGCCCTACGCCAAAAAGCCCTATCAGCCCTTTTCGCGTCAGGCGGCGGTACAGATCGCGCTGCGCGAATGGCGCGCCTTTGGCCAGAAAATCATCCTCTCGCCCGACCAGCCCGAAAGCGCCGACAGCGAGGAACGCGACGAGGGCCTGTGGCAGCGGGTCGGCGATTACTGGTTTCAGGGGCTCGACTACGGCAGCCCCGACGGCGCCTGGACCGGGAAGCACGACCAGAACGGCATCGAGTTTCCGCGCGGCGTCGACGGCGATTTCGCCTGGTCGGCGGCCTTTATCGATTACGTGATGCGCATGGCCGGCGCCGGCGGCCGCTTCCCCTACGCGCCGGCGCATAGCGACTACATCAACGAGGCACGCAGCCGCGGCGATCTGGCGATCACCGCGCTGCCGATCGCCGCCTATGCGCCGCAACTGGGCGACATCATCTGCATGTGGCGCGCGAACCATCCGGTGCGCTTCGAGGATTTACCGGCCGGTCATTTCCCGGGGCATTGCGATATCGTCGTCGCGCAGCGTCCCGGCTCGCTTGATGTGGTCGGCGGCAATGTCGACAACGCGGTGGCGCTAAAGCACGTGCCGATCGACCCGGCGGGCCACGTCAACGACCCCGATTATCCCTATTTCGTCGTGCTCAGGGTCGCCTATCAGATGTAGGTCGCCGCCTCGGCCAGCCCGACTTCGCGGCCGCGGCCATTCTCGCGCAGATAGGCCACGAAGCTCGGGTCATTGGCGATCACCCGCCGGTACTGCGCGCCGACCGCGGCGACGAGCGAGCCGTGCCGGCCGAGCGCCACATCGCCGAGCTCGAGCAGCGCCAGATTGGGCCAGGCTCTGGGCCGCAGCAGCGCGATCTCGTCAAAGATTTCGATGGCTGGGCGCAACGGGTTCTCTTGCGCCAGCAGCAGCGCGGCGGCGGCCGTCGAGCGTGAAATCCCGGCGTGGCAGTGGATCAGGAGATGCGCAAATTCCCCGGCGACCTCGACATCGCTGCCAAAGGCGAGCAACCGGGTGACGATCTCTTCGTCGGGGGCGACGAGGTCCGGCCCCGGCGCGATCACATCGTTGAAACGCAGGGACTCGCGGCGATGCGGTGGGAAATCGAGAAACGCCGCCGGGTCCGGCCAACTCGGGTCGAGGATCGAGAGCACATGCGTCACCCCGGCCTCGCAGTGCTCACCCAGTTCGGAAATGCCGCAAATCGTGATCTTCATGGCCCAGCCTTTATGGTGCGCCTGTCTCGCGCCACGCTTTCATGCCGCCGCGCAGTACGCTTACTTGGCTAACACCGGCGGCGGCGAGTTGCGCCGCGGCTGCTGCGGATCGCTTGTCGGTTAGGCAGACGCAAACGATCGGCCGCCCGGCCTCGGTGATCGCGTGCTGCTGCGCCGGTAGGTCGGGCAGCGGCACATTCAGCGCGCCCTCGATATGGCCAAGCGGGCCGACAAATTCGTCAGCCCCCCGCACGTCGAGAACAAGCGGGGCTTCGGAGCCGGACATCTGCGCGCGCAACCCCGCCACGTCTACCCAGACGGGTTCCGGCGGGGGTTTGCGGCGGAAGAGACCAAACATCGCGTCAGCTTATATCGAGCGCGTATTTCTTCATCGTGTCGAGCGGCACAATCTCGAGTGTCGCTTCGTGCGTCGCCCGCAGGCGGATGCGCGGCGCCTGGCCGGCATCGAACGCCTCCTTCCAGCGCGCCGCGCAGAGGCACCAGCAATCGCCCGGCTTCAGCCCCTCAAAGCCGAATTGCGGCATCGGGGTCGAGAGATCGTTGCCCGCCGCTTTCGAGAAGGCGAGAAAATCCGCCGTCATCGACGCGCAGACCGTGTGCACGCCATGATCCTCAGGCCCGGTGTTGCAGGCGCCATCGCGATAAAAGCCGGTAAGCGGCGCGGCGCAGCACTCCGTCAAAGTCTCGCCCAGCACGTTCTTTGACGGCGCGCGCCGTCGTCCAGGTTCGTAACCGCCTGCATCGGGCATCGTGTTCTCCTTTAAGCCGGTCTTCTTTCGGCCCGGGCCGTCACTTTGGCTTCGATCGCGTCCCAGATCTTGGCGGCGAGATTGTCGTTGTTGAGCCGGCCGATCTCCTGGATGCCGGTCGGCGAGGTGACGTTGATCTCAGTGATGTAATCGCCGATCACGTCGATCCCGACAAAAATCAGCCCCTGCTCCTTGAGGGTAGGGCCGATCGCCGCGCAAATCTCCAATTCGCGTGGCGTCAGCTCGGTCTTCACGCCGCGCCCACCGACATGCAGGTTGGCGCGCGCCTCGCCTTCCGCCGGCACGCGCAGCACCCCGCCCGCCGCTTCGCCGTCGATCAGCACGATGCGCTTGTCGCCCTTGCGCACCTCGGGGATGTAGCGCTGCACCATGACCGGCTCGCGATACAGCAGCTGATACATTTCGAGCAGCGAGCTGAGGTTGTCGTCGCCCGGCCGCAGATGGATGATCCCCGCCCCGCCATTGCCGAACAGCGGTTTGAGGATGATTTCCTTGTGCTCGTCCCAGAACGCCTTGATCTCGTCGCGATCGAGCGACAACAAGGTCGGCGGCATCAGCTCCTTGAACTTCAGCACAAAGAGCTTTTCCGGCGCGTTGCGCACCGAGGCCGGGTTGTTGACGACGAGCGCCCCGTCCGGCGGCAGCAATTCGAGGAGGTGCGTCGCGGTGATGTAGGCCATGTCAAAGGGCGGGTCCTGGCGCATCAGGATCACGTCGACGCCTTCGAGGCCCAATTCTTCGAGTTCACCAAATTTGTGGTGGTCGCCGTGACGGCGGAACACTTCGAGCTTGCGGCCCTTGGTGAACAGCCGGCCGCCGCGCAAGGTCAGTGCGGTCGGCAGATAATGGAACAGCGCATGGCCGCGCTTTTGCGCTTCCTCGGCGAGCGCGAAAGTCGAATCCGCGTCGATATTGATATTGTGGATCGGATCCATCTGGATCGCCACCGCCAGACCCATGATGGTCTCCTTCGTGCCTACGGCTTGATCGTGATGGTACTGCCGGGCCCAAGCAAGCCCAAGAGCGGCACGAGCACATCGCGGCTCACCGCGATGCACCCTTCGGTGCTGGCGAAATCGGGCGAGGCGCAGTGCAGAAAGATCGCGCTGCCTTTGCCGGGCACGACGGGATCGGTGTTGTAGCCGATCACCACGATCAGATCGTAGAGCCCGTCATCGCGCCACAAATCCTCGTGGCTCGCCGGATAGGGCAGCGCGACGAGCCGGTTGTAATTCGGGTCCACCGGGTCGTCGCACCAGCCGTCGGTCGGCTTGAGCGCCGCGAGCGGCAGCGCGGTCTTCGGCGCGGCCAGCCGGTCAGGACGATAGAACGCGCGCAGCAACGGAAAGCTGCCAGCCGGGCTCGCATGATCGCCCTCGCGCTTGGTCGTGCTGACCCCTGCCTTGCCGCACGCCGCGCGCGCCGCGCCGCCGGGCCAAGACAGGACGCCCTGTTCGTAGACGAGATCGACGGGGCTCATGGCGAAGACCGGCAAGGGCAGGGTGGCGAGAGCGGCAAGGATCGTCCGACGCGGGATCACGCCCCGAGCGTACCACCCCGACGAAGGTCGGGGCCCATGTTTCAACGCGTTCGTACCCCGGATAAATGGGTCCCGGCCTGCGCCGGGATGATGCTAACCTTGGCCAAACCAAGGAGCCCATAAATGCGCAACAGCCGCATCGACGTCCGACCCATCGCCGGGGCTTGCGGCGCCGAGATTCACGGCGCCGCCATCGGCGACGAGCTCGATGACGGGGTGATCGCGGAAATCCGCCAGGCGCTCAATCAGCACGGCGTCATTTTCTTTCGCGACCAGGAGTTCGACGCCGAGCAGCAAAAGGCCTTTGCGCGCCGCTTTGGCACGATCTTCGTGCACCCGAACTACAAGGGCATGCAGGCGGACGACGAAATCCAGATGATCTACCGCGAGCCGGGCGACAAGCACATCGTCGGTGAGGATTGGCATGCCGACACGACGATGATGGAGGAACCGCCGATGGGCGCGATCCTCCATGCGCTCGAGGTGCCGCCCTATGGCGGCGACACGCTGTTCGCAAGCCAGTATCTCGCCTACGACACGCTGTCCAATGGCATGAAGGCGATGCTCACGGGGCTGCGCGCGGTGCATTCCGACCGGCTCGTCGCCGGCCCGGCCGGCGCCCGCAACCAATACCGCGCCACCAAGGTGCGCGGCGACGACAGTTGGCGCGAGACCGTCAGCCTGCATCCGGTGGTGCGCAGTCACCCCGAGACTGGCCGCAAGCTCC
>Ga0210398_10007141_pt1 | contig 10174 bp, 9 predicted proteins | sample IncBWC4OmetaG_FD_161047 | JGI IMG/M metagenome (GOLD analysis project Ga0210398, IMG submission 161047) | Forest soil microbial communities from Barre Woods Harvard Forest LTER site, Petersham, Massachusetts, United States - Inc-BW-C-4-O | ecosystem: Environmental > Terrestrial > Soil >...
CTTGGCGAGCAGCCCGGGGTTGCGCAGCGTCACCGGGCTCACCAGCGCGAACAGCCGGACCACCGACGTCCGCAGCGCCAGCGCCCCGAGCAGTGTGTACGCATCGAACATGGGCGAGTCGGGACCGCCGCCGACCTGGTTCTGGTGCACATGGTCGGGCACGGACACCGCGTCGAACCCCGCCGCCTCCGCGGTTCGCACCGCGTCCGTCAGCCGGTCGAACACCGCTGGCCCGTCATCGACGCTGCCGTACGACCCGAAGTGAATGCCACGCCTGAACAGGACCATCTGACTCTCCCAGTCACCACGAGTTCGTTCAGATTGATTTAAAAGCATTGTTCCGAACGGACCCGTGATGACTCGCGGCACCCCCGTGACAGCGGGGCCGGGGCGACTGTCACCCTCAGGCGGGGACGATGCGCAGCGGAAGCTTCTCGTGGCCGTGCACCGCCATGTTCGTGGTCACCTCGGGCTCGCCGGCCAGCTCGATGGACCGCACGTGGCGGGCGAGGGCCGACAGCAGCGACACCCCTTCGAGCCGCGCGACCCGCGCGCCCACGCAGGCGTGCACGCCGAACCCGAGCCCGAGGTGCTTGTTGACCACGTCGCGGGTGATGTCGTAGACCTCCGGGTGCTCCCAGCGCCGGGGGTCGCGGCCGCCGGGCATGTGCAGCAGCAGGATCTTCGCGTCCTCCGGCAGCTCGACGCCGTCGACGTCGACGGTCGTCGTCGCGCGGCGCCTGGTGAACCGGGCCGGGTTGTCGTACCTGATGCCCTCCTCGAAGGCCCTTACCGCGAACTCGTCGATGTCGGAGCGCAGCAGCTGGTACTGGTCAGGGAACTCCGCCAGCGCGCGCAGCGTGTTGCCGAGCGCGTAGATGGTGGTGTCAGACCCCGCCGAGTACAGCGTGCGGACGAGGATCTCGGCCTCTTCCTGGGTGACGGCCCCGGTGTCGGCGGCCTCGTACATCGCCATGCAGATGCCGCCGGGCTGGACGGCGTCCCGCTTGCAGTTGATCCCGACCCACTCGAAGACCTCGGCGGCCTCGTCCATCGACTGGCGGTAGATCTCGTTCTTCGGCCCGAACATGTTGAACTGCGCGTGCCCGAACCTGATCAGCATTTCCCTGTTCGTGTCGCCGAGGCCGATCGCGTCGGGAAAGACCTTCAGCACGTACGCCTTGGCGAGCTCGGTGTGCCCGTCGATGATCCCGCCGGGCGCGTCGAGCAGCGACCGCACGATCCGGTCGGCCTCCTGCTCGAAGGTCTCCTGCATCCGGCGGAGCACGGCGGGGGACATGCCCTTGCTGATCACCGTGCGGACCCGCTGGTGGTCCGGCGGGTCGTCGCTGAGCAGGATCATGGGCTGGCCGACCTCTTCGAACGGCGGCCTGGTCGAGCTGAACATCTTCCAGTCCCGCATCATCAGCTCGATCTGGGCGTGCCGTCCCGTCGCCCACACGTCGTACTGGGGCGAGTAGACGACCGGGGCCGCCTCGCGGATCATGCCGTCGTACTTCTGGGGGTCGCGGATCACCCCCGCGCTGAACCAGTCGAAGTCGGTGTCCACCGCCGAATCGATCGCGGGCATGGGGGCCCTCCCGCCTGTCTTCGCGTTGACTTGCCCGGATCGTATGGCGGCGGGTAGCAGCGGTCAATATACGATCAGGCTGGCCTGTGGCACCCGACAAAGTTACGATCTGCGCATGAGGGTCACCGTTGACACCGGCTTGTGCGAGGCCAACGCCGTGTGCGCCGGCCTGGTTCCCGAGGTTTTCTCCGTGGACGACGAGGACGAGCTGCACATCCTGGTCAGCGAGGTCCCGCCGGAGCTCGCCGACGGGGTCAGGGAAGCGGTCAGGTCCTGCCCGAAGACGGCCCTTCTCCTTGAGGAGTAACCAGTCCAGTGGACCCCGGTGAGCGGCCGCGGATTGACACCAGCGTGGCGCACAGCGCCCGCGTGCACGACTACTGGCTTGGCGGCAAGGACAATTTCGCCGTCGACCGCGCCGCCGGCGACGCGGTGATGGCCGCGTACCCGGGGATCGTCGAGTCGGTGCGGGCCAACCGGGCCTTTCTGGCCCGCGTGGTGCGGTTCCTGGCCGCCGAGGCCGGAATCACCCAGTTCCTCGACATCGGCACCGGCATCCCCGCCGCGAACAACACCCATGAGGTGGCGCAGGCGGTGACGCCGGACGCCCGCATCGTGTACGTGGACTACGATCCGGTCGTCCTCCAGCACGCCCGCGCGCTGCTCACCGGCAATGGCCGGGGCGCGGTCGACTACATCGACGCCGACCTGCGCGATACGGACAAGATCCTCGGGGAGGCGGCGCAGACGCTGGACTTCGGCCGTCCGGTGGCGATCATGCTGATCGCCGTCATGCACCTGATCGTGGACGCCGACGACCCGTACGGGATCGTCGGCCAGCTGAAAGCCGCGATGCCGCCGGGGAGCTACCTGGCGCTGTCCCAGGTGGCATCGGACATCGAGCCCGAGCAGATGGCGGAGGCGGCGCGGCGGTACAACAGCATGGCGCGCGAGAAACAGCGGCACCGCACCCACGAGGAGGTGACCCGGTTCTTCGACGGCCTCGAGCTGGCCGAGCCGGGCGTGGTGGTGGTGCCGCGATGGCGCCCGGCGTCCGAGCTCGAGGCCCGCGCCCACTCCGGCATGTGGGGCGGCGTGGGCCGCCGCGGGTAGGGCGGCCGGCCAGTGGACGTCTCCTTCGGCACCATCTGGGAGGCCATCGCCCGCGCGCTGCCCGGCGCCGTCGCGATCTCCGAGCCCGGGCGTGACTACGAGTACGCCGAATTCGAAGAGCGGGCCGCGCGGCTAGCCGCCGCGCTCGAGGCCGTCGGCGTCGGCCCCGGGGACAAGGTCGCGTGCTATCTGTACAACGGCGCCGCCTACCTGGAGACGGTGTTCGCCGCCTTCAAGCTCGGCGCGGTGCCGGTCAACGTGAACTACCGGTACACCGGCGACGAGCTGTCCGCGCTGCTGGCCGACGCCGACGCCGCGGCGCTGGTCTTCAGCGGCGAGCTGGCCGGCAACGTCGCCCACGCGGCGCGCGGCGGCGGCCTCCCGCTGCTGCGCCTGCTCGTCCGGGTGGGCGCCGCCGGCCCGGCGGGCCCGGGCGGCCCGGGCGGCCCGGCGGAGGAGCCGGGGCCGGACGCGCCCGGGCTGGAGGAGCTCCTCGCCACCTGCGCCCCCCGCCCGGCTCGGCCGCGCCCGGGGTCCGATGAGCTGTTCATGTACACCGGCGGCACGACGGGCAGGCCGAAGGGAGTGATCTGGCGGCTGTCGGACCTGCTCCATTCCATGGAGGTGTCGGTCTTCCAGCGCCTCGGGGTGACCGCGCTGCCCGGCACGCTCGAGGAGGCGGCCGGCGTCGCGGTGCGCGCCAGGTCCGAGGGCCGGGCGCCGGTCATGCTGCCGGTCGTCCCGCTCATGCACGCGACCGGGCTGTTCAACTCGATGGGTGCCCTGCTGGCCGGCGGCCGCGTGGTCACCACCCGTCCCGGACGGCTGGACCCGCGGCACGTCTGGGAGACGGTCGCCGCCCAGCGAGTGCGCACGCTCGTCGTGGCCGGCAACGCGGTGTGCCAGCCGCTTGTCGACGAGCTCGCCGCCGCCGAGCGGGCCGGGCGGCCGTACGACCTCAGCTCGCTGGATTCCGTCGTCAGCTCGGGGACCGTGCTGAGCGACCGGCTCAAGCGCGCCTTGCACGAGCGCGGCGACGTCACCATCACCGACGCCATCGCCTCGAGCGAGGGGGGCCCGTTCGCGTTCGCGGTCACCTCGTCGGTCGAGGACCTGCCGGCCCGGTTCTTCCCGGCCGCCGCCACCGCGGTGCTCGCCGGCGACGGGCCGGTGGTGCCGGGCGGCGGCCAGGTCGGCGTGCTCGCCTTCAGCGGGCCGATCCCGCTCGGGTACTACAAGGACACGGCCAAGACCACGACGACGTTCCGCACCGTCGGCGGGGTCCGCTACACCATGCCTGGTGACCTGGCGCTAGTCGAGCCGGACGGGGCGATCCGGTTTCTCGGCCGCGGCTCCGGCGTTATCAACACCGGCGGCGAGAAGGTGCATCCGCAGGAGGTCGAGGACGTGCTGCTGGCCCATCCGGGCGTGACGGACGCCTGCGTGGTCGGCGTCCCCGACGAGACGTGGGGAGAGCGGGTGATGGCCGTGGTGGCCACCGCCAGCACCTCGCTGACCGCGGGCGAGCTGCGGGACGCGGTCCGGGCGCGGCTGGCCGGATACAAGGTGCCGCGGGGCATTGTGCTGCTGCCCAGCCTGCCCAGGACGCCGTCGGGGAAGCTGGAACTCGCCCAGGTGCGCCGCATCGTCGCCCCGGAGCCGGACGCCGGGCGCTGAGAGCGGCCGGCTCGGGCCGGCTCAGGCCGGCTGTGTGGTCGCGATCGTCAGCAGGCCGGTTTCCTCCGGCGTCAGCTCCAGCCCGACGGCGGGCAGGATCTCCGCGAGCTGCTCGGTCGTGCGCGCGCTCGCGATCGGCGCGGTGACGTGCGGGCGGGTCAGCAGCCAGGCGACCGCGACCGCCGCCACCGTCGTCTGGTGCGCCGCGGCGACCTGGTCGAGGGCCTCGAGCGCGGCGGCGCCGCCCGTGGCGAGGTACTCGCGCGCCCGCTGGGCGCGCGGGGACTCGATCTCCGCGCCGCCCGGCCGGTACTTCCCGGTGAGGAAGCCCATGGCCAGCGCGTAGTAGGGCAGCACGGCCAGGTCCCACGCGTCCGCGATCGGCCCGAATGTGCGCTCGTAGTCCCGCTCGACGAGGTTGTAGTGCGGCTGCAGCACCGTGAACTCCGCGAGCCCGAGCTCGCGCTGAAGCTGGAGCGCCGCGGTGAGCCGCTCTGGCGAGTAGTTGGAGGCCGCGATGTAGCGGACCACGCCCTCGGCGACGAGCGCGTCGAAGGCGCGCAGCGACTCCTCGAGTGGCGTCTCCTGGTCGTCGTAGTGCGCGTAGTACAGGTCGATGTAGTCGGTCTGCAACCGGTCAAGCGAGGCGTGCGCCTCGCTGCGGATGTTGTCCGCCCGCAGGTTCCTGTACCGGGGGTCGCGCCCGCCGCCGACCTTCGTGGCGAGCACGATCTGGTCGCGGTTGCCGCGCTCTTTCATCCAGCGCCCGAGGATCTTCTCTGACCGGCCGTGCTCGGCGGGGTAGGAGTTCGCGGTGTCGATGAAGTCGCCGCCCGCCGCGATGTAGGCGTCCAGGACGGCGTGCGACTGCTGCTCGTCGGCGGTCCAGCCGAAGACGTTGCCGCCGAGGCACAGGGGGAAGACGTCCAGATCCGTACGGCCAAGGGAAACCATGGTGCGAACTTATCAGGGGCCGTTGATCCGACGGCATCGGGTGGGGGCGGCTCGCCGGGGGGCTCGCCGGAAGCAGGAGGCACACGTGTCACACCATGAGCCTCAGGGAACTCACCAGTCACAGCCCAAGATCAGTCAGCTGACCGATGTCTTGCACCGCAACTTGCAGAAGTATTTGTCCTGAAATCAACCAAGTGAACGTGAGCATCCGCCCTGGCGCTCGGACTTCCCCGCGGGCCGCCGGGCCGCGATCCGCCCACCTCGTACCGGATTACTGAAGGAACCGCATGAACGGGATCGCGACGCCTCTTTCGATCGACCTGCAGCGTTGCCGTTTCCTCGCCAGGGAGCCCATCACGAGCGCCAGCCCGCACGGCGCGGCGGGCGGCAGCGGTTCCTGCGGGGCGCCGCGCGGGCTGACGGCGGCGACGCGTCGTGCTCCCCGCCGGTGCCGGTACGCGCCTAGCCCGGGCCCTGGGGTCCCCGGGCCGGGCCCCGATGCCAGTCGGCCCCCGGCCGGCTGAGCAGGGATTCTGGCGTACCCCAGCGGGGCACGTCCGGTTCGCCCGATGCCGCAACGGGTGGCCGGCGCGATCCGCCGGGGTGCAGACGTGGGGATTGGTGAGCCGTAACGCCCCCGGCGGTTCACCCCCCCACGGCACGCGACCGTGCTCGGCGCGGCGCGGCCGCAGCGATGCCGTTGATGGCGGCACCGCCCGCGGGCTCTTTCCGCCAGCCCGCGGGCGGTTCTGCCGCCAGCAGCGGCAGTCGGCGGCGACGCAGCAGCGGAGGGTCCCCCCGGGCCATCGGGAAGGACCCTCCGCTGTTGTCGCTATGAACAGCTGCCGGTGGCAGGACGCTATAGCGTCCTTACGCTGTCAGTGTCTGCCGAAGCTGTCGAATTCTCCGTTACGCGCGCCGCCGAGAAAGGCGTGCCACTCATCCGGGGTGAACCGGAGGACCGGCCCTTCTGGGTGCCTGCTGTTGCGCACGGCAACTCCGCCGTCGGCGATGCTCGCCACCTCGACGCAGTTGCCGTTGGAGAAACTCAGCGAGCTCTTGACCCAGTGAGAACCTGAACCCGGCCTTTCCTCATTAGGCCTTGCCATGTCGCCCCACTTCACTGATTGCTGGTTGTGCCCTGGACAATTGCCGTAATAACTACGGTATGTAGTCATTATACTACGCACCGTATCACTATATCCATAGGCTAGCAGACATCATTGGTACCCCGAGTCCTAGTCGCCCCAAATGCCGCTACCGCACGATAGGTCTCGATTAGGCACAGAGTTTCGATTAATTCCGAAGCACACCACAAGCAACAAAAATGGCAATCGTAAACGCCGCTAAGATGCAATGCCGCTTAGCCAGGAGGCTAATGTGCCTCTGGGTAGTTGCGTTACGTCGGAGCCTTGTCACGCAATCACTGGTAGGACCATGATCCCGAAAACTTTTTTCTTGATGTAAATTTTGTGTCTTATAAGTACAAAAAAGTTTCGTGATCATGCTCTGGGCAGGGGTGTCGCGTCCAGAGGGCGGCTCACCGACGGCGGCCAGCTAAGCGGCATTGCGCCAGGATGGCCGGGGTGAGCGGCTAGGGCTGCTTAACGCCTGACCAGCGTGATTCCGCCGTCTCGAGGACGAGGGCCGTGGACGCCTCCGGGTCGAGTGCCGACTCGGAAAGCGTCTCGAACGCGATCCGGTGGAGGTACGTCTCTCGTTCGCCCTCGAGCGTGAAGCCGCCGCGCATGTGCTCCGTGGAGACGACGTCCTGCAGCATGGCGTCGGTGTCCTCGCCGAAGCCGAAGATGACGAAGGACTCGCCGAAAACCCGGTGCTGCCCGTCGAGGGCGAGGATCTGCAGCGTCACGTTTGGCCGCTCGGCGATCTTCGCCAGATGCTGCAGCTGCTCGTACATCACCAGGTCGTCGCCGATTCGTCGTTGCAGGATCGATTCGTCGAACACGACGGACAGCTCCAGGTCCTCGCGGTCGAGCACTTGCTGGCGGCGCATCCTGAGCCGGACCAGGCGCCCGATCATGCCGGGCGCGACGGGCTCGATCCGGCTGTAGCTGCCGATGATGTGCCTGGCGTAGGCCTCCGTCTGGAGCAGTCCCGCCACCACGTCGACGTGCCAGATGGCGATGGAGTTCGCCTCGTGCTCGAGGCCGATGAACTGCTTGTAGTCCTCGGTCAGGACGTCGGAGGAATCTTCCCACCAGCCCTTGTGCGTCGCGTCCTCGGCGAGCGCGAGCAGCAGCGCGCGGCGGGCGCCGGTGACCTGGTAGTAGGAGAGCAGCCGCTCGACCTCGCGCGGCCGCAGCCCGGTCTTGGCCCGCTCGTACCTGCTGATCTTGGAGGGCGACCAGCCCAGCGCCACGGCGACCGATTCCCCGCTTCTCCCCCTGGATTCCCGGATTTCGCGCAGTTCGGCGGCAAGCCGGCGGCGCCGCACCGTGGGGCTGCCTGGCTCGGTCATCGGGCACCCCTTTCTTTCGGTGCCGCGCGCGCGGACGGCTGGCTCGTGCCTCGCCTGAGTCGTCACGCAGATTGCACGGAAATCCGCTATGAAACCCTTAATGCATCGTACACTCACCCACCGCTACCGAAGGTTCTTTTGTGACTTGGGGCAACGAGCATTCGTCTAGTGACCGCTGGTGCGGCGTCTGGCTGGGGTGTTTGTCGCGGAAATCTACGGCGCTGTGCTGGCTGTATAGGGGAATGACGATAGTGGCGGTGGTGAAAGAATGCACCTGAAGTTGCAGCGTTTTTGGACGCCTACGGGGGCGTTATAGAACCGGAATACGCGCTTTGCGGCCGCAACGGGAAACGGCCTGCCGGCGACTGGGGGACTCGGCGGCAGGCCGTTGGTCTCGTGACCTTACTTTGTCACGCGTGCATGTAAACCAGCGGACTAGCTGATACCGCCGCCACCACGGGCGTGCCTGATGTGACTGCGGTTGCCATGGGCACCGCCACGCCGACCAGAACGGACCCAGCAAAGCCAATGGTAACGAGATGGGAGATGACGGCTCGCCTTATGCGCATGATTCCTCCATGGCATAGTTACTGCTCAGCAGCCTTCACCTGGCGCCGGCGGCCGCCAGACGCATCGTCACTGATGTCTTTCGTTTGCCAGTATTCGGCTCTTACGTGGACTACGATAAATCGCTATCCTAACCTTTATCAATAAGCAAGAATCATATCGCAGATTGCCCTAGAACTTTATTGAAAAGATTCATTTTTGGGTGCGATAAGATTGTCGGCACTTGATGCTTCGCAAACTCCTGTGCAACTTGCATGGCATCATGCGAAGACAGTTTTATGCCGTATGTGCCGAAAACCTGACAGATGCCGAATTAATATCTGAAATTATTTGCCTGTCCGGCAGATCCGGCAGGTAGTACAGTTTGTGACATGTCCCCGGGGACCGCCGCACTGGTCGGCCGTGATGACGAGCTGACCCTGCTCGACGGGCTATTAAGAGAGGCGGCTCGAGGCCGCGGCTGTGCCGTGCTCGTCGAGGGCGAGCCGGGCATAGGCAAGTCCGCGCTTGTGCGTGCCGCTGTGATGGGGGCGGCTGATGTTGGCTGTCAGGCGTTCTGGGGTGCCGGGGACGAGCTCGGCACGGCGCTGCCGCTCCTCCCGTTCCTAGACGCGCTCCGGGTCCGCGAGCCATCGATGAACGCCCGGCGCAACACGATCGTCGGGCTATTGCGCGGCGAGATTGCCGCCGACCGGGGCGCGGACGTGCCAGCCACGCTGGCCGAGCAGCTCCTGGCGCTGGTCGCGGAAGAGGGCGCTGTGCGTCCGGTCGTCCTGGTCGTCGATGACCTGCAGTGGGCCGACCCGGCCAGCGTCACGCTGTGGGGGCGGCTGGCGAGGACGGCGCACCAGGCCCCCCTGCTGCTTATCGGGACAGCGCGCCCGGTACCGCACCGAGGCGACTTGCTGGCGCTGCGGCGCCTCGTCCGCGATGGTGGCCGGATCCAGCTCATGGGGCTCACTGACCCGGCGGTGGCCGACCTGGTGGCTCTGCTAGCCGGCGGCAGGCCAGACGGCGACCTGCTGCGGCTCGCCGAGGGGGCGGCGGGCAACCCGCTGTATCTCACCGAGCTTGTCGCCGCGCTGATGCGCGGTTCGAACCTGACTCTCACGCCAACCGGCACGGCCGCGCTCGTCGGCGGGGCCGGTCTGACCGGTACTGAGACGCACAACGTGGTGATCGCGCGTGACGGGAGCCCGAAACCCCCGTCAGGTGCGGTCGCCCCGGCGGACGGGTTCATTCCCGCCTCGCTTTCCGCGGTAATCGCGGACCGCCTCGGCTTCGTCCCCGGTCCGGTCCGCGACGTCCTGCGAGCCGCGGCCCTGCTCGGCGTGGACTTCGAGATTTCGGACCTGGCGATCGTGCTCGGCCGCGCCTTGCCGGACCTGCTCCCGGCCGTCGACGAGGCGCGTGCCGCCGGAGTGCTCGCCGAATCCGGTAACAGCCTCGGCTTCCGGCACCCGCTGATCAGGGCGGCTCTTTACGACGAGATGCCGACAGCGGTGCGCGCCGCCTGGCATCGCGACGCGGCCCGTGCCCTCGCGGACGCGAGCGCGCCGCCGGAGCGAGTCGCCCGGCAACTGCTGCGGGCCGCTGACGGCTCTGACCCAACCGAAGTCGTGGACGAGCGGATGCTGGACTGGCTGGTCCGCACCGCGGACCAGCTGGTCGGCCAGGCGCCAGGGGTCGCGGCGGAGCTCCTTACCCAGGCAGCCGCCAGTACCCCGCTTGGCGCGGCGCATCACGACTGGCTGGTGAGCCGGCTCGCCGACGCCTTGTACCGCAGCGGGGAC
>Ga0210398_10007142_pt1 | contig 10174 bp, 3 predicted proteins | sample IncBWC4OmetaG_FD_161047 | JGI IMG/M metagenome (GOLD analysis project Ga0210398, IMG submission 161047) | Forest soil microbial communities from Barre Woods Harvard Forest LTER site, Petersham, Massachusetts, United States - Inc-BW-C-4-O | ecosystem: Environmental > Terrestrial > Soil >...
CCGCTGGTGTGTCATGCCGGCCGAGCACCGCGAAGGGGTCGCCGTGGCGCCCCTCGGCGATGGCTTGCAGCGCCGGCGTGAGGCTCAGATCGTCATCCATCGGCGGCTTCCATGACCGGTTCGGTGATGCGCGCGACAATCCGCGCCAGGCCGTGCAAGGGGATGCCGATCCAGGCCGGTCGGTTGGCCGCCTCGTAGCAGATCTCGTAAGCGGCCTTTTCGATGAGGAAGAGGTCGAGCAGCTCTGCTTCCGCCGCTTCCGAGACCCAGCGCCTCGGGCTTTCTTCGTGGACGGCGCGGTATGCCGCGAGGAACGCGTCGGACGCGTTCAGCGCGAACTGGTCGAGCACGGCCGCCTTGCTGGGCGCATCTTGCGCGGGCCCCTTGGCGCGGCTCGACGCGGCGACAACCGCGTAGTCGAACGAGCGCAGCAAGCCCGCGACATCGCGCAACGGACACGATTTCGCGCGGCGCTCGTCGAGCGGACGCGCCGGTTCGCCCTCGAAATCGATGATGTACGCGTCGCCCGACGAGACGAGCACCTGGCCTAAATGGAAATCGCCGTGCGTGCGCGTCTTCAAGGTGCCGGCGGCGGGTTTCGCCAGCCGGTCGATCGCCTTGTTGAGCGCCGAGCGGCGCTCTTTGACCAGCGCGGCGGAGCGCCGGCTTTCGTCGTCCGGCCAGTCGGCGACGGCGGCTAGCGCGGCAAGCGCCGCGTCCAATTGGGTGCGCGCCGCTTGAGCCCAGACCGCGCCGTCGGCGCCTGTCGCTTTTTCGGGCGCGAAGGCGGAATTGTCGGTGGGTGCGGCGAGGATCGCGTGCAACTCGCCGAGACGCTTACCGATCGCGGCGGCGAAATTGCCATAGCCGGCGAGCGCATCGTCGATATCGTCGATCTGTGCATCGGGATCGACGACCGCAGCCGAATTGAGCACGCGCGACAGGTAGTCGAGCGTCCAGCCCCAGCCGTCGCCCTGGTTGCGGATAAAGCCCTGGACGAGGACCATCGTGTGCGGCGTCCCGTCCTTGTCGTAACGCGTCACCTCGCCAAACAGCGGCGCGGTGTTGCCGAAGCCCCGCTCCGTCAGATAGCGGCCCATCTCGGCCTCGGGGTGGATGCCGGGGAAGACACGGCGCACCAGCTTGAAGACCGCGACGTCGCTGATGATCAACGAACTGTTGGATTGCTCGGCCGACAGCCGGCGGATTTCCGGTTGCCGCGGGAAGTCGATCTCGGCGAGACGCGCGGTCGGCAGAAAGCGGATTTCGCCGCTGGCCAGCGGCTGGACAGCGGAAATCCTCAAGGCCCGCACGACCGCGACCGGCAAGGCGTCGACCGCGAAGGCGTCGGTGAGAAATCCGACGCGGCGGCCGCGCCGCACCCGGGCCAAAGCGAGCTGCTGCGGCAACGCGTCGGTAAGGCCGTCCTCCCAGGCAATCGCCAACGGCAGCAGATAATGCTCGGTGCGGCGGGAGAGAGTGACCTCCAGCTCGGCGAGGATGATCTCGAACGCCGCATCGGTGATCGGCTCGGCTATCGACAGACGGATCGCGGCGACCTCCTCGTCCTTCGAGGCGAACCAGCGCCGGCGCGCGAGATAGGCGGGCAGCGCCTCTTCGATGACGCTGCGCTCGTCCGAGGCCAGCACCTCCTCGATCCCCTTGCGCAGCACCAGCGTGCGCAACTCGGCCATCGGCTCCGGCACTGGTAGGTGCCAGTCGGGGAGGCTCGCGTCGGTCGAAAGGATGAACCAGTAGAACGCAAAGGGCGGGAGGGTCAGCAGATAGGGAAGCTGACCGACCGGCGGGAAGGTCGAGCCGCCGGTCAGATCCACCGGGATACGCCCGACGAACGCGGACAGGTCGAGCTCGACCGCCTGGATCACCCGCGACACGTTGCAGACGCAAAGGATCGTCTCGTCCTCGAACTCGCGCAGATAGGCGAGAACCTTGCGGTTGCCGGGATAGAGAAAGCGCAGCGTGCCGCGGCCGAAAGATTTGTGGCGCTTGCGGACGGTCAGCATGCGCCGCGTCCAGTTCAGCAGCGAGTACTGGTCTCCGCCCTGCGCCTCGACATTGATCGCCTCGAACCCGTAGACCGGGTTCATGATCGGGGGCAGCACCAGATTTTCGGGGCTGACCCGCGAAAAGCCGCCGTTGCGGTCGGGCGACCATTGCATCGGCGTGCGCACCCCGTCGCGATCGCCGAGGTGATAGTTGTCGCCCATGCCGAGCTCGTCACCGTAATAGATGACCGGCGTCCCGGGCATCGACAGCAGCAGCATGTTCATCAGTTCGATGCGGTTGCGGTCATGCTCCAGAAGCGGTGCGAGGCGCCTGCGGATCCCGAGATTGAGGCGGGCGCGCCGGTCGGCGGCATAGGTGGCCCACAGGAGGTCGCGCTCCTTGTCGGTCACCATCTCGAGCGTCAGCTCGTCGTGGTTGCGCAGAAAGATCGCCCACTGGCAGTTCTCGGGGATCGCCGGGGTCTGGCGGATGATGTCGCTGATCGGGAAGCGGTCTTCCTGCGCGATCGCCATGTACATCCGCGGCATCAGCGGGAAGTGGAACGACATGTGGCATTCGTCGCCGTCGCCGAAATATTCCTTGGCGTCCTCCGGCCATTGGTTGGCCTCAGCGAGCAGCATCCGGCCCGGCGCGTAATCGTCGACCGCCTTGCGCAGCTGTTTCAGGATCGCGTGCGTCTCGGGCAGGTTCTCGTTGTTGGTGCCCTCGCGCTCGACGAGATACGGCACCGCGTCGAGGCGCAGCCCGTCGACCCCAAGGTCGAGCCAGAATCGCATCACGCTCAGCACTTCCTGCAGGACCCGCGGGTTGTCGAAATTGAGGTCGGGCTGATGCGAGTAGAAACGGTGCCAGTAATAGGCGCCGGCCGTGTCGTCCCAGGTCCAATTCGATTTTTCGGTGTCGACGAAGATCACCCTTGTGTCGGCGTAGGCGTCGTCGTGATCCGACCAGACATAATAATTGCGCGCGGCCGATCCGGGTTTCGCGGCGCGGGCGCGCTGGAACCAGGCATGCTGGTCGGAGGTGTGGTTGATGACCAACTCGGTGATGACGCGGATGTCGCGCGCATGCGCACCGGCGACGACGCGCTTGAAATCGGCGAGCGTGCCGTAATCGGGATGCACGCCGCGATAATCCGCGATGTCGTAGCCATCGTCGCGCCGCGGCGAGGGGTAGAACGGCAGCAGCCAGATCGCGTTGACGCCAAGGCTCTGAATGTAGTCGAGCTTTTGCAGCAGCCCCGGAAAGTCGCCGACGCCGTCATTGTTCGAGTCGTAAAACGACTTGACGTGCAGCTGATAGATGACCGCGTCTTTGTACCAGAGCGGGTCGGCCATCACCGGCAGGTGGCGCTTTTTCTTACCCATCAGACTCCGTCCCATTCCCTCAGTCCGCCGGCCGGAGGCGCCAGATCGCGAACGGCATCACCGCCGGGTCGAGGCGGATGTGCTGCATCTTTCCGGTCCAGGTGAAACGATGGCCGTCCATCAGGTCCGCCACCGCGACGGACGCCGCGTCCGACAAGCCCCAAAGCCAGAGCGGCACTTCGATGTCGCATTCCTGGGGGAAGCGCGGATCGAGATTGACCGCGACCAGAACAACGTTCTGCAGGTCCGGCGTCGCCTTCGAGAAATAGAGGACCTGGTCGTTGAAGGCATTGTGAAAGCTGACGCCGAGATGCGTCTGCAGCGCCGGGTTGGCGCGCCTGATGCGATTGAGCCGGGTGATCTCGGCGATGATGTTACCGGGCGCTTCCCAGTCCCAGGCGCGGATTTCGTATTTCTCCGACGACGCGTATTCCTCGCGGCCCGGCAGCGCGCGCGCCTCGCACAGCTCGAACCCGCTATACACGCCGAACAGGCCGGAGAGCGTCGCCGCCAGCGACGCGCGAATCAGGAACCCCGGCCGCCCAGAGGTCTGCAAAAACACCGGGTTGATGTCCGGCGTGTTGACAAAGAAATGCGGGCGGAAGAAGTCGCGCGCGTTGGTCGTCAACTCAGTGAGATATTCGGTCAGCTCGGCCTTGGTGTTGCGCCAGGTGAAGTAGGTGTAGGACTGCGAGAAGCCGATCTTCGCCAGCCGGTACATCAGCTTTGGCCGGGTGAAGGCTTCGGCGAGAAACACCGCGTCCGGATATTTCGCGCGCACTTCGCCGATCATCCACTCCCAGAATGGCAACGGCTTGGTGTGCGGGTTGTCGACCCGGAAGAGGCGCACCCCCTCCCCGGCCCACAACAGCACGATGTCGCGCAGCGCCAGCCACAGCGACGGCACGGCGCTGCCGGCGTAAAAATCGACGTTGACGATGTCCTCGTATTTTTTTGGCGGGTTCTCGGCGTAGCGGATCGAGCCATCGGGACGCCAATCGAACCAATCCGGGTGCTGGCGCAACCAGGGATGATCCGGCGCGCATTGCACCGCGAAGTCGAGCGCCAGCTCCATGCCGTGCCGTGCCGCCGCGTCGCGCAGGCGGCGGAAATCGTCGAGCGTGCCGAGTGCGGGGTGGATCGCCTCGTGCCCGCCCTCCTCGCTGCCGATCGCGTAGGGGCTGCCGGGCTCGCCAGGCTCTGCGTGCGGGGCGTTATCGTGGCCCTTGCGATTGACCCGGCCGATCGGGTGGATCGGCGGGAAATACAGCACATCGAAGCCCATCGCGCTGATAGCCGGCAGGCGCGCGATGACATCCGTAAAGGTGCCGTGGCGGCTCGGGTCGCCCGATTGCGAGCGCGGAAACAGCTCGTACCAGCTGCCAAAGCCGGCGACGCGGCGCTCGGCTTCGACGGCATATTCGATGGGATGCTGATGCGCGTGCGGCCGCAATCGCGCCGACGCCATCAGCGCCGCGGTCGCGGGGCTGAGCAGCCGGCGGCGGCGCTCCTCGGGCTCGGCCCGTTTCAGCTCCTTGGCGAGCGCGTCGAGCCGAGGCGCAACGTCCGGCGCCACCTGCGCGACGCTGTTCTCAATCAGCAGCCGGCCTTCTTCCAGCTCCAGCTCGATCGGGAGGCCGGCGGTGTACTTCTTTTCCAGCTCCTCGGTGAAATTCCCGAAACGGTCCTTCCAGGCGAGCACGGTGAACAGGTAGCGACCGACCCGGTTGAGCGGGAAGCGGCCGGCCCAGCGGTCGTTGCCGGCCGGGGCCATCGGCGCCTCGCGCCAGGTTTTCTCGTCGGCGGACCGCCAGAGCAACGCGGCGGCGAGCTGGTCGTGACCGTCGGAAATCAGGTCGGCGGAGACCTCGACCGTCTCACCGACGAGCCGTTTCGCCGGGAAGCGGCCGTCATCAACCGTCGGCATGACGTTCTCGATCGCCACGCGCGGCATCGTCGCGGCTTCGACCGGGTTCTGCTCGGGACGCGGGATCGGCGGCGTAGCGGCGATGCACAATGTGCGGACTTCGGCCGGCGCGATAACGAGCGCGCCGTCAAGATCGAGCGGCGCGGCTGCCGGATCATTGTCGAGCACGGCGCCGTCAAGCCCGCTCGCCATCAGCAAGGGCGCGATCGGCACCCGGACCGAGGCGTCCAGACTGGCATTGGCAAGCACCAGAAGCGGCCGTTGATTGGCCCTCCCGTCGGGGGTCCCGGTGACGAGCAGCGCCGCCACCGGCGCCTCCGGCGGCGACAGGCCGCGCACCAACGCGCCAGCGCCTTCGTCCAACGCCGCGCTTCGCGAATTGGCGGCGGTGATCTCGGCCGTGAGATCGAATGCCGGCTCAGCGACGACGCGCGCGAAGTCCTCGGGGCGATCGCGCGCGGCATCCATGTCGCGCGCCGCGCCGAATTCGAAGCCCATCGGCATCAGCCAGCCAGCACCATAGGAGGTGGCCAATGCGATCGCCCGGCGGGCAGCGCGCTGGGCGCGTCCGGTATCGCGGAAGGCGCGGCTCAGACGGCGGTCGAACGGCGCCTCCGGCATCGCGATGACCGAGGCGATACGCGCCAGGTGATCGAGCTGTTCGAGGAAATCCTCCGTGCGGTAATCCCACGTGCGCGAACACGAGTCGACGAAGTCGAACCCGCATTCGGCCAGAAGCTCGCTCTCGGCCGCCTGGAGAGCAAAGGCCGATGCCATGAAGCGGACATGCGGGTCATGCCGGCGGACTTCGGTGATCAGCGCGGTCCAGAACGCGGGCGGTACATGCTGCGGGCGGAGGCAGCGGAAATGACTGATGTCAGCCTCGGCCCAGCTGGCAAACCGCCGCGTCCACCATTCGACCGCGCCGGTCCAGTCGGCATCGATCGACAACATGGCGACGTCGGGCCGCTGAGGCGGCTGTCGCGGGTCGGGGAGTTCGTCGGAGCAATCCCGGCGATACCAGCTCGCGAGGCCGTTGGTGGCGTGCTCGACGGCAACCCGATCGACGACGACATCGAGCATCGGCTGCAGTCCGCGATCGCGGCATTCCCGCGCGAAGCGCGCCAAAGCCGTCGCCGCGTCACCCGCGCCCAATCGGTCGTCGAGCCGGTCGTGGTCCGCGGTCAGGAACAGGTCGTGGGCGCGGCCCGTCGCAAAGGGCGGCGCGATGGCAACCGTGTCGAACAGCATCGCCGCCGCACGGTCCATCTGTCGCGCCCATGCGTCGACAGGGCCGGCGAGCAGCGGGTGAAGATAATAAAGACGAGTTACAGCCATCCCCAGAATGGCTCGGCGGCCCTCCCTGAAACAGGGGGTGGCGGCGCGTGCCCGATGTCGTGGCTCCCGTCAGTAGACAATTCGAAGCGGCCTTCGTTCCGGAATACGACTTGCGGGAAAGCCAATTAGGAGGTTACCACCGCCCACGCCAGCCGGCGAGTACGGAGCCTTCTTGGGCAAACCGGCGTTGGTGATGTGGCGCGAGCGTGCGCGCCCTATGAGGGTTCGCCATGGCGCCGCCGCGCGCGACCTACCGGCTGCAGCTTCATCGCGGCTTCACGTTTCGTGACGCGCTGGCGCTGGTGCCGTATCTCGCCGATCTGGGCGTCAGCCACCTCTATATCTCGCCGTTGTGCGAGGCGCGGCCGGGCTCGACCCACGGCTACGACATCGTCAACCACAACCGGCTCAACCCCGAAATCGGCAGGGAAGAGGAATTTCAGGCGCTCTCGGCGGCGCTGCGCGAGCGCGGCATGGGCATCATTGTCGACATCGTGCCGAACCACATGGGAGTCGGCGCCGACAATGCGTGGTGGATGGATGTCCTCGAATGGGGTGAGGACTCTCCCTACGCGGACTATTTCGACATCAACTGGCGCGACGGCCGCCCGGACCTGGAGGGGCGCGTGCTGTTGCCGGTGCTGGGGGGGCCGTACGGCGCCACGCTGACCGCGGGCGACATCGAGCTGCGCTTCGACGCTGGCGATGGCAGCTTCAGTTTCTGGTATTGGGAGCACCGCTTCCCGGTGTCGCCGCGGAGTTACCACCGCATCCTCGCGGCGGGCGGAGCCGCTTTGGGCGCGCTCGCGGCGAAATTCGTCCTGCGCTCGGCGCAACGCGAGGCGCGGGAGCACTTCGAGACCGCCAAACGCCATCTGGCCGAGACCGCCGGTGACCTCGAAATCACAGCCGCGATCGAGCGCGCAGTCGCTTCATGGCAGGGCATACCCGGCAGGGTCGCGAGCTTCCGGCCGCTGCACCGGCTGCTGGAGGCGCAGGCCTATCGCCTTGCCTACTGGCGGGTAGCCGCCGACGAGATCAACTACCGACGCTTTTTCAATATCAACGACCTCGTCGGTCTGCGGGTCGAGCTGCCCAAACTGTTCGCGGAAACCCACAAGATGATTTTCGCGATGGCGGAGCGCGGCGACATCGACGGGTTGCGCATCGACCATATCGACGGGCTGTTCGATCCGGCGCGCTATCTCGAAGCGCTACGGGACGGCGCCTCGCGGCCGCTCTACCTTATCGTCGAGAAAATCCTCGCCCGATACGAGACCCTTAGGGATTGGCCGATCGACGGCAGCACCGGATACGACTTCGTCAATCAAGTTCTGGGGCTATTTGTCGATACCGCGGCCGAAGGAGCGATGACCGGCCTCTATCGACGGATGACCGGCGAGGCCGCGGACTTCGATACGGTGCTGCAGGCCTGCAAATGGCGGATCGTGCAGGTCAATCTCGCCAGCGAGATGAATGTGCTGGCGCGCCGCCTCCATCGCCTGTCGATGGCCGACTGGCGCACGCGCGATTTCACCTTCAACTCGATGCTCAGCGCCGTCGAGCAGGTGGTCGGCGCGTTTCCGGTCTATCGCACCTACGTCTCAGAGCGCGGTACCGGCGCAGACGACCGGCGCTATGTCGATTGGGCGGTCGGACAGGCTCGGAAACAGGCCGGCACGGCCGACACCAGCATTTTCGATTTTCTCCATCAGGTCCTGACGGGCGAACTCCCGGCGCGCGCGCGCCGGTCCGACGCGCTGCGTGTCGCGATGCAGTTTCAGCAGGTCACCGGCCCGGTCATGGCCAAGGCGTCGGAGGATACCGCGTTCTATCGCTACGCCCGGCTGCTGGCGCTGAACGAAGTCGGCGGCGATCCTCGGCGCTTCGGGCTTTCCCTCGCGGGCTTTCACCATTTAATGCGCGAGCGGCAGCAGTCCTGGCCGCACGCCATGAGCGCCACCGCGACGCACGACACGAAGCGCGGCGAGGACGCCCGCATCAAGATCGCCATGTTGTCGGAGCTGCCGCGGCTGTGGGCGCAGTCGGTGACGCGCTGGTTCCGCTCCAACCGGTCGCGCCGAGCTGAGATCGATGGCAGTCCCGTCCCGGACCGCAACACCGAGTATCTGTTCTACCAGATGCTGGTCGGGGTCTGGCCGCCCGGCGTCGGGCCAACCGATACGGCGGGCGTGGCGGAACTGGCCGAGCGTGTACGCGGCGCGATGATCAAGTCGGTGCGTGAGCAGAAACTTCATTCGAGTTGGAGCAACCCGAACGACGCTTATGAAACGGCGCTCGAACGCTTTGTGATGATGGTGCTCGATGCCTCACGCCCCAATGCGTTCCTCGCCGATTTCCGCTCATTTATCGAGCTGATAGAGCGGCCGGCGGCGATCGCGTCGCTGGCGCAGCTCGCGATCAAGCTGACCGCTCCAGGCGTTCCGGACATCTACCAGGGCTGCGATTTGTGGGATTTCAGCCTTGTCGACCCCGACAACCGTCGCCCGCCAGACTGGTCACAGCGCCGCGCTTTGCTTTCCGAAATCGCCGAGGCGACACCGGAGGCGTTGCAGGCCGAATGGCGAGACGGGCGAGAAAAGTTGTTCCTGACACGCAAGCTTCTGCAACTTCGTCGAGAGTACCCGGCTCTCTTCGCCGAGGGCGATTACCAGCCGCTCTACGGCGAGGGTGGAAGAGGCGACGAGCATCTCTGCGCCTTCGCGCGCCGGCACGGCGAAACAACCCTGGTGCTCGCGGCGCCCCGTCTCGTCTATCGCCTCCACCAAGGCGGCGACCGGCCGAATTGGGGAGCAACGTTACTGCCCCTCCCTCACCAAGGCGATTGGCGCAACATCATCGACGGGTGCGTTTACGCCGATAGCGACCGCGTCCCGGCCGCGGAGCTTTTCCGCGAGTTTCCGGTCGCGGCTTTGCTGCATCACGATTGAGGGATGGTTTCGTTGCCGCGTTCCGATATTTCCGTGCAAAGGCGCTTGCCGATCGGCGCCGAGGCTCAACAAGCGTGCGGCGTGCATTTCCGCGTCTGGGCGCCCGCGGGCAAGGGCGTTTGGGTCGAGATCGAGGGTGGCCCGTCACTGGCGCTGAGCGCGGAGCCGGGCGGCTATTTTTCCGGGCTCGTCGCGGAAGCGGGCGTCGACGCCCGGTACCGGTTCCGTCTCGAGGGGCAGGCTCTGGCATTGCCTGACCCGGCGTCCCGATTTCAGCCAGAAGGGCCGCACGGCGCATCGCAGGTCGTCGATCCCGCGCGCTTTGCGTGGAGCGACGCCGGATGGCGCGGCATCCCGTGCGAGCGCCTGGTGATCTACGAGATGCATATCGGCACCTTCACCCCGGCGGGGACGTGGGACGCCGCGGCGGCTCATCTCCCAGCACTTGCCGAGTTGGGGATCACTGCCGTCGAGGTGATGCCGGTGGCCGAATTTCCCGGGAAATTCGGCTGGGGTTACGACGGGGTCGATCAGTTCGCCCCGACCCGGCTTTACGGTTCTCC
>Ga0210398_10007146_pt1 | contig 10171 bp, 10 predicted proteins | sample IncBWC4OmetaG_FD_161047 | JGI IMG/M metagenome (GOLD analysis project Ga0210398, IMG submission 161047) | Forest soil microbial communities from Barre Woods Harvard Forest LTER site, Petersham, Massachusetts, United States - Inc-BW-C-4-O | ecosystem: Environmental > Terrestrial > Soil >...
GACGGCGTGAACGTGTGCGCAACGTCCTGGCCGAGCGATGTGATCGTGAAGAGCTGCACCGGGGTTTCGGGCTTCGTGATGTCCCACACCGAGAAACCGCCGAGGCCGGCGCCGTAGAACTTGTCTTTGTGATCTGCTGGATCGTACTGGACCTCGAAGTCGTGATACCCACCGGAGCCGATCTGCTTGAACGGCGTGGGATTGGGGACGCCACCGATGATTGCCTGGGCCGGATCGACGCCCGCGACGATCTTGCCCAAGTCGTACATGACGGACTTGGAGTCGTTCACGGTCACGAAGTAGATCACGCGGCCATCGGAGTGCTTGTAGGCGAAGGTATTGTGGAAGCCACCGAGGGCCTGGGGGTACTTGATCCGGGCGACGACTTTCACCTTCGACGGATCGGGCAAGCCGGTGACGTCGAAGATGACGGCGCCCAAGTCCTGGTCAGGGCTCCCCTGCATGAACTGGAACGACTGCGCGTAGTAGTACTTGCCGTTGATCTTGAAGTACTTCCCGTCCATCGCGCCGATGCCGCGGTGCAGCTCGGGGTTTTCGATGGTCCACGTGTAGATCAACTTCGGGCTCGACGTGTTCGAGATGTCGTAGATCTTGGTGTTGAAGTTCGTGAACCCGCAGACGTACACGTACGGCCGGTTCTTGTCCTGCTCGATCTCGATGTCAGCGGCTTTCCACGAACCGGGGTTGGTCTCGGTCCGGGACAACAGCTTCATCTTTTCGTTCCCGCCGCGTTTCTGAGCGTCAGGGACGTTCGATCCGGTGTTTCCGGGATCCTGCGCGCGGGCGGTGACGGCCAACCCAGCGAGCGCGAGGGCAACGATTGTTAGGCGCATACCGCCAGTATACAGTTACACCCTACAGCCAGCCAGCCTGTCGATACCAAGCGGCCGTTTCGGCCAGTCCTTCTTCTAATGGTATGGCGGACGCGTAGCCGAGCTCGCGCCGCGCGCGCGAATCGTCGCAGCTCCAGTCCGGTTGTACCATGTCGAGGACGCGCTCCGGCGTGAGGAGCGGCTTCGCATGAATCGCGCGCGACACTAAACGGTTGCCCCAAGCGGCGGCGACGACCAGCGGGCGCGGCAGGACAATCACGCGTGCGCGGCGTCCAACCCCAACGCCAATGCCTCGTACAATATCCTCCCACGCATGCGTTCCTCCGCTCACGTAGTACACGCCGCGCGCATGATCCGCCGATGCGGCCGCGACGAGCCCGGCCGCGAGGTCGCGCACGTGCACCATGGACAGCTTCTGGCCGCGCGAGCTCACGCGAACGGCGATGCCGGCGCTCGCCAGGCGGAACGCAAACAAAATGTCGACATCGCGCGGGCCGTAGACCGCCGGAGGGCGAATGATGATGTGACGGAGCTCGCTCGCGATCACCAGCTGTTCAGCGGCGAGCTTCGACTCGCCATACGGGCCAATGGGTCGTGGCGTGTCCGCTTCGGTGATCGGTCGCCCCTCGCGCGACGGGCCCGCCGCCGACTGACTGGAACACAGGACGAGCATCGCGCCCGGTGCTTCCGCCTGCATCGCCTCGATGACGGTTTGCGTGCCGCCGGCATTGATCCGGGTGTATTCGCTGGGAACCCGGGCCGAGGTCACGGCGGCGAGATGGAACACCGTGTCGACGCCGCGGACGGCATTCGGGAGCGTGGACGGCGTGCCGACGTCGCCGTAGACGATTTCGACGCGATCGGTGGGGAGCCAGCGCGTATTGCTCTCGCGGCGCACGAGGCATCGCACGCGCCATCCGTCGGCGAGGAGCGCGTCGGTCAGATGGCCGCCGACAAATCCGCTCGCGCCGGTCACCAGCGCGAAGCGCTGAGACGCCGGGATGGTTCAGCCCCCGATCGGCTTGTCGTAAACGCGGTACGTCTTGTACCGCTGGCCGCCCATCTTCTCGATCGCCTGGCGCATCAAATAGTTGTCCTCGAGGATCCACCCGGACTCCCCGTAGACCATCCCGCGGGCGAGTCCATTCTTGACGATGGCGAGGTACAGGAGCTCGGCCACGCCGCTGCGGCGATGCTCGGGATGCACGCCGAGCGCCCAGACGCGGAGGCCTGGGATGTTGCGCTGGTACCAGAGCAGCTTGAGGAAGCCGAATGGGAACAGGCGGCCGCCCATGTGTTTCAGGGCGACGTTGAGATCGGGCAGCGCGAGCGAGAATCCAACGGTCTGTCCGTCCATCTCGGCGAATTGCACGAGGTCGGGCAGCACGACGGGCTTGAGCTGCTTCGCGACGTCGGCGAGCTCCTCTTCGGTGATCTGCACCGCGCCCCAATTCGCTTCCCAGGCGGCGTTGTAGAGATCTTTGACTTTGTCGACGTCGCCCTGGAAGTTCTTCATGTTCAGCGGGCGGACGACGATGTTGTTGCGCTTCGCGAGGACGTCGGCCAGGCGTTTGACGCGGTCGAGCTGCAGCGCGGTCTTGTCGTGCCGGTACGCGTACACGTCTTTCGCCTTCGTGAACCCATAGCTCTCGGCGAGGCCGGGATAGTACTGCGGCGTGTACGGCATCATCACGACCGGCGTCTGGTCAAAGCCGTCGATCAGAAACCCGATCTCGTCGTTGATCGAGGGGCTCATCGGGCCGCGCATGGTCGTGAAGCCGCGTTGCTCGAGCCAGTCGCGGGCGGCGTCGAAGAGGGCCTTGGCCACGCTCGGGTCGTTCTCCGACTCGTAGAAGCCGAAGAACCCGACGCCGTCGTGGTGGCGATCCGTGTGCGCGTCGTTTTTGACGGCGACGATGCGACCAACGACCTTCCCCGACGCGTCGCGCGCTATGAACTGCTGCGCCTCGGCATGCGCGAAGAACGGGTTCGCCGGGTCCAACAAGTGCGCCACATCGGATCGGAGAGGCGGGACCCAGTACGGGTGGCCTTTGTGCAGCCGATATGGGAGTTCTATGAATTCCTTTCGGTCAGAGGCGCTCTCGGCAGCCTTGACCGTGACGTTCGTCATTAGATCACGCCGGCCGCTCGCCCGACCTTGGCGAACACGTCGAGTACGAAGTCGAGTTGGTCACGTGTGTGGGTCGCGGAGTATGAGGTGCGGATCCGGGATTCCTTTTCGGGGACCGCAGGAGCTACGACAGGGTTCGTGAACACGCCATTGTCGAAGAGTGACCGCCAGAAATGGAACGTCAGGAGATCGTTGCCGATGATCACCGGCACGATGGGAGTTTCGCTGACGCCGGTATCATAGCCGAGCGACCGGAGGCCGGCCCGCATGTAGTCCGCGTTTTCCCAGAGTCGCTGACGGCGCTCGGGTTCGGCGGCCATGATGTCGATACAGGTGAGTACCGCGGCGCACGCCGACGGCGGCATCGAGGCGCTGAAGATGAGCGCCCGTGCCTGGTGCTTGAGGTACTCGATCACCTCGCGCTCGCCGGTGACGAACCCACCGATCGAGGCGAACGACTTGCTGAACGTGCCGACGATGAGATCGACTTGCGGCGTGAGTCCGAAGTGCTCGGCGGTACCGGCGCCGGTCTCGCCGAGGACGCCGATCGAGTGCGCGTCGTCGACTACGAGACGGGCGTCGTATTGGGCGCAGAGCTCGACCAAGCGCGGGAGGTCGACGATGTCGCCTTCCATGCTGAACACGCCATCAACGACGATCAGTTTGCCGCCGCCATTGCGGTTGCCGCGGGCGAGCTTGGCCTCGAGATCGCCGAGATCACCGTGGCGGAACCGGACGGTGTCGCCGGCTGATAGGAAGCATCCGTCGACGATGCTCGCATGATCGAGCTTGTCGATGTAGACGAAGTCCGTGCGGCCGACGAGTGTTGCGATGACGCCGAGGTTCGTCTGGAATCCCGTCGAGAACACGAGGCCCGCTTCTTTGCCGGTGAGCTCGGCGAGCTTCACTTCGATGCGATCGTGAAGGTCGGTGTTGCCGTTCAGGAACCGACTGCCGGTGCAGGCGCTGCCGTACTTCTCGATGGCGGCTTGGGCGGCCGCAATCACGCGGGGGTCGTGCGTGAGGCCGAGATAGTTGTTCGAGCCGATCATGACGCGACGTTTGCCTTCGACGACGACTTCGGTGCCGGTCGACGACTCGATGGGGACGAAATAGGGATAGAGTCCGGAGGCCTTCGCTTCGGTGAGCCGCGTGAAATCTCGGGTCTTAAAGAAGACATCCGATGATGCGCTCAGCTGAGGCGCATCCATATCATCGGAACTCGCAGAAGGCTTGATGCTCGATTTCACAGGCTCTCGGGGTTGTAGCGCGCTCGTAACATACACGGGCTGGAACAAACCGGCTAGCGCGTCCAAATCAAGATACGGGCCGGGGTTAGGTCAACGATACTTGAGCCCAGTCCCCGTATTGAAGACGACGACCCGGTCTCTGGGCGAGATCCATCCCGATGCTCGCAAAGAGACAAACGCCGACCAGGCCGCCCCGGTTTCAGGGCAGATGTCGACGCCGGTCTGGGCCGAGAGCGCGCGCGTGGCGGGCGCGATCTCGCCTTCGCTCACGGCGACGGCTGTGCCATGCGTTTCACGGATCACTCTCAGGCAAACGAACCCGCCGATCGGCGACGGGACGCGAAGGCCCCACGCCCGAGTCTCGGCGTCGGCCCACGTCTCTGTTTTCTCGGCGCCGTTGTCGAACGCGCGGACGACCGGGGCGCAGCCGGCGGTCTGCACCGACACGAATCTCGGGGGTTTTGCTCCCTCCGGAATCCAGCCCAGTGCGCGCATCTCTTCGATCGCCTTCCCCATCCCTACGAGCCCCGTTCCGCCGCCTGTGGGATAGACGATCACATCTGGCAGGTTCCCCTCGAATTGCTCGAAGAGCTCGTAGGCCATCGTCTTCTTGCCTTCGACCCGGTACGGCTCCTTGAGCGTCGAGACATCGAATGCATCCGACGGTCCGTGGTCCCGGAGCCATTTGCCGGCATCGGATATGGTCCCGGGCACGAGCTCCACTTGCGCGCCGTAGACGCGGCATTCCTCGATGCACCCACGAGGGGTGTCCTCGGGCATCGCGACGACGACGGGAATACCGGCTCTCGCTCCATACGCGGCGAGAGCCCCCGCGGCATTGCCGGCCGAGGGCGCGGTCAGTGCTTTGGCGCCGAGGGCTCGGGCGACGGAAACGGCCATCGCGAGACCGCGGGCTTTGAAGGAGCCGGTGGGATTACGCGATTCATCCTTTATCCAAACGCGGTCTTCGACCTGGACCAACGGCGTCCAACCTTCGCCCAGCGTGACTTCGCCTGAGGCCAAGGGCAAGACCTCGCGGTAGCGCCACAGCGACGCGGGGCGATTGGCGAGCGTCGACAGCGGCAGCGTCGAGCGGTCGAGCGCATAGTCCGCGCGCAGCGGCATGCCGCACGCCGTGCAGACGCGCTGTGGCACGTGGGGGTCATGCGCGCGCCCGCACGCAAAGCACGAGAGCTGCGTGAGGCGCGCGTTGAACGCAGCCGGCGAGGTCAGGTGCTCGCCGCCGGTGCCGGGTTCTGCAACCGATAGACCCATGCCGCCAGCGCACCGCCCAGGAACGGGCCGACGAGATACAGCCAGACATTGGCGAGCGAGCCTCCCTTGAGGATCGCATCGACCAGGATCGGGCCCGTGCCGACGTCCGGGTTGAAGGCGCCGCCCGAGATCGATCCGCCACTGATCGCGGCGACGACAATCGTGAAGCCGATCGCCAGACCGTAGTACGAGTTGCCCTCGGTATCCGGCGAGGTCGCGACGTTGAGCACGACGATGCAGAGCGCGAACGTGTACAGCGTTTCGACAATGAGCGCGGCCGTCGGCGAGACGCCTGGACCAGGGGCGAGCGGATACGTCTTGCTCGTCACGAGGTACACGATGAGCGCGGCGGCAATCGCGCCGAGGATCTGGCTGATGAGATAGCCGACGAACGTGCGTGCGTCGATCTTGCCGCGGAGGAACACGGCGAGCGACACGGCGCCGTTGTAGTGTCCGCCCGAGATGTGGCCGCCCATGTAGACCATGATCATGAGCGAGGAGCCGATCGCCAGCGCGCCGAGGGGGGCGTTGGACGTCACACAGAAGCCGACGGTCAGTACGAGAAAAAACGTCCCGATGAACTCTGTGATGTAGTTCCGCATGTATTTATGTGCTCGCGCAGCGGGTGACGACTGTCTGGGCGTCCTGTTTCACCGCGGGCGAAGCATATTCCGGGTCTTCCGTCGGCCCACGCTTCGTCTCGTGTGTCGAGAGCGTCCCAGCTTGGACCTTCAGGGTCGTGGTACCACTCGAGTCGTTCCGAGCCTTGACGATCTCCACCGTCAGGACATCGGCACGCCCGACCTCGTCAACATCCGGACCTTCTGCTTTGAGCGAGTACTTGCGCCGGGCCTCGAACCGGCCACCGTTGGAGTCGTTGCTGACCAACGAGTACTTGAGCGCCCGGACGCTCGCGGCCGCGCAGCCGTAGAGATCGGGCGCGAAGGACTTGGTTTGCACCTTCGTCGTGGGCCACAGCGTTGCCCCGCATGCGGCAACGGCCAGCACCATCAGGAGGAACACAGCTCGACGCATGCCCGACAATCTAGACGTCGAATGCGGCAGCGGCGAGGGCGTGGATAGAGGCGGCGACGCGCTGGACCGCCGGTGGATACGTTGTCGCGCGCGGGGCGCGTGCCGTGGGCGACTGAGCGGGGGTCGTCAGTGCCGCCTCGGCGCGCAGCATGACCTCGTTCAGTCCGTACCGCTCGGCGATGTCGCGTGAGCGCGAGTACGCTTTTATTGCCGCGGTGTCGCCGAACCGTCTCAGGCCTTCGCCGACGAACAGATGATAGTACGCCGCGTGTCTCGGAATCAGCGGCTCCGCGGCGAGCATCTGGCGATAGTGCTCGAACGTGACGCGATCGCTTTCGCGTTGGGCCATGTCGAGCAGATTGATCGTCGCCGCGGTGCGCGCGGCGGGACCGGCCGCGCACGTCCGGCAGAGTAACAGCGCATCGCGCGCGACCTCGGTCAGTCCGAGGTCACCAAACGCGCGCGCCATGTCGATCAGGACACGATCGCGTTGTGCGGGGTCGGTATATAAATGAAACGCCTCGTAGAGATCGGCGACCGCGATCTCGGGAGAGCCTCGATCGTGCGCGATGGTTGCGCGATCGTGCTTGGCGCGCGCGACGACATCGACGAGCGCGCGATTCGTGGCCACGAGTGACTCGGCCTCGAGCACTACGGCCTCGAGCATATCGGCGGCCGCGGGGAGATTCCCGCGATAGAACACGACCACGGCGGAGCCAATGCGCGCGAGCAGCGTGCGCCGCACATCGCGGAGCCCGTGGGCCATGCTGGCTGCTGCGGCGTATGCGTCGGCGGCGGGGCCTAGGCGTCCCGCCATGCGCAGGCAGAAGCCGAGGTGCCGATTGGCGTCGGCGAGGAGATCGCGGTCGGTTGGGGCGGCCGCGCCGATCGCGGCGCGGTAGGCGGCAATGGCGTCATCCCATGATTCGCTGCGGCGGTGCCGATCGGCATCGGCCAGTCTCAGGTGCACCGACTGGGTGTCGTCTTCGGAGCGCGGTGCATCGGACAAGCGAAGCGTCAGAGACGCAATCGGCGACATCGGACACATAACATCGGCGTCGCCGACGAGATTGGCAAGCCGCTCCGCGGCTCGTCAGGGTGCAAAGGTGACGGTGAACTCGTGTGCGCTCGGCGTCGACGCTGGTGGGAACATCCACGCCATCACTCGTGCGCGCATGCACGACTCGGCCTCGGTACCGCCCGCACCAGACCAGTGGTGGTGCACGAAGGTCGCGGCGCCGACGTCGCCCGTGGTACGGATCGCGAGACGCACGGCGATTGAACCGGTCAGGGCTGGGTTCACTTTCAAGCCAAATTCCGAGTAGCAAAGGTCCAATTGCGACTGCCATTGCTTGACGAGGTTGGCAACTGTCGACGGTGCGAGTTTCGTGGCATCGGTCGGCCCGACGGTGATCGTCATGGCGGCCGCGGGCTTGGCGATGCTGCCGGCGCTCGTACGGCGTAACGGCGCAGTCTCTGCCGCTTGGGGCGCTGGCTTCGGCTTCGTCACTTTTGCGATTTTCGTGGGAGCGACTGGAGCTGCCACGACCGGAGTTGGCGCGGGAGTTGGCGCTACCGGAGCTGCCACAACCGCCGGCGTCGGAGTCGCTGGCGCCACTTCGGCCTCGGGTGCAGGCGCAGGTGGCGTGTCAGCCGCAGCGACCTCTGGCGGAGCCGCGGGCGCCGCGGGCGCCGTGGCTAGGACAACAGGCACTGCGGGCGGGGGCGAGTCGATCGCCGCCGTGTGCGGCGTAGCGACGGGTGCGGCGGCCGGAGCGGCGGGGTGGGCAGCCGCTGGTGCCGCGGTCACAGGTGCCGGCGCGGCCGCTGGCGTTGCTGGCGGAGGTGCCGCGCTCGCGGTTTGCGTGGCTCGCGATGCTTTCGCGGTCGCCCGGAGAATCGGCAGGACCTCCCGGAGCGATTGCCCGTTCATGAGGAACGTGATGCCGTCGGGCCGCACGCCGCCGAGTCGGACGGCGAGCGCGACCGAGTCGCCCGCGCGCATGGGCTCGAGCGCGATGTCGCTGTCGCCGAGCATGATCGCGCCGGTGGCAGTTTGCCCGGCGAGAACGTGGTCGCCGAGGTCGGCCCATTTATCGGCGTCCTCGGGCGTGATGATCACCGCGTGCGCGAACGCGCTGCGATACCCGTGGGAGGCGTAGACGGAGATCGCGCCGGTGGGCGCGACGCGGATCCAGACCATGGCGTCGCCCGCGCGCCAGGAACCGGTCTCTGTCTCGCGTAGCGTTGTGGGTGTCGCCAACGACGGCTTCGCCGCTAGTTGCGCGTGCGCCACGTGCGCGAGCATGCAGGCGCCGAGTATGAGCCGCGTGGTCACGTGCGCGCTCCTCCCCTCACGTCCGTTCGGCGGCCGGACTGGCATAGCGCGCCCGAATAGCTCAAGCGCGCGTTAGCCTCCAGAGCTTTGCGACGCCGCCTTTCGGCGGGTGTGCCGTTATCGCGGGCCCGTCCCCTCGGGAGGGGCCGGAGCGCGAGCTCTCAACGGGCTCAACATTAGGCGCCGGAATACCCCGCACAAGCCCTTGCTGAGGTTGCTTCCTGGCGACCCCGGCTTTGCGCTTCGTAACGACGTTCACCCGGTCACGTTGTCCGCACGTCTATACGTAGTCGGGGCGTGGCGAGCGTCTCTAGAGCATTGAGGAGGACTCCCACCATGTATTGGATCTACCGAGCATTCGATACGACGGATCGGCCGATCTTCGAGGCGCGCGTGCGCGCCGAGACGGAGATGGTCGCGTACTTCGAGGGGCTACGGCATCTCGCGGAGGCGATGCGTGCCGACCGGTTGCCGGGTCGGCGGGCGCGTGATCTCGTCGAGCCGGTCGTTGAGTTGAGTTTGCCACATACTGCTGCGTAGCGAGTGAGGGTGTTCTATGTTCTCCGCGTCAGATGACTCCCGCCGTCCTCCGTTCCGTCACCGGCAGCAACCGGTGAATCGCCGGCCGCGATTCGAAGCGTCCGCCGTGCAGCACGGGGGCGCCATGGATCAGGCGTCGGCCGATCGCCAGTGGATCGATGGGATTCATCGCGGCGACGAGACCGCGTTCCGCGATGCGTTTCTGCATTATCAGCCATGGCTTGTCAATATCGCCTATGCGCTCGTGGCGTCGGAGGCGGACGCGCAGGAGATTGTACAAGAGGTCATGCTGAACTTGTGGACGAAGCGGACGACGTTGTCGGTGCGGCAGTCGCTCGTTTCGTATTTGTACGCGGCCGTGCGGAAGCGGGCGATTTCGGCGCTCCGGCGGCGTCGTGTGGAGCGCATCTGGATCGCGCGCGTGCTCCGATCGAATGGGACGTTCGGTCCCGGGCCGCTGCCGGAGAATCCGGAGCGACTGCCGGTCGAGTCGGAGCTCGCGGTTGGCGAATTGCAAGCGGCGATCGCGCGGGCGGTCGCCAAGCTGCCGGGGCGGCGGCGCGAGACGCTCGTGTTGCATCGGGTTGGGCAGATCACCAATGCTCAGATCGCGGAGCTCATGGGCGTGTCGATTCGTACGGTGGACACGCAGTTGCATCAGGCGTATGCGACGCTTCGTAAAGAGTTGGCGCCGTGGTTGCCGACTCCGGGACGGAATACGTAGATAGCGGGTCTCATGCGTCTATAT
>Ga0210398_10007148_pt1 | contig 10169 bp, 11 predicted proteins | sample IncBWC4OmetaG_FD_161047 | JGI IMG/M metagenome (GOLD analysis project Ga0210398, IMG submission 161047) | Forest soil microbial communities from Barre Woods Harvard Forest LTER site, Petersham, Massachusetts, United States - Inc-BW-C-4-O | ecosystem: Environmental > Terrestrial > Soil >...
GCTCGGTCGGGAGCCAAGCGGGCACAGAAACTACCGAGAAAGAAGACTCAAAACACAACGGAGCGCCTTCGGGAAAGAGAATTTGCTTGCTAAACGTCATTTTTCAGCAGCCTGTTAGGTCGTGAGCCCGCAATTCCGCAGCTTCGCCCTCGCTCTTTCTGGCGAGTGCCGTATGAGTTGGTTTGGGGCTATTTTCTGACGGACTGGACACAAGGGGCCATGCGAAGGTTGGGTGTTTCCTACTACGCCGCCGCCAAGGCGCCATCGGCTTGCTTGCCGTTGGACGACACGGCCTCCGTCCAGGTGGACGGCATGGGCGCTTTCCCCCGCTCGATGTCGGCGACGTCTTTCTCGTTGAAAGGCTCCACAAAATCCCCCTTTGCTTGGTTTCCATCCTCACCCATACCTCACCAGCCGCACCCGGTCTAGTGACAATTGTGTTACAGTCGTCCCCCAACTCCCTTGCAGGGCTTTCTTCTACGGCACCCCTTCAGCGGCCTCGCACAGCACTTCAGAGAGCATCTAGGGGCATCCACCCCCGCGCTCTCGCTTTATGGCGGCGACTTGAGCGGGCGTCGCTCGCGCGTCAATGACGAATTTTCCCCTGCCCCCTGCGTGAAGTGTCGGGGGGCATTCCTCGCGAAGCAAAATTCTATGACTCGCTCGCTTATGCCGCCCGCTTAGAGGCGCGCCGTCAGCGAGACCGCGTGGGGCGGTCTTGCGCCATCAACAGGAGACATCGTCATGACCACAATCAGCATTTTCGACCTGATTCGAGACGACCCGATAGAACCTCTTGGCAATTCGCTTGTGTCTCGCTACAACTCGAAATCTCTACCACCGGTGGTATTCCAAGGCGCGAGTAAACCACAACGAATGAGAGTAGCGGCATGGCACCAGCGTTCGCAGCAGTCAGAAAAGCCCGCAGGCCGGCGACGGACTACGCCAATCAGCTTGATCTCTTCTCCCAGGTGCCTATAAGAGACACAGACGCCCCGGTTTCGTCCGAATCCGCGCGTCCATCCTGGGTATCGCATGCCGGACCACGACCGCCTCGCCAGCTTGATCTTAGAGCACTGGAGCCGCCACCAGCCGAAGATGCTGGCGGAGCTCCAGCAGCAAAACCGGCTCCGGCAGACACTGGAGGAGACAGCGGAGCGGTTCTCCCATCTCCTGTACGACCTGGTCTCCGTGAAGAAGCTGGAATACCACCAGGCTTGGGAAATCGCGATCCGGGAGATTCTCCTGCCGGAAGAGTCACCTTTGAGTTAGAGCCCGAGGAGAAGCCCTCCCGCGACTTCCGCATCAGCGATGCCCGCCGCATCGGCCAGGGCGGGCTGCACGAAAAGGCCCGCGACAATATCGCGGCCATCCGTCTCCTGAAGCAGCTTGAGACCGAAGACCGCGACGCCACCGACGAGGAGAAGGCCGTGCTTGCCCGCTACGTCGGCTGGGGTGCGATGTCAAATGCCTTTGACCCATATCAGCCGGGCGAATGGGCGCGCACCGCCAAAGACGTTAAGGCGCTGCTAACGGAGGACGAATACGAATCCGCCCGCGCCTCGACGCCGAACGCTCATTTCACATCGCCCACGGTGATTGCCGCCATCTGGGACGGCATGCGGCGTATCGGCCTGAAGCCGGGCGCGCAGATCCTTGAGCCGTCGATGGGCGTGGGCCACTTCTTCGGCATGATGCCGGAGGAACTCCTGCCGGGCAGCCATCGCACCGGCGTCGAGCTTGACCATGTCAGCGCGCGCATCGCCAGGGAGCTGTACCCGGATTCCACCGTCTTCGCCAGACCCTTTGAGGAAACGCCCCTGCCCGCCAATTATTTCGATGTCGTCGTGGGCAACGTGCCGTTTGGCGACTACGGCGTTCACGACCCTTCCATGAAGCCTCAGCTCACGCGCGCCATTCACGACTATTTCTTCGCCAAGTCGCTTGAGAAACTGAGGCCCGGAGGCGTGATGGCTCTCATCACCAGCCGTTACACCATGGACAAGGAAAACGGCGCCGTCCGCCAGTACCTGGCCGAACAGGCGGACCTGCTGGGCGCGATACGGCTTCCCAATACTGCGTTCAAGGGCAATGCCGGGACGGAAGTCACCACCGACATTCTGTTCCTCAAGAAGCGGCAGCCGGGAGCGCAACCAGCCGGAGAAGCATGGCAGAAGATCGACACCATCCAGAGCCCGGACGGCCCGATAGCGGTCAACGAGTATTTTGCCCGCCATCCCGACATGATGCTGGGGCAGATGAAACTCGAAGGGACGATGTACCGGGGAGCCGAGCCCACCCTTGAGGGCCGGCTCACGCCCGAGATTCTGCGCAAGGCAATAGAGTCACTGCCCGAGGGGGCCTATGTCCCGAAGGACGAGGGTCGCGGTCCGCCCCCGCCGAAGGTCCTGGAGACCGAAGCCTTCAGCGGCATCAAGGACGGCGCTTACGGCGAGCGGGACGGCGCCATCGTCATCCGCAACGGCAGCGGTTTCGAGCCCACCTCCTTGTCTCCCGCAACAGCCGCCCGCGTGCGCGGCATGATGACCGTCCGCGATGCCGTGCGCAACGTCTTCCAGACGCAGCTTGAGGACGACCCCGAAGAAACCATTACCCAGGCACGTCAGCTCCTCAATCGGGCCTATGACGCTTTCGTGCGCAGTCACGGCCCGCTCTCTTCCCGCGAGAATATCCGGGCCTTCGCCGGCGATCCCGATCAGCCCCTCCTTCTCTCGCTTGAGAATTACGACGCCGAAACCAACCGCGCTAGCAAGACCGCCATCTTCGAGCGGCGCACGCTGGAGCGCTACAAGCCGAAAGACCATGTCGATACCGCCGCCGAAGCGCTTGCCATCTCCCTCAATGAGACCGGCGAAATCCACTGGAAACGCATGGAGGCGCTCACCGGGCGGAACCTCAAGCAGCTTCAGAGCGAACTCGACGCCCTGGTCTACCGCAATCCCGAAGGCGAATGGGAAACCGCCGACCGCTACCTAAGCGGCAACGTCCGCGCGAAGCTTGTGACCGCCGAAGCCGCCGCCAGCATCGACCCTGCGTACCAGCGCAATGTCGAAGCCCTCAAAGCCGTGCAGCCGGCCGACCTGCTTCCCGGCGACATCAGCGCCCGGCTCGGCTCGTCCTGGATTCCCGCCAGCGACATCCGTGACTTCATAGTGGAAACGCTCGACATTCCCGCGCGCGCCGTCACCGTGAATCACTCGGGAGCCATCGCCACCTGGACTTTGAGCCTCGACAGCTACGCCAAATCAGGCGTCAGCAACACGACGACTTACGGAACGCCACGGGCTCTGGCTTCCGACCTGATTGAGGACGCCCTCAATGGCCGCACACCCACGATTTACGACCAGATTGACAAAGACACCCGCGTCGTCAATCAGCAGGAGACGCTTGCGGCCCGCGAGGCGCAACAGAAGCTGAGAGAGCGCTTCAGCGAGTGGATCTGGCAGGACGAGGAGCGCACCGACCGGCTTGCCCGCTACTACAACGACACGTTCAACAATCTGCGCCTGCGCACCTATGACGGCTCGCACCTGACCTTCCCCGGCATGAACCGCTCCATGCTGCGCCGGAACGACCTCGACAAGCACCAGAAAGACGCCGTATGGAGAATCCTGCAAAACGACAACACTTTGCTCGCGCACGTGGTAGGAGCCGGAAAGACGGCCGTCATGACCGCCGCCGCGATGGAGATGAAGCGCTTGGGCCTGGCGAACAAGCCCATGATAGTCGTACCCAATCACCTGGTCGAGCAATGGGGTGCGGCGTTCCTTGCCCTCTATCCGGGCGCTCACATCTTCGTTGCGGGCAAGGATGCTTTCACCGCCGGAAACCGGCAGAAGGCGATGTCGCGCATCGCCACCGGCAACTATGACGCGGTGATCGTCTCCCACAAATCCTTCGAACTCTTGCCCGTCTCCGACGAGACGTTCAGCCGATTCCTCGACAAGCAGAAAGACCAGCTCGAAGAGGCGCTCCGGGAGGCCAAGGCCGAGAAGGGCGACAACCGCCGCATCGTGAAGGAGCTTGAGAAAGCCAAGAAACGCCTTGAAACAAAAATCAAGGAACGCGCCGACCGCGAGCGCAAGGACGATACCGTCACCTTCGAGCAGCTGGGGATAGACCGGGTTTTTGTCGACGAATCGGACCTTTACAAGAACCTCGGCGTGGCCTCGAAAATGACGCGCATTGCGGGCATATCGAACACGGAGAGCAACCGTGCTCTCGATATGTACATGAAGACCCGCTATCTCGCGGAGCGCGGAGGCGGCATCGTGTTTGCCACCGGCACGCCGATATCGAACACCATGGCCGAGATGTACACGCTCATGCGCTATCTCGCTCCGGAATTGCTCTCAGCTGCAGGCGTGGAACATTTCGACGCCTGGGCGGCCAACTTCGGCGAGGCCGTCACCGCCTTAGAGCTCGCCCCGGACGGCTCCGGCTACCGGATGCACACCCGCTTTGCGAAATTCGTCAATCTTCCCGAGCTGCTCTCGATGTTCCGCACGTTTGCGGACGTGCAGACCCCCGATATGCTCAATCTGCCCCGTCCCGAAATCGAGGGCGGCAAGCCCCATATCGTGGCCGCGCCCGCGTCCGACGAGTTGAAAGCCTACGTCCAGACGCTGGTTGAGCGCGCCCAAAGACTGCGCAATGGCAGGGTTGACCCGCGCGTCGACAACATGCTCAAGATCACCGGCGATGGCAGGAAGGCCGCGCTCGATATGCGCCTGGTCGGCAACGGCGTCGACGCCGACGCCGACACCAAGATAGCGCGCGCCATCGACAGGATTTATGCCAGTTGGGAGTCCACGAAGGGCCACCGCTCGACCCAGCTCGTCTTCTGCGACCTCTCGACACCGAACCCTGAGAGATTCAACGTCTACGACGAAATCCGCGACCGGCTCATCGCCAAGGGAATCCCGGCCAGGGAAATCGCTTATATCCACGACGCGGACACCGATATCCAGAAAAAGACGCTGTTTGATTCCGTCAATGCCGGCCGCATCCGCATCCTCCTGGGGTCCACGGAAAAGATGGGCGCCGGCACGAACGTCCAGAAGCGGCTGAAGGCCATGCACCACCTTGACGCCCCGTGGCGGCCGCGTGACATCGAGCAGCGCAAAGGCCGAATCCTGAGACAGGGCAATGAGCACGCAGCAGTCGATATTTACCGCTACGTGACAGAAGGGTCGTTTGACGCCTATATGTGGCAAACCCTGGAGACCAAGGCCCGGTTCATCCAGCAGGTGATGAACGGCAGCGTCACCGTCCGCCAGGCCGAGGACCTCGAAGGCGGAGCGCTCACTTACGCGGAAATCAAGGCTATCGCGTCGGGGAATCCGGCCGTGATGGAAAAGGTCAAGGTCGACACCGAAATCCGCAAGCTCGACCAGCTCCGCGCCTCGCACGTCAACCAGCAGCACAACATCCGCTGGCAGGTGAAGAGTCTTCCCGAGCACATCGAACAGGCCCGTAAATACCACACTGCCCTCTCCGCCGATATCCTGACGCACGACGCGCATGCGGACGAAGACTTCACCATGACAGTGGGAAACCGCGAATTCTCCGGCAAGGGTGCCAGAGACGAAGCGGCCAAGGCCCTGAACGAAGTCGTCATGTCATGGCGCGACGACAAGACGCCCAAGGTCCGGGGACATTACAAAGGATTCGAGATACTGAGCCGTGGAAGCCAGTTCCAGGACGGGACGCCGGACCTGTTCATCCGTGGCAAGGAGGCGTACAAGGCCAATCTCAACCCGGAAAACCCGGTCGGCACCATCCAGAGCATCGAGCATGTCCTGCGAAATCTGGACCGCAAGGCCGAGGAGGAACAGCGCGAAATCGAGCGCCAGGAGAAAGCCCTCGCCGATTACCGGGCACAGTTGGGCCGTCCCTTCGAGCATGACGCCCGCCTTCGCGAACTAATGGCCAAGCAGGGGGAGCTTAACGCCGCACTCGACCTGGACAAGCACGAGGCACAGGTGGTTGCCGAGGACCGCGAACCCGAGGACAAGACCGTCCCTGCCAGCTTTGCCGCACGCATTCGCGCCGAAGATCGAGCCACCGCGATGGCGCCGTAATTCGGCCTCTGCCTTCGGGTCACGAAGGCGCAGCCGAGTGCTGCTGGAAGCCTATTGGCCCTCTTAATCGCGCAATTCCATAGAATGAAGTATCCTAAATTTGTCCGTATAGTAATACTCATCAGCATCTCGTGATCGCGACGCGGCACTAGCAGACATGGATGTCTCGCCAGAGCGCCGCAAAGAGCGCAGGAACAAAAAGGAGGATTCAGAATGCAGCCTTTGTATGACCCAGAAGCCGTTCGACCGATGTGGGAGGAACTCTCACAGTGCGGAGTTACACCACTCAGAGCGGCTGCGGATGTGGATGCCGCTCTTGCCCTGCCAGGAACCACGCTTATTGTAGTCAACTCTGTCTGTGGCTGTGCCGCCGGCGGCGCGAGGCCAGGGGTTACCAAGGCGCTCCAAAACGCGGTCATCCCGGATCACTTAACCACAGTCTTTGCGGGAGTCGACATGGAGGCGACCGCACGCGCTCGGGAGCTGATGCCCGACGTGCTTCCATCGTCGCCGTCAGTCGCCCTGTTCAAAGACGGCGCGCTTGTCTACGCGCTGGAGCGACGGCACATCGAACGCATGAACGCCAATGAGATCGCCGGAGAGCTTGTAGAGGCTTTCAGTCAGCATTGCACGCGCCAGGGGCCGTCCGTGTCTCCCGCTGTGTACGGGCAAGTAGTCCACGCGCGACAGTGTGGGTCGCAGATCCCGAGCTTTAGAGGCTGACGAGGAAGGTCTTCTGCTCGGCTGTCGTGCCCCCGCCGTGCTTCCCGCCTGGAAATACCCCCTGGCCGCCATGGCTCTCCTTCTTCAATCCTGGAAGTCACACCTGCGCTCTCTCTTGATTCCGGCCACGATGCGGGCGGCGCTCGCTAGGGTCAATGACGGATTTTCCCCTGCGCTGTAGGGCGCATTCCTCGCGAAACAAAATCCTATGACCCGCTCGCCTAGCCGCCCGCTTTCTCATGGCCGTAAGCGAGATCGCATGGTGCGGTCTCCTTAAAACAAAAAGGAGATTACTTATGGCTATCATCGGAACATTTACCAAAGACGGCAACCGCTACGCCGGGACAATTCAAACTCTCGCCCTCAAGGCCGACGTCACCATCGAGCCCGTGGAACGCAAGACCAGCGACAACCAGCCCGACTACCGGGTAATGCACGTCACCGAGGACTTCACTTCGGACATCGGTGCGGCGTGGAAGAAAACCTCCAGGGAGGGCGCGGAATACCTCTCAGTCAGCATCGACGATCCGAGCTTCGCCGAGCGACTCAACTGCCGCCTGGTTAAGACCGGCTCCGAGCACGGCCACACCCTCTACTGGGAGCGTCCGCGCCTGGATAGGGACGGGAAATAACCTGAGCCCACCGGGGCGGCCTCACCCGCCGCCCCAAATTCCCTCATATCCATCCGCTAGGAAAGGAAATCCACCATGACCGCATTCCAGATTAACGTCGAGACCGACCAAGCCTTCGTTGAAATAGACAACCGCTTCCGAGTGGGGATTCGCCGAAATGCCCCGCCGCCAATGGCCTCGGCACAGCTCGTGCTGCGCGTCTATCCCATCCTCGATGGCGAGATGTGGGACGAACCGTACGATGTTTTCGCCGTGGACGAAGCCCGCATCATCGAGCTCGAAAACGAAGCGAGGGAGGAACGGTGATGAGACAGCCCCCTCGCATCCGAATCCTCGACGTGGCCCACCATCGCAACGGCATCTGCGGAGCACCGTTCCATGTGGTCCTCTTTCACGACACCGACGACGAGAACACCCGGAAAGTCGGCATCGTCTTTGAAGAGCCGCACCATTGCGCCGTGCTCGATGTCAGCAAGCTCGCCCGAGGCTGTATCGCCTTCGGCCTCAATTCCTACCGGGGCGACAGGTTCGAGGAATCTCTCCGCTCCGCGCTCAAGTCTCACCGCTAACAGAAAGGACATCCCTCTATGACAACCCCACTTCACACTCCCGGACCATGGCAAGATGACGGAAAGTTCATCGTCGCCCCGGACCCGCAGGGCATACATCCGGACATCTACATCGCGGAAATCGTGCAGGAAGATGACGAGGGCCGCATGGCCTCACCCGACCAGCAGCTCGCCAATGGCGCCCTGATTGCCGCCGCGACTGAGATGCTTGATGCTCTCTTTGACATCAAACACCTTGCCGAAAAATCCGGTGATTCTGAAGCCGACCCGTTCGCCTTGCTGGACCTCATCGCCGACGAAGCACGCACCGCCCTTGTCAATGCAACCCCTCAATAGGAGTACCCGCCATGACCATTTTTCACAATACAATCCTCAATGCCGACTGCCTCAAAGCCCTGCCGATGTTCCACGACAGAAGCGTCAATTTCATCCTGACGGACCCGCCGTACATCACCCGCTACAAATCCCGTGACGGGCGCGTCGTCCCGAACGACGATAACGACAAATGGCTGAAACCCGCCTTTGCCGAAATGTACCGGGTACTGGCGAATGACAGTTTTTGCGTGAGCTTTTACGGCTGGCCGCACGTGGACAAATTCATGCACGCCTATCGGGCCGCCGGCCTCCGGGTTGTCGGGCACCTGATGTTTCCGAAGCGCTATGCGTCAAGCACGCGATTCCTGCGTTACCAGCACGAATCCGCGCATCTCCTGGCAAAAGGCAATCCCCGCCAGCCGGAGAAGCCCATAGCAGACGTTATCGAGTGGAAATATACCGGCAACAGGCTCCATCCCACACAGAAGCCCCTGTCGGCGCTTCTGCCGCTGGTAGAAACCTTCTCCCGGCCGGAAGGCACCGTCCTGGACCCGTTCACCGGCTCCGGCTCATCGCTGCTTGCCGCCAAGATGCTTGGCCGCAGCTATCTCGGTATCGAGCTCGACGCGAAGTACCACGCCGTTGCCGCACGAAGGCTAGCCCAGGAAGGAACCACCCAGGCAAACCCCCACGGTATCAATTGACCCGCGTCATAACGACGCAGCCGCGCCTCGGGCATCAGGGGCTAATGGAGACATCTATGGATATTCAAGACGTTGTAAAAGCTGCCCGCGGCAAATTCGGGCAGGTTATGACGGTGATACGGAAGAACCAGAATGAGTATTTCGTCGCTTGCAAGCGCCACGAGCCGGTATTTCCCGACAGCCCATACATGACGATTACCGCCTGCATCCGCCTGGAAAAGCACCAAGTGGCCTTTTACTGGGGCCACTATGACTTGACTTGCGAGCAGGTTCACACAGCAATCGCCGAGGCCGAGGCAAACGCGTCAAACCCCGGCTCAGATTCAGGGGCTTGCAACCGGAAAACCGCAAAGCGTCCCATGACCAACATCGAAAGAGTCACGCACATCATGAGCTTCAGCAACTATGGAGCTTTGGCGCAGATGTTCGTAATGGAAGCTCTGCACAAATGGAGCGGCATCATCAGTGAGGCTTCCCCCGAATGCGTGGATAACGGTTTCGTCAACGGCGAGGCATGGATTGGCGTGGCGCACGAAATCAGGAAGAAACTCAAGGCGGAAATGCTCGTTGATGATGCTGAATCAGACGAACAGGAGCCCGCCCCGGAGGAAGCGTCATCATGACCACCCGCTGCAATGCCTGCGGCGAAGAATGGCCGCGGGACCCTGCCTTTGAGGTTGAGTGCCCGGATTGCAAGGCGGGCATCGGCTCGCCCTGCCGCCGTCCCTCCGGGCACGCCTGCGCGATTCACGCCTCAAGAGACCGTCTGGCGATGGAAATGGGCCTTCTTGCCCCCTGCCCCGCTGCCGGAGAGCAACCTTCCGCCGAGGCCAGGCTGGAGACGCCTACAGACCAGCAGTGGTCGCTCTTCTAAGTCAGAGCCGGCGGCATTGCCCGCCAGCGCGCGCAGGCACCTCCGCTTCTGAAGGGCTTCCACCGAGGGGTAGTGGGTCAGTCTGATGTCAACAACCCACTACAACTTGTGTGTATCGCTTGCCAAACGCCGAGCGGTTCGCTAGCAGGCTGCTGAAAAATGACGTTTGCAAGCAAATTCTCTTTCCCGAAGGCGCTCCGTTGTGTTTTGAGTCTTCTTTCTCGGTAGTTTCTGTGCCCGCTTGGCTC
>Ga0210398_10007152_pt1 | contig 10166 bp, 6 predicted proteins | sample IncBWC4OmetaG_FD_161047 | JGI IMG/M metagenome (GOLD analysis project Ga0210398, IMG submission 161047) | Forest soil microbial communities from Barre Woods Harvard Forest LTER site, Petersham, Massachusetts, United States - Inc-BW-C-4-O | ecosystem: Environmental > Terrestrial > Soil >...
ATCGCCCGGAGGAGGAGTATCAATATACGTCAACGTTCCGCTTGGCACTGAATCGAGCAGCGTAAGCGTGCCTAAACTCTTTCCACGGTAAATGTAGTACATGGTAGGGGTGAATCCCACATAAGCTGTCCAGTAAAGGCTATCGGTACCTGAGGTCATTTTTACCTGCAGGTAAATAGTACCCTGAGTTGCGCTCATAGCCGATTCTCCGCAGGAGTCATCCGTTGCGATTTCATATTTTACAGGCCCGCTATTCGGATTAGATGCTGAGTCAATAAATTCACTCAAGGCTGTATCAGGTACAATGCCTATCAGCGTCCACCCTGATGAAAGAGAATCGTAGATATAAAATGACCCGTTTGGTGGAGAATCGTTTCTTCCCCATATAATTATGTTCTTATTAAGTGCAGTATCGACACTCACAACACATATCTGCTGGACAAAAGTATTCACGCAGGGAGGGTTCACGGTAACTGTTACTGTAATTGGAGGGTAACTTCCGCAAGGGGTTGTTACCATAACCGTATAGGTGGTAGTTACTAAAGGGTCGGCATAGGTGCTAGCCGAATCGGGATATCTAACCCCTGTGGCAGGCGTCCATGTTACGGTATAAGAAGTAGACGAGGAAGAGGTGGACAATGAATCATTTACGGTTACCTGCAAGAAGGTGCTGTCACCCGCAGTTATAGTTGTGGGGCTTGCCGTGGCGGAAATTGTCAGCGTATCATGAACAATGGAATAGGAGGCAACAGTACTGCATCCTGTAGAATCCTTTACCGTTACAGAATACGTTCCTGGTCCTACCCCTGTAATGCTCGATGTTGTTTGGCCGGTGCTCCAACTATAACTATATGGCGGTATACCCCCAGAAGGAGTTACAGAAGCTGAACCGGCATCGGCTGAACAATAATAAGGTGTGGTTGACACTGTAGCTGCTACTGTACATCCAATAAAGACAGTCACCGTATCCGTCAGTACTCCGCAAGGAGTAGTTACCGAAACTGTGTAAGTAGTTGTAGTTGTTGGCGAAGCATTGGTTGTAGCTGAAGTAGGGTTTGCAACAGAAGCTGCAGGCGACCATGCTACTGTATAAGAAACTGAAGAAGATGATGTAGATAACGAATCGTATAAATTCACCTGCAATGAAGTGCTGTTACCTGATTCAATTGTAGTAGGGTTTGCAGTGGCAGTTATATAAAATGATGTTGCGGCAATTGAAAACGTATCTAAAACACTGCACCCGTTAGAATCTTTAACTGTTACTGAATAGCTGCCGGCTGTTAATCCCGTTACACTGGAAGTAGTTTGTCCACTGCTCCACGAGTAGGTATAAGGCTGCACACCATTTGCCGCGGTTACTGTTGCTGTACCTGCATCAGCAGAGCAATAATAGGGAGTAGAAGTTACACCTGCTGTAAGTGAACATCCGATGTTAACTGTTACAGAATCTTTCATTGTTCCGCATAAGGAACTGGTTATAGTAACTGTATATATTGTTGCTGTTGCAGGATGCGCATACGTATTTGCCGAATCGGGGCTGGTAACAGATGTTGAAGGCGACCATACCACTGTAAAGGAAGGGGAAGAAGAGGATGTAGATGAGTCTATTAAGCTTACATATATGTTTGAACTGTCGCCCAACTCAATTGTAGTTGGCGAGGCATATGCAGACAAGGTGCAACCTGTACTTAAGGCTTTATGGCTCTTTTTAGGACCATTACCCCACATTTGGAAGCTAACCAGTAAAGCGACAACAAAGAATAGTAGTTTTTTTAGTTTCATGCGAGTGTCTATTAATGAGTTTAGACAAATATAGTACTCTACGTTCTATTTTCCAATAGGGGCTTTTAAAGTATGGTGCCCAGCAAGTTATGATACGCCCTCCCCACATTGGGAGGGAAGGTGCGGGGCAAAAACTACATATTCCTTCTATACTGACCACCCACTTCAAACAGGGCATTGGTAATTTGCCCCAACGAACAATACTTCACAGCCTCCATCAGCTCTTTAAAGAGGTTTTCATTATGTATGGCTGCCTGTTGCAAGTTCTTTATAAGTTTTGCAGTATAATCAATATTGCCTTTATGAAGGTCCTTTAGCATTTTTATCTGGTATTCCTTTTCCTCTTTGGTAGAGCGAATTACTTCTTTGGGTATAATACTCGGCGAACCCTTAGAAGACAGGAATGTATTCACACCTACAATAGGATATTCGCCCGTATGTTTCATCCGTTCGTAATACAAACTCTCTTCCTGGATTTTACCACGCTGGTACATTGTTTCCATTGCGCCAAGCACACCACCTCGCTCAGTTATGCGGTCGAATTCAGCCATAATAGCTTCTTCCACAAGGTCGGTCAATTCTTCGATAATAAATGAACCTTGCAATGGGTTTTCATTTTTTGCCAAACCTAACTCACGGTTAATGATTAACTGAATGGCAATTGCACGGCGAACACTTTCTTCAGTCGGTGTGGTTATCGCCTCGTCGTATGCGTTTGTATGTAATGAGTTGCAATTATCATAAATGGCATACAGCGCCTGCAATGTTGTACGTATGTCGTTAAAGTCAATTTCCTGCGCATGCAACGAACGGCCCGATGTCTGGATATGATATTTCAACATCTGCGAACGCTCATCAGCACCATATTTCAGCTTCATGGCTTTGGCCCATATACGCCTTGCCACACGTCCTATTACAGCATACTCGGGATCAATACCATTTGAGAAGAAGAACGACAAGTTAGGCGCAAAATCATCAATATTCATTCCGCGAGACAGGTAATATTCCACATACGTAAATCCGTTTGCAACAGTAAATGCCGTTTGCGAAATGGGGTTAGCGCCTGCCTCTGCAATGTGGTAACCAGATATGGAAACAGAATAAAAATTGCGTACTTTATTATTGATAAAATATTGCTGCACATCGCCCATCAATCGCAATGAAAATTCAGTGGAGAATATGCATGTGTTCTGTGCCTGATCTTCTTTTAAAATATCGGCCTGTACTGTACCGCGCACCTGTGAAAGCGTAAATGCTTTTATTTTTTCATATACATCCTTCGGCAAAACCTGGTCGCCTGTAACGCCAAGCAACATAAGCCCAAGACCATCGTTACCTTTTGGCAAGGCACCCTGATATGAAGGACGCTTTACGCCTTTCTTTTTATTTATCTCGGCTATTTTCTTTTCAACCTGCTTTTCCAGCTTATGTTCTTTTATATAAAGCTCGCACTGCTGGTCAATAGCTGCATTCATAAAGAACGCGCAGATAATTGATGCAGGCCCGTTAATGGTCATTGATACCGATGTCCTGGGGTCGCATAGATTAAACCCTGAGTATAATTTCTTGGCATCATCAAGGCAGCAGATAGACACACCTGAGTTACCAATCTTCCCATAAATATCGGGGCGGTAATCGGGGTCGCGGCCATATAGTGTAACTGAATCGAACGCAGTAGAAAGCCTTTTAGCAGCCATGCCTGCGCTTACATAGTGGAATCGCTTGTTCGTGCGCTCAGGTCCGCCTTCACCGGCAAACATACGTGTAGGGTCTTCTTCAGTACGCTTAAACGGATAAACACCTGCAGTATACGGGAACTTGCCCGGGAAATTTTCCTGTAACACCCAATGCAATATTTCGCCCCAGGCCTTATAGCGTGGTACAGCTATTTTTGAAATGAGTGTATGCGAAAGCGATTCGGTATGCGTTTTGACTTTTATATCCTTGCCACGCACATTATACACATAATACTCATCTGTATACTGCTTCACCTCTTTCTCCCATCCTGCCAAAATCTTCCTGTTCTCGGGAGTAAGTTTTTCTTCCAACTCTTTTGCCTTCTTTTCTATCTCGGGCTTCTTGCCTAATATCTCTTCTGCTTTGTGCAAAGCATATAGTTTCTCCGCTATCTCCGATTGATTTACCGCCCACTTACCATAACTGCGGACTGTTTCCGTTATCTCTGATAGGTAACGAACCCTTTCAGGAGGAATGATAAATATCTTCTGCGATTGCTCTTCCGAATGTTTGTAAGATGATTTCAAATCAGCCTTGGTCTTTTCGCAAATGGTATCCATCAGCGTTTTGTAAAGGCTATTCATACCCGGGTCGTTAAACTGAGAAGCGATAGTACCGAATACAGGAATATCTTCGTCTTTTTTATTAAACAGGTTATGATTGCGTTTGTATTGCTTCTTCACATCACGCAATGCATCCTGTGCTCCGCGTTTATCGAATTTATTTATGGCAATAACATCGGCAAAGTCGAGCATATCTATCTTCTCGAGCTGTGTAGCTGCACCATATTCGGGTGTCATTACATACATCGACACATCTGAACAATCTACCACCTCGGTATCTGATTGGCCTATGCCTGAAGTTTCCAGCAATATCAAATCGAAATTGCAGGCTTTCAGAATATCTACCGCTTTATTAATACTTTGCGATAATGCAAGGTGGCTCTGCCTTGTAGCCAGTGAACGCATATATACGCGTGGGTTGCCAATAGCATTCATACGAATCCTGTCGCCCAACAATGCTCCGCCTGTTTTACGTTTCGATGGGTCAACGCACAAAATGGCAATATTTTTACCCTTTTGCATATCGCCTTTAACTGAAAAATCGATCAGGTAGCGGCGCACCACTTCATCAATCAGCGATGACTTACCTGCACCACCCACACCGGTTATACCCAGCACAGGAATAGTCTTTTTACCTTGTAAGCCCGCAATCTTCTTATGTACTTCTTTTGCTTTATCCGGGAAATCTTCTACAAATGATATAAGCGCCGCGATTGATTTAGCGTCCCTGGTCTTTAAGCCTGCAATATGTTTATCAATAGTTGAAAACTTAGGTGGGGTGTCGCATTTCTGCAGCATATCGTTAATCATGCCCTGCAAGCCCATTTTACGGCCATCGTCGGGAGAATAAATGCGGGTAATGCCATATTTATGCAATTCCTCTATCTCAGTTGGTAATATAACCCCTCCACCACCGGCAAATATTTTGATATGCGAACAGCCCTGCTCTTTCAGCAGGTCGAACATGTACTTTAAATACTCAATATGCCCGCCCTGGTATGATGTCATGGCAATGGCATTGGCGTCTTCCTGAATAGCGCAGTTAACCACATCAAGTGCGCTGCGGTCATGCCCAAGGTGAATAACCTCGGCCCCGCTGGCTTGCATAATACGGCGCATAATATTAATGGCTGCATCGTGCCCATCAAATAGCGAAGCGGCAGTTACTATACGTATCTTATTCTTAGGGATATATGGAATTACTTCGGCTTGCATACTATACGTTTATGGCGCAAATGTAGGGTTTTCTGGCAGTGTTTCAGTATGTAATCAACCTATACTTTTCACATTATTCGATTATAGCAGAATACATATTTCAACTAGTCCATTTTGTTTAATAACATTCAACTGGCGAAATACACATCATTTTTGGCAAAACTGTCTCTATTTTATTCTTAAATACTGCTTTTTTACCTGTCTTTTCATCAACGTATTTAAAATATAGAACATTGTTAACTAATTTATAGGGCAATTCTTCCGGAAGGCCTAATTCATAGCTTTTAGCTTCTTTATAGTCTCTATTCAGAAAAATTATATCTGAATGCCCATGCATTACTATTGCAGCCTGTACCCTCCTGAACGTAATAATGACATAATACAAGGTATCGCTATTTTGTTTTTTAATAACCCCCAAATAAGTAATCTTCTCATCTCCGTCTTTATGCTTGACGAATTCTGTTTTCCCTACAGAATCTGCAACAATATACTTGGAGTAATTACTTTGTCCAAAAGCTATAAGTGTGGAAGAAAGAAATAGTATTAGAATTAAGGTCTTCATGGTTATACCGTTTTCTTCCTGCTAAAAGTACTAATTTTGACATATATAACAATATCCAATATGCTTACAATTACGCCTAAAGACACCCCTTTAAAAGACCTGCACCAATACCTGTTGGGGGCAGTAGCACCCCGCCCTATATGCTTTGCCAGTACAATAGATGAAGACGGTAACCCTAACCTTAGCCCTTTCAGTTTCTTTAACATATTTGGCTCCAACCCGCCAATAGCTATATTCTCGCCTGCACGTTCAGGCAGAACCAAGCAGACCAAGCACACACACCAGAATGTGTTGCAAGTGCCCGAGGTGGTTATTAATGTGGTTAACTACAGCATGGTGCAACAGGCTTCGGTGGCAAGCGGTGAGTATGATAAAGATGTAAATGAGTTTGTAAAGTCGGGTTTTACACCTATAAAATCTAAAATAGTAAGGCCCTACCGGGTAAAAGAATCGCCTGTGCAAATGGAATGCGAGGTATTGGGTGTAAAAGAAACAGGAGATGAAGGCGGGGCGGGTAACCTTATTATTTGTGAAATATTACTCATTCATATTAATGAAGATGTGCTGAATGAAGAGAAAAGAATAGACCCCAATAAAATAGATTTAGTGGGCCGTATGATGGGTAATTGGTACTGCAGGGCAAGCGGTAGCGCATTATTTGAAGTGGTACAACCGGGGCATCATCTTGGCATTGGGATAGATTCTATGCCGGTACCTATTAAAGCCAGTAAAGTGCTTACGGGAAATAACCTGGGACAATTAGCCAGCATAACTGCCCTCCCCGATATGCAAGGCTACGTTTCTACTGAAAAATTTAGCGATGAAGAGAGTTTGCACAAGGCAGCAAAAAAGCTTTTAGATAATGGCAAGATTGAGGATGCCTGGAAGTTGTTATTAGCTAACAGTAAGTAATTCAGATGTCTCGTCCATAAAATGGACTCGACATGACAGAGTTTAATTCTACGGGAGAGTAGTGAAGCGGGCGCGCCTTTGGCGCGCCCGCTTCACTACTACTGTTCCGCCACTACTATTTGTCATCCCGATCCGCCGGTTGGCGGAGAGGGATCTATTCTATTAGAAATAGTTTTCTAAGTTTGTAACAAATCATATGGCTTGTTCGTCATACAACAAAACTAACAAGCCATGAAACGCCAAACAATGAGAAAACTATTTTACCTCTCTGCATTTGTAATGGGAGGATGCATTATCAGCAACGGCTCCGGAAAGAAAGGGGACTATACCAAACTGCCACCCGAAGGCAAAACAATTGACATTAAGCCCTTTAAGGCCATAAAGGCCGATGGGGTTTTCAACATCATTCTTTCGCAGGGAACCACAGAAGGTGTGCTTGTAAAAGGAGATTATCCGAAGGATTTAAAGGTGAGCAACATTGGAGATACCCTTGTTATTGAAGACACGGGCACTAACCATAACAGCCACTTTAATATCAGTACCGATATCTATATCACCTTAAAAGATATCAATTACCTGGAGAACTCATCGGTAGGTAAAACAAAGTGTGCCGATACCCTGAAACTTAAAACTTTCACTTTCCAATCTGAAGGAGTTGGAGCCCTTACTTTATGGCTGAACGCGGATACCATTAAAGGTTCTGAAGATGGTGTAGGCTCAATGAACTTATATGGAAGGGCTACTTATGCTGACATATCGGATAATGGTGTGGGTTCACTAGATGGTGACGATTTTAAAGTAGAAGTATTACACGTAAATGTGAATGGTGTGGGCGCAGCAAGCGTATACGCATCGCGTGAAATTTATATGCAATCGAATGGTGTGGGTGGTGTAAAATACCACGGCCCTGCCAAAGTAATGCAGAGCGAAAACAACGGGGTAGGTAGCATAAAGCACGGAGAGTAGTCTTTACTGAAACTTTTTGTAATAGGCATTCCAGTAGTTGTCAATAAAATTGAACTTGCCATAACCACCTGGGTAAGCTTTGCTATAAGGTATTTGTTCAATTGGAATAGTATCTTGCTTATCCATTGGGCCCTTATATATACTTATTACCCATTTGGTTGAATCTTTATCACAACCTTCTCCATCCATAGTACCTATTATATTCATTTTAAAGTCTTTTAAAGTGAATAAAACACTGTACCAGTTATTGTCGGCACAGCCGGTTTTCTGGTACGAATAATAATAGTGCCTATTAGCTTTCAACGGATCAGCGCCTTCACAATTTTCAAATCCAGCCACATTTATGAAATCATTTGTTATTGTATCAAAAAGAAGAAGCCCGGCCGAATAGTAAATATTTGTAAATGATCCGAAACCAATCGATATGTCAGGAAATCCGTCAGAATCAAAATCATTTAGTTTTATTCTCCAAATCTGGCCCAGGCTATCGTATTGAATTATCCTAGAGTCTCTTTTTATAGTTAGAATCGTACCTATCTCGTCAGTTGCAATGCTTGTTTTTATATGGAATTTGTGCGTATTAATAACAATGGTTGTGTCAAGTTTGGGCTCTTGGGCATAAGCACCCCCTATACAAAACAACAATGCAAACAGGCTTATTAACTTTTTCATGAAGTGGTCAGTGGCATTTTATTTGTTATACAAATATAGTTCAATAATATTTTCCTTACTGCTTACTCGTGTCTTGAACAATTAATATTCAGTTTTAGCGTTATTCTCTTACCAAATATGAATACATGTTGCTATCACTCAAGAAAAAAATCACTCCGGGAATATTTGTGTTCTGTGCAAATATAGTCTTGGGACAAGGTGTATCTAACGTACTGGGACAGAACCTTAGTTCCAATACGAATGTAATTACTACAGGTGTACCCTTTTTGCTTATATCACCCGATGCCCGGGCTAACGGCATGGGCAATACAGGTGCAGCATCATCACCCGATGCCAACTCAATTTTCTGGAACCCTGCTAAACTTGCCTTTATTAAAGATACAGCAGGATTGTCTGCTTCGTACTTACCATGGTTGCGTCAATTAGTACCTGCTATCAATTTATACTACCTATCTGCTTTTTATAAACTAAATAGTAATCAGGCGTTAGGGATATCATTTCGCTATTTTTCTGAAGATAATATCGAGTATACGAATGGCAGTATGTCAAATCCATCCAACCCAAATCAGCCTGTATCTATTAGTAATTCTACTCCTTATGAATATGCCTTGGATATTTGTTATTCCCGAAAGTTGTCTGAAAATTGGTCCGCTGGAATGACTGCACGTTATATTTATTCTAATCTTTTAGGCACCAGTAACATTGCGGGCCAGTATGTGTACCCGGGAAGGGCATTTGGAGTTGACTTTTCAGCCTACCACAAAGGTGGCGAAATACATTTCTTTAAATACTTATCTACTCTTTCCGAAGGGATTTGCATTTCAAATATCGGGAACAAAATAAGTTATTCCAATTCGGGTTACTCCATTGTACAACCGACTAATCTCAAACTAGGTATCTGTTATACCATACAATTCGACTCACTTAACAAGCTTTCACTTCTTGAAGATGCCAACAAAGTATTAGTCCAGCCACCAATAGCCATTTCGACTACTAACGATGAATTACATTATGTAACATGGAGCACCGGGATGGAGTATACATATAACAACCACTTTGCCGCTCGTACGGGCTATTTTTATGAAAACCCAGTGGCTGGTGGAAGAGAGTATTATACAATGGGAGTTGGTTTACGGTTAGCGGTCTTACATATAGATGCCTCTTACCTTATCCCGGTATCTCAACAAAGCCCATTACAAAATACCATAGTAATCTCTTTAGGGATTTACATTTCACAGAAAAAACCAAAGGCCGTTAGTTTACCAACCTGGAACAGGGTAATCTGATACTTTTCAAAAAGCCCTACCTTTGCAAAAGGGGATATGAAAAAACTAATCATCTTTTTGTCACTCTTCACTATTGGCCTTGTATCAAAGGCACAATTTATTGATTCATTACAGGCATCTATTAACAGGAACGGCAGTTTCACATTCAGTTTCACCTCGCGAAATTCCTTTATCACCAATAATGTAGCCGATATATTCGGGTTCGCGGTTGGAGTCACCTTCGATAAAAAAATTGGTATGGGCGGCGGGATTAATTTTCTTAATTCCAATGTATACAAACCTGTTACCGAAAACGGTACAATTGACACTGCAAAACTGAGTTTCTTTTTCTTCTCTTACTATGTGCAGTATATAATGAACCTGACCAAACACTGGAAACTATATATTACTCCAATAAATATCGGCATAGGTAACTCCAACTATCAGTATAACGACAAAGCAGGGCAACATACTATAGATTTACAAACGGTA
>Ga0210398_10007154_pt1 | contig 10165 bp, 4 predicted proteins | sample IncBWC4OmetaG_FD_161047 | JGI IMG/M metagenome (GOLD analysis project Ga0210398, IMG submission 161047) | Forest soil microbial communities from Barre Woods Harvard Forest LTER site, Petersham, Massachusetts, United States - Inc-BW-C-4-O | ecosystem: Environmental > Terrestrial > Soil >...
CCTCGGTGGGGTCGTAGAGCCGGGTAATCAATTTCACAATGGTGGTTTTGCCCTGGCCGTTCTCGCCGATCAGCGCTACGCGTTCCCCGGGGTGCAGGGTGAAGTCCAGGTTTTTCAGGATGCGCCGCTCGCTGCCGGGATAAGCGAACGACACGTTGCGAAACTCGAATCCCCGCAAGATGGGCCGCGGCGCCGGCAGCGCATTCGGCTTGGAACGGATGGTCGGTTGCATCTCGAAAAACGCCAGCAGATCGGTCAAGAACAGCGCCTGATCGGCAACCCCGGAAAGCGTCGAGAAGATTTGCTGGATGTTGGTGCTGGCCTGCAGAATCGCTCCCGCCAAAAAATACAGTGAGCCGATGGTGAGCGCGCCCATCACCGTCCGCCAGATTACGTAAACGTAGGCCGAGTAGTAGCCCAGCGATCCGATGATCGACAGAAAAGCGCCGGCAATCAGCTTGCGTTTAGAGAGTGCGACGTTTTCTTCGTAAACGCCATCTGACAGTCGGGTAAAGCGATCGGTGAGGAACTTGCTTAGTCCGAACAGCTTTAATTCTTTCGCGGCTTCCTTGCTGCCGCCGAGAATGCGCAGGTAGTCGAGCTGACGGCGCACCGGCGTTTGCCGGAAATTCTTGGCATAGCCCAGGAAGGCGAAATGGCTTTCGCCGATGAAGGCAGGCAAGACGCCGGCGATCAACAGCAGCAACAGCCACGGCGAAAAGTAGACGATAGAGATTGACAGCGTGATGGTAGTGATCACCTGCTGGACCAGCCGGCCCAGCATCTGGATCATGGCCAGCCGGTCAGTAGCCTGCACCCGGGCGCGCTCCAGGCGATCGTAAAAAACCGGATCTTCGTAGGCGGTGACGTCGAGTTCGGCCGCGTGCTTCATCACCCGGATGCTGACGTAGCGCATGTACTTGTCAGCCAGCAGCGAATCCAGGTAGTCGATGGTGCGGGTGAGGACGTTGCCCAGTACGGCGATGACGAATTCGGCGACCACCAGCCACCACAGGCGATGCGGTATCGGCTGATGCCCGGAGAGGATGGCTACGATGGCATCGATGATCAGCTTGCTGACGTAGAGCAGCGCAACCGGCTGAAGCGCGGCCAGTAGCCGGAACACAAAGCCCAGCACCACCACGACCGGCCCCGAGTCCCAGACGAACTTGAGCACGGGAGGGAGGTTGCGCATTGCCGACATGCGCTCCTGCCACGCACTGGTAAAGGTCTTCTGCCCCTGAGTCATTGGCGCTTTCGATCCGATCCAGATTCTGCCGCTCGGTCGGTGTTTACCCTTTAATAATTATAGGATTGCGCTTAAAGCCGAGGGCGACTCTCTGAGAGATGCGGAAAAAGCGATAGCAGTTTCATGGGTTACTCACCATGGTATCAGGACTGTCGTCCCACGGAAGTGGCAGACGTTTCCGGACCGGGTTCACAGACAGGTTCGACTTGGCGAGTTAAGATCACAGCTTTGAGAACAGGCGCCGGGGTAGAATGTCCCCGCGCGGAGGTCCGGCCATGCGGCGGTTCGTCTCTTTATTCGCTATTCTTACTACGCTCTTCCTTGCCCATCTGGCATTTGCCCAGGGCGAAACTCCAACCGGAACTGCAACCTGCAATTTCGACGATCAGACACAACTGGCGGTCGAATATCAACGCATTGCGCTTAACCCTAAGAAGCCCGTCCAATGGCAGGTACCATTCGGTAAAGTCTGGCCTCCGGGCGGCAAGCCGCTGACCCTATTCACCAATACGCCCATCGAAGTCGGCTCCAGAAACCTTCCCATCGGCGCTTACACCATGTTCGTCATACCAACCTCAAAGCAATGGACGCTGATTGTGTCCAAGAGTACCGACATGAGCGGCGCCTACGACCAGCAGCAGGACATGGTCCGAGTCCAGATGGACTCGGGCGAGTTACCCAGTCCGGAGCCGGAGTTCAGCGCCGCCTTCGAGCACATTGCTCCGGGCGAGTGCAACATTCGCCTCGATCTGGAGAAGACCGGCCATTTCGTCACCTTCCAGAAGAGGTAGCAAACCAGAGAAACTTATGGGCGGATCGCGATTCCGTTGCGGAAAACGCGCAGGACCAAGTCGACTTTGGTTTTCCGGCGCTGGCCAAAGAGACTACCTCCTGACCGTTGAGGATTTGGAAATCGCGCCGTATCCACGGAACCAAGGGTCAATTCCAGGATTGCAAGAAGTCGCGGTTCATGAGCAAATAAGCAGCTATCGGCGAAAGAGTTATTCTCCTGCCGGAGTCTCAAATGCGATCGAAATCCCTGGGAACCACCAGCGGTGAGCCGGCACCCGCCTTTAGCCAACCCCCGCGCCTGACAGAAAAATATGCGTGGTATGCGGTAACGGCACTGATCGTCGTGACTGGTTGCTGGATTAGTCTCGGAAAATTTCAACAGAATCAGAATGCGGACTCCATCGTGCCCGTGCTGGTCAGTCTGCAGCACTGGAAACCTTTTTATTGGGAGACGAACCGTTACGGTATGTTAGTGCCGCTTCTGGCAATCCCTTTCAGACATCCCCTGGTGAATCTGATTTTCCAATCGATCGTGAGCACATGTGCGGGACTGGCGTGCAGCTTCCTGCTGGTTGCTTATTTCTTTGAGGATTCCATTTTTTGGCTCACGGCGGCGGCCCTGCAGAACATCTGGTTGTTGTTGCTGGTATCGCAGCCCACACAGTTCGATTGGTTCGTGGATCAGTGTTATGGAGTTTCTTTCGCGCTGGCCTTTGCCTCACTGATCCTGGCGGAGAAAAGAAAAACGTTCCTGGCATTAGGGCTGATGATTCTGTGTCACTGGGTGAACTCCGCCGCGTTCGTCATCTTGATCCCACTGGTGTTGCAACGCCACCTGATCGACAGGCACAAACGCGGGCTTTTCAGGTCGCTCGGGGTGGTACTGGCCGGAGCTGCTTGCGGTTTCCTATTTATGTTTACCGCCCGCTATCAGACGACCCAGTCAGGCCTGGTATCCCGCGATCTTTGGATATCAGGCTGGCTGGCACTGCTGCATACCACCCAAGGTGCGGTTTTGACCAAGCCGATTTTTGCCTGGTGGATGTTTGTCCCCGGAGCACTGGGAGTCATCATCACCCTGCTGCTTGGCTCCAGTAAACGCCCGTTGCTGGTGTCTTTGGCCTTCGTCAACACAGGCGTGCTGTATTGGCTTTTTGTCGGATCCTTAGCGTGGACGCGGGCGAACGTGTACGTGCCCCGCTATATCTATCCCGCGCTCCTGCTGTTCTCTACCGCCGCTGCCCTGGCGGCCGTTGCGCCCTTGCAGCGAATTCCGCTCCAGCCCGGAGTGACTGCGCTTGCTGCCGTGGCATTGATGTTCGTAGCTGCCGTATTCGCTTTTGGAAGGCCGTCGGTTTCCGAGGTTGAACGCGATCTGCATCGGCAATTCGGCGCGATGACGGCCGAGGTGCTCGCCAGCCACGCGCCGATCATTACCGGAAGCTATTGGGTAGTTTGGCCGGCGGTGTTCGATGCTAATTTGGCGCTCTATGAACAGCACGAACACCGCAAGGTGTATGGCTTTACCTATCGTGGATCTGGCACCTCGCCGCAATGGGTGCGGCAGAAGGTGTGTATGGACTCTTCCTTACACGATCCCGAAGCCAGAAACTATATGGACAGTATAGGGCGCCACTTCCACCTCGAGCAGACGTTCGGAACCATCAACATGTACTGTGAGAATTAGCTGCTGGATTGATATTTCCGATTTGCGATATCAGTCGGCGAAGACCGGCACTTCTTCCTTCTTGGTGGACTTGGTGCGCCAGGGCAGGTGTTCCACCACCCAATCCTTGAAGAAATCCATGTAGAGGTAAACCACCGGCGTGGTATATAGCGTGAGGGCTTGGCTCACGATGAGACCGCCAACGATGGCAATGCCCAGCGGCTGCCGGATTTCCGAGCCGACGCCGCGTCCCAACGCCAGCGGCAGCGCACCCAGCATGGCGGCTGCCGTGGTCATCATGATGGGACGGAAACGAACCAGGGCGGCTTCGTAAATCGATTCTTCCGCCGACTTTCCGGTGCGCTCCACTTCCAGCGCAAAGTCAATCATCATGATGGCGTTCTTCTTCACGATGCCGATCAGAAGAATAATGCCGATTAAGCCAATCACGTCGAGCTGCAAGTGGAACAGCAGGAGCGCCAGCAAAGCTCCGGTACCGGCCGACGGCAGCGTGGAAAGAATGGTGATGGGATGGATGTAGCTTTCGTACAGAATTCCCAGCACGATGTAAACGGCGACCAGCGCCGCCAGAATCAGGATCGGCTCCGAGGATAACGAATCCTGGAATGCCGCCGCCGTGCCCTGGAAGCTGCCATGAATGCTGGCCGGCATGCGCATCTCGACCTCGGTCTGGCTGATGATGCGAGTGGCCGTTCCCAAGTCGCCGCCGGGCGCCAGGTTGAATGAGAGAGTCACTGCCGGGAATTGTCCCTGGTGATTGACCGCCAGGGCGGTGTTGGCCGGCGCAAAGTGCGCGAAAGCTGACAACGGCACCTGCGCTCCGGTGTTGGTGATCACGTACACGCTCTTCAAAGCGTCGGGCGTGAGCTGATACTTGGGATCGACTTCCATCACCACGTGATACTGGTTGAGAGTCTGATAGATGGTCGAGATTTGCTCCTGGCCGAAGGCATCATAGAGCACCGCATCGATTTGCTGCGGAGTGACTCCCAGCCGCGCGGCCGTGTCGCGATCAATGACAACATTGGCCTCCAGCCCGTGTACCTGCTGGTCGCTGTTGACGTCCTTTAGTTGAGGAACGGCGCGCAGCTTCTGCAGCAACTGTGGCGCCCACTCGTACAGCTCATCCAGATTTTCGCCCGACAGAGTGTACTGATACTGCGCATTGGCCATGCGGCCGCCAATCTGCAAGTCCTGCACCGCCTGGAAATATAACGTCGCTCCCGGCACGTGAGAAATCTTGGGACGCAGCCGGGCGATCACCTGGTCGGCAGTCAGCTTGCGCTCCGACAGCGGCTTCAGGAGGACGTACATGCGTCCCTGGTTCTGCGCGGTATTGCCGCCGACAAAGGCCAGCACATCCTGCACTGCCGGGTCCTGCCGCACGATGCGGATAAATTCGTTGGTCTTGGCCTTCATTGCCGGGAACGAAACATCCTGATCGCCCATGATCGTTCCCGAAAGCCGGCCCGTGTCCTGCTGCGGGAAGAAGCCTTTGGGCACGAATCTGTACAACGCCACATTCACGAAAACCATGATGATGGCCAGAACGAAGATCAGCATGCGATGCCGCAGCACCCATCCCAGCGAGCTTCTGTAGCCGCGAGTCAGCCAATAGAATCCGCGTTCGCTGGTGCGGTACAGTGCGCCATGGCTACCGGGGTCATGCGCTTTCAGGAAGCGCGCGCACAGCATGGGAGTGGTGGTGAGCGAGACCACCATCGAAACCGCGATGGCCGCGCTTAAGGTGACGGCAAATTCGTGGAAGAGCCGCCCGATCAGACCGCCCATCAGCAGGATGGGAATGAAGACGGCCATCAACGAAGTGCTCATCGAGACCACGGTGAAGCCGATTTCGCGTGCGCCCAGCAGCGCCGCCGGATAAGGCTTCATGCCGCCTTCCACGTGGCGCATCACGTTTTCCAGGACCACGATAGCATCGTCCACCACAAAGCCGGTAGAGATGGTGAGCGCCATCAGCGACAGGTTGTCCAGCGAATAGCCGAATAGGTACATGATGCCGAAGGTGCCCACGATGGCCAGCGGTACAGCCACGCTGGGAATCAGGGTGGCGCGCACCTCGCGCAGAAAAATGAACACCACCAGAACAACCAGGACAACCGAGATCAGCAAGGTGCGCTCGACATCGGCCACTGAAGCGCGCACCGTCGTGGTCCGATCCAGGCCAACCACCATGTCGATGGCCGCCGGCAGGGAAGCTTTCAGGAATGGCAAGGCCGCGATGACCCGATCTACGGTGGCGATAATGTTGGCGCCCGGCTGCCGGAAAACCACCACCAGAACACTGGGCTTGCCGTCAAAGCTTCCCATGTTGTTGATGTTGGAGTAGGAATCCTGAACGTCGGCCACATCGCTCAGGCGAACCGGATTGCCATTCTTGTAAGCGACAATAATCGGGCGATAGTTTTTCGCTTTCTTGAGTTGGTCATTGGCGGTCACCATCCAACTCTTGCCGCCGCTGTCGAGCGATCCTTTGGCCTGGTTCGCATTCTCGGCGGCGACAGCCGTACGCACCGTCTCCAAACCGAGACCCATGTTGTTCAAGGCATATGGATTGGCCTCGATACGAACTGCGGGCTGGGACGAACCGCCGACGAAGACCTGGCCAACGCCTTCGATTTGCGCCAACTTCTGTCCCATGATCGAATCAGCCGCGTCGTACATCTGGTCCTGCGTCAGGGCGTCGGAGGTCAGGGCCAGAATCAGGATGGGCGCGTCGGCCGGATTGACCTTGCGGTAATAGGGATTCTGCGGCAGGTTTGGCGGCAGATAATTTCGAGCCGCGTTGATCGCAGCCTGCACGTCACGTGCGGCGGCATCGATGTTGCGGTCCAGGTCGAACTGCATGGTGATGCCGGTGGACCCCAACTGGCTCACCGACGTCATCTGGTTGATTCCGGCGATGCGTCCGAACTGCCGTTCGAGCGGAGTAGCCACGGCGGACGCCATGGTCTCGGGGCTGGCGCCCGGCAGCGAAGCCGACACGCCAATGACCGGGAAGTCCACCTGCGGCAAGGGAGACACCGGCAATTGCCGGTACGCCAATCCCCCGGCCAGAAGCAAAGCCAGGGTGAGCAGCGTGGTGGCTACTGGCCTCTCGATCGCAGGTGCGGAGACATTCATGACTAGTCCCCGATCGCCTCCGCCGGCTTGGGCGCACGCAGATTGCGCAACGCCTGGGCCAGCCGGTCAAACCACAGATAAACCACCGGGGTGGTGTACAAGGTCAGCAACTGGCTGAAGATCAGGCCACCGATGATGGTGATGCCCAGGGGACGCCGCAACTCGGAGCCGGTGCCCGAGCCCAGGGCCAGGGGGACCGCGCCGAACAATGCCGCAAACGTCGTCATCATGATGGGACGGAAACGCAGCAGACAGGCTTCGTAGATCGCATCCACCGGCGACTTGCCTTCCTTGCGCTCCGCTTCCAGCGCGAAATCGATCATCATGATGGCGTTCTTTTTCACGATGCCGATCAACAGGATGATGCCGATCAAGGCCATCACGCTCAGATCCATGTGGAACAGCGTGAGCGCAAGAATGGCTCCTACGCCGGCCGAAGGCAGCGTCGACAAAATCGTGATGGGATGGATATAGCTCTCATACAAGACTCCCAGCACGATGTACACGGTAACGATGGCAGCCAGGATCAACCAGCCTTCGTTGGCCAGCGAAGCTTCGAACGCCCGCGCCGTGCCTTGGAATGTTGCCTGAATACTGGGTGGCAACCCGATATCGGCACTGGCCTTGTCAATGGCTTTCACCGCTTCGCCCAGCGACGCGGTACCGCCCAGGTTGAACGAGATGGTCACTGACGGGAACTGCCCTTGATGGTTGATGGTCAGCGGACCGGTGCTGGTTTCGAAATGCGCGATGGCGCTCAGCGGCACTTGTCCGGTGGCCGCGCTCAGAGCGTTGGTGGCGGCGCCAGTTGGGGCAGGAGCATTCGCGGCGGTGGCGGCGGGACTCTGGGCAGTTCCGCTGGGCACGTAGATCGACTTCAGCGAATCGGGGTCGGTGCGAAAGCTTGGATCAACTTCCAGCACCACGTGGTACTGGTTAAGCTGGGTAAACATGATCGACACCAGCCGCTGGCCGAAGGCGTCATACAGTGTGTTGTCGATGGCGCTGGCCGAAACTCCCAAGCGCGAAGCGGTATCGCGATCGATGACCAGATTGGCTTGCGCCGCCTGGTTCTGCTGATCGGTGGCAACATCTCGCAGCTCCGGCAAGGTTTTCAGTCTTGCCACCAGCTTCGCCGTCCAGGTCGCCAGTTCCTTGGGATCAGCATCTTCCAGGGTGAACTGATATTGCGTGCGGCTGACGCGATCTTCCACCGTCAGGTCCTGCACCGGCTGCATGTAAAGCGTGATGCCCTCGACCCCGGCAATCTCTCCCTGCAGCCGTTTCATGATCGCGGTTACATCGTCGCTGCGTTCGTCACGCGATTTCAGATTGATCTGGATGCGTCCGCTGTTCGGCGTGGTATTAGTCCCGTCAACCCCGATGAACGACGACAGGCTGTCGACATCCTTGTCCTTCAGGATTGCCGCCGACAGCGCTTGTTGCCGCTCGGCCATGGCCGCAAACGAGATGCTCTCCGGCGCATCCGATATGCCGAGAATCACGCCGGTATCCTGCACCGGGAAGAAGCCTTTGGGCACCACGATGTAGAGATAGATGGTCGCGACCAGCGTGCCGATGGTGACCAGCAAGGTTATGGTCTGATGGTTCAGAACGAACTTCACAGTCCGCCCGTAAAACGCAATCGTGTTATTGAAGGCCCTTTCGGACCACTCATACAGGCGGCTGCGCTTTGAAGGATCCTTGTGCCGCAACAGCAGCGAGCACATCATCGGGGTCAGCGTCAGCGAAATGATCGCCGACAGCAAAATGGTCACGCTCAGGGTGACGGCAAATTCGCGGAACAGCCGTCCCACGATGTCGCCCATGAACAGCAGCGGGATCAGCACGGCAATCAGCGACACCGTCAACGACACGATGGTGAAGCCGATCTGGCCGGAGCCGAGCAGCGCCGCCTCCAACGGGCTGTGTCCTTCCTCGATATAACGATCGATGTTCTCGATCATCACGATGGCGTCGTCCACCACAAAGCCGGTGGAAATGGTCAAGGCCATCAGCGAAAGGTTGTCGAGCGAATAGTTCAGCAGGTACATCACGCCGAACGTGCCCACGATCGACAGCGGCACGGCAATACTCGGAATGATGGTTGCCGCCAGCGTGCGCAGGAACAGGAAGATGACCATCACCACCAGCGCGACGGTCAGCATCATTTCAAACTGCACATCTTTGACGCTGGCGCGAATGGTATTGGTGCGGTCGGTCAGCACCGTGACTTTCACCGACGCCGGCAGGTTCGCCTGCAACTGCTTCAGCCGCAGCTTGATGCTGTCGACCACCTTGATGATGTTGGCCCCGGGCTGGCGCTGGATGTTGAGAATCACCGCCGGAGTGGTGTTCATCCAGGCTGCCTGGTTAACGTTTTCCGCGCCAATTACTACCGTTGCGACATCGGAGAGACGTACCGGATTGCCGTTCTTATAAGCAACAATGGTGTCGGCATAGCCCTGCGGGCTAAGCAACTGATCGTCGGCGCCAATGGTGAACGCTTGCCGGTTATCCTGCAGCTGGCCTTTGGCCTGGTCCACGTTGACCTGGCCGATTACCGTGCGCAGTTGTTCCAGGCTCATCCCATACGAGGCCAGCGCGACCGGATTCGCCATGATGCGCACTGCCGGCTTCTGTCCGCCGCTGATGCTCACCAGTCCGACGCCGGGCAACTGCGAAATCTTTTGCGCGAAGGTCGTGTCCGCCAGGTCCTCAACCTGCGGCAGCGGCATGCTGTCCGACGTCATCGCCAAAGTCAATATCGGAGCGTCGGCAGGATTTACTTTGCTGTAGACCGGAGGCGTCGGCAGATCGGCGGGAAGATAGGTCTCCGCCGAATTAATCGCGGCCTGCACTTCCTGCTCGGCCACGTCAATGTTTTCTTCCAGATCGAATTGCAACGTGATGACCGAAGCTCCGAACGAGCTGCTTGAAGTCATCTGGCTCAAACCGGGAAGCTCGCCGAACTGGCGTTCCAGCGGCGCCGTGATCGACGAGGCGGTCACATCCGGACTGGCGCCGGGATAGAAGGTCACGATCTGAATGGTCGGATAATCCACCTGCGGTAAGGCGGAAATAGGCAACTGCTGATAGGCCACGATGCCTACCAGCAACAGGCCCACCATCAACAACGAGGTCGCGATGGGCCGCAGAATAAACGGCCGCGAAATACTCATGGTTGTCCGCCGATAGTTTCAGCTGCTTGCTGTTTCTTGGCTGGAGCTTGCGGCGCTACTCGGGCGCCGGCCTGCAGCTTCTCCTGCCCATCGGTCACCACCCGGTCGCCG
>Ga0210398_10007155_pt1 | contig 10164 bp, 10 predicted proteins | sample IncBWC4OmetaG_FD_161047 | JGI IMG/M metagenome (GOLD analysis project Ga0210398, IMG submission 161047) | Forest soil microbial communities from Barre Woods Harvard Forest LTER site, Petersham, Massachusetts, United States - Inc-BW-C-4-O | ecosystem: Environmental > Terrestrial > Soil >...
ACGGCGTCTTTCCGGCGTGCCGGGGGTGGTAACACCGAAGACCATCACCTTGTCTCGGGACTTGCTTGCCCTGAGCGACGCACCGACGACTCTCCAGGACCATGGCTTTGAGTTTCCTCTCTTGCTCCGAACCCCGGGTTTTCACGGCGGAGATCACTTTGTGCGAGTAGATACTCGTGGCGAACTCCCGTCCGCACTGCTGAAGCTTCCCGGCCGCGATCTGACCGTAATCCAGTATCTCGATGCCCGTGCGTCCGATGGAAAAACCCGCAAGTACCGCGCCATGATGATCGGTAGAGAGCTCTATCCATTGCATGCGGCGATTTCGAGCCATTGGAAAATCCACTATTTCAATGCTGAGATGGCAGACTATCCGGCTCATCGTGCCGAGGATGCAGAGTTCCTGGGGAATATGCCGGGTGTGCTCGGACCCCGCGCCATGATCGCGCTTCGGGAGATTCAGAGAACGCTTGGATTGGACTATGCGGGAATCGATTTTGGATTAAACGAGCATGGCGATGTCCTGCTCTTCGAAGCCAATGCGACGATGGCGGTCGTTACGCCGAACGCGGACAAGCGATGGGACTATCGTCGACCTGCTGTGGAGCGGATTTGGAGAGCCGTTGGCGCCATGCTGATGGACAAAGTAAAGCTTGGTTCTTGAGAGCTTCCGCTCGACTCCGCTGCGTCTGGTGGGCGTGCAGATTCGGTATTTCGCGCTGCCCAACGACATCTACTAACTTCAGATGACGATGTGCTCGGGCCTGATCTCCCGTCCCGTCCCCGCCAGGATGCTCGCCCTTTCGATCACATTTCGTACCTCGCGAACGTTGCCCGGCCAATTATGGTGCTCGAGAATCTCTGCTGCTTCCGGACTCAAAACGACATTGTGAGGGCAAAGTTTCGTCAGAAAGGCCTGAATCAAGGAACTCAGGTCGCTCATGCGGTCACGCAATGGTGGCAGCTCGATGGGAAACACCGAAAGGCGGTAGAACAAGTCTTCCCGGAAAGCCCGCTCCTGGACAAGCTTTCTCAGGTTGGCGTTGGTGGCGGCTATGACGCGCACGTCCACTCGAAATGTGTCGGTACTTCCCAGCCTCTGCACTTCCCCCTGCTCGGCAAATCGGAGAAGCTTGGCTTGCAGACCCAAGGGAAAATCTCCAATCTCATCGAGGAACAGGGTGCCACCTTGGGCGACATGGATGCGACCGAGCCGGGATTGGATTGCCCCCGTGAAAGCACCCTTGACAAATCCGAACAGCTCCGCCTCGAGCAATGGTTCAGGAATGGCCGCGCAGTTTATAACCACGAAAGGTTTGTTTCGCCGCGGGCTGAGCTGATGGATGGCATTTGCGACCAGATCCTTGCCGGTGCCGCTCTCGCCGGTGATTAATACAGTGGTGTCCCGTTGCGCGACCAGCCGAACCATCGTGCACAGGCGCTGGACAGACGGAGCGGACCCAACGAAACCGGGCAGGCTGTTATCGGTCCCTGCGTCCACAGCGGCGGCGAGCGACGCACGTTTGGCGTCGAGGTTGAGCGGGGCACCGCGCTCCACTTCTCGAACCAAATCAAAACAAGGCGAGTCGGGCGAGGGGGATGCCAGCATGGGCTGCCCGGTGTGAGAGTTGACGGGGATGACTTCGATACCGGGATAGCCTGTCTCCAGAATTTCCCGAAACTCCTCGACTTTCAGGTCGGAAAGAGCAGGATCGAGCAAGACCAGAGAGACCGCCCCATGGTGAATCTTTTCGAGTGCAGACGCTCCACTGATCGCCTCTTGAACATTCCAGCGGGTCGATCGAAGCTTGGAGGCAAGGTTGCGGCGCAGGTCGTCGTTCGAGCTTACAAGCAAAACGCCAACCGTCGCACGGATGGCGGGACTATGAGAAGGCAAGGGCTGATTCACGACAGACCGGACATTCGCTACTCCGCCTTTCTGTTGCATCACTTCGCCGCGCACTTTTGCTGAGAACACTTTGGACTTCTGGCAGCAGCCCGTTCCTCCAGGCTCCTTACCACTTTTGGCCATCGCGATGGTCGCAAGGTTCAGTAGCATTCTGGGAAAACTGCGGAGGACAAATAAGCGTCCGAAGGTGCGCAAAGCAATCGGTGAGCCTCCCCAATTCTTCGAGCGATCGCGCGATGGCAAACTTGTAATGTTCGATTGTGTCGGCAGTCCGCAGCGCCAGTTCGAGCGTTCCCTGGATGACCGTGAGCGGCTGCACTGCCTCATGCAAAGCGCGCGGTAGGGCGCCCTCGATATCTTCATCGACCTGTACGACTGTTTCCCTCGTCCTGAAATTAGGTGACATAAGAAAATTCCTTCTAGCTCTCGGCGAGAACGTATCCCCCGCCGCGAACGGTGCGAATCAATTTGCGCTCCAGAACCTCATCGCCAACCCGGACAACGCCACCTATATCATCGTGCGCGATCAAAACTTGCGCCTGCTTATCGGAGGATACCGATGGCTTCACTTCGGGCGTTTCAGGATTCATTGCTACCAATCCCAAGTAGGCTATTGTTGTCGGATCGTGACATTCGTAACCCAAGAAGGCTCAGGAACGCGGCATCCTGCTTCTAATCTCTTCTCAAGCAACCAACCATCCACAGGAGCAATTGGCTGCGAAGAGGACTGCCGCTTCGATAGATTACAAAGCAATTAGGAGGCCCTAATGTCTATCTAACGTATCTCTATGAATTACAGTGAGTTGCGGCTTTACTGCTGAACCAGGGGAGGGGCGAAGATGTTCTGGATCTGGACACCCTTCTGGAAGCCGGTCGGAATCGGCTCAGAGTGCCGTCGGCAATGCTACGAACCGGAGGCGTGCGCTTCTGCGAACTGCAGACTACTCTTTCTTGGAATCGCTCGCCGCAGCGAGTGCGGGCTCAGGGGTGTCGTCGGGGTCGTCCTTGTTCGTCTCCAGATATTGAACGATCAGGGAAATGCGCCGGTTCGAAGGATCCAACGCATCTTTCAGATTGCGCAGTCGCTGGTCGGCATATCCTCGAACCTGGGATACCTGATCCCCGCTGAGACCGTTTTGCTGCATGAGACGTCGCGCTGCATTGGCTCGGTCGGTGGAAAGTTCCCAGTTCCCATAGTCCCGGACGCCAGCGTACGGTGTCGAATCGGTATGCCCCTCGATCGAGAGTTTGTTGGGAAGTTTCCCCAATTCCACGGCCAGCAAGATCAGCAGTTCCTTCCCGTCCGGATTGAGTCCTGAACTGCCACTTTGAAAAAATGTTCCCGAGGCAGATTCGAGCAGCTCGATGCGCAAGCCTTCTCCCGTGACCGTCATCTGAATTTGATTCTTTAGTTTGTCGAAATCGTTCAGCTTTTGCACGGACTTTTGCAGTTGCTCTTTCAGCTTGGGCATGTCGTCCTTCTTCAATATGAAGTTCTCTCCCGAGCCGCGCTTGTCCGTCCCGACCTTTTTCGAATTGCCCGACGGATCTTTGAAATAGCCCCCGATCGCTTCCTGCATCTGCTTGCTGGAATTCATCAGCCAGAGCACTATGAACAGCGCCATCATTGCCGTCACAAAGTCGGCATAGGCAACCTTCCAGGCACCGCCATGGTGTCCGCCATGTCTCGCCTTCTTCTTAATAATGATGATAGGACGGCTATTTGGCATATCAAGTTTACTCTTCTAAGCGGAAGCGGCTGCAGCCGCTGGCGGCGCTTCGTTACCGCTGCCGCGGCACGCCTTTTCTACTTCCTGAAATGAAGGACGAACATTCCCGGGAATTGCACGTCGGGCGGATTCCACGGCCAGGATCGGCGCCGTTCCCTTCAGGAAGGTGATCATTACGACGCGCAGAACGTAGTAGTACGCCCGCTCCTCTTCAACCCCGGTAGCCATGTTGGCTGCGATTGGTCCTACGAAGCCGTAGCAGAGCAGAATGCCCAGGAAAGTACCTACCAGAGCCGCCGCCACTTTGCGTCCAATCTCCTCCGGGGGGCCGCCCAACGCGCCCATGGTGATCACCACGCCCAACACTGCAGCGACGATCCCCAGTCCCGGCAGCGAGTCCGCCATACTGCTCAAGGCAGCAATCGGCTGGGCAGCATCAAGATGATGGACCTCCATGTCAAGATCCAGGAGCTGATCCAAATCAAAGGCCTCCGCTCCCGTAATCGCCATTCGCAGGGTGTCGCAAACGAAATCGCGCACGTGGTGGTCTTTTAAGAATTGGGGATTCTTGGCAAACACCGCGCTCTTGGCGGGCTCCTCTACATCAGCCTCCATCCCCATCAGTCCTTCTTTGCGCGCCTTGTTGAAGAGGTCATACATCATCTTCAGCGTTGCCACGTATCGCTCTTTCGTGAATTTGGATCCCGTAAACACTCCCACTACTCCGGCCGCGATTTTCTTGAGAATGTGAAGCGGATTGGCGATTAACACAGTTCCGACCGCGGCTCCCAAAATGATGAGGAGTTCGGCGGGCTGAAGCAGGACCTTCACAATCCCGTGCTCCATTAAGTACCCGCCCATAATCGCGGCGATGACGATTAGAATGCCGATGATTGCAAACATGACGTTCTAGTTCCCCCTCTGTGCCGGAAGCAACGGTAGACCTGCAATATTTTCGTGAGTGCGGCCGGACCGGGAAATTACAACCAGATCGACGCGGCGATTAATTTTTCGTCCCTCTTCCGCATCGTTGCTGGCAACGGGGCGGTATTGGGAATATCCCGCTGCCGACACTTGCATCGGATCGAATCCGTACTGTTCCACCAGGAGCGCAACCAATTCCGTGGCGCGTGCGGTAGAGAGCTCCCAGTTCGACTTGAACTGAGAGGTATGGATGGGCACGTTGTCGGTATGGCCCTCCACCCGAATCTGAAACCCTTTTGCGTTAAGGATGCGAGCAATGCGGGCTAAAGGCGCTTGTCCCTCCTTCAGCAGTTCGGCAGTTCCGCTGTTGAAGAATCCCACCTCGCGCAAACTCACAACCAGGCCTTCTGGAGTAGTATGCATTTCGATTTCATGTCTCTGGATTTGGTCTCCCAGCGCTTCTTCGAGCTCCCGTTTCAATCGCTCAACGTCCACACCTTCACCACCTGCTTCGCTGCCAGCTGGCGCAGTTGCCAATTGCGTCGGCGCCGGGATGGGCAGTGACACACCAGTGGCATCCTTGTCGACGCGCGGAGTCGCCACCGGGCCACCACCGGGGAAGGCACCCAACTGCTGAAACGCTCCATGAATGGCTGCGGACACTTGAACCACCTTCTTGTTGTCCACTCGGGAGGTAGAGTAGAGGACCACAAAAAAAGCAAACAGCAGAGTAACGAAGTCGGCGTAGGAAACCAGCCACCGCTCGTGGCTGGCCGGGACGCGCTTTTTGGTTCGGCGGCTCATGCCGGCTGTGGCTCCGGCTGAGTTTCCTCGAGCTTATATCCCAGCAGCTTCGTCTCCAGCATGCGCGGGTTCATGCCTTCCAGAATTGAGATCACGCCTTCCAAGGTCATTTCCCGCAAAACCTGCTCTTCCCGGCCCTTGATCTTCAGCTTGCCGGCAAACGGCAGGAAGATCAGGTTCGCCGATCCCACGCCGTAAAGCGTGGCCACAAACGCGACAGCGATGCCTTTGCCCACCTCATCAATGTTCGAAAGGTGCTGCATCACTTGAATAAGACCAAGAACGGCTCCGATGATGCCGATCGTCGGGGCAAAACCACCGGCCGATTCGAATACTTGAGCAACCTTTTCGGAGTGTTCCTCTTGATTGTCAAGTTCAAGCTCCATCATCTTGCGGAGTTGTTCTGGTTCAATGCCGTCCACGGCGAGCATTAATGCCTTCTTCAGAAACGGGTCTTCGATATTTGCTAGTTCGGCGTCGAGAGAAACGATTCCGTTCTTGCGCGCCCGATGGGCAAACTTCACCAGCGTCTCCACCAGGCGCTTGGGGTCTTCGGACTGGTCAAAGAAAACCTGCGCCAATCCCTTAAAGGCCTGCGCCACCGTGGCGAGTGGGAACTGGACCATCACCGCGCCCAGAGTCCCCCCCAACACGATAATGGCCGCCGTAGGCTGAAGGATCTGAGCGATCCGTCCTCCCTCCAGCAACAAACCCGCTAGAATTCCTCCGACCGCGAGGAATATGCCGGCAATTGTGCTCTTATCCACGGGACTTCCCTTCCGGATGCGGCAGCATATTTCGATCCCAGTGCGCATTGCCGCCGGCCGCCAGTGCGCTACCGGGATCAGCGATGGACTGCAGGCCGGAAACTACGGCGCGCCTGAACTCGAGGACCCGCGCTACTACCTCAGCCGCGGTCTCGTGGACCAGGATCTTATCCCCATTCAGCAGAGTGATGACCGTATCGGGGTTGCTCTCGATGAATTTAATAAGGTCAGAGTTCACGGTGATCTCTTGGTTATTTAGACGCGTAAGTCGAATCAAGACATGCCTCTCGGACGGTTGTTAGCAGTGATAGAACGCTCGGCGCTCAGCCACTGATCGGCATTTTTAGGGCTATTCCGCAGTGCAGCGTCATTTATTCTGTACCGAAGTAACGGGATCTGGTTGCCTTCTCTAAGGCGAGCAATACTGTCAGCTCAACCGAGTGCTCAAAATGGAGAGCTGATGAGTCGACTAATGACGACGTGAAAGGGCACGCGCAATAGAACTTCGACAAACAAACCCTACTTTGTTTCTGACCTTTAAGCGCCGCTCGCCGCTGTGGCCTTGCGGTTCGGACGCTTCATGTAGACAGCCACCTGCTGCTTCTCCGCGTCCGTCAATAACCGTTTCGAAAGCACGACGCGCATCTGGTCAACCGCACGGGGATGCCGGACGAGATCCTCGCCCTTCATGCCCTGTCTCTTCAGCGCCTCGCCCACCGGGCTCAGGTTCAGATCGAATTGCGCGAGATCAAAGCGCGCCTCGGTCCAAGCCATGTACCAGAACCAATCCGTGTAATACAGCCAACTGCGCTCGTTGAAGGCGCGCACGTGCGTGGGATCCTGCCAGGCACCCCAGGAGAGGTCGTAGGGCACGCTGATACGAAACAGACCCCCGACCTTGAGCAGTTTCAAGCACGAGGTCATCGCCGTCATCAGGCTTGGAATATGCTCAAGCGAGTCATTGGCGATGATCTCGTCGAAGGAGTTGTTCTCCATCACAAGCGTACCGAAGCGTTGCGTTTCAAGCGGCTTTCCGATGGGCAGAGGATGATTAAAATCCAATACCGCGTCCGGTTCCCAGTAGGCATCAAAATCAACGTTCAGATAGTCCTCGCGCCAGTCTTTTCCGCTACCCAGGTTAAGCTTTTTGGGGAATTGAACCTTGCCTTTATCTGCGGCCGGTGTGGTGCTTTGCTGAATCGCTATGCTCAAAATGTCTGATTCCTTTCGCTGAGAAAACCACTGGAACCCTTGGGTTTCCAGTTTTCGACGTTTTTCTTCGTTCTCAAGAATGGATCGGCAGCCAGTTACCAACGAGTCGTACGGACAACCGAGGAGAGCATCAGCCAGCCCCGGCTCAAGCTCCGAGCCGGAACCGCATTCCGTGACGACAGCTTTCGAGTTGGCCAGCAAATAAGATACCCGAACGATTTCAAAGATCTTTGCCTCGTAAAAATGAACGTTCAGAACGATTTTTGACCGTGCTATGAGTTTGTCTCTCTCTTCGCCGTATACCCCAAACGCCGTGTGTACCTTAACTCCGGCATCCTTAAGGTCTTTCACAACGCGTATCCGGCGCTCATTCAACGAGCCATAAAACAGCACCTCGATGTCCTGGGCTGGCTGGGCTTTGATGCGGCTTAGTTCCGGCACATATCCCAAGGGAACGTGAACCGGTGGATACGCACACTTCATTACACTCCAGGTGTCGATGTTTTTCAGACTGTAGTCCCACACCCGGTGCTTCACTGCGACTTCGTAGAACTGTTTAGGCAGACTTGGGCCACCAAGCTGCTCCAGGTTGTAGAGAATTGAGCCGACTGGAAGCATCAAAGCGTCCGCTGGCGAAAGCAGATGGGGGCCCAGAATCAGGTTTGTAGCGGCCGCATCAATCATATTCTCCTCGATCCGTGCCGTGTGGCCGAGGCTTCGAAGTCCGAACTGAAGGGTTTCCGCAACCTCACGAAAGGCCTCGGTATGGAGGAATCCCTCGGGTCGAATTAGCGTGATCTGAAATCGGCTCATCTGCTTTTTTGAATGCACCCGACGCCACCAGGACAATACTTGTCCCAATCGCTCTGGCTGCGCCTTGTATCTCTGCAATTCAGTCGCCTCATCTTCCTCTCACCTAAGAAGGTTTCCCTCAAGCTGCTACCCGGGGGTCGGGGCATTGTTTGGGCCTGCTTGTTGGAGATCCTCAACAATACTCGGGGCTGGGAACAAGGTTTCACTCCCCCACTGGTATTACACATGCATCGGATCTCCCGCAGAGGTCCGGACAAATGCAATTTTCCAATCAAACACTAATGTTGCTGCCAGGCGGCACATGCCAACCTTAGGGCTTTCGATGATCGTCAAAAATGCGGCTGACACCATTCGTCCGTGTCTCGAGAGTGCTCACCAGATCGTGAGCCAGATCGTGATCGCCGACACCGGCTGCACGGACAACACTTGTGATATAGCCCGTGAATTTGGCGCGACCATCATTTCCTTCCCCTGGGAGAGTCATTTCGCTAATGCACGCAACGCCGCGCTCGCGCTCATGAGCACGGACTGGGTCCTCGTGCTCGATGCCGACGAGGAATTGGATCACGAGGCCAAGCAGCGAATTCCAGCACTGCTTAGCTCAGCCGACGTGGGCGGATACATCATTCCGATTCGCAACTACATGCCGGGCAAGTTCAGCCGCGGATGGGACCGTGTCGGCGTGCCCAATGATTGCCGGCATGAGCGGGCTAAGAACGCGCCGTCCTTTGTCGAGCACGAGAACTGCCGCCTGTTCCGGAAGCATCCGGGAATTTACTTCTCTAACCGAATCCACGAGTTGGTAGAGCCTCAGATCAGGACAATCGGGCTCAAACTCAAGGTTGCACCTTTCTTAATCCATCACTTTGGGCAAATGGTCGACCAGCAGGCTAGGGAAACAAAGAGGATCTTTTATCTGGATATGCTGCGCGCTAGGGCTGAGGAGGATCCCAATGACCCCGTGGCGTGGACTCAACTCGGCCTTCACGAATTTGAGTGTTTCAATCGGCCCGAAGAGGCGTTAGTTTGCTTCGAGCGAGCCTTAACCCTGCTACCAACTGCATCGGAGACCTGGCTGTTCACGGGAATGGTGTTTCTTAAGCTGGAGCGATACCAGGAGGCCTTGAACGCCGTGGAACACGATCAGCGCAGTGGCAGCAGCCTCGCCCTGCGCGAAGCTGTTCGAGGAGATGCGCTGTACGGAGTGGGCCGACACAAGGAAGCACGGATGGCTTATCGGCGGTCGCTGAAGCTTTCCATAGACCCCGTGATGGAAAGTAAGTTGGGCTATACCGAAGTGATGCTAGGTCAAAAAAGCACCGGGCTTGCCAAGCTGCGGCACGCCGCGAGAGTCGTGCCTGATGTCCACTCGATACACGACCGGCTCATGAAAGGCTGCATCATGGCAGGCAGGCTCGAAGAGGCGGCGGACGTGGCGGAGCAGTTCACACACGTCATGGGTTATCCCAGGCTGTTTCTGCGCGCCGCCAGCATCCGCGTCCAATTGAAGCAATGGGCACAGGCCGATGCGATTCTGTTGCGTGGGCTGCAACTCTTCCCCGAGTCGCCGGAACTGCAGGAAGCGCGCTCTGAAGTTGCGAATAAGACCCTGGAAGACCTCGACGACTCCATCTCTGGGCAAGCAGTCGCGGGACAACCACCATGTTGATGAGTCTCATAATCCCAAATCCGCCGTCCACCTTTATATGGAGAAGGCAACGCTGGTTTCCCCATTTCGGATTCCGGTCGAGAGTAACTTCAAGTCGGTTACCAACGTTATCCTACGGGCTAAGTTAAACCAGCAGAGTGCCGATAGAAAGCTTGCCAAAACAAACCTCTTGCTCGAAGTGAGCGGCTCTCAAATTCCAGCAGTTTAAAAATGGGCCCACGAACACTCGGCGCAGGTGGAAATTCGATCCAAGGAGATTTCTTACAATGTTAAGCATCCTGAACAACATTTCTTCACTGCAGGCACAGAATTCGTTGGATATGACGACAACGTCTC
>Ga0210398_10007156_pt1 | contig 10164 bp, 11 predicted proteins | sample IncBWC4OmetaG_FD_161047 | JGI IMG/M metagenome (GOLD analysis project Ga0210398, IMG submission 161047) | Forest soil microbial communities from Barre Woods Harvard Forest LTER site, Petersham, Massachusetts, United States - Inc-BW-C-4-O | ecosystem: Environmental > Terrestrial > Soil >...
TCTCTGCACAACCCTACCCCGCTCACCGCTGGCTCCGTTGTACGAGTCCGCAAAGTCGAAGGCCTCACCCTCATCGTCGAACCCGAGCCTGATCACATCTAGAACCCGCGAACCGTCACGCCAGAGTAGACTAAAAGGACGGAGTTTTTCGTAAAAAGGGAGTATTCGTCTTGATGTTGAATTTGCTTCGCCCGTCGTGTGCCCGGAGTGTCCTCTTTTGCCTTTTGCTGACCGCCGCAGCGTCAACCGCTAAAGCGCAAACCTCCCAGCCACCAACGGCCCTCGACCGTCAGTTGTCACACATCGACCTTGGGGTAGTTGCCGTCGGCGTCTTCAATAAGTCGTCCAACGGCACCGCCATCGTCAACGGAGCGCCCACAGAGGTTAACCTCAGCCCCGGCAACACAGCCGGAGCCCTCGTTACCCTTCGCTACACCGGCTCCCCTTGGGTCGGAGTCGAAGCAAACTACAGCTACGCCCGCTACACTGACACCTTCACTCCCTTCGGCACCCAGCCCGTTGGAGGAGTCCAGCAGAACGCAAGCGAATACACTCTCGGCTATGTCGTTCACCCTCGCAAAAAATTCTTAGGCTGGCAACCGTTCGTCTCCGGCGGTGCCGGCACCATCGTCTTCCGCCCGACTCCCGGCGGCGGCCTTGCACTTCCCGAACAGGCCCGCGCGGCCTACTACGTCTCCGTCGGCGCCGAAACAAATCTCTTCTCCTCACCTCACTTCGGCGTTCGCGCACTCTACCGTCAGGTCTTCTTCAAAGCGCCCGACTTCGAAACCAACTACCTCACCATCCAGCAGCACACCACAACCTACGAGCCCGGCTTCGGTTTCTTCCTGCGTTTCTGATCTCGGACAACGGCCTCGGCGCAACTGCTTTACAATCGCAGCGTTGTCCGTAGCTCAACCCGAGGTCCCACCCAATGATGTCTCTCCCGATCCTCTTCGCAGTCGTCATCGTCGTCCTCTACATCATCAACGCCCTGAACATCCTCAAAGAGTACGAGCGAGGCGTGATCTTCCGGCTGGGACGCGTCAAAGAAGCCGCCAAAGGCCCTGGCGTCATCTGGGTCTTCCGCCCCCTCGACCAGATCGTCCGCGTCTCCCTCCGTCAGGAGGCCATGGAAGTCCCCCCGCAGGACGTCATCACCCGCGACAACGTCACCCTCAAAGTAAATGCCGTCATCACCCTGCGCGTCGTCGACCCCACTCGCGCCGTCATCGAGGTCAATAACTACATCTACCAGACCTCGCAGTTTGCCCAGACCACTCTCCGCTCCGTCCTCGGCGAAGTAAATCTCGACGAACTCCTGGCCCACCGCGAAGAGCTCAACCTCCGCATCCAGACCATCATCGACGGTCACACCGCACCCTTCGGCGTCAAAGTCATCGCGGTTGAGGTCAAGCAGGTGGACATGCCCGAATCGATGCTACGCGCAATGGCCAAGCAAGCAGAAGCCGAACGCGAGGCCAAAGCCAAGATCATCCACGCCGCAGGCGAATTCAACGCCGCCGCAAAGCTCGTTGAAGCTGCGGAACTTATGGCCAAGCAACCCATGGCCCTCCAGCTCCGCTATCTCCAGACACTCACCGAGATAGGTGTCGAGAAAAATACCACCATCGTCTTTCCTCTCCCGCTCGAGCTCATAAACCTGTTCAATAAGACTGTGACTCCCGACGCAAGTCTGGAGAAAAAGGTCTGACTGTGAACACACGATACGAAACCGAAAACGATCTCCGCGACTTCAACAGCAACGATGAACCAGACCGCGAGATCTCCCTCGGAGCCACCACCATCCTCGGCATCTTCTTCGCCCTCGCTCTGCTCTGCGCCGTCTTCTTCGGCTTCGGATACTCGCAGGGCAGGCGCTCCGTCCCATCCGTCGCCGCCTCGAGCGAATCAACGCTGACGCCCGAAAGTAACGTATCCAAACCCTCAGGCAGCGTCACACCCCAGACCGCATTGCCCGATAAGCAATCCACCGGCACGACCGAGTCCGCCGTCGTCCCCATCACCCAATCCTCCACTCCTCAGCAGGACGAACAGCAGATATCTACCCCGGCTCCAGTCAAGATGACCGCCGCAGAACCGGCTCCCACACCTTCCAAACCCACGGCAAGCCCAGCTCCCAAACAAGCCCCCCCAATTCCCGCCGCCGTAGCAGCGTCCTCACCCGGATCGTCCCTAGTCCAGGTCGCTGCCATGTCCCATCAGGAAGATGCTGATGTCGTAGCCCTCGACCTCAAACGTCGTGGATATCCCGTAGCCGTCCGTCGCGTCCCGCAGGACAAGCTCTTCCACGTCCAGATCGGCCCCTTCGCCACGAAGAAAGAGTCTGACGCCATGCGCCAGCGTCTCCAGGCCGACGGTTACAACAACGCCATCGTCAAGTAATTTATGGCCTCTTCTTACTCGGCGAACGACTGGACAGCTATTGCGCTAATTTCAACTGTTTGCCTACCCGCTCTCTATACATTTTATCGGCGAATCAGCTACAGATTGAGGCGGCGTCATTCCTCTACATGGAGCCTAACCACAACTGTTACTTTGTCCGCGACCATAATGAAAATTGGCCGCGGCGGCCCATGGGAAGTCACAATGCTTTATTCATACAAGACCGACGAGTATCAAAGCGGCGAACAGAAGAAGATATATTCGAACGAGTCCGAAGCTCGCGAATTCCTCATATCGATTGAGGATCGCCAACTTCCCGTTCGCTTCGATCCGTCTGATCAATCAGTCTCAGAGCTTGTCTTCGACTGAACTTCCGTCGGCTTCATCTCAGTCGGCAGCGCCTCCGCTATCGCATCCTTCACCGCAGCCATCAGCGCCTCGCGCGTCCCATACTGTGATGGCTCAATCGCCGGCAACAACTGAATCCGCGCCAGCCCTGGAATAATCGCCGAGCTGCCCTTATGCATCATCGTCTGCGTCCCCGAAATCGCAACCGGAACAATCGGCGCCTGCGTCTGCTCCGCCAGAAAAAACGGCCCCTTCTTGAACGTCGAAAGCCTGCCGTCCCGTGAACGAGTCCCCTCCGGAAAGATCAGGATGCTCAGGCCCGACCGTAGAGCATCCGCCGCAGCGTTCACACTCGCCATCGCCGAATCCCGTCGACTACCGCGTTCGACCGGCACAAACTTCGCCATACGCATCGCCCGCCCCAGAATCGGAATACTCATCAATTCCTTCTTCAGAAGCACCGAACTTCGCCCCGGCAACAAAGGAAGCAAAACCGGCGGATCCAGGTTCGACACATGGTTGCACATGAAGATGCAACTCCGCTCCTTCGGAATATTTTCCAATCCGCCAATCTCAATCTTGATCCCCGCCGCCCGCACGCCCGCGTTCGTAATCCACATCGCAACGCGGTAAAGAAGACTGATGTCCCCCACCAGCAGCGTATAAGGAATGCCAATGATGCCGGCCAGCGGACCGAGCGCCAGATAAACAAAAGCTAACTTGAAGGAAGAGAACATGCCCTCTTTGGAGCATACCCCAGATGCTTCACAGCCGCCGTTCAGGCACTCGCAACATCCCGCGTAGCCAGCGCCGCAGGCAGCTTCTCGTAGATATTCCCAAACCCGCCATTCGAAAGAATCGCCACCACATCCCCATCGCTGAGCTGCGGCGCCATCGCCTCCACAATCGCATCCGCATCTGCATAGAGCGACGCCGGAGTTCCACGCATAGTCAATGCCGCGACCACATGCTCCGGATGCAGCCGCTCCGCAGCCGGAATGCTCTCCGACTTGAACACCGAAGCCAGCACAACCCGATCCGCCAGCGCCAAACTCTCCACCAGATCAAGCTCAAAAACATTCCGCCGCAGCGTATTCGACCGCGGCTCCAGCACCGCCCAAAGCCGCCGCCCCGGATAAGACTCCCGCAAAGCGCGCAGCGTCTCCCGTATCGCGGTAGGATGATGCGCAAAGTCATCAATAATCGTCACCCCGCCCACCACCGCACGAACCTCCAAGCGCCGCTTCACACTCTGAAACGTAGCAAGTGCCTCAACAATCGCCTCCACCGGCACACCCTGCCCCGCCGCCAGAGCCGCCGCGGCAGTCGCATTCAGCGCATTATGTTCCCCTGCCATCGGCAGCGTCATCTCTCCAAACAAAACGCCACCGCGCTCCAGCATCCAACGCGTCAGAGAACCCTCGTGCCGCAGATTCGAAACCCGCCAATGTGACTCCACCCCAAACCCATAGCGCTCCACCGGACAAAACGCCTTCGCAACACACTCACTCACATTCTCACTGCCATCAAACGCCACAATCCGCCCACGCCGAGGTACAAGATTCACCAGCCGCTTGAAAGCCGTCTTCACCGCCGCAAGATCCATGTAAATATCCGCATGATCGAACTCCACATGCGTCAGAATCAGCGCATCCGGAAAGTAGTGCAGAAACTTCGGTCCCTTATCAAAGAAAGCCGTGTCGTACTCATCACCCTCCAGCACAAAGGGCCGCGTATCCCTCACCATAAAACTCGTACCAAAATTCTCCGCCACCCCGCCAATCAAAAACGAAGGCGCAAACTCAGTGTTCTCCCGCGAAGCAACCTCATAAATCCAAGCCAGCATGCTGGTCGTCGTCGTCTTACCATGCGTCCCCGCGACAACCAGCGGCTCCCGCCCCAGCAAAAACTCATCATGCAGAATCGAAGCCATCGAGCAAAACGGAATCCGCGTATCCAGCACATACTCCAGCTCAACATTGCCTCGCGAGATCGCATTCCCCACCACCACCAAATCCGGTCGCGGCTTCAGGTTCTTCTCCGCATAAGGCTCAAACACCGCAATCTTCAGGCTCGCCAGAAGATCGCTCATCGGCGGATAAGCCGCCGTATCCGACCCCGTCACGCGATGCCCCCGCAACTGCAGCATCCCCGCAAGCGAAGCCATCGCCGTCCCGCAAATCCCGATCAGATGAATATGTTTCGAATTCTGCATAGTCAAAATAAAGCTAACGCCTAAACCCTCACCGCCGCTTCAAGAAACTCCATCCGCGGATTCGCCGCGTCCACAAGATCCAACACAACCGGCACGCCAAGCGGCAACGTAACATTCCGCGCGCTCACATGCCCACTCCGCAGCCCAATCCCAATCGGCCCTTCAAAATCCCGCAGCGCATGAAGAATCGCCTTCTCCAGCAACTCCTGATCCTCGGCATCAACACACTGCCCCATATCCCCAAACACAATCCCGCTCGCCTTCTCCATCAATCCCGAATACCGCAGATGCAGCAACATCCGATCCCACTGATAAGGCTTCGTCCCAATGTCCTCAAGAAACAAAACCGTCTCCGCCTCAATCCGCGGTGCATAAGCCGTCCCGAGCCCCTCCACAAAGATCGAAATACACCCTCCGTCCAACCACCCCCGCGCCGCACCAGCCCGAAGCACACGCAACCCTTCTGCTGCCCCCACAGCCCACGAACTCGCACCCTCAAAACAATGCCGCCAGCTTCCAAAATCCACCCCATTCTCACGCGAAAAATCCGCCGCCACCATCGGCCCATAAAACGTCACCAGATTCGCCTCATTGTGCAGCCACACATGCAGCGAAGTGTGATCGCTATACCCAATAAACGGCTTCACATTCGCCCGAATCAACGCAGCATCCAGATAGGGAAGCAACTCCGCCGAACCCCACCCGCCCCGCGTACAAATAACCCCATCAATCCCAGGGTCCGCAAACGCATCATGAAAATCCCGCACCCGCTCCTCAACCGCACCCGCATAATAAAGCGGCCCACCATCCAGCGCATGCGGAGCCACAACCGCCTTGAACCCCAGAGCCTCCAGATGAGCCACTCCACGCCGAACCAGCTCAGCCTTCGGCGTACTGGCCGGAGAAACCACCGCCAACGTTGCACCAACGCGCAAACCGCGGGGCTTCATCGCCCCCATCGCAATCGTCACAGCGCCCAGACCTCTCCGCAACAAATAATCTCCGCCGGCCCCATAAGCAGCATCGCACTATCGCTGCCCAACCACACCGTCCGTTGCGCCCCACCCTCAGCAATCGCGGTCAACTCCCTCTCCGTCCCCCGCATCGTCATCGCCGCTGCAGAAGAAGCACAAGTCCCCGTCCCTGAAGAAGTCGTCGGCCCACAACCTCGCTCATAAATCCGAAACGCAATCTCCGTAGGCGACATCACCCGCACAAACTCCACATTCGTTCCATGAGGAAACAACGGGCTAGTACTGATCTGCGCCCCCAACTTCTGCCAACTCAACCCATGCGCACTGAAATCTTCCGCCTCCACAAACAGCACAAAATGCGGATTCCCCACATTCACCATCGCTCCCGCCACGTTCCCCACACCCGGAAGCTCAATCGTGCGCGGCATCACGCGCGGGATCCCCATCTCACTCTCAATCAAATAAACCGGACCCTTCCCCTCCACCACGCGGCAGGTCCGCACCCCGCCATGCGTTCCCAGCGCAACATTTTGCCTTCCCTCGCTACTGGCAAGCCAGGCCGCAACACACCGAGTCCCATTGCCCGAAAGCTCCGCCTCACTCCCATCCGCATTGAACAGCCGGAGAAAAAACTCGCCATTCGCCCTGCGCTCCAGAAACTCAATCCCATCCGCACCAACACTCGTGTTTCGCGAGCACAGCTTCCGTGCCAGTTCAGCATGACGCCGTTGAGCCAGCGTCTCCTCAACAATCAGGAAATCGTTCCCACACGCATGCGCTTTCACAAAGGGAATCATGTCTCTCTATTGTGCCTCAGCACAAACTCCTGTCAGGTAACTCTAAGGCTTCGGCATCGTAGAAGCTGCGCGATCTGACTGATAAATACGCGCGCAAGGCTGTCCGCTCGTGCACAAAATCGTCAGCTCAATAAGCCCCTCCGGATGCTCCGCAACCGCCGCCGCCACAGGGTCCCCCGCAATCCCCACCACATAAGCCGCATGCTCCGCCGGAGCAGCGAGCGCAGTCTGAAAACTATCGCGGTCGCCCTCGTTGATCGTCTGCTTCAGAGGAATTGCCGCCGCCTGCAACGCCCCAACATGGTCCGAGTTGTACATCAAAATCGTCGATCCCGCCGGCAACGTCATCAACTGCCGCGCCAGCGCAGACTCAAACGCAATCCGCGTCGTCGAGTTCTTAAACGCCTCGTTCAGCACCAGCGGCGTACGGTAGATCATCCCCACCGCATTCAAAGCAACCAGCAGTAAACAAACCGGCTGCATCAACCTCTTCACCAGCGGCTGCGACGCACTCCGAACCTCAACCCACTGCGCCGCGAGAAACGCAAACAGCGCCAACGCCGGCAGCAGCTCCATGCCATATCGAGAGTTGTAGTAAGAAAAAGGCCAAAGCTGCGGAATAAAAATCGGCACCGACCCATAAGCAACCGAGTAAACATAAAACGGCAGCGGAATCCACAGCAGCAACGAAGCCAGCGCCGCTCTTCTTCGGACCGCCAATACCAACCCAAACAAAGCCGCCGCCATCGCCAGAAAACCAGTCTCCCAGAAAGCTGCATCCACCTGCGCCGTCCGCGTGTAATACACAAACGCCCAGAAGGGATTATGCCAACCGGGATGATGCCCGGAGCCCGCTGTAGCCGTCTTCTTCTCAATCGCCGAAGCCGAGTAAGGTCCGCGAAGAAAATCCAGCGGATCATGAAAAAAATATTGATTGTAAGCCAACCAGCTCACCGGCCCCGCAACCGCCAGCAGCGTGAAACAAACAAACGACGGAACGACGTTTCGCCACACGTCTCGCCGCCGCGCAAGCGCCACAGCAACGACACACCACACCGCCGCGCCCAGAATCCAGCCATCGTACCGCGTATAAACCGCCGCCAGAATCGTCATCCCCAGCAGCAAAAGGCGCCGCGCCACAAAACCGTCGCGCGCAGCACTTACCGCCTCAAGGCACTCCACTGTCAACAAAGTCGTCCAGATCAGCAGCGCAAGAAACAGCGGCTCTGTCATCGCCGTGGTCGCAAGATAAAGCAGATTCGGATTCAACGCATAGAACGCCGTCGCAACCACCGCCCATCTCGGCAACAGCAGATGGCGCGCCAGCCGGTAGAACCCAACCACCCCGACGATGTAACAGAGCATCGAAGGCCAAGCGCCAGCCAGCCCATTCTGCCACCACGCCATCGTCTGGACGAACGGCAGCATCAGCAGATGCGGCAGCGGCAGCCACACCCCGCCAAGCTGAACTAGCCCGGGATTATGCGAGTCCAGAATGCGTCGTGCAATGCCCAGATGCGCAACCGCGTCCCCATACAGCAGCAGGTAGCCGCGCGAGAAACAAACCAGCAGCGCAATCAGCGCCAGCAGCACCGACCCCAGCGCAACCGGAAACGTCTCCTCGCGAGTCGCCGCCCGAACGAGATCCGGATCGTAGTTCACAGCCTCAGCTCCGGCAACACGGGCAGCCGTCGTTCGCCGTCCGCCGATCCCCCTCGAAGGCCTAGACCCCCGCGTGTTCAAGATGCGAAATCTCCCGAAATAAGTTAAAACGTTCGTCAATCTCCTGCCGCGTCACGTTCTGCAGCCGCTCCGTCCCAAACCGTTCCACCGCAAACGAGCCCATCACGCCGCCATAAAACATCGCCGTGCGAAACACCTGCGGAGTAAGCTCCGGCTGCGAGGCAAGGTAGCCATAAAATCCACCGGCAAAAGAATCCCCCGCACCGGTAGGATCGACAACCTCAGCCAGAGGAAGCGCAGGAGCCCGGAATGGCCGCGGAAGCTTTACCCCTGGAAACGACCGGTCGCTGAAAAACGCCGTCGCGCCATACTCGCCGTGCTTCACCACCAGCGTCTTCGGCCCCATGGCAAGCACCTTCTCTGCGGCCAACACGAGATTGCGCTCGCCAGCCAACATGCGCACTTCGCCATCGTTGATCAACAGCACATCCAGCTCACGCAGCACTTTGTCGAGGTTCGCCCGATGATCGGCAATCCAGTAGTTCATCGTGTCGCCGCACACCATCCGCGCCTTCGTCATCTCGCTGCGCACCCGAGCCTGCAACACCGGATCAATATTCGCCAGAAACAGGTACTCACTGTCCTTGTAAGCCGCAGGAATTTTCGGCTCAAATGTAGCGAAGACATTTAGATCAGTGCCCAGCGTCTTCGCCTCATCCATATTCCCCGAGTAAGCGCCCGTCCAGTGAAAGCTCAACCCATTCGACCGTTCGATCCCCTGCGTGTCGATGCCGCGGCGCGTGAACACGGCCTCATGCTCAGCCGTAAAATCCTTCCCAACAACCCCAATCACCCGCACAGGCGTAAAGTAGCTCGCCGCCAAAGCGAAATGCGTAGCCGCACCGCCCAGGCAGTGGTCCACCTTGCCATGCGGAGTCTCAATGCTATCGAATGCAACAGAACCTACAACCAGAATCGCCATAAACCTCTTTTCAAATAGGAAATGTAACTAATAAAGATACAAACTCTCAAACACTATGCCAGCCGAGCGACTACGAAAGATATTTATCCAACAGGATCGACAGCTTCTCACGAGTAGCTGGGGGAATCGCCTTGCGATCCGTCAGAATCGCATACTTCAGCGCATCGCCACACCCACAACTCTTCTCCTTGGGCATCGCCGCAACGGCAGCCCGAACCACCTTCGCCGCGTTATCCGCATTCTGATGGATCACCGCCACAATCTGATCCACGGTCACATCATCATGCCCTTCGCGCCAGCAATCGTAGTCCGTCACCATCGCCATCGTCGCATAACAAATCTCCGCCTCCCGGGCCAGCTTCGCCTCCTGAAGATTGGTCATCCCAATCACATCCGCTCCCCAACTCCGGTAAAGATTCGACTCCGCCCGCGTAGAAAACTGCGGCCCCTCCATGCACACATAGGTCCCGCCGCTCTTCCCCACAACACCAACCGCATCGCACGCTTTCTGAAATGTCGCGGCCACCGTAGCGCAAACCGGATCGCCAAAACCCACATGCGCCACAATCCCATCCCCGAAGAACGTGCCCACCCGAGCAAACGTGCGGTCAATAAACTGATCCGGAATCACAAAGTCCGTCGGCTTATGCTCTTCCTTCAACGACCCCACCGCCGACACCGAAAGAATCCGCTCCACTCCCAGCATCTTCATCGCAAAGATATTCGCGCGAAAGTTCAGCTCACTCGGCAGAATCCTGT
>Ga0210398_10007158_pt1 | contig 10162 bp, 9 predicted proteins | sample IncBWC4OmetaG_FD_161047 | JGI IMG/M metagenome (GOLD analysis project Ga0210398, IMG submission 161047) | Forest soil microbial communities from Barre Woods Harvard Forest LTER site, Petersham, Massachusetts, United States - Inc-BW-C-4-O | ecosystem: Environmental > Terrestrial > Soil >...
CGGGATCTCGACAAGCCGGCGGCCCTTTGCTATAGAGCGCGTCCCGCGCAGGGTGCATAGCTCAGTTGGTAGAGCAGCTGACTCTTAATCAGCGGGCCGTAGGTTCGAGTCCTACTGCACCCACCAATCGCCGCTGTCGCTTCGGTCGCCGGCCGTCGGTGCGGGATGACGCTCCAGCCCCGCCTGGCGCGGTCGCCCACCGAATTGACTAAGGTCGAAGCCCGCCCTGGGCGGCGATGAACTCGACGATCGTGCCGACCCCGTCGCCGCACTTCAAATTGGTGAAGACGAACGGCCGGGCGCCGCGCATCCGCGTCGCGTCGCGAGCCATGATGTCGAGGCTGGCGCCGACCAAGGGGGCGAGGTCGGTCTTGTTGATGACCAAGAGGTCCGAGCGGGTGATGCCGGGGCCGCCCTTGCGCGGGATCTTGTCGCCGGCAGCGACATCGATGACATAGATCGTCAAATCGGCGAGCTCGGGCGAGAAGGTGGCGGCGAGGTTGTCGCCGCCCGATTCGATCAGCACCAGGTCGAGCGCCGGAAACAGCCGGGTCATATCGGCGACCGCGGCGAGGTTGATCGAGGCGTCCTCGCGGATCGCGGTATGCGGGCAGCCGCCGGTCTCGACCCCGCGGATGCGCTCGGGCGGGAGAGCGCCGCTCCTGGTCAGGAACTCGGCGTCCTCGCGGGTGTAGATGTCGTTGGTGATCGCGGCGATCTCCCAGCGCCCGCGCATGGTCTTGCACAGCCAGTCCATCAGCGCGGTCTTGCCCGAGCCGACCGGGCCGCCGATGCCGACCCGCAACGGGTCGTGTTGCGCCTTTTCGCTCATGAGCGGAACAGCCTCGTATATTGGGTTTCGTGCGCCATCGAGGCGAGATCGGCGGCAAAGGTCGCCGCGCCGAACCCGGCCGGCCCGCGCGCGATGGCCGCGCCCGCTGCTTGCAGGACCGCCGGTTCGAGTGCGGCGAGGATGCGCTGACCGTCGGTCTGCCCGACGATGCCGAGCCGCAGCCCGGCCGACATCAGATTGGCCGCCATCGCCTGCAGGTAGGCGACCAGCGCCGATCGCATGGCGATCCTGGCCCGCGCCACAGCCGCGCCAACCGCCGCCGGATAGCAGGCGCCCTCGCCCATTCTTGACTGAAGCGCGGCAGCCCCCTCGCTTCCCTCCCGCGCCGGCGGGGGAGGGTCAGGGTGGGGGCGATCGAGGCTCGCAACCGCCCACCGCGCGATCAACTCGTCGGGCCAGGCCGCCCGGCAGGCGGCGAGAAATGCCGCTCCTTGCGCCGTGGTTTCGTTCGCGAGCTCGGCGGTGGCGCGGTAGGCGAGCCCGCGCCGGTTGACCGCGCATAGTGCTTCGAGGTCGCCCGCTGCCGCAGCGCGATGCGCGCAGCACAGGATGTCGGCGTCGATCCGGCCGCTGCCCTGGGCCACGACCGCGCCGATCCAGCCTTGCAACGAGTCGCGGTCGCGCACGATGCCGTTCTCGGCGGCGGCCTCGAGCCCGTGCGAATAGCTGAACGAGCCGATCGGAAAGCCGGGCGACAGCCAGGCCAGCAGGCGGTAGAGCCCGGCGTCATCGAGGGCGGCCTCAGCCGTGGCGATCGTCATGATCATCGTCATCATCGTGGTGATGATGCGGGCTCGCGGCATAGGCGCCGATTTCGGGGTCAAACGGGGCGTCGAGGCGGGTCAGCCTGCCGCCGAGCCCGGCAACCATCGCGGCGATGACCGGGTCGGCGCGGATGCGCAGCCGCTCGCCGATGATTTGGACCGACAGATGGCGGTTGCCCAGATGCCAGGCGATCCGCAGCAGCGCCGCGCGATCGGGGGCCTCGATCTCCAACACCGGCTCCGGCGCCGCACGCACCTCGAGCCAGGCGCCGTCATCGAGCTCGAGCCCATCGCCATCGGCGAGATGGCACGCCCGCGGCAGGTCGAGCAGAAACGCCTCGCCCGAATCGGCGACGAGCCGGATGCGGCGGCGATGCCGGTCGAGATGGGCGAGGGTTACCGTGGTGGCCGTCTCGGCCCACGACCAGGTGTGGTGCGGATGAACCGCGATCGCCCGGCGCATCGGCTTCCCGCACCCTATGCCGTCATGACCGGGCTCGACCCGGTCATCCACGCAACCACCCTCCGACGCGAGACGTGAATGGCCGGAACAAGTCCGGCCATGTCGACAGTATCGGAGCAAACAGCCGAATCCGCATCGCTCAGCCGATCAATAAAGAAAATAGCGTTGGGCCAGCGGCAGCACGGTCGCCGGCTCGCAGGTCAGGTGCACGCCGTCGGCGCGGACCTCGTAGGTTTCGGGGTCGACCTCGATGTGCGGCAAGGCGGCGTTGTGGATCATCCGGCGCTTGTCGATCGCCCGGATGCCGCGTGCCGGCAATACCATGCGCTGGAGCCCGAGCGTTTGCGGCAAGCCGAGCTCGATCGCCGCCGCCGGCAGAAACGTTACCGAGGACGCCGACAGCGCGCGGCCGAAGGCGGCGAACATCGGCCGGTAGTGCACCGGCTGCGGGGTCGGGATCGAGGCGTTGGGGTCGCCCATCAAGGCTGCGGCGATGGTCCCGGCCTTCACCACCAGATCGGGCTTGACCGCGAAAAACGCCGGCGACCAGATCACCAGATCGGCGAGCTTGCCCGGCTCGACCGAGCCGACGTGCTGGGCCAAGCCATGGGTCAGGGCCGGGTTGATCGTGTACTTCGCGACATAGCGCTTCGCCCGGAAATTGTCGTTGGCCTCGCTGTCTTCCGGCAAGGGGCCACGCTGGCGCTTCATCTTGTCGGCGGTCTGCCAGGTGCGGATGATGACCTCGCCGACCCGGCCCATCGCCTGGCTGTCCGAGGACATCATGCTGAACGCGCCCAGATCGTGCAGGATGTCCTCGGCGGCGATCGTCTCGCGGCGGATGCGGCTTTCGGCAAAGGCCACATCCTCGGGGATGCGCGGGTCGAGGTGATGGCACACCATCAGCATGTCGAGATGCTCGGCGACGGTGTTGACCGTGTAGGGCCGGGTCGGGTTGGTCGAGGACGGCAGCACGTTGGCGAGGCCGCACAATTTGATGATGTCGGGCGCGTGCCCGCCGCCGGCGCCTTCGGTGTGGAAGGCGTGGATGTTGCGGCCCTTGAAGGCAGCGATCGTGTCTTCGACAAACCCCGATTCGTTGAGCGTGTCGGTGTGGATCGCGACCGCGACGTCGAGTTCTTCGGCGACGCCGAGGCAGGTGTCGATCGCCGAGGGCGTGGTGCCCCAATCCTCGTGCAGTTTGAGCCCGCAGGCGCCGCCCTCGACCATCTCGATCAGTGCCCTGGGCTCGCTGGCGTTGCCTTTGCCGAAAAAGCCGAGATTGACCGGGATCGCCTCGGCCGCCTGGAGCATCCGCGCCAGGTGCCAGGGCCCCGGCGTGCAGGTGGTGGCGGCGGTGCCGGCCGCCGGCCCGGTACCGCCGCCAAGCATCGTCGTCACGCCGCTGTAGAGCGCCTCCTCGCAGAGCTGCGGGCAGATGAAATGGATGTGCGCGTCGATGCCGCCGGCGGTGATGATGCGACCCTCTCCGGCGATCGCCTCGGTGCCGGGGCCGATCACGATGTCGACGCCCGGCTGGATGTCGGGGTTGCCGGCCTTGCCAATGCCGCTGATCCGGCCGTCGCGGATGCCGATATCGGCCTTGACGATGCCCCAATGGTCGAGGATCACGGCGTTGGTGATGACCGTGTCGACGGCACCCTCGGCGCGGCTCCGCTGGCTCTGCCCCATGCCGTCGCGGACCACCTTGCCGCCGCCGAATTTGACCTCCTCGCCATAGACCGTGCGGTCGCTCTCGATCTCGATCACGAGCTCGGTATCGGCGAGCCGCAGCCGGTCGCCGGTCGTCGGGCCAAACATCGCCGCATAAGCGGCGCGCGGGACGCTCATCGCCATTTTAAGCTCTCGCGTGGCGATTACGCCGAAAAGCCCCTCGCTCGCATTGCGGGAGAGGCAGGGGCCCGTCGCGCAGCGATGGGAGGGTGAGGGCGGCGGCGGTGTTGCTCTGCTCTATGGCCCCTCTCACCCCGCCCTCTCCCCCCGGCCGGCGGGGGGAGAGGGCGAGAACAGGCCGGCGCACTGAGATATGCAGCATCGAGCTAACCCAGCGGGCCGTTGATCTTGGCATTGAAGCCGGTGACGCGGCGCGCGCCGGCATAGGCGACGAGGCGGACCTCGCGGCTCTGCCCCGGCTCGAACCGGGTCGCGGTCCCGGCTGGAATGTCGAGGCGGAAGCCGCGAGCCGGCTCGCGGTCGAAGGCGAGTGCGGCGTTGGTTTCGTAGAAATGATAGTGCGAACCGACCTGGATCGGCCGGTCGCCGGCGTTGGCGACCATGAGGGTCACGGTCGGCCGCCCGGCGTTGATCTCGATCTCGCCCGCGGCGGGGAAAATCTCGCCGGGGATCATCGCGCGTTTCCCCTCACCCACCCATCCCTTCGGGCTGGGTCCCCCCTCCCCCGCAATGCGGGAGAGGGTGCCGAGCGCCGCGAGGCGGGTGAGGGCAGCAGGCGACGGACCTTAACCATGCGTGTCCTCATCATCGGATCGGCTCGTGCACGGTGACGAGCTTGGTGCCGTCGGGAAAGGTCGCTTCGACCTGGATTTCGCCGATCATCTCGGCCACCCCCTCCATGACCTGCTCGCGGCCGATCACGGTGGCGCCGTCGCGCATCAATTCGGCGACGCTGCGGCCGTCGCGGGCACCCTCGAGCACATAATCGGTGATCAACGCCACCGCCTCGGGATAGTTGAGCTTGACACCGCGCCGCAGCCGCCGCTCGGCGACCATGGCCGCGACCGACACCAGAAGCTTGTCCTTTTCGCGCGGCGTCAGGTTCATCGCATCGATCGGTCAAGCATCATACATGCCAAATCCGCGGCAGCCGGCGTGGCAATCCCAGCGCCTCGGCGCGCCAATAGCAAGCGAGATCGGCAGACCCTTCGCCCCCACCCTGAGATAACCGGGCGTGATGAGCCCTGTCGCCGAACCTGGCCGTTCTCGCCGCGAATCATCCGGCCGCCCGCCTGTGCGCTTATCCTGACGTCGAAGCCGTCGACGCGCCCGACGTCTCCAGCCGGCAATCTTATTGCAATTGGAACGCAGTTTACGTAATAAGAGGGAAATCTGTCTCCCGAACGTTGCTCGGGCATGGCGCGAGTGGTCGGAGAACGCCGGCTAAACCACGATTTAAACGGAACAACAGCGGGGTGGGTCTGATGAGGACGACCGCGCCACCTGCCGTAGTATTGGATATAAGTGCGAACAGTCTCTCTGTGATTCGCAATCTGAGAAAACATGACATCGACGTCATATCGCTGGGATCGAGCCCGCTCGTATCGGCTTGTTTTACTCGCTACACGCGCTGCATCAGGCTATCGCAAGATCCGACGGACGCACCCGATTTGTGGCTGGATAGACTTCGAGACATAGCCCGCAGGTATGGCGCTCGCCCGGTGCTGTTTCCAACGAGCGACGCGACGGTTGCATTCCTCGCCGAGCATCGCGATGAACTGTCCGACATCTGCATCTATCGGGGGCCAAAACCCTGTATAGCGGCAAAAATAATCGATAAAGGTGCATTACACGAAGCCGCTCTACGCCTAGGGTTTCTGGTTCCGCGGACCCACATCATTCGCAAATACGGCGATCTCGACACAATACCGTGTTCTTTTTGCTTTCCCTGCATTATCAAGCCAAGTCAGTCGCATATCTGGCGAAAGCTGAACAAACCTGGAAAAGCGATCATCGTCCACGATCAGGCGGACCTCCGTCGGCAAATCATCTCGCTGATGGATGTATTATCCCGAATCCCGCTCCTGGCCCAGGAGATTATCCCGGGCCCCGAAAGCAACTTGATTTACCTGGTGGCGTACTTGACTCGGCAATCGCAGCCGCTCGCCTTGTTCACGGCGCGAAAGTTGCGGCAGTGTCCCGTTGATTTTGGCACCGGCAGCCTGGTGATCAGTGAGGTGCACCCTCGTGCAATGGAATTGGGTATAAAGCTTCTCCAAGGTCTCCGGTACGAAGGGCTTGCTGGAGTTGAATTTAAAGAAGACCAGCGCGACGGAGAACTGCGGCTTGTAGAAATCAACCCGAGAGCAAGCCTGCTCGGCGAAATAGCCGTCGGATGCGGGGTGGAGTTTCCATACATTGCGTATTGCGACATGGTTGGGCTACCGGTAGAGCATCCGCTGCCGTACAAGACCGGCGTCAAGTGGATCGGGTTCGCATGGGATCTGTTCTCCTTTCTCGAGTACCGGAGGCGAGGAGAGATGACGGTATGGCAATGGATCCGGTCCCTCCGCGGCAAGAAAGTACACGCGTATTGGAAGTGGAGCGACCCGCTGCCGGCGGCGGCGGAGGCCATCGTGCTAATTTTCAGGATCAACAGAAGCTTATATCGCCAGCTCATGAGCGCATGTAGCGGGCGCGATGTTCAACACTAGCCGCACCGGGATCAGGTTGATCGCGACTCCTGCCCAGCATCACACGTGCCAAATTCGCGGCAGCTGGCGTGGCAATCCCAGCGCCTCGGCGCGCCAATGGCAAGCAAGATCGGCATAGGCCTGGCGCAGCAGGGCGGCGTCGGCGGCGAGCCAGCGGGCAATGGCGAGCCCGCCAATGGCGGTGACGCCGGCCCGCACGCCCCGCGGCGCGCCGGCTTGAACCGCGCGGGCGCCGTCGACGAAGGACTGGGGATTGCGCCCCGCTGGGGCCAGGATCATCGTCGCGAACCCGGCGGCGCCGGCAAAGCAGGCGGGATCGTCGATGACCCGGGCAACGTCGCCGTCGAGATGCAGCGCGTCGCCCCAGACAAGAGAGCCTGCGCGCCGCACCTCCCACACCTCGCGCAGCAACCCGTGGGTAAAACGCTCGCCGCGGGCGCGCCGGCCGAAGATCACGATGTCGCCGCCGAGGAACGACGCTCCCGATGCGAGCTCGAGGAGCGTCTCGCGCACCAGCCGGGCGCCGTCGAAGAGGATCGTCTCAGGCAGCAGGAATTCGAGCGCGGCGCCGTCGCCGGCGGTCAACAATTGGCGAATCGCGCTCGTCGCCGCCCCGTCGCCCGAGCGGTAGATCTTGTCCGCCGCCGAGGCGGTGACATGCGCACAAGCCTCGCCCGCGACCCGCACCGCGATCTCGATCCGGTCGCCGGCCACGAGGCCGCCGGAAGTCGTGACGATCGCCGCCTGGACCGGGTCGCCAGCTGCCGGGATCGGGAACAGCACCCGCAACGGATCAGCCTGATAGAGATGGGCGAGCCGGGTCGCCCCGCCGCGGCGGGCAAAGCCGATTTCGGCGACGCCCTTTGTCGATAGCCCAGCGGTCAATAGCCGAGCGCGAGGCCGTCCTTGCGCGGCTCCGAGCCGCCGATCAGGACGCCGCGCGCATGGTCGATCCAGATCGCCTGGCAGCCGCCGAGCGGTATTGCCTGCTCGGCGATCTCGTGACCGCGGCCGGCCAGATCGGCGACGATCGCCGCCGGCAGCGCCCGCTCGATCTGCAGCAGGCCGTTGAGCGCCAGGATTCGCGGCTGCTCGGCCGCCTGCTGCGGGTCCATGCCGCGATCGAGCACGCGGTGCAGGAAATGCGCGTGGCCCACCGCCTGGTAATGCCCGCCCATCACCCCGAACGGCATTACCGCGCGGCCATCCTTGACCAGCATGCCAGGGATGATCGTGTGCAGCGGCCGCTTGCGCGGGGCGATCGCGTTGGGATGGCCGGGGATGGTGCGGAAGCCGGTGCCGCGGTTGTGCAGGATCACGCCGCTTTCGGGCGCCACGATGGCGCTGCCAAACGAGGAGAACAGCGAATTGATGAACGAGCAGGCGTTGCCGTCGCGGTCGACGACGCACAGATAGACCGTGTCCTTGTGCTCGATCTCGGCCCAGTGCGGCCCCGGCATCGCCCGGTCGAGCCGGATCGCTCGGCGGGTCGCTTCGGCCCGCGCCTCGGACAGAAACCCGGCAACGTCGACCGGCACCTGCTCGGGGTCGCAGACGAAATTGTCGCGCACCCAATAGGCGGCCTTGTTGGCTTCGGCCAAGAGGTGCAGCCGGTCGGCCTCGCTGAAGCGGTCGCCGCCCGATCCGCCGGCGCCGAGCGCGTAGCCTTCGAGGGTGCGCAAGATCATCAGCGCAGCCATGCCCTGCCCATTGGGTGGGCATTCGTAGACGTCATAGCCGCGATAGCGGGCAGTGATCGGCTCGACCCAGTCGGCGCGCTGAGCGGCGAAATCCTCGGCCTCGTGCAAGCCGCCGAGCGATTTCAGCCGGCCGACGATCTCGCGCATGACCGGACCGTCGTAGAACGCCTCGCGGCCGTCGCGGCCGATCCGGCGCAGGGTCGCGGCCAGCGCCGGGTTCGTCATCGTATCGCCGGCCGCCGGCGCCCGGCCGTGGGGCAGCAGCAATGCCGCGGTCACCGGGTCGCGCAGCTTGGCCTCGTTGCGCTGCCAGTCGGCGGCGATTCGCGGGGTCACGACATAGCCGTCCTCGGCTGCCTTTGCCGCCGGCGCCAGCAGCTCGGCGAGCGGCCTTGTGCCGTATTCGCGGTTGAAGGTGCACCAGGCGTCGACGGCGCCGGGGACGGTCACCGCATGCGGTGTCGGCACCTCGATCTCGCGGATGCCGTGCTCGACATACCATTCGACGCGGGCTTTGGCCGGCGCCCGGCCCGAGCCGTTGAGCGCCACCGGCAGTGCCCCGCCCTTTGAGTAGAGCACGAAGCAGTCGCCGCCGATCCCGGTGCTCTGAGGCTCGACGACGCATTGCATGGCAACCGCGGCGATCGCCGCATCGGCGGCGTTGCCACCCGATCGCAGCACGTCGAGCGCGGTCAAGGTCGCCCGCGGGTGGGAGGTCGCCGCCATCCCGTTCGCCGCCATCGCGGCCGAGCGCCCGGGGGTATTGAAGTCGCGCATCGCCCAATCCTCGCCCGAAGTGCAAATCGCCCGGCGCGGAGCAGTCCGGCCGCCGGGCTCGTCCTTTGCGGCGGACTAATGCACGGCTCCGGTTCGGCCGTCAATTCGCGAGCCGGGGATGGCGTTATCGCGACGCCGCATCGCCGCCGAAACGCGGCGCCACTTCGCGCATAAAGAGGCTGAGGCTGCTGGCCGCCGCCTCATGCCCCATTGGGCCGAGGCGGAAGGTCGCGATCACCCCGCCGATGCCGATCGCGTCGAGCTCGGCGATCGCCTCGGCGACCCGCGCCGGCGAGCCGTGGATAAAGCCGTGCTCGGCGCCGGCCCGCGAAGAGGGCAGGTCGCCCGCCGGCACCTCGATCCGCAGCCCGGTCTCGCGGTAGATGCGGTTGCGCATCTCGGCCCGCCCCGCCACCATCGCCTGGAATGCCGGAACCCCGATCCGCTCGGCCTCGGCGTCGGTTTCGGCGACGAAGACATTCCGCCACACCCAGCACTCATCGAGTCTGCCGGCGATCTCCGCCGCCTCGAAGCCCGCCTGCTGCAGCGCCTCGCGGTAGAGTGCGAAGCGCCGCCGGGTCACCGCCAATGGCTGCACGTTCATCAGAAACGGCCGTCCCTGGCGCGCCAGCTCCAGCATCGAGGCCTCGCCCGAGGCGGCCCGGATCAGCGGCGGGTAGGGCCAGCTGTAGGGACGCGGCCGCAGCATCGGCACGTCGAGATCCCAGAACCGGCCGCGATGGCGGAAGCTCTCCTCGGTCCAGGCCCGGACCAGGATCTCCTCGGCCTCGTCGAGCCGCGCCTGCGCCTCGTGATGATCGATGCCAAAGCCCTGATAGTCATAGATGTTGTAGGAGGAGCCGCGGCCGAGGCCGACGACCAGCCGGCCCTTGAGGATGTGGTCGAGCACCGCCAATTGCTCGGCCAGCCGGATCGGGTGATGCAGCGCCATCTGCAGGACCGCAAATCCAATCCTGCTGTGCCGGGTGGTGGTGGCGAGCGCGCCGGCAAAGGCGATCGGATCGGCATAGGCGCAGATGCCGTCGAAATGATGCTCGGCGAGCCAGATCGTGTCGACGCCCAATTCGTCGGAGAGCCAAGCCTCGCGCAACGTCTCGTCGATGACGATCCCGTCGCGCTCGGGATCGCGGCTGTCGGGAAACAGAAAATTACCGAATTTCACGCCGCTCTCCCTC
>Ga0210398_10007160_pt1 | contig 10161 bp, 9 predicted proteins | sample IncBWC4OmetaG_FD_161047 | JGI IMG/M metagenome (GOLD analysis project Ga0210398, IMG submission 161047) | Forest soil microbial communities from Barre Woods Harvard Forest LTER site, Petersham, Massachusetts, United States - Inc-BW-C-4-O | ecosystem: Environmental > Terrestrial > Soil >...
CATCCTCATATCCACCGGCACCGCCATTTGCGGAGGCAGCGCGATTGCCGCCATCGCCCCGATCATCGGTGCCAATGACGAAGAAATGGCCGTTTCGCTTGGCACCGTTTTTATCTTAAATTCAATCGCCCTCTTAATTTTTCCGCCCCTTGGGTGGGCCCTGCATCTTACTCAACAACAATTCGGTCTGTGGGCGGCGCTGGCAATTCACGACACCAGCTCCGTCGTCGGCGCCGCCTCACGTTACGGTCCGGTCGCCTTGGTCATTGGCACCACCGTAAAACTCACTCGCGCGCTCTGGATCGTCCCGGTCGCAATTGGCGCCGCCGTCCTCAAACGCTCCAAAACCCGCATTCAATGGCCCTGGTTTATTTTGTTTTTCTGCTTGGCCGCGGTCGCGAACACGTATCTGCCCGCGTTCACCAACCTCTGGCATGTATTAAGCAATCTGGGAAAACTGGGGTTGACCGCAACTCTTTACTTGATCGGAACGGGAATCTCGCGCGCTACCCTGCGCGAAGTTGGCTGGCCCCCACTCTTGCAAGGCATTATTTTGTGGATTCTGGTAGGCGTCACATCCCTGTGGCTGATTTTCGCAGGATGGATTTCAATCTAGGCGATGCTGAGGGCTGATTTGTGGCCTCCGGTTCCTTGTAGCGCTGGCATCTTGCCGGCTCTTTTCTTTAGCGAGGATGACCGCTGCGAGCGGATTGCGAGCTTTCTAAAGCCGAATTATTTCGCTTTTGCCCTAGCGGAATAGCTAGCCTTTCTTTTCTTTGTCCTCTTTCAAAAACATCGCAGACTGTTGATGCGCTTCTTGCGAAAACTCCCAGGCCTTCCGCGCGTGCTCCATCGCCTGCTTGGATTGCTCGTGCCCGGTAAAATGATCGCCTTTGCCGTGACCCGCCGCCGCAGCCCGATGTGCGTGCGCTGCCTGCTCGTGCAATTCAGCCGCTCGTTGATGCGAATCGTACGTCATCTTTATTCTCCTCGCACTGCGTCTTTACGTTAGCGCGCTACCCGCACGATGTCCACCCCGCTTACCGCCCCACGCTATCTTGGACGATCGCATTCACCGTCGCCCCGGGCAAGATTCCCAAGTTGACATAAATCGGCCGAATTAATTTTCGTATCGATCTCAGCCGCGAGGCAAACCAACTCGCGCCCGCGATACAACACACACCGCTCACCATTACCGTCCGCGGGGCGCCAATCGCGTGGGCCATGGCCCCGGACAGCAAGCTCCCGAACGGTGCCATGCCCACGAACGCCACCGTATAAAAACTCATCACGCGCCCGCGCTTGTCCTCATCCACAATCGTCTGAATGATGGTGTTGCTCGCCGCCATCTGCTGCATCATTCCAAATCCGCAGAAAAGCATGCACACCAGCGAAAGCCAAAAATTCTTCGAAAGTCCAAAGAAAATCAGCGCTACTCCAAACATCCCGGTCGCGATGTAAATCATGCGCCCCAATCCCAGCACGCTCTTGCGTATCGCCAGTGACAGCGCCGAGACCAGCGCGCCAACTCCCACGCCTCCCATCAGGAATCCCAAAGTGTGTGGCCCGCCTTTCAAAATCGTTGAAGCAAAAACCGGCATCAGCACCGTGAACGGCCATCCCATCAAACTCACCAAAGCAAACAGCGTGAGTATCGTCCGTATCGGCGCAAATCCCGCCACGTAGTCCCAGCCTTCTCGCAATTGCACCAACATCGACGCCGCCACGCGTTTGATCGCTGCAGGTTTCAGCCGCATCGCCACTAACGACGCGATTACTGCCAGATAGCTGATTCCATCGATCAAGAAACAAGCGCCTTCTCCCGAAACCGCAATCACCATTCCAGCCAGCGACGGCCCCACCAGCCGCGCCATATTCACCATCGACGAATTCAGCGCAATCGCGTTCCCCAAATCCTGTCTGTCTTCCACCATCTCCACCAGAAAGGCCTGCCGCCCCGGCATGTCAAACGCATTAATCATTCCCTGAAACATGCTCAGCCAGATAATTTCGTGAATAGTGATGTGTTTCGTCAAGGTAAGCACGGCCAGCGCAAACGATTGCACCATCGCCAAAATCTGCGTCACGATCAAAACGTGCCGCCGGTTCAGCCGGTCCACCCAAACTCCTGCAAATGGCGCCAGCAAAAACGTCGGTATTTGTCCCGCAAATCCCACGATGCCTAACAGGAACGCTGACCCGGTCAGTCGGTAAACTAGCCAACTGGTCGCCAGCCGCGTCATCCAGGTCCCAATCAGCGAAATACTCTGCCCGCTGAAAAACAACCGGAAATTCCGGTGCCGCATGGCGCGCCACGCGCGCGAGATCCCAACATCAGCTTCCGCCGCAACGATTCCCGAATTGGTTTCCGCGCTCATCAGTGTCGAACTTCCCATTCTACGATTAAATCCAACCCGTTCGAGTAGCTCAAACTTTGTTGAAACGATTTCCTCACACGAATAAACTCCTTCGGTGTCTACCGACGCACATATCACCTTCGGAGTGCCTACCCTAGGAAGCGAGCGCTTGAAGCTCCGCGCCCACCGCCTCGAGGATTTCGTCCATTGCGCTGCGATGTGGGCCGATCCCGAAGTCACCCGTTACATCGGAGGTAAACCCTACACAGAAGAAGAATCCTGGGCCAGATTTTTGCGCTACGTCGGACACTGGTCGCTTTTAGGTTTCGGTTATTGGGTCGTCGAAGAAAAATCCACCGGCAATTTCATCGGAGAAGTTGGCTTCGCCGATTACAAACGCGATTTACCCGCGCTCAGAGGCCTTCCCGAAGTCGGCTGGGCGTTTACAACACAAGCGCGCGCCAAAGGCTACGCCACCGAAGCCGTACGCGCCGCCATCAACTGGGGCGACGCGCATTTCCGCTCGCCGCGCACCGCCTGCATTATCCATCCCGAAAATGCCGCCTCCATCCGCGTCGCAGAAAAATGTGCCTACCACGAATTTCAGCGAACCACATATAAGGCCTGCCCCACAATTATGTTCGTCCGCGACCGGCCAATCTAGGCCCTTTATGTGCCTGTCAAGATTGACAATAGACCCTCCGCTTCGATTGGCGTACGTTCGAGTCCGGGAACGAGTGTCTGACGCGATGCGGCCGCGCCATAGATCGCGTTCTGCGAACGAAGACTGGAAAACTTGGCGCGCTGTCGCTAATCTTTCCAGTGAATTACTCGGAGCATTTCTACATGCCCTATCACTTCGATTTCGATTTGAATAACAAGATAATTCGGTGTCGTTTTGAAGGACTCATAACTGACGACTGTTTGAAAGAATTTTACAAAAATGCCTCTAAGTACGGCGCGCTCAATCCTACCTTCATCGGAATGTTGGATACGTCTGCCGTCACGGTCGTTAACTTTTCTTCTCAAACGATCCGTGAATTGGCTATGCTGCCTCCGGCTTTCCCTGACCCCGAGATTCCCAGAATCATCATCGCGGGTTCGCCTGAATTGTTTGGGCTAGCACGGATGTTTGATCTATGGGGATCAGCAACGCGTCCCAACCTGCACGTCGTTCGCACCGAGCGAGAAGCCTTGGCCATCTTGGGAATCAAAGATATGAGATTCGCTGGCGGCCCGCCCAGCACGAAGATCTAAACCTTAAAAAGCCCATTTTTAGACCACTCAACTAGCGGTCTCTACCTGCCCGGCAGGCGTTCTGCTACCGGGTTGCCGCCTTTCAACCACGGTGCAATAATGCAGCTTCGCGAGGACCTTCGCGCCGGCGAATCCGCGGCAGTCAAAGACGCATTGGTTCTGAAACGCGAGGCTCGCAACAATGGCTATCGGCGCAATCTCTCCCAAAAGTATTTCTCCCATCCGGATATCAGCTAGGAAAAAGCAAAGGAGCAAACCCGCTCGATGAGGCAGAAGGTCACACTGGATGTGAACGGGCAGCGGCACGTGGTGGAAGTCGATCCGGAAACGCCGCTGCTGTTTGTTCTGAACGACGAGCTCGGCTTGCGCGGGCCTCGCTTCGGATGTGGCATGGCTCAGTGCGGAGCCTGCACTGTAATCATGCGCGGGCAAGTGGTGCGATCTTGCGTGATGCCGGTAGGTGCAGTTGGCCAGGATGAAGTGACGACGCTCGAGGGTTTGGGTTCCCCCGAACATCCGCACCCAATTCAGCAAGCGTTTATTGATGAAGGTGCGGCCCAATGCGGATTTTGCCTCAGTGGCGTAATCCTCACAGCGAAGGCCGTTCTCGATGTGAAACCGGATGCCTCTGATCAGGAGATCAGGGACGCCCTGGGTAGCGTTTTGTGCCGCTGTTTCGCACACATTCGCATGCTGCGAGCGATTCGAAAGTATGCCGAGGCAAAGCGAACATGAGCCAGTCGCGGCGTGACTTTCTGAAAAGCTGTGGCGCGATAATTGTCACTTTCAGTCCCTTGTCGGGTTCCGTGTCGGGAGTTCTGCTGTCCGCGCAGGGTCCCGGACCGTTCGGCACGCATCCATCCCACATTGATCCGGCGAAGCTCGACTCGTGGTTAGCCGTCGGCAACGACGGAGTCGTCACCGCATACACTGGGAAATGTGATTTCGGGCAGGGTCTTCTTACCGCGCAATCCCAACTCGTCGCCGAGGAGTTGTGTGTTCGGCTTGTCCGCGTGAAGCTCATCCAGAGCGATACATCTGTTTGTCCGGATCAGGGAACCACGTCTGGAAGCCAATCGACTCCCACGAACTTTAACTCGGAAAATCTCGCACTAGCTGCGGCCACCGCTCGCGAAGCCCTGTTGGGCCTCGCTGCGAAAAAGTTGAGCGAGCCGGTTGAGAATCTTACGCTCGCGGACGGCGTGATCACGGGTACGAGCGGCCGCCACGTCAGCTACGAAGATCTTATTGGAAACAAGCATTTCGATCTTCCGCTCAACACCAAAGCGAAACGCAAATCCCCCGCGGATTGGACCGTGTTGGGTAAACCAATTCCTTCGCTGGACGGAACCGCCCTGATGACCGGTCGGTTCGAGTTTGTTCAGCACATCCGAGTTCCCGGGATGCTGCACGGACGCGTTGTTCGGCCTCCGGAGATGGGAGCGACGCTCGCCCGTGTAGATGAGCGATCAGTGCGCGATGTTCCAGGCCTCGTGAAGGTGGTCGTTCGCAAGGATTTTGTTGGAGTCGTCGCCGAAACGCAGTACGAGGCAACATTGGCGGCTCGTCAGATCGCAGTGCAGTGGAATCCTGGCCCGGAACTCCCACCACAGAAAGATTTCTTCGACCATCTTCAGAAGCAGCCCGCCCGCGACACTTTCAGCGTTGACTCTCAGGACGTTGACGCTCAGCTTGCTGGTGCCACCAGCATCATACGGGCCCGCTACACATATCCGTACCAGATGCACGGATCAATAGGCGCATCGTGCGCGGTGGCCCACGTTACGCCGCAGAGTGCAACTGTGTGGTCGGCAACCCAGTCGGCTTATCCAACAAGAAGCATCGTCGCAAAGCTTCTGAATATCCCAATTGATAAGGTCCGTGTGATCTACGTTCGAGGATCAGGCTGCTACGGACTAAATGGCGCCGATGCCGTGTCCTTTGATGCGGCCATACTTTCTCAAGCAGTGGGAAAACCAGTCCGCCTGCAGTTCTCGCGGCAAGACGAAATGATGTGGGAGAACTTGGGTTCCGCATGCGCGATTCAGCTTCGTGCCGGTCTTTCGCGCGAGGGACGCGTCATCGCCTGGGATCGCGAAGACTGGGTAGCTTCGCTCGGCAATCGACCGGGCTACGATCAACCGGGCAACATTATCACCGGCATGCTGCTGGGATATGAACCCGAGTTACCTAAGCCCGGCTCAGGCAATCCGCCTACCGGCAGGTTTAGCAACCGAAGCAACACCGTGCCTTCCTACTTCGCAGGATGCATTGCCGGCAACTGCGGTGGTGACGGAACTATACGCAGCGAACGCGCTCTCACTCATAACGTTCGTTCGCCATTTTTCACCGGGCCACTCCGCTCACCCTTGCGAATTCAGAATACGTTCGCTAACGAATGCTTTATGGACGAGCTTTGCGCGCACGCCAACGCCGACCCCGTCGCCTTCAGGCTGTTGCATCTGCAGAACCCAAGAGTCATCGGCGTTCTGAACGCTGCGGCCGAAGCAGCGAAGTGGGATGCACGCCCTTCACCGAAGACGGCGATCTCTGGGAGAACTGTAAGCGGGCGCGGTATCGCCTGCGTTGCGTACGAAGGAAACAATGGCTACTCTGCGCTCGTTGCCGAAGTGGAAGTGGATGTGGAAGCCGGAACGGTCCGGCCGACGCGCTTCGTGGTTGCGTTGGACTGCGGCCCTATCTCAAACCCTGATGGTCTGCGAAATCAAATTGAAGGCGGCATCCTGCAAGGGATGAGCCGCGCGTTGGTCGAAGAAGTTACCTGGGACAACAAACGCATCACCTCTGTCGATTGGGAGACTTATAACAGTTTGCACCTTGATTACGAAATGCCCACGATCGAGACGGTCTTCGTGACTCCTCCTGATGTACCGGCAACTGGCGCGGGAGAAACTGCAATCACCGTGATTCCTGCCGCGATCGGAAACGCCATCTTCGACGCGACCGGCGCACGTCTTCGCGAGTTGCCGTTCACCCCGCAGCGAGTGAAAGCTGCGCTGCTTGAGAACACCCGGAGAGCCGGGAAGGTATGAAGTACCGAAAATCCATCGCGTCTGTCCTCGCCGGCGCGGCGATCTATTGTTCCCTGTCGCTTCTCTTCTTGGTTGCCGTTCAAGGAGCGGGGCATGCCAGAGAACATCTCGTTCATGAAGCCGTAACGCGCGACGATGCCGGTGCCGCTGCGGCTTTCGAAGCAATTATTCCGGTGCTTCGCCACCCTCGTTGCATGAATTGCCACTCTAGCGGAGACTTTCCCCGTCAGGGCGACGACAGCCATCGCCACACAATGCAGATTCGCCGCGGAGACGACGGCCGTGGCGCGAATGCCGTCAAATGCAGCACCTGCCACCAGGATCATAATCTCGCCGGATTGCATATGCCTCCGGGAGCGCCCGGCTGGCAGCTGCCCTCTGCGGCAACACCGATGATTTGGGAAGGGTTGAGTGGCCACCAGCTCTGCGAGCTGCTCAAAGATCCGCAACAGAACGGTCATCGCACCCCGGAGCAGATAGTGGAGCATATGCACACCCCGCTCGTGCTCTGGGGTTGGAGTCCCGGCCAAGGCCGCACACCTGTTGCCACGCCTCAACATGAGTTCCTTGCAAACGTCCAGGAATGGGCCGCCAAAGGCGCCGCCTGTCCTGCGGACACGACCGCCGCAATAGTCCCCGGCACTTCTGCCTCGCAGTACTAGTCATCCACACACACAGGTCCTTGAATTTCGACAAACAGCGTGCTAGGTTTCCACGTGATCATTACCAAAAAAATTCGCAGGCAGAACTCAGAGCCAAATCTGGCGATGCGAAGAGCGTGGGCATCCCGCGCGAGCACTGCGACGCGAGGGATCTGTTTTACGCTTTCTAATCGCGAACCAGATTTATTAGAACTAGAGCTAAGTCATTGCAAACAAACGGAACCGACCCGTTCTAATCGCGAACTTTCAACCATCTGCAATCCCCGAACTCCCCGCAAAAAAGCAGCGCAAAATTCTAAAAATCCGGTGAGCATTTACAGATGGTCTGGAGCACCTCTAACCGGCACAGCACCACAAACAGAATTCGACCTAACTCACAGAAAACAATCAGCGGAAACGTTTCTAACCCGGGCCAGAACCCCATGTGGCGATCCCGCAACACGCTTCCCGAGAGTTCGACCCAATCTCCGATTCTTCCCTCACAATATGCTCTCAATGAATCTGAATCCCCACTCGCTGAACGCCAAATTTAATCGCCAAATTCATGAACTAGAACTCCACGTAACGTACAGAAAACAAAAGGCAGCCCCCGGCTCAAATTGCCAAAAAAGCAAGAAATGGCCGAACGCGTTTTTGATCTCTTTTCCATCCGCGCAAATTCCACCCCGGAGCCTGAATGCCTCAACAGAAAATGAATTCTGAGGCGGCAGAAAACCCATCCGCGCGACAGGCCGAAAGCACCGGGTTCGTTTACATCGCCGCTGTCATCGCCGCTCTGGGCGGCCTTCTCTTCGGTTATGACACGGGCGTAATTTCCGGGGCGCTAATTTTCATCCAGAAGAGTTTCGCGCTTACCACCTTCCACCAGGAATTGGTCGTCAGTGTCGTTTTGGTGGGTGCAGCCGTCGGCTCCCTTGGCGGAGGTAATCTCTCCGACCACATCGGCCGCAGAACAAATCTTCTGATCACCTCAATTATTTTTATTCTCGGCGCAATTATCTGCGCCGCGGCTGGGTCCGAAGTCACCTTGATCTTCGGACGGACCATCGTCGGCCTCGGTATCGGCCTGGCCAGCTCCACCGTCCCCCTTTACATTTCAGAAGTCTCGCCCGCCAAAGCTCGCGGCTGGCAAGTTTCCCTCTTCCAACTCGCCATCACCATCGGCATCCTGGCTGCTTATTTGGTCGATTACGCCTTCGCGCAATCCGAGCAATGGCGCTGGATGCTGGGCCTCGCCGTAGTCCCCGGCGCGATCCTGGGACTCGGAATGCTATACATGCCCGAAACACCGCGCTGGCTGGTAAAAAATGGCCAGCCTGATAAAGCGCGCGGCGTCTTGAAAAAAATCCGCGGCACGCAAAATGTGGACGCCGAATTTCAGGAAATTCAAGGCACTTTGTCACAGACGGACGAACGCGGCCGATGGTCCGACCTGCTTCAAGCCTCCATTCGCCCCGCGCTCGTCGTAGGAATTGGCCTCGCCATATTTCAGCAGGTCACCGGAATCAACACCGTGATTTACTACGCCCCGCAAATCATTCGCTCCGCGGGCATTTCCTCGGCGTCCGGCGCCATTCTTGCCACCGCCGGAATTGGTTTGGTAAACGTAATTATGACGCTCGTTTCCATGTGGCTCATCGACCGCGCCGGCAGACGCCCGCTGCTGCTCACCGGAATCGCCGGGATGATAATTTCTCTTGGCGTACTCGGTTTCATCTTCCGCGCCTCCGCCACCCGGCATGACGCTGCCTTCGGCCAGCTCGCGGTCATAACACTAATGGCCTACGTGGCCTGCTTTGCCATAAGCCTTGGCCCAATTTTCTGGTTGATCATCGCTGAAATTTATCCGCTGAAAACCAGAGGCCTGGCCGAAGGAACCGCCGCTTCCTCAAACTGGGCTGCGAACTTCGTAGTCTCTCTAACTTTCCTGACTCTCCTCGACAAATTCGGCCCCACACCAACCTTCTGGCTCTATGCGCTACTCGCCGTCGCCGCCTGGATCTTCTCCTATTACCTAGTGCCCGAAACCAAGGGCCGGACGTTGGAAGAAATCGAATCCTTCTGGCGCAAGCGCCAACTCCTGAAAAAATAATGAAAGAGTTTCAGATTTCTGCTCACGGACAAATTTAAGGAAGCGATTTTATGGTGACTTTGGGAAGTAGGCTTTCCACGCCTCTGAGTGAAATGCGGCCTTCGAACTCAGCGAGGCAATTCGCCGCTCCGCAAGCTGTGGCAAATCTAAGCGCTTCCTCCCCGTTCAATTCTCGCAGCGCGGCATACGCAAAGCCGGCCAGCGTCGTGTCCCCGCATCCCACGGTCGAAATCGCTTTCAACTTCGACGGCTGCGCAAACCACGCCGTGCCATCCTTACTTTCGAGCCACACCAAGCCTTCCGCTCCCAGCGTGACTGCCACGCTCGCAGCGCCCCTCGAAATTATTTCGCGAGCGGCAGCAACGACATCTTGCAGATCAGGTAGCCGTCGACCCAGCAGAAATTCAACTTCTTTGCGATTCGGCTTCACGAAATTCGGCTTGGCCGCAATTCCCTCTTTCAACGCGTTCCCACTCGTATCCAGAAACACGATGGACCCGGCTTTCTTTGCAACACGGATCAACTGCGCATAAAAATCCGCCGGCAAGCCCGGAGGCAAGCTCCCGGAGATGGCAACCAATGCGCCTTTCCAGGCACCACTTAAATTTTGCGCGAACAGCCGAAGAAATTCTGTCTGCTCATCGCCCGTAATCCGTCCACCAGGTTCCAATACTTCCGTTATTCTTCCCGAATTTTCAATCACTTCTAAATTCACGCGTGTCGCTGCCGCCGTTCGAATC
>Ga0210398_10007161_pt1 | contig 10160 bp, 5 predicted proteins | sample IncBWC4OmetaG_FD_161047 | JGI IMG/M metagenome (GOLD analysis project Ga0210398, IMG submission 161047) | Forest soil microbial communities from Barre Woods Harvard Forest LTER site, Petersham, Massachusetts, United States - Inc-BW-C-4-O | ecosystem: Environmental > Terrestrial > Soil >...
CCATTTGCCGCGCGATTATTGAGTCGCACCAGGGCAGGATCACGGCCTCGTCGCGTCCGGGCGGCGGCGCAACGTTCACCTTTACGCTCCCGCTGGGATTCCCACCGCCTGCTCTCGAACCTGAAACGAAGACGGACGATGGCTGAGCCGCTGCCGGTGGCAATTCTCATCGAGGATGAGCGGCAAATTCGGCGCTTTGTGCGCACTGCGCTGGAAGCCGAGGGCTGGATCGTCCACGAGGCCGAAACTATGCGGCAGGGTCTGATCGATGCGCGCACACGCAGGCCAGACCTCATCGTTCTCGATCTGGGATTACCGGACGGAGACGGAGCGGCGTTCCTGCGCGACTTTCGCGGCTGGTCGAAGGTGCCGGTCATCGTTCTGTCCGCCAGAGTGGGTGAGCAGGATAAAATTGGCGCGCTCGATGCGGGCGCCGACGATTATTTGACCAAACCCTTCAGCGTGGGCGAATTGCTCGCCCGCGTCCGCGCAACCTCACGGCGGCGCCTGGAAGCCGGCGCCAATTCCGGCGCGGGTGCGATATTCGAGTTCGGCGACGTCAAGATCGATTTGAACCTGCGAACCGCGCACAAGGGCGGCGCGGTGATTCATTTGACCCCCATTGAGTATCGTTTGCTGAGCTTGCTCATCGCGAATGCCGGCAAAGTGCTCACCCATCGACAGATATTGCGCGAAGTGTGGGGACCCGCTCACTCCGAGGACGGGCACTACGTGCGCGTTTACATGGGACATCTACGGCAGAAGCTCGAGGACGATCCGGCGCAGCCCAAGCACATCCTGACCGAAACAGCCGTCGGCTATCGGTTGGTGCAAGATATGCGACCGTAAGGCCAGCAGGCCGGGGGCGCTTCCACGGCCAGCAAAGTCCTACACGCTTAAGGGGTCGTGCGACGACATTTTTAGGTCGGACCAGGGCCTACGCTGGTTTGCGCGGCGCCTTGATCAGCGTGGCGATACTGAGGTGAATATGCTGCATCAAGAGAGCCGGCATTCGTGCTGACCGATCAAGACATCTATTTGTTCCGCGAAGGCACGCACGGTCGGCTGTATACCGAACTGGGCTCGCATGCGACCGCTGACGGCAGCGGCGTGCGCTTCGCCGTGTGGGCCCCCAATGCTTCCGAAGTTTCGGTGATCGGCGATTGGAACGGCTGGAACGCGGGCAGCGACAAGCTGGCGCCGCGCAGCGACCAATCGGGAATCTGGGAAGGCACCGTGCCGGGTGTGCAGCATGGCCAGGCGTACAAGTACCGAATCACCTCTCATGTGGGCGGCTACCGGGTCGAGAAAGCGGATCCATTCGCGACTTTCTGCGAGCGGCCTCCCGCGACCGCATCGCGCGTGTGGAACTTGGACTATGCCTGGCAGGATGAGAGCTGGATGTCATCGCGCGCCGCGCGAAACGGCTTGGCCGCGCCCATGTCCATCTATGAAATGCACGTTGGTTCCTGGCGCCGCAAAGACGGCAACTTTCTCAACTACCGGGAATTGGCACATGCCTTGGCCGAATATCTCAATGAGACCGGGTTTACGCATGTTGAACTCATGCCGATTACCGAGCATCCCTTCTATGGTTCTTGGGGATATCAAACCACGGGATATTTCGCGCCGACGGCGCGCTACGGTACGCCGCAGGACTTGATGTACTTCGTGGACCACCTGCACAGCAAAGGAATCGGCGTCATTCTCGACTGGGTGCCCTCGCACTTTCCGGCCGATCAGCACGGGTTGGTGTATTTCGACGGTACTCATCTCTATGAGCACGCGGATGCGCGGCAGGGATTTCATCCCGAATGGAATTCGGCGATTTTTAATTTCGGCCGCAATGAAGTGCGCAGCTTCCTGGTTTCCTCGGCGCTATTCTGGTTCGAGAAGTACCACATTGACGGGTTGCGCGTGGACGCGGTCGCCTCCATGTTGTATTTGGATTACGCTCGCAAGGAGGGCGAATGGATTCCCAACCAATTCGGGGGGCGCGAGAATCTCCAAGCCATCGAATTCTTGCGCATCCTGAATCAAGCCGTGTATCGGGACTATCCCGACACGACCATGATTGCGGAAGAGTCGACCGCATGGCCGATGGTATCGAGACCGACGGACATGGGCGGCCTCGGGTTTGGATTGAAGTGGAACATGGGCTGGATGCACGACACCCTCGCTTACATGAAAGAGGACACCATCCACCGCAAGTATCATCATGGCGAGCTGACCTTCTCTTTGATCTATGCCTTCCATGAAAACTTCGTGCTGCCGCTGTCGCATGACGAGGTGGTTTACGGCAAGGGCTCGCTCATTGGCAAAATGCCGGGCGACGACTGGCAAAAGTTCGCGAATCTACGCGCCCTGTACGGCTATATGTGGGCGCATCCCGGCAAAAAACTGCTTTTCATGGGCGGAGAGTTCGGGCAGCGCCGCGAATGGACCCACGAAGGTGAACTTGAGTGGTGGGTGGCCGATCTGCCGGAACACGCCGGCATCAGGCACCTGATCGGCGATTTGAATCGCGTCTATCGGCGTGAACCGGCGCTGCATCAGGTGGATTTCTCGCCGGCTGGTTTCGAATGGGTCGATGTCGGCAATGCTGACATGAGCATCATCGCGTTCCTGCGCAAGTCGGCGGGTGCCGGTGCGCCGCTGTTGGTGGTGTGCAATTTTACGCCCGTGCCGCGCGACAACTTTTTACTCGGCGTACCGGAACGCGGCCTTTGGCGCGAGGTCATCAACACCGATGCGCGAGAATACGGCGGCGCCGGCTGGGGCAACTTGGGCGCGGTCGAATCGGTACCGGTGAGTTCCCACGGCCGCCTCGAGTCCTTGAGCCTGACGTTGCCGCCACTCTCGACCCTCGTTCTGCGCTGGGAAGGCAATGGCTAGCACCAAGCGCAAGGCGCCCGCCAAGAAGAGCGAGGGTGCAACGTTTGGAGGCGACACCACGGTGGCGGGTCATGGCATGGCTTCCATCGCCGAGGGCAGGGTGCGAGCCGTCATCGACGCGGTGCTGCCGACCGTCGATGGCGGACGGTTTCCCGCCAAGCGTATTGCAGGGGAAGTCGTCGGCATCGAAGCCCATTGCTTCACCGACGGTCACGACAAGTTGCGGGTGGCACTGCGCTGGAATCTCGTGGGCTTCGAAAGCGCCGATTTCGAAGTCGACATGCAGGCGCAAAGCAACGATGTGTGGACGGCGGAGTTCACGCCGCCGCAACCGGGTCGCTACCAGTGCACCGTTTCGGCATGGGTGGATCACTTCGAGTCCTGGCGGCGCGAATTTGAGCGACGCGAAGACAGCGGCGATATCCGCGTGGCGCTCGAAGTTGGCGCTGCGCTGATCGACGAGGCCGCGGCTCGCGCCGCCGGCAGCGATGCCGCCATTCTCGCGGATTGGTCTTTGCAGGTGCGCAATAGCCTCAAGGAAGCGACGGCCGATATGACGACGTTGCGGGCGTTGGCGCTCGATCCGGCACGCGCCGCAATCGTCGCAAGGTATGCGGATCGAAGTCTCGCGGCAGACGCCACACTGGATCTCATCGTCGACCGCAAGCGCGCCGCCTTCAGCAGCTGGTACGAATTATTTCCGCGCTCGGCCGCGGCGGCAATCGGACAGCACGGAAAATTTAGCGATGTCGAAGCGCGGCTGCCGTATCTGGCCGAAATGGGATTCGATGTGCTGTATTTTCCGCCCATTCATCCGATCGGCCGCCTCAACCGCAAGGGCACGAACAACGCGCTGCGCGCCAGGCCTGGTGATGTGGGCAGTCCCTGGGCCATTGGTGCGGCGGAGGGGGGTCATAAAGATATTCTGCCGCAGCTCGGCACATTCGATGACTTCGATAGGCTCTTGAATGTGGCGCGTGCGCTTGGCATCGAAATCGCCATGGACATCGCGTTTCAATGCGCTCCCGACCATCCGTACGTAACGCAAAATCCACAATGGTTCAGGCATCGGCCCGACGGCAGCGTGCAGTACGCGGAGAATCCGCCGAAGAAATACCAGGACATCTATCCGTTCGATTTCGAGACCGGCGACTGGCGCGCCTTATGGACCGAGCTGAAGAGCGTGGTCGATTTCTGGATCGCTCGCGGAGTTAAAATATTTCGTGTCGACAACCCGCATACCAAGGCGTTTGCCTTCTGGGAATGGCTGATCAGCACGACCAAACGCGAGCATCCGGATGTCATTTACCTGGCTGAGGCCTTTACCCGGCCGAAGGTCATGCATCGCTTGGCGAAGCTCGGGTTCTCCCAGTCGTACACGTATTTCGCCTGGCGCAACACCAAGCAGGAGCTGACCGACTATTTCACGGACTTAAGTCAAGGCCCGGGCCGCCAATACTATCGGCCCAACGTATGGCCCAATACACCCGACATCCTCCCCGAGACACTGCAGTCGGGCCTGCGCCCCATGTATGCGGCAAGACTGATTCTCGCCGCGACGCTCTCCTCCAATTACGGCATCTATGGGCCGACCTACGAGCTGATGGAAAGCGCGCCGCGCGAACCGGGAAGCGAGGAGTATCGCGACTCGGAAAAATATCAATTGCGGCATTGGACCTTGCAACAGCCCGACAGCCTCTGGTCGCTGATCGCCCGTATGAACCGCATTCGACGCGAAAATACGGCACTGCAATCAGATACCGGGCTGCATTTCTGCAAAATAGAGAACGATCAGCTGATCGCCTATTTGAAGGTCGATCCGGGCAGCACCAACGTGATTCTCACCGTCGTCAACCTCGATCCGCACCACCCGCAGTCGGGTTGGGTCGATCTCGATGTCGGCGCCTTGAAGTTCGATCCCGGTCAGCCCTATCAGGTGCATGATTTGTTGAGTGATCAGCGCTATATATGGCGTGGCCGATACAACTACGTGCTGTTGGACCCGCGGCGCGCGCCGGCGCATGTGTTTAGACTGCGCCGGCGGGTGCGCAGCGAGCGGGATTTCGACTATTACTTGTGAAACACGCTAGATGAACGACGTCCAAGTTCCGGTTCTCGATACGGCGCCGCCGACCGGCATCGGCGTCGATGATGCGCTCTGGTATAAAGATGCCGTCATCTATCAGGTCAACGTCAAATCATTTCTCGATTCGAATGCCGACGGCATCGGCGACTTCAAGGGTCTGACTTCAAAGCTGGAGTACATCCGCGACTTGGGCGTCAATACCATCTGGCTGATGCCCTTCTACCCCTCGCCTCTCAAAGATGACGGCTATGACATCGCCGATTATCAAAACGTGCATCCGCAATTCGGCACACTCGATGACTTTCGCGCCATGCTCGAGGAGGCGCACCGCCTCGGCCTCAAGGTGATCACTGAACTGATCATCAACCATACCTCGGATCAGCATCCGTGGTTTCAGGCCGCGCGCCACTCGCCCGCGGGCTCTTCACAACGCGATTTCTATGTGTGGAGCGACACGGATCAGAAGTATCTCGGCACGCGCATCATCTTTACCGATACCGAATCCTCGAATTGGACCTGGGACCCGCAGGCGAAGGCGTACTACTGGCATCGCTTCTTCAGTCATCAGCCGGATCTGAACTTCGACAATCCGCAAGTAATGGAAGCGGTGCTCAAGATCATGCGCTTCTGGCTCGACATGGGAGTCGACGGTTTTCGACTCGATGCCATTCCTTATCTGGTCGAACGGGAGGGCACGAATAACGAGAATCTGCGCGAAACCCACGCGGTCATCAAGGAGCTGCGCGCGGCGATCGACGCCTCCTACAAGAACCGCTTCTTGCTGGCGGAGGCCAATCAATGGCCCGAAGATGTGCGCGAGTATTTCGGCGATGGCGATGAGTGCCACATGGCTTATCACTTCCCGCTGATGCCGCGCATTTACATGGCAATTGCCCAGGAAGATCGCTATCCCATCATCGAGATCATGCAGCAGACGCCGGACATCCCGGAGAGTTGCCAGTGGGCCATCTTCCTGCGCAATCACGATGAGCTGACACTCGAGATGGTGACCAGCAAGGAACGCGATTACATGTACACGACGTACGCCGCCGATCATCAAGCGCGAATCAATTTAGGGATCAGGAGGCGTCTCGCCCCCTTGATGGAAAATGACATGGACCGGATCAAGCTGATGAACAGCCTGCTTCTGTCCATGCCCGGTTCGCCGATTCTTTACTACGGCGATGAGATCGGCATGGGTGACAACTTTTTCATCGGCGATCGCAATGGCGTGCGCACGCCAATGCAGTGGAGTCCGGACCGCAATGCCGGGTTCTCGCGCGCCGATCCGCAACGACTGTACCTGCCGCCCATCATGGATGCCGTGTACGGCTACGAATCGACCAACGTCGAGGCGCAGTCGCGCGATCCCAGTTCGTTGTTGAGCTGGACCAAGCGCATGCTGGCGGTGCGCAAGACCAGTCAGGCCTTCGGCCGCGGCTCGCGCCGATTCTTAAGGCCCGGCAATCGCAAGATTCTGGCGTACCTGCGCGAGTTCGGAGAGGATACGATTCTCTGCGTCGCGAATTTGTCGCGCTCCGCGCAACCGGTCGAGTTGAATCTTGCGCCGTTCAAGGGACGGGTGCCGGTGGAAATGCTCGGACGTACTGCATTCCCGCCCATCGGTGATTTGCCCTACCTGCTGACCATCTCGGCTTACGGATTTTATTGGTTCAGGTTGGCCACCGATGCGGCGGTGCCTTCCTGGCACGAGCAGATCGTCTCGGTCGACGAGAGGCCCGTGGTGGTGCTGTTCGACGGCTGGCTCAGCTTGTTTCGCGAACGCGTGGTGCCCTGGCGAATCGGCATGGCGGAAAAAACCCGCGTGCAATTCGAGACGGATACGTTGCCGCGCTACATCGAGACTCAGCGCTGGTACGCGGCAAAGGGCACGCCGATCGAGCGAGCGCGCATCACGGAACAGGTCCTGTGGCAGGAAGGGAAGCTGTCCTGGCTCGTGGCGCTGGTTGAACTCGACGGCACGGCGCCGCGTGCGAACTACTTCCTGCCCTTGGGTCTGGCCTGGGAAGAGCGCGACGATGAGCGCGTAAAAAATCTGTCGACCTCCGCGGTGGCCAAGATTCGCCAGCAGGCCAACGTGGGAGTAATGGGCGACGCCTTTGCGGATGAACTGTTCTGCCGCGCGGTGGTTGCGGCCATGGCGGCGCGCCGCGAGATCGCCATGTCCGCCGGCAAGCTGAGATTTAGGCCGACCGCCGCCTTCGCGGAGATTGCCGGTCCCGATTTTGAAACCTTGCCGGTCGAGAGGCCGCGCGGATCCAGCTCGAATACCATCGTCGATATGCGCGAGCGGCTGATGCTCAAGGGTTACCGCCGGGTTCGTGTCGGGCTGAACCCGGAGCTCGAGATGGGCCTGTACCTCACCGAGGTCGCTCACTTCGCGAACTGCGCGCGGCTCGCGGGTGTGCTCGAGTACATCGCCAACGACGGTCAGACGCGCTTGCTGGCAATGCTTCAGGCTTACGTGGCCAATCAGGGCGATGGCTGGACCTATTCACTTGAATATTTGCGGCGACATCTGGAGCAATACCGCACCACACCGGCGAGCGACGCGCTGCCGCCGAATGCGCACCAAGCCTACCTCACGCTGATTCGGGTCTTGGCGCGGCGAACCGCCGAGTTGCACGGGTCGCTCGCCCGGCCCACGAACAATGCGGCGTTTTCCCCGCAGGAGCTTACGAGAGCTGACATCGATGCTTACCGCCAACGTGCCTTGGACGAGGCGCGCGGCGCACTGGATCAGTTGGCTGCCGCGGTCGAGGCGGTGCCTGCGGCGGATCGCGAGCGCGCCAATGCCGTGCTCGCGCAGCGCGAACAAATCATGAAACGCATTGAGGAGTGCGCGGCGGCGACGCCGCCCGGCAAGAAAATCCGCATTCACGGCGACTATCACTTAGGCCAGGTTCTCGTCACCCGCAATGACTTCGTCATCATCGATTTCGAGGGCGAACCGGGCCACAGCCTGGAGCAGCGGCGCGCGAAACATTCGCCGCTGCGCGACGTCGCCGGCATGATGCGTTCCTTCAGCTATGTGCAGCAAAGCGCCTTGCGCAGCGTCGCGCACAATGAAGCGGAAGCGGCGAGATTGGCGCCGCTCGCCAGGGGTTGGGAGATTGAAGCGCGGACGGCGTTTCTGTCGGCCTACGATTTATCCGCGCGCGAGACGGCAGCCTACGAATCGCTGCAACCGGGGCAGGGACTACTGGGGCTGTTCGAGCTGGAAAAGGCGCTGTACGAATTGCGTTACGAAATCGGCAACCGGCCGACCTGGGTCGGCATTCCGTTGCAAGGAATTCTGGATTGGGGCACCTGATATTGGGGGACTCTCATGCAAAGCATTGATGTATTGGTGGAAACGGCTCGAGAGTTTTTGCACCAGACCGCCGCGTTCTTGCCGAAACTGCTGCTTGCGATGCTCGTGGTCGTGGTCGGATGGCTTTTGGCCAAGTTGGTACGCTTCGCAGTCGAGCGCGCTCTGCGTGCCATCAATTTCAACGTGCTCACCGAGCGGGCAGGCACCGACAATTTCTTGCGGCAGGCCGGCATGCAAGGCGACACCACGACGCTGTTTGGGTTGGTGGCCTTTTGGCTGATGATCATTGCCACCCTTATCATTGCATTCAATGGCATGGGGTTGACCTACCTTCCGGATCTCTTGGGGCGCGCGGTGCTGTTCGCTCCCAAGCTGCTCATCGCCATGCTCATCATGGTTTTCGGTTCGTACTGCGCCAGTGTCGTCGGCAATGCGGTGCAGAATTATTGCCTCGATGCACACATCCCCGACGCCGAGGTGTTGGGCCGGCTGGTGCGGTACGCGATCATGCTGTTCGTCGTGATGATCGCCTTGAGCCAGGTTGAGGTTGGCGGCGACATCGTGCAGCGGACATTTCTCATCATTCTTGCCGGTCTCATGCTCGCCATCGCCTTGGCGTTTGGCCTGGGCGGAAGAGAATGGGCTGCCTCATTGCTGCAACGCTGGTGGCCGCAGCATCGAAAGGACAATCACCTCTGATCGGTAGGTTCTCTCACGCGATGCCTTTCGGGTGCGCGCTCTACCCTGAGGGTGGTGCTCGCTTCCGTTTGTGGGCGCCTTCGAGTGCAACGGTGACGCTCGAGCTGACCCGGCCGGAGGCCGCCGAGCCGACCCTGCACCGCATGCGATCTCTCGACGGCTGGCATGAAATCGAAGTCGCCGATGCCTGCGAGGGCGCGAGTTATCGATATCTCGTAGCGACACCCGACAGCCAAGCGCTCGCCGTGCCGGATCCGGCCTCGCGCTGCAACCCGCAGGGTGTTCATCAGGCCAGCATGGTCGTCGATCCGAACTCTTACGTCTGGCAAGTCGCGGAATGGCGCGGGCGATCCTGGCCGGACGCGGTGCTCTATGAACTGCATATCGGCACCTTCACGCCCCAGGGCACGTTTGCCGCCGCGCGCGAGCGACTCGCCGACTTGAAGCTGCTCGGCATTACCGCGCTGCAGATCATGCCGCTGGCGGCATTCCCTGGTACCCGCAATTGGGGTTATGACGGAGTGCTGCAATTTGCGCCGGCGCCATGCTATGGCTCACCGTCGGATCTGAAGTCTTTCATCGACGGCGCGCACGAGCTGGGAATAATGGTACTGCTCGACGTGGTTTACAACCATTTCGGGCCTGAAGGAAACTATCTTCACGCCTATTGCCCCGAATTCCTCAATCCGGCGCAGCGTACCCCCTGGGGTGCCGCGATCAATTTTGACGGCGAAGGCAGCCGTACGGTGCGCGATTTTTTCGTGCACAACGCGTTGTATTGGATTGAAGAGTTTCGCTTCGATGGCCTGCGGTTGGATGCGATCCACGCCATGCGAGACCGATCACATCCCCACATCGTGGAGGAGATCGCCGCCGCAATTCGCGCGGGGCCGGGACTTCTGCGCCAGGTGCATCTGGTTCTCGAGAATAACGGCAATCAAGCGCGCTACTTGGAGCGCGACGCGCAGGGAGAACCGCGCGCCGCCACCGCGCAATGGGACGACGATATCCATCACGCGCTGCATGTGTTGGTGAGCGGCGAAGCCGATGGCTACTATGCCGACTATGCGGCCGAGCCGCTCAAAATGTTGGGGCGCGCGCTGGCAGAAGGCTTCGCCTATCAGGGCAAGCACTCGAGGTTCCGCG
>Ga0210398_10007162_pt1 | contig 10160 bp, 10 predicted proteins | sample IncBWC4OmetaG_FD_161047 | JGI IMG/M metagenome (GOLD analysis project Ga0210398, IMG submission 161047) | Forest soil microbial communities from Barre Woods Harvard Forest LTER site, Petersham, Massachusetts, United States - Inc-BW-C-4-O | ecosystem: Environmental > Terrestrial > Soil >...
TCTGCGACCATGTCGAAATCCTGTTTGATGTTGATATTCTCTTCCGGCAGTTCGCCGAGGAACGCGGAATGAAACTGTATCGTGCAGAATCGTTAAACGATTCGCCTCTCTTCGTGCATGCCCTTGCCGACCTGGCGCGGACTCGCCTTGCCAGGGTGGACCAGTCTTGCCGCAGCAGCGCCGAAACTGAGAAGATTTCCTGACCACAGTATGAAGCGGATTGCAATTATCGGCGGAGGCATTTCCGGGCTCAGCGCCGCCTTTTATCTGGAGAAAGCTCGCGCCGCTGGCATGGAGTTGGAGTACACGCTCTTCGAAAGTGGCCAGCGATTAGGCGGCTGCATGTCGTCGGATCGCATCGAAGGCTGCCTGGTCGAGGCTGGTCCCGATTCCTTTCTTACCGAGAAACCGTGGGCAAGTAACTTATGCCAGGAACTCGGGATCGCGGATCAGCTAATCGGCTCGAACGATGCTCAGCGCAAGACCTACATTGTGGTAAAGGGCCGCCTCATCGTGATGCCCGACGGCCTGATGTTCATGGTGCCGACGCAACTGGTTCCGACCGCGCTTTCTCCGCTGTTCTCCTGGAGCACCAAAATGCGCATGGCGCGCGAACTGCTGCATCCTCCCCGGCCGATGCACGACGATGAAACGGTTGCCGAGATGGTGGAGCGCCACTTTGGATCGGAAGTCGTCGACCGACTGGCTGATCCGCTGTTGTCAGGCGTGTACGGCGGCGACGCGGGAAAACTCAGCGCGCGGGGGGTCTTGCCACGTTTCGTTGAAATGGAAGAGAAGTATGGCAGTCTGAGTCGGGCCATGCTAGCGGCGCGCCAAAAGATGAAGGCAACTGCCGGCAAGCAAGCTGCCAGGCCGCTGTTCACGTCGCTAAGGGATGGAATGCAACAGATGGTGGACACAATCGTCGGCCGCCTGAATCCCGAATTCATCCGTTTGCGCCGGCATGTCCGGCGCGTATATCCGGAAAACGGCGGTTGGCGGGTTACTATCGAGATGAATGGCGACGAGCGCTATGACGCCGTCATTCTGGCTACCCAGGCTAATGTGGCGGGAACATTGCTCGACGGTGTGGATCGCGGGCTGGCGCGGAATCTGTTGGACGTCACCTACAGTTCTTCAGTCACGGTCACGCTTGGCTACTATAAGGATCAACTTGCGAAACTGCCTCCAGGCTTCGGCTTCCTGGTGCCCCGAAGCGAAGGGACGCGAATGTTGGCCTGCACCTTCGTACACAACAAGTTTCCGCACCGCGCGCCGGAGGGCAAGGGCATCCTGCGTTGCTTCCTTGGAGGCGCTCGTGACGAGGCCGTCCTTGGCCTTACCGACGATGAAATACTCCAGACTGTTTACCGCGAACTTCGCGCCATTGTCAAGCTGGAGGGGCGGCCGATTTTTGCCCGCGTCTACCGCTGGCGGGAAGCGATGGCGCAGTACGAGCTGGGACATGTCGCGCGAGTAGAGAAAATTGAGAAGCGTGTGGCAGAAATTCCGGGACTGGCTCTGGCCGGCAACGCTTATCACGGCATCGGAGTGCCCGATTGCATTCGCTCGGGCAAAGAAGCTGCCAACTCGGTGGCCCAGTTTATCCCCGAATCACTGCCCAGCTCGCGATAGCGTTTCTCCCCGCAATGCGCTGCGTGTTCCCCGCCGATCCAGGAGAACTTTTGGTGCCGCAGATCACTGACTTAATCGAATAGCCAGCATAGGTTAAAGGTAGTCACCTGCCCACTGACAGGTTTCGGAGGTGACAGATGTACATCATCCCGATTGTCATTTACTGCCTCGGAGTCGCCCTGTTCATCATTGGCCTGACCTTTCACGACGAGCTTCTGCAGGAGCGACAGCGCAAGAACAACAAGAAGACACAGGGTTCGCTGATCGTCATAGACGGTGGCAAGCACCATCTTGCCAGCCGCCGCTCTCGTCTATAGCGGGATCGCGTACGCTTGCCGGGTAGCTCGGGTTACGAACTGCCGGAGAGATCCCTCAATCTACGCCGCGGATCGTCTAGTTTGGCCCCAGCATTTACAATCTAAGGCGGTGGGTTTTTTGTCTATTAGGTTCACGAATTAACATGGGGTTCGTCACGGTGCGGCCAGACATCGAAGTGCGGATTTGAATCCAGGAAGCTCAATGAGTAAGTTTTTCGACAATCCCGCGGAACGCCACGCCCCCACTGGCGCGCGTGTGCCCGCGTCGGTGTCGCTTGGCGGCGTCGCAATTCATCCTGCGACCGTACTTGCGCCCATGGCCGGCATCACCGACACCGTCTTTCGCCGCTTCATCCGCAACCTGGGCGGGTGCGGCCTCATGATGACCGAGTTCACCTCGGCCGACGGCATCATCCGGCATAAGGACAAGAAGGCGAAGCAGTACCTCACGTTCTACGGCAACGAGCACCCCATTTCGGCGCAACTGTTCGGCAGCGACGCGGCAGTGCTGGCCGATGCCGCGCGCGTCGTCCAGGATCTCGGTTTCGACCTGGTCGACCTCAACCTCGGATGTCCGGCGAAGAAAGTCGTGAAGTGCAATGGCGGCTCCGGACTATTACGCGATCTGCCGCTTATCAAGGACATCTTTGAGTCCGTGCGCGCCGCTGTGACGGTTCCGTTTACGGTGAAGTTTCGCGCCGGTTGGAGCGATAAGGAGATTGTGCACGTCAACCTGGCGAAGATGGCCGAGGAGTGCGGGCTGGCCGCAGTCGCGCTCCACGCCCGGACTCGCGAACAGGGCTATAGCGGACAGGCACAGTGGGAGTGGATTGCCGCCGTAAAAGACGCGGTGACGATTCCCGTCATCGGCAATGGGGATGTGCGCTCGCCCGAGGACGCTGCGGCGATGGTTGCCCAGACTGGGTGTGACGCTGTCATGATTGGCCGTAGCGCGGCCTCGAATCCCTGGATCTTCCGCCAGATCGAACAGTACACGCGCACTGGATCGTACGATTTGCCCAGCGATGCCGACCGCTACGCCATGATTCGCACCTACTTCGCCATGCTGGTCGACGAAAAGGTTGGCGGCGCCGAAGGCAAGATGAAGCAGTTTGCATCGTGGTTCACCCACGGCGTGCCGCATGGAGCACAATTGCGCAAAGCAGTGTACGAGGCGAAGAATGGCGGCGAAATTCTCGATGCCGTCGATCGTTTCTTTGAGACCCTGCTCAGCGGGAAAATCGATAATCCAGGCATCACGCTGGCAAATCAACCGACCTCGTCAGAAGTGGTTTCTGCCTAGATCAACTTCGACGCTTGCTGTCGCGAGGCCCCCGGATTCGTCGTCCACAAAATGGGTTTTAGTTCCTGCAATTTGGTGTAGCATGGCGTGCTGCCTACAGGAGGGTTTGATGCCTCATTGCACGAAATGTGGAGCTGAACTTCCAGCCACTGCGCAGTTCTGTCAGACCTGCGGCCAGTCGCAGCCGGTCACGCCGGGCGCCTCGGCACCATCCTGGCAATCTCCACCAGTCGCCACGGGTGCGGGCATGTCAGAGAACACCGCAGCCTGCTTGAGCTATGTATTGGGCTGGATCACCGGCATCATTTTCTTCCTCATCGATAAACGGCCGTACGTGCGCTTTCACGCCGCCCAGTCGATCGTCACGTTCGGCGGTCTGCACCTTATCCGCATCGTGCTCAGCCTGATCTTCGGATTCGGATGGTTCTTCGGCGGCTACCACCACTACGGATATGCGGGCTGGGGCAGTTTCGGCCTCGGCATAGCGGTGCTTGGCTTGCTGAGTTTACTGGGGTTCATCTTGTGGATCGTGTGCATGATCAAGGCTGGCACAGGTTCGCGCTTCGAGCTGCCGATTGCCGGTCCCATCGCGCACAACCTTGCGGGCCAGTGAGTGCTGTAGAACAAGTTATTGGAGAATGTGATCGATGCACGCTGCGGTATTGCACGGCTTAGGGGAATCCCCTCGCTACGAACAGTTTTCCGAGCCGGTCGCCGGTGATGGCGAAGCGATTGTGCATGTCCGGGCGGCCGCGCTGAAGCCTGTCGACCGGCAGATGGCTGGCGGCTCGCACTATGCGAGCTTCCGCGAGTTCCCGGTCGTGTGCGGACTGGATGGTGTCGGCTCTCTCGACGACGGCACTCGGGTGTTCTTCGCCGGGCCGCGGCGTCCGTTTGGTGCAATGGCAGAGCGCACGGTCATGCGCCGCGCTATGTGCTGGCCGGTACCCGAGGGCGTCGACGATATCACTGCAGCAGCCATTGTCAACCCGGGTATGTCAGCCTGGCTAACTTTGGCGATCAGCGCACAGATCAATCGGGGAGAAACCGTCCTTATCCTGGGGGCAACCGGTACGACAGGCAAGCTGGCCGTGCAAATCGCAAAGCTGCTTGGCGCCGGTCGAGTTGTGGCTGCCGGACGCAATCAGGAAGCGCTGGACTCGCTTCACAAGTTGGGCGCGGACGCCACGATTCGTCTCCAAGGCCCGGGCGAAGGGTTGACTGAGAGTTTCGCTCGCGAGGCCAGCGTCACCCCTTACGATGTGATCGTCGATTATCTGTGGGGCTGGCCCACGGAGGCCCTGCTCGCCGCTCTGGCCCGTTCCGATCTTAAACCCGCTAGCTCGTCCAAGACTCGCCTTGTCCAGGTGGGCGAGAGTGCCGGGCCCACCATCATGCTTCCGGCTGCAACGCTTCGCAGTTCGGGTCTGCAAATCGTTGGAGCTGGTACTGGCGCTATACCGCCAATGGACGTGCTTCGAGACACCTATCATCAGCTCATGGCTCGCGCCGCCAGTGGAGAACTCCGCATCGACACGGACTCGGCGCCCCTCGCCGACGTCGAAAAAGCCTGGACGCGGGAAGGGCGGGCGCGACTCGTCGTTATCCCTTAGCGCTAATTCAGCAGCGCGCTGGGATTCTTGCGCACGATGTGCAAAAGCTTCAGCGTAGCTTGACGCGGCTCGCGAATGCCTTGCTCCCAGCTTTCCACCGCATTGGAGCTGACGTTCAGCAGGCTGGCGAATAGAGCCTGGCTGGCATTCAGGCTCTCGCGCAAAGAGCGGATATCGGTGGGCTTCATGGGCTTGGGACGGGCTGGTATCTCAACCGAGCGCAGATCGAATCCGGGTTGAGTCCTTTCAGAAGAGCCTGCCGCGGGCGTGCGCTGTTCGTCCTTGCGCTTGTTCTTCTTCTTGTCTTTCTTCTTGCCCTTCTTGCTCATGCGCGCTCCTCCGTTTCCTATCCCACAGTGTAGGATTCTATGCAGGCAGAGTAAATGGCGCCGCAGGCATAGTAAATGGCTCTTAAGCGGTGTGGATCAGGCCAACTTTTGCCTAATCAGGCGCGCGACCGGCCTCCCCTTTTCTCCTATCTCCAAATGGGCCCAAGGTAGTTCGTGGTCGTGAGTGAAAACTACCACCCATTTCTCAGGAATGGCGGCCTCATAGAAGCGATGTTTATTGGCGATACTCTCCAGCGGATAAAGGTCGTAGCCCAACACCCAGGTCGGGTCCAGATGCTTGGCATCACAAATCAGATCGCTCGGGTAGGCAGCCACCTCGCCTCCACTGCGAATGATGACAGCCTGCAAACTACGAGTGTGTCCCGGATACAGCCTCACCGAAATGCCGGGAGCGATCTCCGCATCCCCCTGCAGTACCTGCATCTGCCCGCTTTTCAACAGGGGATCGTAGTTGTCGGTCATATAGCTGACGCGGTCGCGCTCGTGCTGTTCGTGAGCATGACGCAACTCGCCTTCCTGTGCGTAGTATTTGGCGCGCGGAAATGTCGCCACTGCCTTGCCTTGTGCGTAGCGAGTGTTCCAGCCGCAGTGATCAAAGTGAAGATGGGTGTTGATCACAATGTCGATCTCATCGGGAGCCACTCCGGCCTCGGCAAAACTGTTCATCAACAGTGCCTGGTTCTGATAGATGGCCTGGCTCTTCTCGCTCAGCTTGTCGCCGATACCGGTCTCGATCAGAATGTTCTGGTCACCGGTGCGTACCAGCAATGAATTCAACCCTAAGGCAATATTGTTGCGTTCGTCAGATTGAATGCGCTTTTCCCACATAACCTTGGGAATCACGCCAAACATGGCGCCACCGTCGATCCGGTAGGTGCCGTCGGAGAGAATGGTGAGTTCAAAGTCGCCGAGGGTCATTCGATGCAAAGAACGCCTCCTGAAAACGGCTGCCTCGATCATACTGAATTCGTGCCGAGGGCAAAGCTGGCCTTCGACCGGCGAACCTAAGCTACGCTGAATTTCGCGCGCATGCGGTGGGATTGAGGCGGCGCTCACGCTGACATAAAAGGAAGGTCTTAATACACCGTTTCTTGCGGAGTTGTCCTTTGCAACTTCAGCCAGCCCTCCAATTCCCCCAGGGCGCGTTGGCAGACCATGGTGTGACGCTGCTTCTTGTCGCGGATGCGACGACGAGTTGCTTCGTCGAGCGGCTGCAGCAGATCAAAAGTAATATTCGCCGGCTGGAAATTCTTGCCATCGGCGTGGCAGATATAGTTCACCAGCGCACCGAATGCAGTCGCGCGAGGAGGGGCGATGGGCGCGTCCCGCACCAACGCCGCCGCCTGCATCCCTGCCAACAAGCCGGTGGCAATCGATTCGACGTACCCCTCCACTCCCGAAATCTGTCCTGCGAACAGCACATTCGGGTGCTGCTTCATCTGCAAAGTCTCGCACAAAAGAGCAGGCCCGTTAATGTAGGTGTTGCGGTGAATCTGGCCGTAGCGCAGGAACTTTGCGTTCTCCAGTCCGGGAATGAGGCGCAGGATGCGGGCCTGCTCACCAAACTTCAAGTGATTCTGAAAGCCAACGAGGTTGTAGGAGTCGGCTCGCAGATTTTCCTGCCGTAACTGCACAACGGCGTAGGGCATCTGTCCGGTGCGAGGGTCGCGCAGGCCGACCGGCTTCATGGGACCGAAGCGCAGGGTGTCGCGGCCTCGGCGGGCGATCTCTTCAATCGGCAGGCAGCTTTCGAAGTAGTTCAGGTTCTCCCAATCTTTCGCGTCAACCGAATGTGCCTCGATGAGCGCGTCGAGGAAGCGGTCATATTCTTCTTTTGTCATCGGGCAGTTGATGTAGTCGGCGCTGCCCTTGTCGTAGCGCGCCGCCATGTAGACGCGCGACATGTCGATGGAGTCGGCTTCCACGATGGGGCTGATCGAATCGTAGAAATAAAGCTGCTCGCTGCCGCTGAGGCGAAGGATTTCGCGAGTGAGCGCGTCCGAGGTCAGCGGGCCGGTCGCGATAATTGTGATCGGATCGTTCTCATCGATGGCGGTAACTTCCTCGCGCACGATTTCGATCAGCGGCTCGCCCTCGATTGCGCTGGTCGCAGCTTCAGCGAATCTCTCGCGATCGACCGCCAGCGCATGACCCGCGGGAACGGCCGTCGCAGCCGCAATCTCCATCAGCAGCGAGCCGGCCCGCCGCATTTCTTCTTTCAGCAGCCAAGGCGCGGTGTTCTCGGTATCGGACTTGAGAGAGTTGGAGCAGACCAGTTCGGCAAAGTTCGCCGTCTGATGAGCGGGAGTGGAGCGCAGCGGGCGCATCTCGAACAGCTGCACGGCCACACTGCGGCGGGCGCATTGCCATGCCGCTTCCGAGCCGGCCAGTCCGGCGCCGATGATGCGAATGGGCTTTGACATGAAAGAGACGCGGCGAAGGTCTTCGAATTATTATACGTACGAATGTAAAAGGAGATTACCGATGGCACGAGTGTCGTATGTCGAAATGGAGCAAGCCTCGCCTGAGGTGCGCGAGGTTTACGAGAAAGTGCTGAAAGGCAACGCCGCGAACGTACATAAGCTGGTAGCGCATCGGCCGGAAGTATTAAGAAACTTCCTGCCCTTTTACGCTAGTGTGGGGCGAGCGCTGGACCGCCGTTTGTACGAGGCAGTCTACATTCGAGTCTCGATGATCAACGGTTGCCACTATTGCCTGCAACACCATCTGGCAGCATCGAAGCGGGTTGGGCTCACTCCGCAGGAGTGGCAAGCACTCAAGCAGGGCGACTACAGTGGCTTCGGCCCCAAGGAGCAGGCAGCGCTAAAGTTCGCCGAGAAGCTCACACGCGATCCCCACGCTATTGGCGACGCCGACATCGCCAATCTGAAGCCGCACTTCTCTGAATCGGAGATTGTGGACCTCGATCTGTTGATCGGGTTGATCAACCTGACCAACCGCTTCACCGATCCGCTGGGTGCGGAGGTGGAATTTCCTGACGAGAAGATTTAGGGTGCAGGCGCTGTCTTCGGCGGAAGGGCACGGCATGAGCAGTGCTCAGAGAGTGCGATTTTTAAAATGGCTTCGGCCCCGGGCACCGTGGCTGAAGCCATTCTCGACAGTGCCGAGGGCCGGGCCAAGGCCCGGCGCTCCCACCTCTATTGCAAGTGTTAGGTTGCAGCCTTCTCAGGCTCGGGCATCTGTCCATTGCGAACCCGGATTAACATGCAGGTCGAATTGTCTTCGCCGCCGCCTTCATTGGCGGCGTCTACCAGGGTGTCGCAAGCCGCCTGCAGGGAAGGCAGTTGCTGCAGGATGCCGCGGATCTCGGCGTCGTCGACATGGCGAAGCACGCCATCGGTAGTCAGCAGCAAAGTGTCGCCGTCTTGCGCCGGAAACTCGCCCAGGTCGGGCAAAGTGCTCTCATCGGTGCCCAAAGCCCGGGTGATGATGTTTTGGGCCGAGGAGCGCTTGGCCTGTTCCAGGGTAATCATGCCGCGGCGCACCTGCTCCATTACCAGCGAGTGGTCTTCGGTCAACTGCAGCAGCTGGCCGTCACGAAACAGATAGATGCGGCTGTCGCCAACATTGGCAATGCTGAACATGCCGTCGGCAAAACGGGCAGCCACCAGGGTCGTGCCCATGCCTGAGGTGTTCTTATTTTGCTCGGCATAAGCCAGGATGGCGTCATTAGCTTTCTTAACCGCATCCGCCAGCAAACGCGCCCCAAGGGGGGCGTCGTCAAGGTAGGCGTCGTCCTCTACAGCCGGCATGCGGTCACGAAAATAAGCGAGCACGGTGTCGACAGCGATTTGGCTGGCGACTTCGCCCGCAGCATGGCCGCCCATGCCGTCGCATACCACGAATATGCCGAGCCCTTCGTCGTAGCCGAAATGGTCTTCATTTGACGGACGGACGCGCCCCACGTCGGTGCGGCCGGCCACCTCAAGTCCACGTGACATTCGGCCAACAGTTTACGCTGTTAGTCGAAAGCGTGCGAGCGCCGAAAGTGGGGGTAACCACATCTCGAGTCCGGCTGGCACAAAAGTACCGCACCTGGGGCAAACATGCGCAGCGCTTTCGCTTCCAATCACCATGCCCCTTTCCCAGCAGGTCATATGGCTGTTCGTCCTGGCTTTGCCTGTCGCCAGCATCAGCTGGACGGTCACCCACGAAGAAGTTCTGCGCGAGCCGAGGCAAGTTTGCACCCGGAAGAGCGAAACTTCCCGCTCGCTGATCTGTCGGAAATTCTTTTACCTCTTTACCTGCGAATACTGCTTCAGCCATTGAGTGGCAAACCTTCTCCCACGAAAAGGTTTCTAAGCCTCGGAGGATAGCCCAGGTGTCAAACTCCGATCTGACTTCCGTTCTCTTTATCCTTTTACTTCTTGTCGGTCTAGCTCAATTGTTGGGCTATCTCTTCGTCAAGCTCCGGCAGCCCAAGGTCGTCGGCGAAATTCTGGCCGGCATCGTACTCGGTCCAGCATTACTCGGCCGCCTGCCGCTTGCCGCCAAACTAATTGAAGCTGCCAATCATCAGGGGAACATCCTGAATTTCGTTTACTGGCTGGGCCTGCTGCTGCTGATGTTTTTGTCGGGAGCCGAGACCCGGCAGCTGTTCACTCGCGAAGAGCGCCGCGAGGTGGGCTGGCTGGCGGTCATGGGCAGCGGGATACCATTTCTGCTGGGGCTGGCATTTGGCGCGAGGCTGATACGGCCGCCGCTCGCCGGACCCAATGGTAATCGCATCTCTTTGATCATCGTTCTCGCCGTCGGTGTTGCGGTGACCTCGGTTCCCGTCGTTTCCAAGATTTTTGCCGACCTGAAGATTCTTCACACCCGTTTCGCGCGGCTGGTTCTCGGCGTCGCCGTGCTGGAAGACATTGTGCTCTGGCTGGTTTTGGCGGTAGCCACGGCGGTGGCCGGAAAAACCCGCTTCAAC
>Ga0210398_10007163_pt1 | contig 10159 bp, 9 predicted proteins | sample IncBWC4OmetaG_FD_161047 | JGI IMG/M metagenome (GOLD analysis project Ga0210398, IMG submission 161047) | Forest soil microbial communities from Barre Woods Harvard Forest LTER site, Petersham, Massachusetts, United States - Inc-BW-C-4-O | ecosystem: Environmental > Terrestrial > Soil >...
CATGGTGGCGGATCCTTCAATCGATGCGCTGTGGCTCACCGGACCCAACCACATGCGGCTCGAGAACATGGAGGAAATCGTCCACGCCATCGAGGGCGGCGTCGGCACCCTGCGGGGCATTGCCTGCGAGAAGCCTCTGGCGCGAAATGTCACTGAAGCCAAGCGCATGCTGGAGCTGGTCAAGCGCAGCGGTGTCGCGCACGGCTATTTGGAGAACCAGGTATTCGCGCCGCAGATCGAGGCCGGTCGCTCGAGGATTTGGGCGCGCGGCGCGGCCGCTACAGGGCGGCCCTATTTGGCGCGCGCCTCCGAGGAACACAGCGGCCCGCATGCGCCGTGGTTCTGGCGCGGAGAGCTGCAAGGCGGCGGCGTGCTGAATGACATGATGTGCCACTCGGTCCTGCTCGTGCGACACCTGCTGACCCAGCCGGGAGCTGCGCGCGCGTCGGTGCGGCCGGTTCGCATCACCGGGCACATCGCCAGCCTGAAATGGTCGAAGGGCCCGTATCCCGCGAAGCTTGCCGCTTTGTATGGCCCGGAGGTCGACTACGCCAAGCGACCCTCAGAAGATTTCGCCAGTGTGAGCATCGAGTTTGCGACCCCCGAGGGCCAGATCTTGATCGGCGAAGCCTCGACCTCGTGGAGTTTCGTGGGTGCCGGGCTGCGCCTGTCCGCGGAGCTCCTGGGTCCCGAATATTCGATGTCCTGGAACACGTTGGACAGCGGGCTGAATCTGTTTTTTTCGCGCGAGGTGCGCGGCGCGAGCGGCGAGGATCTGGTCGAAAAGCAGAATGCGGAGATCGGATCGATGCCGGTGGTGGCGAGCGAGGCGGCCGCTTATGGCTATGAAAGCGAAGACCGGCATTTCGTGCGGGCATTCCTCGGCAAGGAAGCGCCTCGCTTAACCTTCGAGGACGGAGTGGAGGTAGTATCGCTGCTGATGGCCGCTTATATGAGCGCAGAACAGGGCAAGACGCTGGATTTTCCGCCGCCTGGCCTCGATTCATTTGTTCCCGCGGTCGCCCGCGGGGAGTGGAGAGCAACATGATCCATGGCCGGATGGTGGGTAAGGTGGCGCTGCTGGCGGGCGCGTGGTTATTGGCGGGCGCGGGCGCGGGCACAGGTGCGGGCCTCGGCAACGCGGGTGGTGCGGCGAGCGCGCAAGGGGCTGGGGCTTCGCCGACGACCAAGTGGCACACGCTGTTCGACGGGAAAATGCTGGATACTTTTCGCGGCTGGCGCTCGGAGGGCATGCCGGAGGGTTGGCACGTCGCCGACGGCACGCTCGCCAAGGAAGGCGATGTCGATGATCTGGTGACCAAGGAGCAATTCGGCAATTTCGAGCTCGAGCTCGAGTGGAAAATCGGCAAGGCCGGCAACAGCGGCGTTTTTTATCGCGCCACGCGCGAATACGATCACATTTACTGGAGCGGCCCGGAGTATCAACTGCTCGATGACGCCAACGCGGGCGATGGCCGCAGTCGCCTCACCGCTGCGGCGTCCGCTTACGCGCTCTATGGTCCTCCCGCCGGCGTGGTCAAACCCTTCGGCGAGTGGAACAAGACGCGAATCATCGTCAATGGCGATCACGTCGAGCATTGGCTGAACGGCCAAAAAGTCGTCGAATACGATTTCGGCAGTCCGGACTGGAAGGCCAAGGTCGCAGCGAGCAAGTTTGCGAAGTATCCCAACTATGGGTTGGCCAAGAAAGGCTACATCGGCATACAGGGCGATCATCCCGGGTCCTTGGAATTGCGCCATATCCGCATCCGCGAACTGCCATGACCCAGGCGCGCCTCGCGCTGATGATGTTTCTGGAGTACTTCATCTGGGGCGTGTGGTTCGTGACCATGGGCACCTACCTTGGCGCGACACTGCATTTCACCGATTCCCATATAGGCCTGGCGTACGGCGCGACGGCAATCGGTGCGCTGGTGTCGCCTTTCTTCATCGGCATCGTCGCGGATCGGTGGTTCTCGAGCGAGCGGCTGCTCGCCGCGCTGCATCTGCTTGGCGCAGCCGTGATGTGGATGGTGTCGCAACAGACGGCGTTCGCGACGTTTTATCCGCTGCTCATTCTTTATGCGCTGTTCTACATGCCGACGCTGTCCTTGACCAATTCAATCGCTTTCCATCACCTCAAGGAGTCCAGCAGCTTTCCCTACGTGCGCGTGCTCGGCTCCATCGGTTGGATCGTCGCGGGTATTCTGGTCGGCAAGAGCCTGCATGCCGATGCCTTGGTGCTGCCGATGCAAATCTCGGCCGGCGCGTCGCTGTTCATGGCCGTATATGCGCTGCTATTGCCGCACACGCCACCGAAGGCCGCGCGCGGCAAATTCAGCCTGCGCGACGCCCTGGGGCTGGACGCGCTGCAGCTGCTCAAGAAGCGCGACTTCCTGATTTTCGTGATCGGCTCATTCCTGCTGTGCATTCCCCTGCAGTTCTACTACACCTTTGCGAATCCGTTTTTGAACGAGATCAAGGTGCCGGAGGCGGCCTTCATTCAGACCTTCGGCCAGATGTCCGAAGTGCTTTTCATGCTGTTGCTGGCCTATCTGCTGCGACGCTTCGGCATCAAAGTCATCATGCTGGTCGGCATGATCGCCTGGGCCCTGCGCTACTTCGCCTTCGCCAACGGCAACGCGGGGAGCGGCATGTGGCTCATTTATGCGGGCATACTGCTGCACGGCGTGTGCTATGACTTTTTCTTCGTCGGGGGTCAGGTGTACACCGATCAGCGTGCCGGAGAAACAATCCGCGCCGCCGCGCAAGGCCTGATCAATTTCGTGACCAATGGTTTGGGGTACTTTGTCGGCGCTTTCGTCTCGGGCGCCATTGTGAATCGTTATGCCGTCAGCAATTCAAGCTGCAGCGATGCGTCGGCAGCCGCGCATGCGTGCCTTCAGGTGACGCACGATTGGAGCGCGATCTGGCCGATTCCGGCCGCGGCTGCGCTCGCCATTTTTGTAGTGTTCGGACTGGTATTCCGGCCGGGCGCGGATCGAAAAAAAATCGCCGCGGCGGCCTGATACCTCAGCACCGTGAATTTGACCGGCCCTCCCTGACGAACGCTAGCCCCAACCGGTCTATATCACTGAGACGGCCCAGCCGCCTTCGCCGCTGCCAATGCCTTGACGATCGCGCCGAGCTGCGCGAGTGCGGCGGCATCCTCTGCGCTCACCGGCGGATTCTTGCAGCGCGGATCGGTGCGCTGCAGGGCCCCGCTCATGGCGCGGGTAATGGGGATCCCATCGCAGCCGTGGTTGTTGTCGCAGACCAGGTCGAACTCCGGGCGCGCTTTGACGTGACAGCTGAAGCAATTGCCGCCAAATCGATTGTTGACGTCCTGAACGCCGCGAACGCGGATGGTCGAGGTCGCCGGCGCGATGTTCAGCTCGAAGAATTCCCAATCGCGAGTGTCGGCGTTGAAGCCCTTCTCGCGCTTGACCATGACTTCGGTGGGCACGAGCTGCAGCACGGACCCAACCGGATAATTACCCGTCGCCGCCTGCGCCACTTTGACAGTGCCGGCCAGGTTGCCGGCGAGATTGTCGACATAGAAATGGCGCACATGCGTCATTTGAGTGATGCATTTGAACGATGCGTCGCTGATCGGGAAGGAAGCCGGGGCGGCGGGCGATGCCGCGGCCGCGGGGCCCACCAGCAATACAGATAGGATGACGAGAAGAGTTTTGCGAATGCCGGATGCCGACGACCGGATTGCCTGCATGATTGCTCCCATATTTCCCTAAGGCCACCTGATGTTACAGACCTGTAAGCGTCGCGGCGAGCCCGATTGCGCGACAATGAGCTCATGTTGAAACGGATGCATTGGATTGGCCTCGCGTTGCTGGTCGCGCCGTTCATCTGGTGCACGCCGTTGCGGGCCGATACGTCCGATGCTTTTGCCTATCCGCCGGAACTCGAGCCCGACGTGCGCTTTTGGATTCGTGTCTACACCGAGGTCACGACCGATCAAGGGCTGCTGCACGACGACTGGTACTTGGGATTGGTTTACGAGGTGCTGCGCTTCGATCCGTCCGATTCGCCGCGACAGCGCGAGCGCATCGTCGAGCAGGCCAAGGCGCGCTATGCGGCCCTGCTGCGGCGCTTCGCAGCGGGCGACACCGAAAATCTCACGCCGCATGAGCGCCGCATTCTGCATGCGTTCGGCGACAAGACCACGCCGGCGGGATACCGCGAGGCCATCGAGCGCATTCGTTTCCAGCTGGGTCAAGCCGACCGCTTTCACGAGGGTCTCATCCGGGCCCAGGCGTACGAGGCGAGCATTTCCCGCGTGCTCGCCGACCGTGGTGTGCCCCCGGAAATCGGCGCGCTGCCGCACGTCGAATCGTCGTTCAATCCGGCCGCCTATTCGCGGGTGGGTGCCGCCGGCCTGTGGCAATTCATGCCGGGCACGGCGCGGCGCTATATGCGCGTGGACGGCGTGGTGGACCAGCGCCTGGATCCTTACAGCGCCACCGAGGCGGCGGCCAATCTGATGCTTTACAACTACCGCCTGCTTGGCAGCTGGCCGTTGGCGGTCACCGCCTACAATCACGGACCGGGCGGTTTGAAGCGCGCTCAGGATGAGCTCGGCACGAGCGATATCGCGGTGATCGTGAAGCACTATCAGGGCGCCACATTTGGCTTTGCTTCGAGAAATTTCTATGTGGCGTTTCTCGCGGCACTCGAAGTCGATCGCAACGCCGAGAAATATTTCGGTCCCCTCACGCATCTGCCGGAAACCCAGAGCACCGTGGTCACGTTGCCCGACTATGTTGCGGTGGACGCGCTCGCCCGGGCGTTTAAGGCTGATTTGGGCGCGCTGCGCGTGTTGAATCCAGCACTGCGGCCCGCTGTATGGAATAAAACGCGCCTGGTGCCGCGCGGCTACGAATTGCGCATACCGGGCTCGCCGCCGCCCGCCGACATCACCGCTGTCTGGGCGCGGCTGCCCCCGGCGGAACGCTTTGTGGCGCAAAGGAACGATGGTGCGCACCGGGCGCGGCGCGGCGAGACGCTGGCGAGCATTGCGGCGGTGAGCGGGGTTACGCTGAATCGCCTGCTTGCGGCCAATGGCTTGAGCTCGGCGCGCGAACTGACGCGTGGCGAAGTGGTGCGTATTCCGATGCCGGCATCGCGGGCCGAGGGGTCGGCCGCAGGCGTCGCTGTTGGCGCCACCGCTGCGGCCACATCACCGCCCATAGAGGCGCTACCCGCCGCCGCGCCTGCCGCGCCCGTCGAGGCTGAGGCCGCGCCTGCCCTCGCGCGCCAGCCCCCGCCGAAGGAGCCGGTCTCACAGCGGCAGGCTGAAAGTACAGCGCTGTTGCCGGCCGCTTCGCCATCCGGGAACGGCGACAATACGGATTACAGCGTCGGTGCGGACAATACCGTGGTGGTGCAAGCGGCGGAAACCCTGGGGCATTTCGCCGATTGGTCCAAAGTCAGTTCGGCGTCTCTGCGTACGCTCAACAAGCTGCATAAGAACGCGATGGTGACGCTGGGTCACAAGGTAAAGCTGGATCTGTCGCAGGTCAGCGCGGCGCAATTCGAAACGGCGCGGCGCGACTACCATCGGCAACTGCAGGAAAGCTTTTTCGCCACTCACCGAATCTCAGGCACCGAAAACTACGTGGTGAAGAAGGGCGAATCGCTTTGGATCATCGCGCAACAACATTCGGACTTGCCGGTGTGGCTGGTCGCCGAATATAACCCCGATGTGGACTTTGGCGAGGTTCGACCCGGCGCGACAATTGCCCTGCCGCGGGTCGAGGCCATCAATCGTCAGTGATGCCGCGCGAATGCAGGTAGTTGGTCAGCGTTCCACGCGTGTCGCCGGAGGCCACGAAGTTCACCACGGAATCGTCCGCAGCTCGAACGTTGAGTTCCAGCTTCTCGCTGGCCGCCATTTGCCTGAGCATCTCCACTGTCAGCTCGAAGTAGGCGGTCTGGCCCCAGGATGCGACGGGTTGGTAGGCACCTCGGCCCAATTGCGGGGCATCGATGGGGGTCAGCACGCGCGTGCCGTTATCAAGAACGATCGTCAGCGCCGCGTTCGAACGAATGTCGGCGATGGGCCGATCGGTGCCGGGCGCGATGTGCACCCACAGCCCGTAGACGATCGATCCGCTCCGATCCCACTCAACCGGGCCCAGGTAGGCGAAGCTCAAGCGCTTGCCGAGATTCGTGATGACGTGCAGGCCCCCTTGCCTGAGGCTCGGCACAAGCTCGATCGGTTCCTTGAGCGAGCCCACGGTCATGGCGGTGCGATCGTCCAGGTACTCCACCGGCTTGATGGCGGACGGCGTGCCGCAGGCACAGAGCAGCGTGATTAGAAAAATGGCAACCGCAGGCAGGCGCATGCCTCCAAGTATACCGGGACGTGAGCTAGAGCCGATTATCGAGTTGCGCCTACCAGGTATACTTTTGCGAATGGTTATGCGATTTGGCCGTATTTCGCCGATAAGTGCGTGGATGTGTCTGGTGATGGCGACGGGTGCGCTCGTCGCAGGCAACGCTTACTCCTCGGAAATTGAGCTCGCGGATCGGGTAGTGGTCCATAAATCCGAGCACAAGCTGTACCTGTATGACGGCGAACACCTGATGGGCGTGTACAAGGTGGCGCTCGGCTTGAGCCCGGTCGGACAGAAGGAACGGGAACGGGACTTCAGAACACCCGAAGGCCATTACTACCTGGCGCGGCGCAATACCCGCAGCGATTACTTTCTCGCCATTCAGGTGTCCTATCCCAACAAAGAGGATGAGCTGCGAGCCCATAAGAAAGGCTGGGCTCCGGGGGGCTCGATCATGATCCATGGTTTCCCCAACTCGCCGCACCATCCTTCGGCGTATTATGAGTCGAACGACTGGACCGATGGCTGCATAGCTCTCTCGAACTCCGACATGGTCGAAGTGTGGATGCGCACGCAGGACAATATTCCGATCGATATTTACCCCTAAAAAAGGTGCTGCGTGGAAGCCTCGATTCTATCGTCTGACATGGTCGATGCTCGGGTGGCCCCCAAAGGCAGCTTGGAGCACCTTTCCCAGCAGGAAATCGCGAAACTGCTGGATTCCGGACAGGGCGGTCTCTATCCCTTGTTTCGCAAGTGCGCGCTGGCGGTCTTGAATTCCGGCAGCGAGATCGACGATGCGCGGGTCATATTCGAAAAGTACCGCGATTTCGACCTGCGCATCGTGCGTCAGGCTTGGGGCATCAAGCTCGAGATCAAGAATGCACCCGCCGCCGCGTTCGTGGATGGCGTGATGATCCGGGGCTTGAAGGACCATTTGTTCGCCGTGCTGCGCGATGTGGTGTTCATATCCAACGAGATCATGGAGAGCGGACGCTTCGATCTGAATTCCTCATCGAGCATCACCAACGCGGTGTTTCACATTCTGCGCAACGCGCGGGTGCTGGAATTGCAGGTTCGGCCGAATCTGGTGGTTTGCTGGGGCGGCCATTCGATTCGCCGTTTCGAGTACGACTACACGAAAAAGGTGGGATACGAACTCGGGCTGCGCAGCTTGGACGTCTGCACGGGCTGCGGCCCCGGCGCGATGAAAGGACCCATGAAGGGCGCCACCATTGGGCATTCCAAGCAACGGATCTCCGACGGCCGCTACTTGGGCATCACCGAGCCCGGAATCATCGCGGCCGAGCCGCCCAATCCCATCGTGAGCCAGTTGGTCATCATGCCGGACATCGAAAAGCGCTTGGAAGCATTTGTGCGCTTGGGCCACGGCATCGTCATCTTCCCGGGCGGCGCGGGCACGGCCGAGGAGATCTTGTATCTGCTTGGTATTCTGCTCGATCCGGCCAATCAGAAGCTGCCGTTTCCGGTGGTGTTCACCGGTCCCGCCGACAGTGCCGACTATTTCCAGCAGATCCATCACTTCATCGGCGCGACGCTCGGGCCGGCGGCGCAGGCGCGCTACAAGGTCATCATCGACGATCCCGCCGGCGTGGCGCGCGCGATGGTGCAGGGATTGGCGGAGGTGCGCGACTATCGCCGCCAGGCGAGCGACTCCTACGGCTTCAATTGGCTGCTGAAAATCCCCCTGGAGTTCCAGCGGCCGTTCGAGGTCACCCATGCCTCGATGCGCGCCCTGCGCTTGTCGCTCGATCAGCCCGTGCATGAACGCGCCGCGAATTTGCGCCGCGCCTTCTCCGGCATCGTCGCCGGCAACATCAAGGAGTACGGAGTCAACGCGATCGAGCGCTACGGTCCCTTCGAACTGGCCGGCGAGCCCGCCATCATGGAGCCGCTCGATAAGCTGTTGCGCTCGTTCGTAGCCCAGGGCCGCATGAAGTTCACCGGCGCCGAATACAAGCCCTGTTACCGACTCGTGGCATGAAGGAAACACTGCGCATTCGGTATGGCTTCGACCTGCCGGACGGCTCAAAAAGGCACGTCGATCTGCGTTTCGATCCCAAGAATTTCCGGCTTATCAATGAGGTTCCGGCCGAGCCGCCGTTTTGGACTGAACTGAAGTTCAGTCAATGCGCGAATTGTCCCTTGAGCGGCGAGGAACACTCCCACTGTCCCTCGGCGCTGCACATGGCGCCGGCGGTCGAGTTGCTGAAGGAGCTGGTTTCATTCGATACCGTCGGCGTAACGGTCACGCAGGCCGAAAGAACGGTGCACGCGGAAACCTCGGCGCAGCAGGCCTTGAGTTCCGTGCTGGGATTGATCATGGCGACCTCGGGCTGCCCCTGGACGGATCGGCTGCGCCCGATGGCGCGATTTCATCTTCCCTTCGCGAGCGAAGCGGAAACGGTGTATCGCAGCGTGTGCATGTTTCTGCTGGCGCATCACCTTATGGGTGTGGGCGATTCTTCCGGTTTCGCACAGCTGAAGGATTTGTATGAGAACCTGCATGTCGTGAATCGCGATATGTCACGCCGCTTGGGCGCGGCGACCAGAACGGATCCGGCGCGCAACGCCATGGCGCTGCTCGATTCATACACGACGCTATTGCCCGCAGCGCTCGAATCCTCGCTGCAGGAATTGAAGCCGCTATTTGACGCCTGGCGAGGAACCCCAATTTCATCCATTTAACTTACCGCGACGCATCGTGAGATGCGCATCCCAATGCGCGTCGCAACCGCGCGACAGCGCCGGCTCCTCGTGACACAGTTCCTGTCGAGGAGCGGGCACGACACTTACTGTCGTTCCCATCGACAGAGGCAAACGAGATGAGTGAACTCAAAAATCAGACTCGATACACCGGGGTGGACCGCAGGGCTCCGCGCGGTGACGCAGCCGTCGCCAAAACCGGCGGTCGCCACGCCGCTATCACCAATAGCCTGTACAACTGGCACAGCTACAAGAACTGGGCGGAGAAGGCCCGCGGTAATTTCGACGAGAAAAAATAGAGCTGATTGAAAACGCCGCGCGCGGCTCAGGCCGTGACCGGCAACGGATTGATGCCCAATGGATGTGCCGCCGCCTCCTTAGCCTTGTCTTCCTTCGCCTTCAGCCACGCCAACATCGGCTGCCAATCCTCCAAGTCTTGTTCCACCACGTAGCGCTTCATTTCGTGAATGCCTGTGCCCTGCTCCGCCGCGCGCACGTAGTTTTGCGAGTCGCGCAAGGTGGCGACGACGGGTATGCGCAAAGTCTCGAGAAAGCGCATCAGCGACTGATAGATCACCGTGTTGCGTTTGACGCGATTTGCGACCACGCCTATCCGATACTCATCGCGCCGCACCTTGGCGATCAGAAGCAAGTCGGCAATGCATTTCGAACAGGCGTGAATATCGATATCGGAGGGCAGCACCGGCACGATGATGGCATCTGCGCTCTTTGTCATATCGGGCATATCTTGCGCCGGCACGGCGGCGGGCGTATCGACGATGACATGCGCGGAGTCGGGCGGTATGCGCATTTGCCAGGCACGGGTCATGCGCGTATTGCGCTCGAATGCCGCGACACCATGAATGAAAGGCTGATCGGGCTTGCGCTTCTTCAGCCAGCGGGTGCTGGAGGCCTGAGGGTCGTTATCCTGCAACAGCGGGCGGTCGCCAGAAATCGCAAAATAGCTGGCGAGATTGGTGGCTATCGTCGTTTTACCTGAGCCCCCTTTAGGGTTCAGGACGAGAATGCGCTGCATGTTCATAGAGCCTACGCAGCCGCAAGCACCATAGCAAGCC
>Ga0210398_10007165_pt1 | contig 10158 bp, 9 predicted proteins | sample IncBWC4OmetaG_FD_161047 | JGI IMG/M metagenome (GOLD analysis project Ga0210398, IMG submission 161047) | Forest soil microbial communities from Barre Woods Harvard Forest LTER site, Petersham, Massachusetts, United States - Inc-BW-C-4-O | ecosystem: Environmental > Terrestrial > Soil >...
TGCCAGCTTGGCTGGCTAAAACGACAAACTCGAATCGTTGTGACATGGGTGTAGAGGTAATCCAAGGCATCCCCAAGTGTTACCCATGTCCCCGTACGTGTGTCACCCATGTCCCCGGTCTATACAGACCTCAACGCGCTTGGACTTGGCCGTAAAAATACAGTAGGAAACCGCGAATGGACGCGAATAAACGCGAATTTGGAGCAGACGGCAAAATTTTTCCTGGGAGGTTGGCCACCTTTCGGTGTATGGCCCATGCGGCCTTCTCCAACTTGGTACTTATTCGTGTCCATTCGCGTTCATTCGCGGTTCAATTGCATGGATCCGATTTAGAGCGTCTTGAGGACAAGCCCCTCGACAAGTTCTGGGCCCTGAGCTCGTCGAACGGGCCGCTCCACCTTTCCGCTCAGTCAGCGCGAATACCGCTCGCGTTTTTTGGCCCAGCCTCCTGAATTCAGGGAACTATTTTAGTTCATGGGTTTCCGCAATTTGTGATCAACTGAATGAGAGCCTATTTTTTACGACGATTGCTTTTGCTGCCGCCGACCCTGGTCGGGATCACGCTGATTGTGTTCTTTATCACGCGCATCGTGCCGGGCGGGCCGCTTGAGCAGGCGCTCATGCGGGCGCAAATGATGGGCAGCGGGCACCATGCCAACCTGGGTGGCGAAGGAACCGCCTTGTCTGACGATCAACTCGAGCAACTCAAACAATACTACGGTTTCGACAAGCCGTGGTATGTGGGTTACGTCGCCTGGTTGGGCAAGGTGCTGACGGGCGACCTCGGCATGTCCTACCGTTACAATGAGCCGGTGTGGGACCTGATGAAGGAGCGGTTTCCAATTTCCCTCTACTATGGGATCATCGATCTCATCATTGCCTACGCCGTATGCGTGCCCTTGGGAATTTTAAAGGCAATCCGGCACAACACCTGGATGGATACAGGCAGTTCGATCCTGATCTTTATCGGTTACGCCGTTCCCGGTTATGTCCTGGCCGCGTTGCTGCTCGTGTTCTTTTCCGCGCATTTGCGCTGGTTCCCCATGGGCGGTTTTGTCAGCGATGATTTTTCCACTTTCACCTTGGCGGGCAAAGTGAAGGACCTCGCATGGCATTCGGCCCTGCCGCTGATTTGCTACCTGGTCGGAAGTTTTGCCTTCCTCACCCTGCTCTTGAAAAACCAGCTGCTCGACAACCTCGCGGCCGATTACATGCGCACGGCCATCGCCAAGGGCAGTCCCTATCGCCTGGCGGTGCTCCGGCACGCCTTGCGCAATTCCCTGATTCCGCTGGCGACCAATTTTGGGCAGAACATCACGCTCCTGGTTTTCGGTTCATTCCTCATCGAAAAAATTTTCGACATCGAGGGATTTGGGCTGCTCGGCTACACGTCCATCCTCGACCGCGATTACCCCGTGGTAATGGGCGTTCTACTGCTGACCTCCGTGCTTCTGCTGTTGGGCAACATCATTTCGGACGTGCTGGTCGCCCTCGTCGATCCACGGGTGAAGTTCGGCTAACTCCATGTTCCGACTCGATCCCATCACCCAGAGCAAGCTACAGCGTTTCAGATCGCTGAAACGGGGCTACGGATCCTTCCTGGTGTTGTGCGGGCTTTTGCTGATGTCCGCCTTTGCGGAGCTTTTGGTGGGCAGCCGCGCCCTCATCGTGAAGTATCGAGGACATTATTATTTCCCGACTTACGCCGCATTTCATCCGGGCACGGATTTTGGCGAAGACTACAGTTACGAGGCGAACTACCGGAAATTAAAGGATCGCTTCGCCACCGAAGCGCGAGGCGACTGGGCGCTGCTGCCGCCCGTGCCGTACAATCCCTATGAGAATTCCTTCGAAGAGGGCATTTATCCGCCGACTCCGCCGTCGTTCTCCCAGCGACATTTCCTGGGCACCGACACCACCGGCCGCGACGTGCTGGCGCGCCTTTTCTATGGATTCCGCATCGCCATGACCTTCTCTTTGCTTTTCCTCGTGCTCGTTTACGTAGTGGGAATCGCGATCGGGTGTGCGATGGGATTTTTTGGCGGGGTCTTCGATCTCCTGATGCAGCGGGCGATCGAAATCTGGTCGAATATTCCGTTTCTCTACATCGTCATCATCGTCGCATCGATCGTGACGCCTAATTTTTTGCTTTTGCTGGGTATCGTCGTCCTTTTTTCGTGGACCGACATGACGTACTATATGCGCACCGCCGCTTACCGGGAGAAGGCGCGTGACTATGTGGCCGCGGCCCGGGTGCTAGGTGCCGGATCCGGACGGATCATCTTTCGCCATATCCTGCCCAATGTCCTTTCCTTAACCGTGACCTTCATGCCCTTCACGATTTCGGGGGCCATCACGCTGCTCACGGCGCTGGACTTTCTCGGTTTTGGCCTGCCGCCCCCCACTCCCAGTTGGGGAGAACTGCTCGAACAAGGCACTTCAAACTTGAATGCACCCTGGATTGTCAGCTCCGCTTTTTTTGCATTGGTGATCGTTCTGAGTCTAGTGACGTTCATCGGTGAGGCCATCCGCGAAGCCTTCGATCCCAAAAAATTCACCATTTACCAATGAATCCTTTCACCCGTTTTTCATCATCCATCTTCGCCGCCTTGGCGGTTGTCCTGGCCTCCGGGTGCGCCAAAAAAGAAATTGTCGTCACCCGGGACATCGGCCCGGAAGTCGAGGCCTATTACAAAGCCCATCCGGATGTCTTTCACTTCGCCACGCCTGCGGATCTGCCCAAAGACTTGGTCTGGCATGACGGCAGCGATGTACCGGAGTTTTCCGACCCGGAGGCCAAACACGGGGGCACCGCGAATTCGTTCATCGACGACTTTCCCCGCACGCTCCGCGTTTTCGGACCCGATGCCAACGGCTCGTTTCGAGAATTTATTTTCGACGACAACGGACTCTCTTTAATCCAAAAACAGCCCAATACGGGACAGTATTACCCCGGACTCGCCAAGGCTTGGGCGTATGACAAGGACGGTAAGACCATGTATTTCAAACTCGATCCTGATGCCCGTTATAGCGACGGCGTTCCGGTCAAGGCCGACGACTACTGTTTCCTCTTATTTTTACTCCGCTCCAGCTACATCGACGATCCTTGGTCCAACAATTTTTACACCAAGAATTACAGTAATATCACGAAATACGATGACTACACCATTTCCATCTCGTGGCGCGACGTTATACCCGATCTTGAAGATAAGGTCGGCTCGTTCTCGCCGGGGCCGGAACACTTTTATAAGGAATTAGGCGACGATTACGTTCAACGTTATCAATGGAGGTTGGAACCGACGACAGGCCCCTATACCGTAAAACCCGAAGATTTACACAAAGGGAGCTTCGTGGATTTGACAGCCGTCCCCAATTGGTGGGCACGCGATAAGCCATTCTTCCGTCATCGCTACAATTTTGACCGCATCCATCTGCAGGTGATTCGTGAAACGGACAAGGCATTCGAAGCGTTCAAGCGCGGTGACCTCGATTTATTTGACCTCAGCCTCCCCAAATATTGGTACGACAAGCTGCCCGACAACGATCCGCTGGTTCAACGCGGCTACATCCATAAGACGACATTCTACAACCAGATTCCGGTACCGACCTATGGGCTGCATATCAACACCGCCATACCGTTGCTCAATGTCCGTGACATTCGCGAAGGCATCGCCTACGCCAGCAATTTTGATCTGGTCGATCAAAAATTATTCCATGGCGACTGGGTGCGCATGCAAACCGGATCCGACGGTTACGCCGAGGTGCCATTTCCGGGCATCCATCCTCGCGCTTACTCGGTCGAACAAGCGTTGGCGCATTTCGCCAAGGCAGGCTTCGACAAGAGAGGTCCCGACGGAATCTTAATGGATGCTAAAGGCCAACGTCTTTCTTTTAAAATTACGGTGGGCGGCGACGTCTGGATTGATGCACTGACGATCCTTCGACAAGAAGCGGCCAAGGCCGGCTTGGAGCTTAACATCGACAAGCTCGACGAGACAACCGCATTCAAGAAAACAATGGAAAAGCACCATCAAATCGCGTTCATGGCGTGGGGTGTCGCCGTTGAAAAGTATCCGCGCTATTGGGAAATGTATGACTCTTCAAATGCCAGCAAAACTCAGACCAACAATATAACCAACACCGCGGACCCCGGAATGGACAAATTGATCGAGGCTTACGACAAAGCTCAAACAATGGACGAAATTCGCCGCCTCGCGACGCAGCTCGAACAGCATGTTTATGATAACGCTGCTTTCATCCCGGCATTCAAGATGCCTTTTTACCGGGTCGGTTGTTGGCGCTGGATAAAATGGCCGAAAGATTTCAACGTGCGCCTTAGTCAGAACACCAGTCAATATGGATTGGAATGGATCGATGAGGCCGCGAAGAAAGAGACGCTCGATGCCCGCGACAACGGCCAAACTTTTCCTCCTAAGATTAAAGTCTTCGACCAGTGGAAAGCCGCGAACGAGTGAGCCTGCCGCCCATGCCTTCGATGCCGTCTGGCGAGCCCCTGTTGAGCGTCCGCAACCTTTCGGTCGGGTTTCAGGGTGAAAGCGGGCTGCTGCAGGCGGTGGACAAGATCAGCTTCGACTTGCCTCGCGGCCGCACCATCGGCCTGGTCGGGGAGTCGGGTTGCGGGAAAAGCGTCACCGCCCTCTCGCTGCTTCGGCTGCTGCCCCAGCCGGCCGGGCGCATTTTGGACGGACAGGTTTTGTTCGAAGGCCGCGACCTGGTGAAGCTGCCGCTGGCGGAAATGCACAAAATCCGCGGCGCCCGCATCGGCATGATTTTCCAGGAGCCGATGGCAGCGCTCAATCCCGTCCAAACGATCGGCCGCCAGCTGACCGAGGTCTATCGACTCCACTTGGACATTTCCGCGGCGGAGGCGCTGCGCCGCGCCGTCGAGATGCTGGGCAAGGTCGGCATCCCTTCGCCGGAAATCCGCGTCCGGGAATATCCGCATCAACTTTCCGGCGGCATGCGCCAGCGCGTCGGCATCGCCATGGCGCTGGCCTGCGGCCCGCAATTATTGATCGCCGACGAGCCGACCACCGCGCTCGACGTGACCATCCAGGCGCAAATCCTGGCACTCATCGAGCAACTGCAAAAAGAAATGGGCCTGGCTGTCATTCTCATCACCCACGACCTGGGCGTCATTGCCGAAACCTGCGAGGAAGTGATCGTCATGTATGCCGGCCGGATTGCGGAGCAAGCGCCGGTGGAGGCACTTTTCACCCGGCCGCGTCATCCTTACACGCGCGGCCTGCTCGCCTCGATCCCGCGCCTGGCGACGCCGCGCAAAACCCGCCTCACCACCATCGAAGGTGTCGTGCCCAACCTGCGCGACCTGCCCGCCGGATGCCGTTTCCAAAATCGGTGCCCCTACGCGGAACCGCGTTGCGCCGCGGCGGCCCCTCCCCTCGAAACCACCGAAGACGGGCACCAAGTCGCCTGCATTCGCTGGAGGGAGTTGGATGACGCACACTTTTAACCACTGATGAACACTTATGTGCACTTATTAATTTGGTTCGGATTTTTTAACCGCGAATGGACGCTAATTCACGCGAATAGGCTGCTATAAAAAACTCTGCTCTGTTGTCATAAATATTAGCGTTCATTCGTGTCCATTCGCGGTTAAAAAAATAACATGCCACCGTCGTCACCAGAGACTCCAGCCCCCACCTTGCTCGAAGTGCAGGATCTGCGGACACATTTTCCCGTTCGCGGCGGCGTATTCCTTCGCGCCGTGGAAACCTGCAAGGCGGTCGATGGCGTCAGTTTCAAACTGCGTGCCGGTGAGACGCTCGGCCTGGTCGGCGAGTCGGGTTGCGGGAAAACCACGCTCGGCAAGAGCATCGTGCGGCTGCTTCACCCGACGGCCGGGCGCATCCTGTTCGAGGGCGCCGACCTCACTTCGCTGCGGCAGCGCGAAATCAAGCCGCTGCGGCGTCATCTGCAAATGGTCTTTCAGGATCCGGCGGAATCGCTCAACGCCCGCCACACCGTCGGCACCATCCTCGAGGAACCGTTTGTGATCCACAAGCTGGGCGGCCCCGAGGAGCGTCGCGCCAAGGTCGCCGCGCTGCTGGGCAAGGTCGGCCTTTCGGCCGACGCCGCCGGGCGGTATCCGTTCGAATTTTCCGGCGGCCAGCGACAGCGCATAGGGATCGCGCGCGCCCTGGCCTTGAACCCGCGGCTGATCATTTGCGACGAGCCGGTCTCGGCCCTAGATATGTCGATCCAAGGCCAGGTGCTCAACCTGTTGATGGACCTGCAGCGTGAATTCCACCTGTCGTACCTGTTCATCGCCCACAACCTCGCCGTGGTAAAACACATCTCGGACCGCATCGCCGTCATGTACCTCGGGCGGATTGTCGAATTGGGGCAGGCCGATGAAATTTATTTTCGCCCGCGCCATCCGTACACCCGGGCGCTGATTGCCGCGATCCCCGAGCCGGATCCAAAGCGCACCCGGAAAAAGAGCGTGCTCACCGGCGACATCCCCTCGCCAATCCACCCTCCGCCGGGTTGTCCGTTCCACACGCGCTGTCCGCACGTCACCGACCTCTGCCGCTCGCAAACGCCGGCGCTGCGGGAAACCGCGGCGCCAGGCACGGAATCCCACACCGTCGCCTGCCATTACGATTTGTAGGGCATCTTCGATTTTAATGATCACATGAATTGTCCTTTTTGTCATTCTGAGCGGCAGCGAAGAATCTCACGGGATTGTTCGGGTGAGATTCCTCGCACGGCTCGGAATGACAAATAGGCAAACTGATACATCACTTTTCGCGCACAGTGATTGACATCACAGGCATTGTGTATCACTTGTGTTGACAAGATAATCTCCTCCCATGGGCGCCACGGCACAAATTCACCTGCGGACTCCTCCGACCACCAAATCCCTCCTCCAGCGCGCCGCCGAGCTGTCGGGCTCGGGCAATCTCACGGACTACATCTTGCGCGCCGCCGTGGAACAGGCGCGGGAAGATTTGATCAGCCAGCAAACCTTTGCCCTGAACAAGACCCAATGGCAGGAGTTTCAAAAACGGCTCGACGCGAAGCCGCGCGATTTGCCCCGCCTGCGAGCCTTGCTCAACTCGCCCAATGCCTTCGACCGCGCCGCTTCACGGGCCTGAGCCCATCGGTGTGCATCATCAGGTGGCGGCGTTCAACTGCGGCGCCGCGCCGCTGGACGATTATCTTGCCAAACATGCGCTGACCAACCATCAGGCCGGCACCGCGCGCACGTTCGTCGCAACGACAGACAGTCACATCGTCGTCGCATATTACAGTCTTGCCGTGGCACAGGTCATTTATGCGGAGGCTACCCCACGGATGCAAAAGGGCACTCCTCGCCATCCGATTCCGGTCGTGTTGCTGGCGCGCCTCGCGGTGGATCGGACGATGCAAGGCAGAGGATTCGGCGCTGCTTTGCTGAAAGATGCAATTCTGCGCACGCTTTCCGCGGCGGATGCCATCGGCGTGCGAGCGTTGCTCGTTCACGCGAAAGACGAGGCAGCAAAGGCCTTTTATCAGCGGTACGAATTCGACCCGCTTCCAGGCCATCCGCTTCATCTCGTTTTGCTGCTCAAAGACGCCCGCCGGTTGCTTTCGCGGTCAGACTTATAAGCAAAGGCAGGGCAACGTTACCAGCTGGCGCGACTCCCATGCAGTACGAGAAATAACGTCTGACCTAGATAGCTACTTTGAAATCACTTTCATTTGACCTTCGCTGTCGAGCAACTGATCGCCCAATCCCGGCATAACCAGCTCCTTGCTCCATAAAACAGGGGAATTGGAATCTGGCTTTACCTCGTTCCAGCCTTGGGATGATCCTTTTTGCCAAATAAAACCTAGCTTGATCTTCTTTCCCTCAATCGTCGCATCTTTTCTTTTGGCTGCGACCGTGAACGTGAATAACATGCTGTCACCTGGATGCAGAACCGTTTGGGTAAAAAAATTCCTGGTGCACGGCCATCCTGGAATCAGGAATTCATCGTCTGGCGCAACCTTCCAAGACGAATCCCAGCTACATAGCATATACGCAACTTCAACAAGATCGGCGGACTGATTTTCGATCTTCGTTTCGACTCTGAATCCCGGGTATCCGGCGTAGTCACCTTCCTTGATGATACCTACAGTCAAAATAGTGGAAGTGACAGTTGGCTCTCCGGCGCGCAAACAGACTACTGCAATGCAAAAGAAGAGTGCTGGGATTAGTTTCTTCATTTCCTCCACTCGACGCTGTTATTATGACCGGTTCACAGCAATCACTTTTAAATTAACCAACTTGCGAACGTTCGACGCTAAACGCTGTCCACGCTGCAAGATCACAGATTACAAATCGCAGATTACAGATGGCCGGTTCGCCTGAAATTTGAAATCTGTAATTAATCATGTCCTTCATCTCAATCAATCCCGCCACCGGCAAACGTCTTCGCGTGTATCGCGAACACACCCCGGTCCAGGTCGCCACGGCGGTCACCCGCGCGCAGGCGGCGTTTGCAGACTGGCGCCGGCTTTCCTTTCCCGAACGAGCCCGGCAGGTGCACGCCCTCGCCCGCGCCTTGCGCGCGCAACGCGAACCGCTCGCGCAGCTCATGACCGCCGAGATGGGCAAGCCCATCGCCCAGGCGCGGGCCGAGGTCGATAAATGCGCGGCCGGTTGCGAGCACTTCGCCCGCCACGCCGCGGCGTTTCTCGCCGACGAGCGCCCGGCCGGCGCGCCGAAAAATTCCCGCGTCACGTTCGCGCCGCTCGGCGTGGTCCTCGCCATCATGCCGTGGAATTTTCCGTTTTGGCAGGTTTTCCGCGCCGCCGCGCCCGCGCTCATGGCCGGCAATGTGATTTTGCTCAAGCACTCGTCCAACGTCAGCGGCTGCTCGCTCGCCATCGAAAAAGTTTTTGCCGCCGCCGGCGCCCCCCGCCACCTGCTGCAGACGCTCCTCATCCCGTCGAAAAAAATCCCGGTGCTCATCGCCGACCCGCGCATATGCGCCGTCACGCTCACGGGCAGCACCGCCGCGGGCAGACAAGTCGCCGCGCTGGCCGGCGCCGCGCTGAAAAAGGGGGTCTTCGAGCTCGGCGGCAGCGACGCGTATCTCATCCTCGACGATGCCGACCTCGACCAGGCCGCTGAAACCTGCGCGGCGGCGCGCCTCGTCAACAACGGCCAGAGTTGCGTCGCCGCCAAGCGCTTCATCGTCGTCGATCGCGTCCGCGCCGCGTTTGAGAAAAAGTTTGTGGCTTGCATGGCGGCACAGCGAATGGGCGATCCGCGCGACCCGGCGACCGGGGTCGGCCCGCTCGCCCGCGAAGACCTGCGCACCGACTTGCACGCTCAGGTGCGGAAAAGCGTGCGCCGCGGCGCACGCCTGTTGCTCGGCGGAAAGCTTCCACCCGGCCCGGGATTTTTTTATCCGCCCACCGTGCTCACCGACGTCGCCAAAGGCATGCCGTCTTACGACGAGGAACTTTTTGGCCCGGTCGCCGCCATCATCCCGGTGCCAGACGAGGCCGCGGCGCTCGCCGTGGCCAACGATTCCCTTTACGGCCTCGGCGCTGCGATTTTTACAAAAAACCAAAAACGCGCCGCCGCCCTCGCCCGCCAACTCGAGGTCGGCCTCGTGTTTGTGAACGATTTTGTGCGTTCCGACCCCGCCCTGCCCTTCGGCGGCGTCAAGCAAAGCGGCTATGGCCGCGAACTCGGCCCCTACGGCATCCGCGAATTCGTCAACGTGAAGACAGTTTTTGGAGCGTAATCGCTCCAAAAACTGCATTGTTACATTTAGGAAAGGGTCAAAAAAAAGTCTCGTTTCAGCCGCCGCACCGCATACGCTCGACCTCCCCGTTTTTTCCCATGGCCAGGCGCACCCATAAGTCTTCTGTTCCCCCTTCCACCGCGGCCACCGCGGTGAACGGCGCAAAGCCTGGGCCCGCCGCATCCGGCGAAGTAACCGCCGGGGATAATTCACCCAAGCCGTACAAAGCGGCTTATTTCAACCGCGAGCTTTCCTGGCTGGCCTTCGACCGCCGCGTGCTCGAACTCGCGCAAAACGAGCGCATCCCCCTGCTCGAGCGGGTGAAGTTTCTCGCCATCGTCAGCTCCAACCTCGACGAATTTTTTGAAATCCGCGTCGCCGGCCTCATCCA
>Ga0210398_10007166_pt1 | contig 10158 bp, 7 predicted proteins | sample IncBWC4OmetaG_FD_161047 | JGI IMG/M metagenome (GOLD analysis project Ga0210398, IMG submission 161047) | Forest soil microbial communities from Barre Woods Harvard Forest LTER site, Petersham, Massachusetts, United States - Inc-BW-C-4-O | ecosystem: Environmental > Terrestrial > Soil >...
AGAAAGCAAATTAACAGGCATGCCTTTTATTTGCATGCATATAAATGCAAACAAGAGTGAAAGAGGTATAATAAGAGCTACTATTAAGGTTGCCCTCCAGTCTGCCATGAATAGGAATACCAATGCCACAACAAGAATTATTCCCTCCAGAAGATTGTGCAGCACTGTATCTGTACAATAGGTGATAAGGGTATTACGGTCATAAAATGGTATTATCTTAACATCCGATGGAAGTACGGAAGTATTCAATTCATCTACTTTTGCCCGAACAGCTTTGAGTACTTCCTGAGGGTTCTTGCCTTTGCGCATAACTATTACACCCTCTACTTCATCAGTCGCCGTATCCATACCTACCTTACCAAGGCGCGGCACATTATTTACTTTAACATTCGCTACATTTTTAACAAGTAGCGGAACACCATTCATATTCTTGATGATGATGTTTTTTACTTCATCAATGTTATTTATTAATCCTATACCCCGCACAACAAGCGATTGCTCGCCCTGGTCTATTACATCGCCGCCAGCATTAATATTACTATTACTGACGGCTGTATATACATCGAGTGCAGTTATATTATACTTATTTAGCAGGTTAGGGTCTACATCTATTTCATAATCTTTGGTGGGGCCGCCATAGGTATTAACATCTGCAACACCTTCAATGGATTTGAATTTACGCTCAATGACCCAATTTTCAACTGTCTTTAGTTCCAGAACCGATTTGGTTTTGCTTTGAACTGTGAATCTGAATATTTCATCGGTAGGCCCATAAGGAGGCTCAACTTCAGCCTGAACATTCGGTGGCAATTGCACATTCCCCAGTAAATCCATTACCTGCGCACGGGCATGATAATCATCAACTCCATCATTAAAAATAATTGTGATTTGCGACAGGCCAAACATAGTAATAGAGTGAACAGATGTTTTTTCCTGCACTGAGTTCATTGCAATTTCAATAGGAATTGTCACCTGCCTTTCAACTTCTTCAGCGCCTCTGCCCTGCCACTGTGTAATGATAATTATCTGTGTATTGGTAATATCAGGATAGGCTTCAATAGGAGTTTTGTTATAGGCTATTACTCCAAGTATTCCAATAACAACAGTGGCAAGAAGAACAAATATTTTGTTCTTTAATGAGAAGCCAATTATATTTTTTACAATCTTGTTCATCTAATTGCAATATATTTTATGAGCCCGCAAACCTAGTGCGCTGTTATTAGAAAGTAGTTAGAAGGAAATTAATGGAGATTAGAGTTCCATTAATTTTTTTTAATGTTTGAATTCAACTCTATTCTAAATATAGTTTTGTACCGACAAACTATAGTTATGGATATTTTGATTATTGAAGATGACCTTAAGGCTATGAGTTTTATTAAAAAGGGACTGGAGGAACATGGCTATATTATAACCGCTGCTTATGATGGTCAGACAGGAAGAAATGCGGCCGTTAAGAAAGACTTTGATTTAGTTATTTTAGATATAATGCTCCCTCATTTCAACGGGTTTCAGGTTTGCCGATATATACGAGAGCACAAAAAAGAATTGCCAATATTGATACTAACAGCGCTGGCGGGAATAAATGATAAAATTGAAGCGTTTGAAAGCGGGGCCGACGATTATTTGACAAAACCATTTCATTTTGAAGAATTACTTATCAGGGTTAAAGCCCTTATAAGAAGACAACTTACAATAATATCAAGTAAACCAAATATATTGGGGGATTTAGCGATAAATTCTGCTGAGAAGAGGGTCTTCAGGAAGGATAAGGAGATATTTTTATCACTCAAAGAGTTTACTTTATTAGAAGTACTTATTGCGAATAAAGGGAGGGTGCTTTCAAGGGCATTTATAGCCCAATCTGTTTGGGGTATTGATTTTACCACAGGGAGTAACGTCGTAGATGTTTATATAAATTACCTCAGGAATAAAATTGATAAAGGCTTTTCAAAAAAACTTATCCATACAGTTACAGGGATGGGATATGTTTTGAAAGAAGAATAGGAGATCCTCCCATTTCAGGCGCATTTCAAAAGGCTAAGATTTACCTGACGTTTTATTATTAAAATTCTGATAAATAGTCAAATTCCTAAACTAAAAACTCCCTAACCTTAGCGTCAGGGGGTTTCTGTTTTAACCTAATAACAGCATTGCAAATATTATTTATTGCTTCTCAAACTTTATGATTTGATTTGAAGTGCCCGCTGTAATGCGTACAAAATAAACACCCTGTTTTAAATTACTAATGTTTAATGCCAGCGAGGTATTATTACGTATAGTTACATTCCTGTTCAGTACCTCTTCACCATTTTCCGTAAAAATTTCTACCGTACCATTTACTGAGCCCCCTGGCAGAGTAAACACTAAATTAAGCGTCTCGTCGGCGGGGTTAGGGAAAGCTAATGTATTGCCTGTTCCGGTAATAGTATTCATTCCGGTTATGGTATTTACCACCACAGTAAAACTTACTGTATCTCTGCAGCCGCCATTGCTGCCTATTACGGTATAGGTAGTTTTGGTAGCCGGAGAAACCAGTAACGGGTCGGTTGTGCTGCCACCTGTCCATACATAAGTAGTTGCACCTGTTGCTTTCAGGGTATCGGTTGTGCCTATGGCAATAGTATCTTTCCCTGCAACTGTTACAACAGGAACAGGGTTTATGGTTAAGTTGGTTATTACGCTACTGTCGCACCCATTGGCTGCGGTAAGTACATCTAAATACAATCCAGTTGTATCGTACACGCTTGAACCCACGGTTACAGAATCGCCCTTACACAAAGAGAGTGTTTGTGTTTTTTGTATAGCCGGCGGGTTCACCAGCTTTATAGGAGGAAGTGTCATTGTACATCCTATAGCATCAGTTATATAGCAGGAATAGCTTCCTGCTTTCAAGGGAGGCGTTGGGTTTGTAGTAGCAATAACTTTAGAACCATTTGACCATGCAAAATCAAATGCAGAATCACCTCCTGTAAAATTTATATCCAGTATACCGTCGCTACCATTATGGCAGCTAATGGGGTTAGTTATTTTATCGGTAGAAGCCAGGTTACATTTAATATCGGGATACATAGTAAGATTACCAAAGGGAGATTGCCCGTCAGCACCATTGCCAAAACTCCATAATAAACTCTCCTTATTTGTTAAAGGGTTAAAGCCTATAATTGCGCCTTTGCCATTAGCACCACCGGTGTTTGTCGTACCAAAAAATACTTTGCCGGCTGTATCATATACAAGCGAACCATTGGGGCTTGCTCCATCATTACCACTACCGAAACTCCATAATACACTATCGCGGTTAGTAACAGGATTGAAACTGATAATGGTACCAGTACCATTTTTCCCACCTGCTGAAGTCATGGCATAGAATAATTTAGTTGCGGCATGGTACACAAGGTTTCCGTGCGGGTTTTGCCCATCGGTACCACTATCAAAACTCCACAGCACACTGTCGCGGTTGGTAACAGGATTGAAACTGATAATTGTACCATAGCTGTTATTTCCGCCATAGGCTGTCATGGCATAAAATAATTTATTGGCAGGGTAATATGTAAGGTCGCCATAAGGATATACGCCATCCTTTACGGTATCAAACATCCATGCTACATTCTCGGTATTTGTAGCCGGGTTAAATGAAAAAATTACGCCACAACCACCCGGATAAACATAGGGCAACTGAATTCCACCCTGGTTTGCCATGCCATAATACAGTCCATTGCCAGGGTTATATGTAAGGTCGCCATAGGGCACGTTTCCATCGGTTCCATTGCCAAAGCTCCACAGTACACTGTCGGTATTCGTAGCCGGGTTGAAACTTATAATGGCCCCGCTTGCACCGGTTCCGTTGGTTGCATATGCTCCTCCGCGATACGTCAACCCATAATATAATTTTGTTGTGGAATTGTATACAAGTGAGCCATTTGGGCCCGACCCGTCAATACCGCTTCCTAAACTCCAAAGCAGGGTATCCTTATTTGTTATGGGGTCAAAACTTAAAACTGAGCCGTTTAATAAAAGCCCTCCTGCTGAGGTCATGCCATAAAAGACCCCTTCAGACGAATCGTAAGTTAAAGACCCGTAAGGAACATTTCCGCCGTAATCACCTGCAAAACTCCAGATCAAATTATCGGTATCAATTACCGGATTAAAACTGACAAGAGCGCCATAAAAATTTACTCCGCCATTACTAAGAAGGCCATAAAGCAGCCCTGTAGTTGGATTATAAATTAAAGAAGAATTAGTGCCGGGGCTTTGATCCAGATTGCCCCAATTAATTAAAGCGCTATCGCGGCCGGTGGTTGCATTAAAACTTATAAGGCCCCCTGTATTATTGCCACTTGCCCCTCCGGCTGTCATTGCATAATACAATCCGGTGGCAGGGTCATATATAAGATTACCCATTGGGTAGGTGTAGTCTATCCCATTGCCAAAATTCCAGACAATGCTTTCGCTGTTGGTAACAGGGTTAAAACTATAAACGGTTCCAAAGCCATAGGCGCCACCCTGGCTTGTGAAGCCATAAAATAATTTTGCTGCAGTATCATATACCAGGTCGCTGCTTGGGAGCGTTCCATCAGTAGCTGAACCAAAATTCCATAATAAAGTGTAAGCATTGGTGGTTGGATCTACGCTAAAAAGAGTTCCGGCATCTAATACCGCAGTTCCGTATAAAAAGCCGTTGACAGGATCAATTACTAAAGAACCGGTAGGTTGACCTGCGTCGGGGGTGTAGGGGCCCTGGAAACTATGTATTTGGATTTCAGTATTGGTAATAGTGTTAAAACTAAATATAGATCCATACCCGCTGCCACCGGAATAGGTCATTCCATAAAATAAACCGTTCTTTGGATAATATACCAGTGAGCCCTCGGGATTTTGCCCATCATACGAAACAGGTCCATTGAAACTATACAATACAGTTTCAGTATTAGTAGCAGGATTAAAACTAAAAATAGTACCGCAATTATAATGGCCACCGCTGTATGTCATTCCATAATACAAACCGTTAACAGGGTTGTAAGTAAAACTACCATAAGGCGATGCCCCATCTGTATCTTTTCCAAAACTCCATACTGTTGATTTATATTTATTTGTTGCAGGATTATAACTATAAATTGTTCCCTGGTTGCTTTCTCCACCTGAACTTGTCATTCCATAATACAGGCCATTAGCAGAATCGTAAGCAAGATTACCTAAAGGTAAAGCGCCGTCTCTAACACCGCTAAGGTTACTCAACGCTTTTTCCTGGTAAGTAGTTGAATTAAACCTGAATATAGTTCCTTTGCCACCGGTTCCGCCTGCGCTTGTCATACCAAAATAGGTGGGAGTTTGTGCATTACAAAAGGAAAAGAATAGGATGCTGAAAAATAAAAAAAGAGCAGGCTTGGAAACCTTTAAAGAGTTCATGCTGATGGGGTTTAAATTATAAACTGTGAAAATGCAAACGCGAAGAATGCGTTTTAAGCATGGCTTCGGCGACGAAAGTACTCATTAAGTTGTCGCTGGAGCCTGCTTCCTCTTTATGGGTGGCCTATACCATTCTTTATCAATGCATAAAAATTTCAAACCCTGATAAAACTAAAAACCCCCTGACGCTAAAGTCAGAGGGTTTCTGTTTATTGTGAACCTGTTAGTTACAGGTTTTTAACTTTCTCTTTATGTTTTTTTACCTGGTTGCGCAGGGCGTCGGCGCTTTCCGAAACCGCTTCTTCAAACGATTTGCACTGCCTTTTGGCAAACAGTTCGCCTGTGCGCGTCTGCAATTTTATTTCAGCAATTTTATTTTGTGTATCCTTCGATTTTTCAAGGCGCAGAAATACTTCGCCTCCCATAATACCGTCATAGTAATGGTCCAGTTTATCTACCCGTTCCTGGATAAAGTCTAACAATTTTCTGTCAGCATTAAAGTGAATGGACTGAATTTTAACTTGCATGGCCTTTAGTTTTAAGGGTTAGTGAATTTATTGATTATCTATCCTCGTGGGTGCGCCTGCTTATAGACGCGCTTGAGTTTTTCCAATGTGTTATGGGTATACACCTGTGTGGCCGACAGGTTGGCATGGCCCAACAGTTCCTTCACCGTATTAATATCGGCTCCATTATCGAGTATATGTGTGGCAAATGTGTGTCGTAATACGTGGGGGCTTTTCTTTTGTAAAGTAGTTACAGTGCCCAGGTATTTTTTCACCATAAGGTAAACCTGCTTGTCGTGCATGGAGTCACCATCTTCATGCGTAAAAAAGCAAGCGTTCTTTATTCCCAGCTTCTTTTTTTCGGCACGGTACTCTTCAATATATTTCTTTAAAAAGGGTGTTATAGGTATAATGCGCTCCTTGTTCCTTTTCCCCAGTACTTTTATAGTAAGGTTAAAAACATTCACATCAGCATCTTTCATGGTAATAAGCTCAGCACGGCGAATGCCGGTTGCATAAAACATCTCCAGTATAAGGTGGTCGCGCATACCATCAAAATTCTGCGGGAAATCGGCTACCTTAAACAGGGTTTCCATTTCCTTTTTATTTACAAATACCGGCAGGCGCTGCGGAGCTTTGGGTGCTGTTACCTTGGCCATGGGGCTTTTGGTTAGAACGCCTTCGCGCAGTAAAAACTTATAATAAGTGCGTAAAGTCGATGCTTTGCGTATAACAGTGCGTGCCGCTATCTTCTCCTGCATAAGCGATGCCATCCACGAGCGTATCATGGTTGAAGTGGCTTCTTCAGTTTTTTCTATCTCGTAAGTATCTTTAAGGTAGGCAGCGAACTGGTCCATATCATTCTGATAAGAGACCAGTGTATGTGGTGAATAATTCTTCTCGTGCTTTAAGTATTCCAGGAACTTCACTACCATAATGCCACAGTTCAGATTACCTTAACGAAGATAAGCCTAAAAAGTTCCAAAGCAAAGGATTTTAACACAATTTTACTCACCCCGGCTTCGCTTTCCCCTCTCTATCAAATAGAGAGGGGGTTAGGGGGTGAGTTTATGCGGATTTACCTACTATAATAGAGAGGCGGTACTGAAAGTCCTCCCCGCTTGGGGAGGATATAGGTGGGGCAGGGCTGTTATTTTGCTACCTTTGAGTATTATTATACAGGTATATGCGTATAGCTATTTACGGACGTCCTGCACCATCGAACCTTACTGAACCCGTTAAGAATGTTTTTGCCCAGCTCGATAGCCTTGGGTTTGAATATATTATCCACGATGGCTTTTATACCTCGTTGCAGGATTTTATACCTTTTAAAAAACCACCCGAAACATTTTACGAAGAACTGCCTGCCGGTTCAGTCGACTACCTTATAAGCATTGGGGGCGATGGCACACTATTAGAGACTTTACCCTTTGTAGCCAAACCCGGCATACCGGTATTGGGTATAAATACAGGCCGGTTGGGTTTCCTTGCCATAGTGCCTGAAGAAAACTTTTCGCCTGCATTGGTGGCACTGAAGAACAAAAAATATACCATACAGAACCGTACCTTATTGCATGTAGATGCCAGCAACAACAACCTTTTCGGAAAGTATAACTATGCCCTTAACGAAGTGTGTATTCAGCGCAAGGATGCATCGACCATGATAACCATTCACACTTATCTCAATGGCGAATTCCTTAACTCCTATTGGGCCGATGGGTTGATTATTTCCACCCCCACGGGTTCAACGGCTTACTCGTTAAGTTGCAGCGGCCCTATTTTGTTACCCGATGATTCAAGTTTCATTATAACCCCAATTGCTCCGCATAACCTTAATGTGCGCCCCGTTGTTATACCCGATAGCTACACCATAAAATTAAAGGTAGAGGGCCGCAACCCTACCAACCTGGTTTCGTTAGATTCCCGTACCGAGGATATTGACTCATCGGTAGAACTGGAGATACGCAAAGAATCGTTCGGGGTGAAGCTGATACAGATACCCGGGCAAAGCTTTACCGAAACGCTGCGAAAGAAACTCAGTTGGGGGAAAGACATCAGGAACGAGTAATGGCGTTTTTAAAACAAGCTTTAACAGACAGATTACAGAAAGGCATTTGCACCTGCGTTTTTTTATTTATTTCTTCAACACTTTTCAGCCAGCAAGTTGAGCATTATACCGGCCACGGTTGCGACTGCTATATTTATCCGGGTGGGCCCGATACTACTAAAACCTATACACCCACTCATGACGAAATTGATTCGGCAGAGTTTGCTATTAAGCGCAAAATGGCCATGAAAAATCCGCCTAACAATATGTATGACCTGGTAAGCCTTGGAATAGATAATTTTGAGCGCCATTACCATGGCACCATTAACAAGAAAGGTAAAAGAGAATTGCGTATACATGGGGTTAATAAATCGAACACTAACGAGGTGTGGGTTACCTATTATAGCCTCTATACCGATAAGCTTTACGATTTTATTCTGTATGGAAGCCATTAAAGAAGAGATAGTATGCACCTATTGGGTAATTTAAACCGATTATATATTTTTGAAAACTATTAAACGCATTTAACCATGAAGAATACTATTCTTAAAAAATTAAGCCTGCTGCTTTTTATATCATTTGCATTCATATTAAATACCCATGCCCAATATAAAGTAGGCGACAAACTCGATAGCGGATTAGTAGCCTGGGTTGATGCCAAAGGCGAACACGGAATTGTAGTAACCACAGCCGATTTAGGAAAAATGAAATGGGATGATGCAATGAAAGCATGTACTGCATTAGGTAATGGCTGGCACCTGCCCGATAAAGATGAGCTGAATAAAATTTACCTGAACGAACCCAAGATTGTTGGTGGTAACTTTGTTAAAACACCTTACTGGAGCTCTACGGCATATAAGAATAAATTATCAGCCTGGTACCAGAGCTTTACCAGCGGTGTACAAGATGCCAACGACGTGAAGACCGTGCACAATGTGCGGGCGGTGAAGGCGTTTTAGAAAATTACAATCTTTCCTGAATACTTCTGTGCCGCATCCTGCAGCCTGATTAGATACAAGCCGCTAAAAAGCCTTTGACGCAAAAACAGGGTAGTGCCTTCAACAGAATAAGAAGGTGTGCAATCTTGTCCCAATAAATTATAAATGTGCAATGTTTTCAATGCGTTAGGGGCAATGTTCTCGGTGTGAATACTGTTTTCTGAATTGTTGTAATAGAACTTCCCTTCCGGCGCTGAAACTTCTTCTATACCTGTAGGGCCCACAGTTACGTATAAAGACGCGACATCGTTCTGGCAACCTGTTTTGGTCGTTTCAGTAACTGATACATAACCACTCTTAGTTCCGAAATCGACAACTATAGAGTTTGTACCTTGCCCGCTTTTAATAGTTGCTCCTGATGGAACGGTCCATAAATAAGTTGAACCCGTTGTAGCAGGCACACTGTAAGTAACACCTGTAGCCGATGCTACCACACTAATTGAACCGGTAATAGAGTAGGGGGCAGGAATCAGGTTAAAGAAATCGGCTGCCCAGTAGGTTGAATGAAAATTGGTTTCCTCAATAGCATAAGTGCCTGCTTGTCCGCCCTGGCGGGGACAAGAGCCTGTATCTACCGCAATGCCATGCGGCATGCCTTTAATGCTGTATGAATAAACTGCCGGGCCGCCCATACTATCGTTGTAAATAGACAAGGTAACATTGGTATTTCCCTGGAAAGCGCTATTAGTTGAATCAACAGTCTGGCTGGCGTGATTCATATAGGTCCATTGCTTTATAAGCTCGGCGGCGTTGGTAGGGCTTACCACTAAATCGGCTGTGCCCTGGCAAATCATAGCCTTAGGGTATGAGCCTGTATAGGCTGGGTTCTGCGCCTTCACCAAAGCTCCCCATTGTGCGGGCGTCATGGTTACCAATCCGTCCATTGCGTATACTGCAGCAGTTGCATTGGTGGCTGCTTTATAAGGTACGCCCGACATAATAGCTCCCCTGCTGAACACATCGGGGTAGGTAGCCATCATTACGGCTGTCATGGCTGCACCTGCTGAAAGGCCTGTAACATAAATCTGAGAGGCATTAATGGAATAATTAGTTTGCATATAGTCTACCATCTGCTTAATGCTCAATGCCTCGCCCACATTACGGTTTGCATCGGTAGTATCGAACCAGTTAAAACAAAGGCTGCTGTTATTGGTGCTGGTTTGCTCAGGATAAATTACATAAAATTTGTGCAGGTCGGCCGGTT
>Ga0210398_10007167_pt1 | contig 10158 bp, 9 predicted proteins | sample IncBWC4OmetaG_FD_161047 | JGI IMG/M metagenome (GOLD analysis project Ga0210398, IMG submission 161047) | Forest soil microbial communities from Barre Woods Harvard Forest LTER site, Petersham, Massachusetts, United States - Inc-BW-C-4-O | ecosystem: Environmental > Terrestrial > Soil >...
GCGCGGACTTGTTCGTTTCGGTCCATGCCAATTCCAGCCGTGATCCCGACGCTCGCGGCGTAGAAACCTACTATCTCAATTTCACCTCCTCACCGGACGCGCTTGAGGTTGCTGCCCGCGAGAACGCGGTCTCGGAAAAGTCGATCCACGAGCTTCAAGATCTGGTGAAGAAGATCGCTTTAAAGGAAAAGATCGAAGAATCGCAGGAGTTCGCCGGCGATGTGGAGAGTTCACTCCACGACGGCCTGGCGGTCAAGAACCCAGGTCTGCGGGACCGTGGGGTCAAGAAGGCTCCATTCATCGTTTTGATCGGAGCCAATATGCCGTCGATTTTGGCGGAAATTTCCTTCGTCAGTAACCCTGGCGACGAGCGCAGACTTCGCACTCCCGACTACCGCCAGCGCATCGCCGAATCGCTCTATCGCGGGATTGCCAAGTATTGCAGCGGTTTGAGTGGAGTAAAGGTCGCCAGCAAGATCGACAAGAGCGCGGAGCAATAAGTACAGCGCGGAGTGCGGGTAGCGAGTGTCGAATCTGGCTTCCCTGGACCTGGAAACTTTCCCCGTTCCCCGGTAGTCTAACCCCATAGGGCTAATGCGTCTCCATGCGGCTTCTCAAGTTCCATTTCGCACTCTTGATCACTCTCTGTTCTGCGCTGTTTGCGGATAGCAAAGCCCCCGCCGCACCACTCCTGCCCCCGCAGTTTGGGGGATGGAAGGTTTCCGGCGCAGCCAGTACCAGCAGCGATCCCGCCCTCGCCGACCCGGCGAACGCGGCTGTGCTCAAGGAATACGGCTTCAACGATTTCGAGTCGGCCACATACATTCGTGACGATGGTCGGAAACTGATGCTCAAGGCCGCTCGCTTTGCCGACACCAGCGGCGCCTATGGCGCATTCACCTTCTACAAGACGCCGCCGATGCTAGTGGAAAAGATCGGCGATCAAGCGGCTTCCCTAAATGAACGAGTGTTGTTTTACCACGGCAACATCCTGATTGACGCCGTCTTCCAGCGGCTATCTGCGATGTCAGCCGCCGAGTTGCGCGAATTGGCCGACGGTCTGCCCATAGCCACCGGAAGCGCTCAGGGGATGCCGGGATTGCCGGCTTATCTGCCTCCTCAAGCCTTCGTACAGAATTCCGCCAAATACGTATTGGGGCCGTTAGCGCTCGATAAACTCGATGCTCCCATTTCGTCGCAGTTGACCGGCTTCGACACCGGCGCCGAAGTTGTGCTGGGCAAGTATTCGAGTTCGGGCGGCGAAGCGACTTTGATGTTGATCTCGTATCCCACGCCGCAGATCGCCGGCAATCAGTTGCGGAAAATCGAGGCCGCCCAGACGGCGCCACCTGCCTCCGTCTTCTCACGGCGGACCGGTCCAATCGTGGTTGTAGTCGGTGGCACTCTATCGCAGAGCGAAGCGAAGTCGCTGCTGGCTTCGGTGAACTATGAAGCCAACGTTACCTGGAACCAGAACACCTACTTCGATAAAAGAAACAACATGGGCAACCTGGTATGGAACGCATTGGTGCTCTGCGGCATCCTGATGGCTTTCGCACTAGTCGTTGGTATCGCCTTCGGCGGGCTCAGAGTGCTGGTGCAACGCATCATTCCTGAAAAGGTGTTTCATCGTGAAGAACAGATGGATTTCATCTCGCTTCAGCTCTCGGAAAAACCGTCTGAGATCCTCGACAGTAGGTCTAAGTACATCAATTAAAGCAGTTTAGACTCCCAAATCCGTTTTTCGTCTCACAATGAGGCAGTGGAAATACCTGTTAACCTATTTTCTAAGTGACTGAAACTAAAGCCATTTATTTCGCAGAAATCGCTTGACACTCCCCTTTTTCGGCTCATAAGATTTCGCCAGAAAGTTTTGACGGTTTACTCTCCGTTTGAACTATTCTCCCTTGAAAGAAAAGGCCGCCTTTTGCCGGGTGGCCTTTTCGTTTTGGTTGGCTTTTCGAGGCTCGGGTTCGCACTTTCGCGGGAACGTTCCTCGCTTGTAGTTCGTATCTCTTGGTAGTAGAAGTGTGTGCGGAAGGAGCAACCATGTTCTGCGACAAATGCGGCAGCGCTCTCCAACCCGACCAGCGTTTCTGTGGCAAGTGCGGAAGAGAATTCGCAGGCGGAACTGGCGCCGGATTTCCACGGCCTAACCGGGTGCGCGAACACATTCGCTTGCTGGGTATTCTCTGGCTGGCAGCCTCCGCGTTTGATGCCATCGGGGCAGTCATCCTCTATGTGCTGGCCAACACTTTGTTCCGTCACATGGCTGACGTCGGTGGTCCGGAAGCAGCTGCAACCTGGTTGCGTCCCTTCATCGGCGTAATTGCGTTGATTGTCGCCGCGAAAGCAGCGCTTGGATTCGCAACCGGATGGGGATTATTGCAGCGCGAACCTTGGGCTCGCATGCTTACCATCGTTCTTGCCTTCCTGGCGTTGTTCCACGTCCCATTCGGAACTGCTCTCGGCATCTACACTTTATGGGTGCTGCTGCCGGCGGAGTCGGATGCGGAGTATCACCAACAGGCACGCGAGATTCAGGTGGCGTAAGCGTCTACGCAGTCGATAGTGTCCGAAACGGACGAAAGAACTCACGCAAATCCTGGGCCAACAGTTCCGGTTCTTCCCACGCCGCGAAGTGTCCGCCCCGCGGCATCTCGGTCCAACGCTGAATGTTGTAGACACGCTCCGCCCAGCAGCGCGGTGGCATGGGGTCTTCTTTGGGAAACTGGGCGACGCCACATGGAACCTCAACTCTCTCCCCTTTCGCAAAGTGCAGCGGAGCTTTTGAACTCTCAACATAGAGCCGCATCGACGAACCGATCGTCTCCGTAAGCCAATACAACGTGACGTGAGCCAGCAACTCGTCTTTGGTGAATCGGCGCTCGACATCGCCATCGCAATCCGCCCAGTCGCGATACTTGTCGATCAACCACGCCGCCAGCCCCATGGGCGAATCATTGAGTGCCGCAGCGACAGTCTGTGGCTGGATGCGCTGCACTTGCCAGTAGGCTCCCTTTTCTTCGACCCAGCGCTCGGCGGACGCCAGAAAAGCCTTCTCTTCCTGGTTCGTCGGCGACGACTCGTCCACGAACGGAAAATACGATCCCGGAATGTAGTTCAAATGAAATGCCATCACGCGCTGCGGATATTTCCAGGCCAGCACCGTGGACACATTGGCACCGAAATCTCCGCCCTGCGCCACAAACTTCTCGTATCCCAGTTGCCGCATGAGTTCCGCCCAGACCTCCGCGATCTTGAAAGTGTTCCAGCCCGGCGTACCGGGTCTGCCGGAAAAGCCGAAGCCGGGCAGCGACGGCACAATCACGTCGAATGCGTCGTCGGCGTTCCCGCCGAACTCCTGGGGATTCGCCAGCAGCGGGATGAGTTTAAGTATTTCCAGAAACGACCCCGGCCAGCCATGCGTGATGATGATGGGCATCGCCCGCTTCCCTGTCCCACGCACATGAATGAAGTGAATTTTCAGCCGTTGGATTTCCGCCTGGAAGTGCGGCAAACCGCCCCAGTCTTGTTCTTCTTTTCGCCAGTCGAATCGGTTCAGCCAGTAGTCGCGGAGCGAATGCAGGTACTTGCTGTCGAAGCCATAAGTCCATCCGGAATCGACGATGTCATCCGGGAAGCGTGTGCGGGCTAGACGCTCTCGTAGGTCGGTTAGCTGAATTTCTGGGACGTTGACCTTAAACGGAGAAATGGACATCAAGAAATTATACGGTGGCGGAAGCACGGTCACCGGAGCAGCGTTGACAATGTTCGAAAGAACTCCGCTGGTGTTGCGATGCGCAGCGATGCCCGCTGGGCGACTGCCTTCGTAAAGTGCTTGGCATTGTGCGTAAGCAGCCAATCGGGTTTACTGGCCATCGCCGACAAAAGTATGGGAACGTCGGCGGCATGCCGAATCAGGTGGCGACTTGATAGCACCAGGGTCTTGTCGGGATAGGGAACAATTTCAGGATGGGTCAGCTTGATGAGGCGGCGATAGTCCTCAAACAACTGATCGGCATCGAGTGACGGAAGACGCTCCGCGTGAAGCAGCAGATTCTCCTCGACCTCGTCACGAACCGCTTCCGCCAGCACCAAATTACAGACCTTCGCAGCGCAAAGCGACAGTGTGGCCTTATCGAGCCCCCAAGGAGAGACGATTCCACCGGTCAGGACATTCGAGTCCAGGAACAGGCGGATCCTGCGCGGGCTGGTCACTTCTCACGCTGGTTGCGAGCGGGGCGCCGGGGATTACCGGAAGACGGTTTCTTATCGTAGCGACGTGCGTAGACCCGATTGCGGGCCGCCGGCAGGGTTGCGAGCAGGTCCTCTGACGTCAGACCCGCAGCCGTGAGACGCTCGCGAACCTGATCGCAAAGCTGCTGGAAACGCTGCTGTTCCGGCAGGAGAATAAGGCCATCTCCCAAGCGGAGAACGGCAAAGGGCGCTCCAGTCCCCAGCCCCAGATCCTGGCGAAACTGTTTAGGAACAGTAAGCTGACCCTTCTCGCCGATCTTGGTTGTCGTCAGGTATTCGAGAGCGGTATGGTGATTGGCCATGGTGGTAGGAAAATCCTACCACAGAAGCACTGCTGCGCCAAGACCTGAAAGGGCAAAATACCCCCATGGCACCCGCAACCATCTGAGGCGGTCGGCTCCGAGGCTTCCGCCCTTTACGCCTCTTCCCCGCACATTTAGAATCGATGACAGGCCGACGTAGCTCAGTTGGTAGAGCAGCCGATTCGTAATCGGCAGGTCAGCGGTTCAACTCCGCTCGTCGGCTCCATTTTCCGCTGAATCTTCCGAGAATCACTCGGTCGTGGCATTTCCCGCTAGCTGTCCTGCCGGATGTAGCGCGCGTCCAAACATGATTCCGGTCTCGACTTCTACTGGCTGCCCGTTCCGCAGGTACGGTTTGAATTTCCATCGCTTCAGGGCGTCGGTGATAACTTTCGCCTGATCGGGAAATGCGCTGAGAAAGTGAATGTGCTTTACCTTGCCTCTCGCATCGATAATGATTCGCACCGGAACTGGATTGAATGACCGTTCGGTGAATATCGGATCAACCCGCGCAATAACGTTTTCGTCTCTCGCGTAATCCTTGATGCAAACCGGAACGGCGCCCCCGCCCGTCCCCGCTGTAGGACTGGCTTCCGCAGGTAGTTCCATCTTGTTGAGATCAAGGACCAGAGTTTCCAATAGCTTCGTGTCGCGGCTGGTCAGCACCAGTTCCACCGTGTGGCAGCGGATTTCGGTGGCCAAAACATACCAATGCAACTCCGCCACCGGAGACCAATACGCAAAGAATATGAAAGGACGGCCCGCGATCTTGGTCGGGGTCGGCGCCATTTCCACTTTGTAATCAGCCTGTAGATTGTCCTTCGCATAATTGACGAACTGGAACGCGTTGGTCGCAGGCAGCGGAGTGAAGAACATATCCTGCGCGGTGATTAAGACCGTTCCTCGAATTGATCCTTGGTAAGTGTCCGCGGGCCGAAGCTGTGCAAGCACGTAGCGGCCGCTATCCGATGGCGGCGGCCCTTCGTATTTCTGGATCCAATCCTTAGGCAGAGCGTAGGTCCATCCAAAATACTGGTTGCGGAAGACATTGTTACTCACGCTACCGCCTTCCGGCAGGGGAGTCACGGAGTCACTGGCGCTCGGCCAGGCGCCCTTCACCAGGATCACTCCCGCTGGCACCCTCGCATTCGGATCGACTTGCGTGTTGTTGGAAAAGTCGCCGCCACTCTTGGTTGCGCTTTGCCCCCACGCGAGCAACTGTATGGACAGGGTGACAACGATCAGTACACGCGAGAATCCAGAATACATATTTTCCCCTTCGAATCTCGGCAGTTCTAGGGCCGTGGACACGGCAGGTCAGCGGCGCGTCGTTTCTTGCAAAAGCTGGTCTCTGCAAAAAGCTGGCGAGACAACTCGTGTCTCGCCAGGAGGAGTGTCGTGAATGCGATTTACAACGAACGCAGGAAGTCCAGCACCTCTTGCTTCTGTTGGTTACTGAGGACACTGAAGTTCTGCTCGACCGAAGTGGCTTCGCTGCCATGGCTCGCGTGGGCTTGAATCGCCGCGTTCAGATTGGTAGTGCGGCCATCGTGCAGCAGGAAGATGCGCTGTCCTAAACCCCACAAGGGAGCCGTGCGGAACTGGTCGCCGCCGGCGCTGCCCTGGGAGACGTTGTCCGCCAAGCCGTTGCCCATGTGGTGAATTTCAATATCCGAGTATGCGTTCACTGCCGCATTGCTCAAAGAGCCCGTAATAGTCGACTTCTGCGTGTTGCCTACTGTCGGATTGTGGCAGGCGGTGCACCCGATAGAGCTAAACAAGGCCGCGCCCGCAGCAATATTCTGAGAGCTGACCTGTTGCCCATTGAGCACGACGCCACCAGGTGGAGGCGGGGCCAGCGTCCGCATGAAGTTGGCAAATGCGGAGACATCGTCAAGCACCGCGGCATTCGGCGAGGCGGCCGGATTGGATGTGTCTTCCGGATAGCCGCTCCCGCTGAGGTTTAAACAGTTCGCCGGCAGTCCAGTTCCTTGCTGGTCTTCCCCAGGTAGTGGACGGTCTTGCGTGAACAGCAGGTTGGAGATACCCATCTCGACGTTGTAGGCCTCGCCGGCAAATATGTGCAGCGATTTGTTCTGGGCCTTCCAGCCAAAACGGCTGATGGTGCCATCATTGCCATTGTGGTTGAACGTACCGGAAACACCGAAGCTGTTATTAAGGTTCTTGGCTTGGTTGTTCAACAGGGTTGAGTCGTCAAGATTCTCGATCAAGCCGGCTCCGAAGGTCGGCGTTGGAATCCGAAAGATGATGTTGTTGTACTGCCCCGCGGTAGTGAAACTTGGCTGCGGCAAGCTGCAACTGCCGGCATCGGAGCGGCCGGTAACAGTAAACAAATCTTCCACTCCTCCGTTGGGCGCATTGTAGTTCGGTGAACCGTTCGAGTTGAAGAAAAACGGGAACCGGGCTTCAACTGTCGGGCCATTGGCTGTGAGGAAGTACGGAGTCGTGCTGCCCGGCGCGACCCCATTGCTGGTGAACAAAAATTGGGGATTGACGGCAGTGCCGGTTCCGCCAACCGCCGGTTGTGCGTGACATGAACTACACTGATTCGAATTAAACCGCGGTCCCAGACCGTTGTTCGCACCACCAGAAACGGACTCCACCTCCTGGAAGCGCGCGAGACCGTCATTGAAGAAGGCCAAGATCCCGGGGTTGTCGTTCTCCAATACTGAAGGCAGCGCCACGCCGGTTCCGCGGTTGCCACTCTGAACTCCGGGATCAGTTTGTGCAAATGCCAGCCCGGCGAGAAAAACCGCCAACGTTGCAACTAAGGTGAGTTTGCCTATCTTGGTCACGATTCCTCCTTGAAACGTTTCTTCAAACGTTTCTTCCGCCGCTATGGACCCTACTTCGAGCCCTGGTGGAAACGCTTTTGAGGCCGACATTCACCGCGGACACTAATCCGACCGCCGCTGTCCCGCGGCATGCGACCCGCTCGCTGATTTCCTTAGTGTGACCGCCGCATGCGCATGCGGGAAGATTCGTTGCTCGGACGTAAAAGAGTAGGTCCGCTAAAGCACACCGAATCAAGGCCCATTAAATGGACGACACGTCCCGTGTTCAACTTGTGATCATTGAACACGCTCCGGCTAAGTTTTTGGCTGTTTCCGACTAAGTGTGCGCGGATCATTTCGCGTGGCGGAGTCGCTTACGCCTGCGTAGGCAGGCATACCCTAACGCTCAACTTGGCGAAACAGAACAAAGGGCGCGGAATCCGATCGCTGCTGTAGAGACCGGCGAAAATTGCACGAAGCGTAGTACCACTGAGAAAAATTGTCAAGCGCAAAGTCGTCTGTAATGTACTTCCGACTTATCCGCTGCTGCGGGAGATTTTAGGGCGCTTGGGTTCGTGTCGCAGGCTGCGCCCTTCCACCAGATGGAACAACTCTTCGCCCAGGTTCTTGGCGTGGTCGCCGGCACGCTCGAAGGCCTGCGCCATGAATAGCAGGTTGGTGCTGTAGTCGCGACGTCGATCCTTACTCTCCAAGTGGCGGCGAAACACAGCATGGCAGACGTGGTCAATCTGCGAGTCGGTTTTCATCACCCAGTTGGCCGAATCAAGGTTCCGTTTTACGAACCCCTGATAGACGTTCTCCAGCATTTTCTCCAGCACATCGGCCATCGCGATCAGGTCACGACGGTCGTCCTTCTGCAACCGCGACGACAAATGCTGCAAGCGCATGGCAATCGACCAGGTAAGGTCGCCGATGCGTTCCAGGTCAATGATAAATTTCAGGCAGGCAAGCAGTTCGCGCGCCTCGGGTTCAGTGACCTGCGTGATCGCGCTGGTAATGCGTTCGTCGATGGTGCGCTCCATGCGATCCAGCTCTTTTTCGCAGTCCTTCACCGCGATGGAGGCCATACTGGACGAGTTCTCCAGAAAGTCGTGCAGGTTAAAAGCGGCGTCCTTGGCCACCAGGCAGGACTGTTCGATGAGTGCCGTCATCTCCTTGGTGGAATCGTGGTCGCGGACGGCCTTGCGCCGGGCTGCGGTCATCATGAGCAAATGATAGTCCCCGAGCCGGTATTTTTCAGCGGCAAGGATTATTAAAAGTTGGTGAATGCCAAACTCCGCCGTGCTCCCTCCTAACTGCAAAAACTTGCACCAGCCACTATGCAAGTTGCCGTTTCAGGTTCTTGAAGCCCGGATTTGCACTTGCATACCCGATTCAAGGTTAGGGATAATGCATGGAGTAATTCTTAATCGTGAGATACAGTCGAGCAGATCTGCTCCGGATTTTAAGGCTCACGGCGCGGCAGTTGGCAGCATGGGAAAAGGCTGAACTGGTCGCCGCCGCCGAGAGCTATTCTTTCTTCGATCTTCTGCAAATCAAGAAAGTACGGGATCTGTGTGCGCACAAGGTGCGCCCCGCAGTCATCCGGGAATCGCTGGCGGCCATGCAGAAACAAGCGGCAGGAATGGAGAATCCACTGCTTGAGGCCGGGTCGTTCGATGCCGGGCGCCGCGTAGCATTTCGCCATGAAGGCAAGGTTTTCGAGCCTATCTCCCGGCAGTTCATGTTTGATTTTGCTCCCCGCGACAACCTGGTTACACGGAACTCGATTGCCGTGGTCAAACCGTCCGCCGAACCTAAGGATGTGACCGAGTTGTTCGCCCGCGGAATCGCCCTGGAAGAGGACCCTACCACGCAGACTCAGGCGATTGCGGTTTATCAGGCGGTGCTGGATCAGGATCCCGAGCACGCCGCCGCCAATATTAATCTCGGCACGCTCTACTACAACCGCCAGGACTATGCTCTTGCGGAGAAGCATTATCGCGTGGCCATTGGGATTGATCCCCGCTATGCCCTCGCCTACTTCGACTTGGGCAATGTGCTGGACGAGACTGGGCGGGTGATGGAGGCGATCCTGGCCTACAGCACCGCGTTGCAGCTTGCGCCGACTTACGGCGATGCGCATTACAATGTGGCCCTGGCCTACGAGAAAATCAAACAACCTCGCAAGGCGCTGCAGCATTGGCGCGCCTATGTGAGGCTCGATACGGTCGGCCCCTGGGCGGTCCATGCCCGCAACCAGATCAGGCGCATCCTGCAGACCGATGGGCTGAAACTGGTACGCCCCATCTAACTTTCCGCTTCCCGCTGCCAATTTTCAGGGAACCCAGTTACGCTTGTTTGCGTACTATTTGCCATGAAGACGTTATCGCGTCAAAAATCGACGGTTCTGCTGTACTGCCTCATGGCGACCGGCCTCCTGCTCACTAAAAGCGCATTCGCAGACAACGATTCGATGAACTGTCCGGGTACGCTTTCAGCCAATCATGTGACCCTGGCCGCGGGCGATCAAAACGGCGCCAACCATCTGCAACTCATCCGCAAGATCGAGGCCGGAGCAGAATTCGATCTCGACATCTGCGCCGCCGATGTCACCCTTACTGGAAGCGACGGCAACCTGCTTCGGGTTACGGTGGACCTGGAGAGTCCGTCACAGCAGCACACCGCCGCCGATTATCTACAGAAACTCGACATCACGCCCAATCACGTCAAATTGCAGTTGCACCTGATGCACGCGCTCCATGCAAAAGTAACGATAGAGCTTCCCGCCGCGACCCCGG
>Ga0210398_10007169_pt1 | contig 10156 bp, 6 predicted proteins | sample IncBWC4OmetaG_FD_161047 | JGI IMG/M metagenome (GOLD analysis project Ga0210398, IMG submission 161047) | Forest soil microbial communities from Barre Woods Harvard Forest LTER site, Petersham, Massachusetts, United States - Inc-BW-C-4-O | ecosystem: Environmental > Terrestrial > Soil >...
CTGTGCCAAAGTAACCGCGAGATTCACTGCGGCCGTCGTTTTTCCTTCGCGCGGCAAAGCGCTGGTCACCAAGATCACCTGCGGGGGATGATCAGCCTGGGAAAGTAAAAGAGAAGTTCGCAAAGCGCGAAACGCTTCCGAGATTTGCGATTTAGGTTGCGCGTATGAAAGCAATTCCACGCGCGAGCCCAAACCAGTCGCCGCACCGGCTTCTCGAGCGAGTCGTGAAAGCCGCCCGTTGGGAGCATTCATTCCCGGCAAGGAAGGTACAACGGCGAGAGAGGGCAGGCCTGTGAGCGCCTCTATGTCGTCAGGGGACTTCACCGTGTTATCAAGATATTCGCGGAAGAGAGCCAGTCCTACCCCTCCGACTAGGCCCATTAGAACCGCCAGCAGAATGTTGCGCGCCTTTTGGGGACGCGATGGACTGGCGGGAGCCAGTGCGGGATCCACGACACGAATGTTGCTCGACCGAAGCCCCGCTGTGATGCTGGCCTCCTTCAATTTCTGCAACAATCCATCGTAAAGCTGTTTATTCGATTCCGCGTCGTGCTGGAGGATGTGATACTGAACCAATTTCTCGGCCTGATCGTTGGCTTCCGCTTTTTGTTTGTCGAGCGCTTCCTGCAGAAGCTGCACGCGGTTGCGCGCCGTCGTGAAATCCTCTTGTACGCTTTCCAATAGAGTTTTTCGAGCGCGGTCGAGGTCGTCGTTTACTTCTTTTTGCTGCGCAGCGATTCGCAAAACTTTGGGGAAGTTCGGACCATATTGGTTGACGGCTTCGGCGTATTGCTCATCGACGTCGGACTTGCGTTTCCTCAACTCTGTGATCACTTCAGTGCCATGCGCAAGAGGCAGGGCGTCTACATTCCCCGCTACGGCCATGCGGTAAAACGCCTCCTTCTCCGCCATGTTAGTTTGGGCATCTGTGACAGCCCTGCTGAGGTCCCCGAGCTTGGAAGTTGCAATGTCCTGCTTTTCGTCGATTTGCCAGATTTGATTGGCCCGTTCGTAGGCAAGACGGGCGTTTTCAGACTTTTCGACTTTAATCCGAAGCTCTTCAAGTTCAGAAGAGAGCCAGTTGGACGCTTGAATCGTCGCGTCGTACTTGCTGCGAAAATTCTGTTCCACATAATTCTGCAGGTGCGTGTTGACAATCTGCGCAGCGAGCTGCGGATCTTCCGCTTCGAAGGTGACTTCAATCAGGCGGCTGGTAGGCACGCGCTTTACGCTAAGGCGACCTAAAAACGCACCAAGGATCGCGGGGCGTCTTGCCGCTACGCCATTGTGAGCAAAGGCAGGTGTGTTCGGACTGCCGCCAAACTCGGGATAGCGCTCCAGATTAAGAGACTTGATCGTCTGTAGCGCTAAAGTTTCGCTTTGAAGGATTTTTGCCTGGGTCTCCAGATAATTCTCCAGATCCATGAATTCATCGTAAGAGTTCGCATCCGGAAACGGCGACAGGTTCTGCGATTCTTTGTCTACTTCCACCCGGGCCGAGGCCACATATACCGGCTTCATTTTGAAGGAGGCGATAGTCACAATAGTAACTACGGTTAAGAAGAATGTGAGGATCATCCACTGATGCTTCCGCAGGATGATGACGTAATCGAGCAGGTGCGGTTCTCTGGGAACTTGCTCCCAGGAAAGCACCGAAGGCGCAGGGATGACACTTAGAGCTTCCGCTTTTCGGTCGCGCAGATTTGCAATCCTAGAAGGCTCTTCCATTTATCCTTTTACCCGCAACGCTGATTTCGATGCTTCTTGTTCACACACGATCAGGGTCTATAAATAGCCAAGCCGGTCCCAATCGTAATTCCAGCCTCGGCGCCTTTGGCGAGAACTTTGAGACCTTTGTTATCCGGAACGTAAAGAATGTCGTTCGATTTCATAGTGACGTCATCGGATTTCTGATTTTGGATTTGCTTAATGCGTACGGGTATCATGTCTTTTTGCCCGGTGTCGGTGTTGTTTCGCATGATCACCGCTTGATCTGCCTTTGCAAACCACGTCAGGCCATGAGCCAGCGCGACAGCTTTCAGAACTGTAACTTGCTCCCCGTGACTCTGGAGAATGTACCCGCCGGGCTGGGCAATTCCTCCTCCCACGACGTACACGATTCCGGCACGTGGAACGCTTACAGCATCGCCGCCGTAAATCTGAATGTTGAAAGCGGGGTTTCCCGACTCCAGTAAATCCTGCAGACGAATTGTGATCGTCTGCGTGTCGGGACCAGTGGTGTCAATCGTCCCGGCCGCGCCATTCTTATCGTTTATCGGATGCCCGTTACGCGTGACGATTACCCAAGTGCCGGCCTCATCCGTGACGCCTCCTGCCTGTGCCAGCAATTCCAGCAATGTGGTGGGCCGAATAACTTGATAAACCATGGGCCGTACGACGGCGCCTACCAAAGAAACCGGCTGGCTGTTCTGCTCCTTCACGAAAACCGAAACTTGCGGATGCGAGACCAAACCGTTTTCGATCAGAAGCTTCGCCAATTTTTGTTCCAGTTGGTCGGCGGTTAACCCACTCGCTGGAATTTTGCCGGGAATAAGCGGATAGGTGATCTCCCCCGTTTCGCTAACCCGCAAGTCGCGAGTAAGTTCCGGAACGTCGAAAACTTCCACGTGAATAAGATCGCCGCTTCCAATCGGCGTATCGGCAGCCCGGGCAGCGGCCAGTCCCGCTAATTCTTGGATTCTCTGATTGGTCTGTTGAGACGTCGGAGCTTTTTGCTGGCCATAGACCTGCACACCCAGTAACAACAATACAGGGAGCAACAAGGCAGGCTTCGCTGTTAGCCAGTCCGAAACGCAACGGACGGATGGAACCATGATAGATAACCCCGCAAACACTATTACCTAGCGCCGCGCTGGTGTCAACCGAGAGGTAGGTGGCCAAAACGACAAATATCAATAGTCCCAAGCACCAGCGGACGGATGCAGTGGAGCTTAAATGTTAGCGAGAACGTCGTGCCCCTATTCGCTTGCGAGCATATCTCTTTCACGTGCGCGCACCCGTCGTCGCGTGACGACAGCTTCACTTGCCAACGGAGGTGAAGTCGCCAGATGCGCCAATAATAAGAACAGGAGAGCGTTCGATGGAATATGCAAATTGAAATCCACGAAACTGTGAAGCAGCATCCCGCACAAGCCTGTGACTGCGCCTGCGCGAAGAGCACGCGAGAAATGTCCTTGCTCTGCGGCGTAACAAGACTTGGCCAGGCGAAATAGAATCCACAAGAAGGTGAGGCCGCAAATTCCACCGAGTAATCCAGTCTCCGCTATCATTTCGATGTAGTCGTCGTGAACGTGGTCCACAAGCTTCCCGTCATAGACGGTCTCATAGCGCGGATAGGCGGCGACAAGAGAGCCGAGCCCGACCCCCACGATTGGATGATCCTCAAAAAGGTGCGCAGCTCCGCGGAACATCGAAACCCGACGGTCCACCGTGACTTCTCCAATATGTATCGTCGAAAATCGCTCGATCGCCCGGCCTGCGCCTAACCAGGCGATCAGCGCCAAAGCCGCCAGCGCCACAATTCCGACGCCCACGAACTGCGGGCGTTCCGATGCTTGCTTGACTCTGGCGAGCAGCCACAGCACAGCTATTTCAAATGCGAAGCTGACAATCCCGCCGCGCGAACCGGAGAGAATCAGCGCGCCGGCTGGAACAATGCTTAACAAGCCGACGAGCGGATATACGTCCCGTGGCACACCGCGGAAAACGAGCATCGCCAAGCCTATCGGCAGTGTCAATTCAACAAAGCCGGCGAAATGGTTGCGATTTACGTACGGTCCGAAGGGATCACCTACTTTCAACGGGCGAAGCCAATAAAGACTTCCTTCCGAAGTGAAATGCTGGATGATGCCGAACAAAGAAACTCCGAAGCACAAGAAAATCAAAAACCACGCCAGCTTTTTAAGGTCGAGCCGTTCGCGGAAAACTTGCACGGACAAAAAGAAAATAATTAAATATGCCCCGAATCTGAGGAGTTCCAGTCGCGTGAGGTATCGATATGGTGTTCCTCCGAACAAGAGCTGCAAGCTGCCAATGGCAAGGATGCTCAGAATGGGCCAAATTAACGGGTTCCAATAAATCGTCCCTTTCGAATCCCGGGAAACAATGATGGCCCACAGAAAGAACAACATTCCGGCCGCGATTTCGAGGAGAGACTGAGACCAAACTTCCACGGTGCCGAAAGCCAGCACACTAAATGCGAAAAGAATACAAAGACCTATGCGCACCATCTTCAACGCGGTTCTCCCGTCTCGTTCGCACTGGCGGGAAACATCGTTAAATCCGCGATCCAAACCGTACCGCTCAATTTATTGTCGAATAAACGGCTTGTATTGCGGCGGAGAGAAACCACCAGGAAGTGTGTCTCCGGCCCTGTTACCACTTGGAGCTCCGCAGGACTCCAGAGATGAGTGCCGGTAAGATTCTCGGTCTGCACATCAACTGCACCTTGATGATGAGGATCATAGATTAAAAAACGCAACCCACTCTCAGTGGAAATCGATTCCGTCCGCAGATATCCGCGAAAGTGATAGGTGCGGGCGGGCTCTACCGGCACAAACTCGAGCGGTTGAGTGACATCCGGATTGTTACCGCCGCTGAAATCCAGGCGGACAGAACGCCCCTTGCCTTCTTCCATTGCGGCGTCAAAGTCGATCGATGTGCCGGCAGGATTGTTCCATCGCCAGCCCAAGCCTCCATTTGTAAAATCGCCGGCAAAGTTGCCATTCCATATTACAGATCCATTTTGTGGTTCCTGATTGGACACGCTAGCAGCAAGGAGCGCTTGGCGCCAAACTCGGACTGCATCAGCGGCGCGATCTTGCCGGATGAGCTCATCAAGAAATTGAAATGAATGTGGCAACGCGAAAGGTTTTCCCAAGGAAATCAGTCGTTGCCAAACGGCAAGTCCGACGTCCGCCTGTTGGGCGGATGCGAAAAAATCGAGGGCTTGAAAATACGCTTCTTGATCGGCCGGAAGCACCTGATTCAGCAACGTATTTACGTCGTGATTGGAGCGCCATGTGCGGGATATTGCCAGAGGTAGAAGCGATGGGTCCGAACGAACGGCCAATTGAATTTCAGTATAACCTTCGGCTTGCTGTTGTTGCCTAAGCAAAAAGTTGCCGTAATTCCAAGCAACCTGCGCGGAGAGGGGGTAAACCTCTCGCGCATGGTTGAATGCATCGCGAGCATGGGCCACATCTCCGACGGATTCATACGCACCCGCGAGGTTCATCCAGTAATAAGCGGAAAGCGGATCAGCCTGGATGGCCTTTTGAAAAGCTTGAATGGCCTTGTTCGGATCTCCAGCCACAAAATCCAATTGCTGGAAGCGTCCTAAAGTGTCCCAGGCGGCGGCATTTTCAGGCTCTAGCGCAGCGCCTCTCTCGATAGCGTTCAGATCGTTAGAATTAATGCGATGATCCGCGATCCAGAGGCGGACCGCCTGGTAACAAAAAAAGACCGCCACGCCGAGCGCGGCAATCAGCAGCGCCGAGCGCGATCCTTTTCCTTCGAGTGATATCTCCACGAACTCGTAATCCGCACCGGGCGTCGGCTCTTCTGCAAGCCCAAATTGCCTTCAATAAAGAGAGAATTCGGAACGCGGCAGCAAAGTTATTTTATTCCGAATCGATAGACCAAACCGACCGATATTCGATAGTTGCCTTGACTCTGAGAGCCTGAAATAAACCGCGTCTGTTCATAATCAGCCTGGATAACTCGGAGGGCCCAACGCTTCCTTACTCGCCAATCCAATCCGCCCCCTCCCATCCACGACGTTCCCCCATAGGAGGTCGTAACCGGATTAAATCCGTTCTGGGTCGGAAGATGGTAGAGAAGAACTCCGCCTCCGAATAGGATCTGAGCAAAAACGGTAATTTTGTGCTGGCGGCCAAAGGGATAGAGCTGGGGTCCCACTAAGAAATTGTAAATACTCGTGTTTCCAAAATTAGTGTTTCTATTGTAAGTGCCGGAGAAATCCGCAGCGACATTAATAAACTTCCAGATATGGCGGTCGCCGTAGGCAGTCCATCCAACCATACTGAGCCGCGAACCATTGAAGTTATCAAACGACCGGTAAGCGAGACCGCCGCCTGCTTCGTATTTCGAAGAATCCTGCGCCAAAGCGGGCAGGCTAAAAAGACTCAACATTACAAAAAGTCCCGCGAACTTCTTCATCTCGAATGTCCTCCAGATAATCTCGGCTTAGCATATTAGTTCAGCGCCCTTTGATGCGGGCAGTGAGACTTTAGGTTACCGCGTGGTTAAGAGCAAATGGAAATAGTCGGTGCCTCAATATCAAGTACGAGGGAAGCAAAGAAGCGGGAAATCGAGACTAGCCGTTCATAAAACTCGGAATCTTATTTTTCCCCGAAGCGAATTAGCAGTCCAGCTCCAACTTTGAAATTATCTTGATAAGGGCTGCTGGCGGTACCTGCACTGAAAAAACCTGTTCGTTCATACTCGAAGTCACCTAGCCGAATAGCAACGTGTCGCGACACCGTGAGGTCCACGCCACCACCGCCTCCCCAGGCAAATTCGGTGTCGGAAAGGTTGCAGCCGCCGCACTTCCTGGCGCCTATATGCGCTCCCCCCACAAGAACATTCACAAACGGGGCCAGAGTACGGTGCCCCAATGGGTAAATTTGCGGCCCGGCCATATAGGAGTAAACGGAATAAGCTACTCCGCTGAAAGTCTTGTAAGTTCCATCGAAATCGGCGGTCACGCCAAGCCAACGATTAATATTCCCGTCTGCGGACGCCCGCCAGCCATTCATGTTAAGCCTCTCCTCCGCCGGGAAATTGAAGGAACGATACTGATACCCCACGCCCGCCTCAAAGACAGGCGTATCTTGCGCCAATGTCGGGAGCCCAAAAAGCATGAATAAGGCTAGGACTGCGAATAACTTCTCCATACAGCAGCCTCCTGGAATTGCGGCCTGCTCTGGGTAACGGCCGACTCTCTACACTACCTAGATTGGCACATCCCGAAGAGCATCAAAATGACGAAAAGCCGACTGTGTGTTGAAGAAAGCACGCTGTTTTCAAAAGTTTGCGGAAATAGGGCTACTGAACCGCGGCACTGTCGAACGATCGCAGAACGACATCGCGGAGCCTGTCGATCTTACTTGGATCCTTGTGCGCTATCAGACGTTGGACCGGTACGCTTTGAAGCATGCGGCCAAGAAACTCGAACTCGACCGCACGCATGTCCTTATCTAACAGATTCGTCGCGTAGGAATTCGCCACCAATGAAAGCAAACCTTCTTTCGGAGTCAAAGATTCAACACGGGGTGAATTCGGCAGGGAGTCCCTTTCGCCTAGCATGAAGAGCGCGCCTAACCGAAGTTGCTTGCCCTCAAACTTAAGGTTGTTCGCGGAAAGGGAAAGTAGGCGCTTATCCCAGTTAGCTGAAAAACTTGGCAGTTTCTTATCCGGTCCATACACGACCGTTACCGAGTCGGCCCACAAACTCAGATATGGATAGGCTGGAAAAACGTAATAAGCTCCTTGCCGTTCTGTTAGCGCTACGACGTCGTCGGAAATCACAGGACAGCCCTTCTGAGCGAACATCGCCGCTGTGGTGGATTTTCCTGCTCCCTCAGATCCGACGAAAGCAATTGCGCGTTCACCGACAGAAATTGCACTGGCATGAAGGCAGGTCACGCCTCGCAGGCGCAGAAGAAGACCAAGCACAGGACCCAGCAAGTATGTCGCGGTATCTTCAATCGTCAAATTGTCGGGCCATTGTGCCCACAGATCAGTTCCCTTGTAATCCATCCAAAATTGGGTCCCGTCGAAGTACACAAGATGCAGAAACCGACCGTCCGCACATTTCCAGATTCTTAGCGCTGGCTGGCCCGTTGGATCCAAATATTCGCTCGTATAGGTGAGAATTTTTGGTCCGGACAGATCTCCGGGCGGTGATTCATGCATGTGAAGATTTACTGCCGGGTCAGAGCTGGGACCTTGCGCAGGCACGAGTTCGGGAATGGGAAGATTCGAGCGGAGGAGCAGACCGAAAACGGAATAAGCGAGATTCACTTCTTCTCAGACTTAAAGCTTTGCTATTTGGAAATTAGGTCTCGTCGCGGTCCCTCATTCTTCTAATACATAAGGTGATGAGAGCTTGTAAGCCGAGTAACAACAACCTTACATTCGAGTCTTAAACATAGTTCTACTAGTGCCGCCATCCCTACTACCCCTCAAACCAGTAGTTTTCGTAAGCTCTTGAACAGTTCCATAAATGATTAATGAGGGAGCGGAGTAAGGTTTCTTAAGCTCCCTTATGACTTGCTTAGGCATTGCGGACCTCCGCTCGCAAGTTATACAAGACTGGCCGCGCTGACCGCAACCAAAAGTTAAGACAAAGCGGGCGTACATTTACCGAAATCTGCTCTGGGTCTGACGAATCATGGACCGGTACGAGAGCCGAACGATTAACATAGCGCTCCATGTCCATACTCCAGTGTACCTGATTCCACCGCTCCGTAGTGGTCACATTCTTCTGTAAACTTTGGGACAAAGGATCGCCCGCCAAAGGCGTTTTTGGTCTAAGTCTGACGTTCTCGGGCAAGCGTCCCACCATAGCGTCGCGCAACAATTTCTTCTCGAAGAAAAATGGAAAAGGAGGAAGCGCCAGAAGGAAATTTACGATCCGCAAATCGAGAAATGGGTAGCGGACCTCCACGGGGTATCGCGAGGCGCCAGGGCTCTCTTGTTCGAATGTATTTGTCCATTGCGGAATTTGAAGGGAAACATGTGCCTTCGGAAGAACGGGGTGCGGACGCGAAGCTGGCAATTCGCTCCATTCTTTCCAGCGCTCATTCAGATTCAATCGGCGGGAGAAATCAGCATCCAGCCAGGACGGGAATAAAGATCGGTTCGGATCTTTGCCGAAGATGCCTTTTATGCGCCGGCGAATTCCCGGCCAGATGGTGGAACGCGCCCTAAAATAGCCGGATACTTCTCGCACCAAGCCAGAGAGATCTCTCTCGCGCAGCAGTTGCTTGGCGAAGGGAAGCATCTCGAAATACATCAGGTTGTCGGGGCCTTCTCCACATAGGACGACCCTGCAATCAGCCGCTATCATCTTAAATTCTTCGGAAAGTCCGGCGAACAAAGGATCGCCAACGGGTTCCGGGCTGATGGATTGCGAATCGTTCCAACGCTCAAATGGCTCGAGCTCGCTCATTTCCAGGAATTGAATCGGGATGCGGAGGTGATCAGCCACTTGCTGGGCGTAGGCCCCGTCCCGATCGGAAATCAATAATTTGTTAATGACCGTGTAGGCGCGCAAATCTCTGGCGCCCGAAGGACTTCGGGAGAGCTCTGTAGCAGTGGCCGCGATTGCTCCAGAATCCAGCCCGCCGCTGAGCAGAATTCCGGCGCAGTCCGCACGCAAACGATCCGCCACAGATGATTGAATCAGTGTTTGAAAATGTTCCACATATTCATCGGCATGGCGATAACGGATGGCGCCAGAGGTGGGTGCCGACCAATATCGCAAAATTCGCACCCCCTCGGCGGTAACGGACAGACAATGCGCCGGCGGCAACCTTCGGATGTCGCGAAAGGTCGTGGTACTCAGGTCGCAATTAAGTCCAAAGAGGAGAAAATCGCCAATCGCAGCGTCGTTCAAGCTATCGGATATCTCAGGGTGCGAGCGAACGCAATTTAAGACGTTGCTGAAAAGAAAAAGACTTCCGATTTCCGCATAGTAAAAAGGTTTGATCCCAAAATGATCGCGGGCGCAAAAAAGTGTTTTCCGGCGAGCGTCCCAGATCGCGAAAGCAAAATCCCCACGAAGATGCCGAACGCATTCTTGGCCCCAAACGGCATACGCGTGCAAAATCAGTTCAGAATCACTGGCGGCAGGCCGGCGATTTGATTCTGCTTTTTCAATCTCCCCCCGCAATTCTTCACGACAATCGATTCGCGCGTCAGCAGTAATCCAAAACTTCCCGTCAAGACTCACGGGCATCCGCTCAAGGAACGACTCCCTAGTGGTTTGCAGCAAAGCGTGGCCCAGACCCACAGGGCCATCTGAATAGGTGTCCAGGTCATCCGGAGCGGCATAGGACATAAAATCCGTGAGTGCACCCAAAAGCGCACGATCTACCGGCACTCTACC
>Ga0210398_10007170_pt1 | contig 10156 bp, 12 predicted proteins | sample IncBWC4OmetaG_FD_161047 | JGI IMG/M metagenome (GOLD analysis project Ga0210398, IMG submission 161047) | Forest soil microbial communities from Barre Woods Harvard Forest LTER site, Petersham, Massachusetts, United States - Inc-BW-C-4-O | ecosystem: Environmental > Terrestrial > Soil >...
GAAATCGTCGAGGCTGCCGGTACCCGCTTTGCGGCGCGCACTCAATTAACATACCTGGCAGAAGACGCAGCCGTCGACCGAGAGAAGGCGAATATGCGTCGCGTGACCTAACTCGGGCCAGCGATTCGTTCCTATTTCCAGGCGAAAGCCGAGCCTGAACGGAATGATCGCTCTTGATATTTACTTTGTAAGAACGGATTCAACGGCGCACCCCGCGGTTAGCGCATTTGCGGAGGCCGGATGGACGGGCTCATTTCTCGCAGGATGGAAAGGTCTTTACTCAGATCAAGCGCCAATCTGTCGCGCCAGATCAACAGTGGGGACATATCTTCATCGATCAGGTTCAAGGGATCGAGGGATTCGCTTCCCCCACCTTTTATGGCAGCACTGCCCAATGAGCGCGACGGTTTCTGTCGTGAGCCCGATAAGCCTACCGGGAGCGTCTGCATGTCTTGCTTTGCTACCGTCAGAGCACTTAGGCCAGAGTGGTCAGCGCGCGGAAAATATCCACCGAGCAGAATGCCCGAATAACCCACCGATCTACCACCGCCCGTCGCCATCCTGAAATTCAACCTTCACCGCATCCGCGGCGCCGCGTCGACTGTAGGCTGAATGTCCTGCACGCAAGCGAAGCAACCTGGTCTCTGCACTCCGGTGTGTTGAGATTCACAGGAACGACGTCATACCCGCGGCGGCACAGTTCTTGAAAAAGCTGCACGCTGAAAATTCGCCAGGTCGCGCGAGAGTCCCGCCATCGCAATACGCTTCTGAGTCAGAAAATCATCGATGGTTTCCAGCGACGCTCGTTCATTTGGCATAAGCGCCTCCTTCGTTGTCGCTGGACTTCAGGGTGCCCCAGCGCTCCGTATCGCCAGCTCGTACTCCCGTTCCGACTGCGCGGGCAACAAGACCCAAAGGCTATAGATCCCAAGCGCAGTGCCTAGCGGAAGGTGGAACAAGGCCAGGAACGAAAGGACGATGGTCAGCATGCGCCCCCAAGGTGCGCGCCGTAGCAGTCCCCATCCCGCAAAGAAGCCAGCAGCTGCCTTAGCCAAAATGACCACGCTGATCGCGCATAGAATCGAACGCAGGAAACCGGCAGGAATATCCGGCGGCGTTCCTGCTATCTCGTGCAGATGCGCGAACAACGTATTGGCAATAATGAACAGCACAACACCGGCAACTGTATCGAGCGCGGACAGCGCCAGCCACAGGATGCCTAATAGCCGAATGTGCTCCTGCACGCGGCTAGGCTGCGGATGAGAAATAGCGATGGTCCCGGAAAACTCTTTGCCGCAGCGGCCGCAAAAGCGCTGGTCCTGCTGCAGCGCGGCGCCGCACCGATCGCAAAACATAGGCGCTCCTTCTGTTGCTTCTGATTGATGTTAAGAAAGATCATTGGGTTACTTTAGCAGCAGACTCTAAACGGAGTAGATGACCGCTGCGATTGACGGATTGGGCGTAAACTGGCGCAAAATCCCCGCTACGCAGTACCCATCGGCACTAGCTGGGCGGATCCCCATAATTGACAAACAGGTTATGAGGGGAGGATCATAAGCCGCTTGCCGGTCAGCCAGCGGGACGGCAGCAGTCGCATTCCTAATAGTGAGCAGGAACATTGCATGAACTATTAGCCACGGGATGAGCGAAGCCAAAGCGTCTCGTCGCCCAGACCTCTCCGTCACCAGCGACCGGTGTGCGACCTGCCTCGCGGCCCGCTTTTCGGAAAGGCTGCATGAAGACCAGCTTACATTTGGTGTCGATGCCCTGGGCCGATCCTGAGCTGCCGTCAATTCAGATTTCAGTACTCAAGTCGTATGTCGACGCGGTTTTCGGCAAAAGGGTTCTGACCAAGACCTATTCAGCATTCGCCAGTATCGCACTCGAGCAAACCCACAGAGGCTATTCAGATTACGCTAATAAATACGATCAATTCGAGGAGTATCCGTACTTCTTACTGTACTTCCGGCGGTTCCTGCATCGCGACGCACGGCTAAGGCGTATATCGATAGGCTCATTAAGAAGATCAACACTTGCACTTCAGACGAAGCCCTCACTTTGCGAAAAGTCACGCACTTGGAACGTCGGACTTGTCGTTACCTCGAGGAGAGCATCGTCCCTCAATTGTCGAGGCACGGCGTCAACGTGGTAGGCTTCACCCTTAACTACTATCAGCTTTATGCCTCAATCTACTGCGCTCGATACCTGCAGGAACGCTTCCGCGCCTACAAGTACTTGTTCGTTTTCGGAGGGGCGACAGTTATATACCCCAAGGTGGCCGAAGTCTTGAAGACCCTCGGCGTAGAAGGTCTGTGTGTAATTGGCGAGGTGAGCGCAAGCTGGAACTTATTGTCAAAGAGATTCTGGCGACCCCTTCTCATGAGTATGAGAGTTTGATGGGGCGCCTGGCAGCGCTCCATCAAAAGCAGCCTCTCGTAGCTGCGGATCGCGTCGTCGATTTGTGAGTGAACGAGTTTTCCTCCCTGCATGTCGTGGGGCGCGAACCAGCAGCGCACACCATTGGCTTGCAGGTCAGCATGGAGCCGCTCGGCAAACTCCTGGTCTGCCTAAAAAGGAGATCCCTGTTAACGGCGATGCGGGCGGGGTATAATGCGCCGCACCGGCGCCTTCCCCGGCTAGATTCCAGCCAAGGAGAGCTATGAACGGGCAAACAGTATCTCTTGGCAAATTTCGCGGCAAGGTCAGCTCGCGCGTGAGCACGTTCGCGATGGCTCTCGCGATGGTTTTCGCGCTTACACTCCTTACAACCCACCCCATCCAGGCGCAGACATTCAGCGTGCTTCACAACTTCACGGGAGGAGCGGGCGGGGCAAATCCTGAAGCTGGGGTTACCGTCGGACCCTCAGGAGTTCTGTATGGAACGGCGGCCTATGGCGGGACCCACAACAACTATGGGACAGTTTTCAAGCTAAGCCAGGTTAATTCAAGTTGGGTTTTCAGTCCCTTGTACGAATTCATCGGGGGCTTCGATGGAGGCGTCCCATACGGCGGGGTAGCGATCGGCCCAAATGGCGCTTTGTATGGCACGGCCGAAACCGGCGGTGTAAGAAGCGACGGGACAGTATTTGAACTGAGACCTCCGCTCACAGTGTGCAAGTCAATACTGTGCTCTTGGAACGAAATCGTACTTCAGGGTTTTACGGGATACCCGGCGGACGGCGCCGGACCGCAAGTCGAGAATTTAGTCTTCGATCAGGCGGGTAACATCTACGGCACGACGGAGGAGGGAGGCATGTATGGCGACGGGACAGTGTTCGAACTGACCCCCTCAGGCGGAGGATACACGGAGAGCATCCTTCATAACTTCGGCGCCGGGAGTGACGGCCTGTACCCATATTCGGGTGTGGTCCTCGATACTACCGGAAATGTGTACGGAACCACATATGCCGGAGGAACCGGAGCAGCCGGAACGGTTTACCAGCTCATGCCTTCCAACGGAGGCTGGCTGGAGAATGTTCTCTTTGACTTCGGCGGGACGGATGGGGATAACCCGTACAGTAATCTAATCATCGATGCTTCCGGTAATCTCTATGGAACAACGTATGGCGGCGGACAAAACGGGGGTGGCGTAGTCTACAAACTGGCGCCCTCAGACGGAGGGTTCACCTACTCTGCGCTTTACACCTTTAGCGAGTACTGCGACTCCTATGGTGGCGTAGCCATAGACACAGCCGGTAATTTTTTTGGGGTTTGTTCTGCTGGCGGCGCCAATAATGACGGCTGGATATTCGAGCTGACGAATTGCAGCCAAGGATGTAGCGTGGTCGATCTCCACGACTTCAGCGGCAGTGACGGCGCGAACCCCTACGGGAGCCCGGTGCTCGACGTGAACGGCAATCTCTACGGCACAACGTATTTTGGAGGTACGGGGACTTGCAACGACGGCCCCAACTGCGGCGTGGTGTGGGAGATCGCGGGCGCAGGTGCTCCGCGTAAGAACTGAATTGAGGGAGGGCGCTTCCTAGTGCTTACGATGACAGATTTGTTGCACGAAAGCTTGAAACTCGAAACCATCGCGTCAATACTTTGTATCAGGGCACGGCTTCACAGGCTGCGGAAAAATTCGTTGATTTCTTCGCAGCAGGTTGCCCGCGCCGCCCTGTTTGTGTCCTTAGGAACATTGTGCTGCGGCGGAAACGCCTCCGCCGCCAACTCGGCGTCATCGCCATCGACGACGCCAGCGAACCGGCCTTTGCCCATTCAGTACCCCACCGACGTTCTCACCTATCACTACAACGTTTTTCGTCAGGGCGCGACGCTGCAGGAGACCACGCTGACGCCCAGCAACGTCAACTTAAATACCTTCGGCAAGATCAACTTCTTCCCCGTCGACGGCAAAGTCGATGCCCAGCCGCTGTTTGTCAACAAGCAATCCATCGGCGGCGGTTTGAACGATACGGTTTATGTCGTCACTGAGAACGACAGCGCTTTTGCCTTCAGCGCCAACTCCGGCCGCCTGTTCTGGCGAGTCTCCGCGCTTCTACCGGGCGAGTCCCCCAGCGACGATCGCGGCTGTGACTCGATCTCACCCGAGATTGGCATCACAGACACTCCCGTCATCGACAAGCGCAACGGTCCCAACGGCGCGATCTACTTTGTAGCCGCCAGCAAGGATTCCTCGGGCAACTACCATCAGCGGCTGCATGCGCTCGACCTCTCGACCGGCGCCGAGCTGTTCGGTGGCCCGGTCGAAATCAATGCCATGTACCCGGGCACGGGCGATGGCAGCCAGAACGGATATGTCATCTTCAATGCGGCGCAGTATGCCGAGCGCGCTGCGATTCTGGAATATGGCGGCACGCTCTACATCTCTTTCACCTCCCATTGCGATAACCGTCCCTACACCGGCTGGATCATGGCCTATAACTCTCTCACCCTGGCGCAAACCTCGGTGATCGACGTGACGCCCAACGGCTATGACGGCTCTATCTGGATGGCGGGCGAAGGACTGGCGGCCGATTCCTCCGGCAACATCTACTTCCTGGACGCCAACGGGCTCTTCGACACCACGCTGAACTCAGGCGGCTTTCCCATCAACGGCGACTACGGAAACGCCTTTGTGAAAATCTCGACCTCGGGCGGCACGCTGGCCGTGGCCGACTACTTCAACATGTACGACACGGTGGAAGAATCCGCTAACGAGGAGGACCTTGGCTCGGGCGGAGCGATCGTGTTGCCCGATGTCACCGACAACAACGGCCAGGTACATCATCTCGCCGTCGGCGCCGGTAAGGACACCAACATCTACGTCGTGAATCGCGACAACATGGGCAAGTGGAATCCCAACAACGATAATCAGATTTATCAGGAGATCGATGGCGCGCTGCCGGGCGGCGTCTGGTCAAGCCCAGCTTATTGGAACAACACGATTTACTACGGCGATGTGGGCGACAATCTGAAAGCTTTCAGCATCTCCAATGCGATGCTTTCCATTACGCCAACTTCGCAAACCGGCATGAACTTTCCCTATCCCGGGACGACGCCTACTGTCTCGGCCAATCAGACTTCCAACGCCATCGTCTGGGTGGTCTCCAACAGCAATCCGGCCGTTCTGTATGCTTTCCAGGCGGCAAATCTGGCGAATCAGTTGTATAACAGCAATCAGGCCGGCTCGCGCGATCAGTTCGGCCCAGGCAATAAGTTCATCACCCCGATGGTCGCTAATGGCAAAGTATTTGTGGGAACACAGACCGGGGTGGCGGTATTCGGTTTGTTGCAGCAGTTGCCCCACTCTTCGGCCCAACCATAGAGTGGGGTTTTTCAAACGCGAAGGGTCATCGGATTGGGAAGGCTCTCCACCCAGTGCGTTGCCAGGTTCGCGAGCGCATTGACAAGACGCTTTAGCGAAGGACAGCACCGATCAATTTTCCAAACCCGATCTCCGCTGATCGGTTGCTTGCCTGCCAGCTCTCGACACTAATCACTTGGTGGCAGTCGGGCGCAGGCACAGAAAGCAGAATGGCCCTCAGGGAAGTTGGCTTGGCAAAGGGCTGTCAGGCGCCTTGGGAAAGCCGGAGGTTCCTTCAAAGGTATCCAAATTCGTCCCCTGGTTGCCTAGGCTCGCTTACATGGACTTCCCAAGATACTGTCCATAGCGAACAGGCGAGTGGTCCGCCAGGGGCTCGGGCAGCGGGTTGGGAAGGCCCTCCATCCAGTGCGTTGCCAGGAATCCTCGTGGGAGCTGAGTCGAGAGGATTTCGAGAAAGCCTTGAAAAGCAAAAGTAGAAGTAGAGACTGACTCTCCTCACATTTTCTCCTGCTTTTCCCCTATTTCCCCCCTACTTTCCCCTACTTTTTCCCCTATCTTGCATCTTGTTTCCCCCCACATAGGAAGCCTTAATGTGGGGTTGTTTCGAGAGAATCGCTTTCGAAACACCGATGGCGTCCGTCAGCCCGCTCAAGGAATCAGGACGCCATCACGAGGAAATTCAGTCTTGGCCGAGAACCATTATCAACCATCCGACCGTCACGCCGCAAGCTGTCGCGTCCCCAAACTCGCGCCGTCTGACTTGGCCGCATTCGAGCGGTTGGGCATCACACCGGAGCTACTCTCAAAGGCTCGCGTCCAGCGCGTGACTGACGCCGAGGCACGCGAGGTGTACGGCATCACAGGTTCCGTAACGAAGGATATGAGCGGCGTTGTCTTTCCATATTTCAGCCCAGTGAGCGGGCAGCGCGTACAGCGGGGAGGTTACAGAGCAAGACTTCACAATTTCTCTTATGAAGTTCGGCCACTAATGCGGTTTGGGCTTGCTTCACCATTGGATTGCTGGCGACGTTCGCGTCGAGTAGCACGTAGACTTTGCGGTTATCGCAGCAGTCGAGATCGGAAATCGGCCCGACCTCATCTACGCGCTCGCCGTGCGAATTTGCGATCTTGCCGATTCGCCCGCGCCATCCAAAGCACCCGCCCATTGCGATCGACAATAGATTCATTCCCGTTCGTTCTGTCCAAGCTGTGAGAGCCAATGCAGATTTTTCGGATTCCACAAGCAAGAGCATTTCCGCACTACTCAGCTTGTAAGCGGCATCGAGTGGGAAGTAGAGGTGTTTTCGGTCGCGGTAAGCTGAAATGTACTTATTCTTTTCCTTGCCATTCTCTATTTCTGGATTGTCGCGTCGGACACGTGCCGTTAGATGGCGTCAACGGGCCTGATGATTACATCGCGCTCTGCGGGGATGACGCGATGGCGCAGGTTCTTGCTAACGCGCGCGGTGACGAGGAAAGACCACCGGAGTTTAGCGATGACGCCCTAGCGCTGCGATTCACGGCGCAGCATGGAAACAATCTGCGGTATACCGCAGCCTTGGGGCGCTGGAGCGAATGGGATGGTAAGCGGTGGAAACCGGACGAAACCTGCCACATCTTCGATCTTGCGCGGCGCGTGTGCCGAGAGGCCAGTTCCAACTGCCCACCCCGATTAGCTGTGCGAATCGCGAGCGCCGCAACCGTTGCCGCAGTCGAACGATTGGCACGATCCGACAGGCAACATGCTGCAACGGTCGAGCAATGGGATTCAGATCCGTGGCTGTTGAACACCCCTGATGGCGTGGTGGATTTGCGAACTGGTGCGATACGTCCTGCCCTCCGACAGGATTACTGCACAAAGATTACAGCGGTTTCTTCAAGTGGCGATTGTCCACTGTGGCACTCATTTCTTGCGCGCATCACCAATGGTGATGCAGAGTTGCAGACCTTCATGCAGCGTATGGCTGGGTATTCGCTCACAGGGATCACCCACGAGCACGCGCTCTTCTTCCTGTATGGCACAGGCGCAAACGGGAAATCGGTGTTCATCAACAGCATTTCAGGCGTCATGGGCGACTATGCCAAGACTGCACCTATTGAAACATTTATTGCCTCCGCAAGCGAGCGTCACCCCACAGACCTTGCCGGACTGCGGGGTGCGCGGCTTATTACAGCCGTTGAAATCGAGGATGGTCGTCGGTGGGCTGAATCGAAGCTAAAAACTCTTACAGGAGGCGACCGTATTGCCGCAAGATTCATGCGACAAGACTTTTTCGAGTTCACGCCTCAATTCAAACTACTGATCGTTGGGAATCACAAGCCCGGCCTAGACACGGTCGATGAGGCCATGCGGCGCAGATTCAATCTGCTGCCCTTTACCGTCACGATCCCCGTCGCGGAGCGTGATTTGTAGCTCACTGACAAACTGTGTGCCGATTGGCCGGGCATTCTGCAATGGATGATCGACGGATGCTTGTCTTGGCAACGTGAAGGACTCAATCCTCCCGCCGTAGTGAGACAGGCGACGCAAGAGTATCTCGCGTCCCAAGACGTTATGGGGCGCTGGTTAGAGGACTGCTGCGTAACACAGCGAAACTGTTGGACAGCGGTAGCTGCGCTGTTCACAAGCTGGCGTGATTGGTGTGAACACAACCAAGAACGCACTGGCTCGCAGAAGCAATTCTCCGAGCACCTCGAATCACGAGGTTTCACCGCACACCGCAAGAACAAGGCACGGATTCGACGGAGTTGGATTGGTGACGGATGTGACGGGTTGACCCTATATCGACGTTACGCGCGTGCGCGTGCGTGACGGACTAAACAGAGGAATCTGTCACATCCGTCACACACAGACTGTCGGCACAGGATTCGAAGCGGACAGCTCTCTGATTCTAAAGCGGTTTCAGAATTCTCAAGTACCTTATGGCAACCCTCCGGCACAACACGCAGATGGACGCGCGACCAGCGCGTGTTATCGTTCTGCCTGAGGCGAACTCCGGCCTGCCGCTGAAAGGAGACTTTGAGCGGATGGCACGACGGAGGTATCAACGTGGCCAGTTGCTCTCACGCGGAACGAAGCATCCGGTATGGATAGGACGTTGGCGAGAGGACATCATTCAGGACGGCAGGGTTCAGCGCGTCCAAAAATGGGAGATTCTTGGCACAAAGGAGGACTACCCTACACGGAAGCTCGCGCTTCGAGCGTTAGAGGACAGGCTCTCAAACATCAACAACGTTTCCTATCGGCCCCGCCCGGTAGCGAAGTTTAAGGATTTCGCAGAGAAGTGGCAGCGGATCGTGCTGCCGAACCTAAACCCTCATCTCAGCCGCCGATTCGCTCGCAGCTACGCAAGCATTTGCTGCCAACCTTCGGTACGGTTGCGATGAAAGACTTTTCTGGTGAATTGGTGCAGTCGTTTATTGCTGACTGCGACCTCAACCCGAAAACCATTAAGAATCTGATCGGCACTCTGCGAATTATGTGGAACTCAGCGAAAGTATGGGATTACGTCAGTTACGACCCGTTCAGCGGCCTAGTGCTGCCGAAGTGGGATGCGCCTGAGCAGCCCGTGTTCTCGCCCGAGCAGGTGAAGCGCATCATTGCGGCGGCAGAGCCTCCTTACGACACAGTGTTCTTGCTCGTCGCCCAGACCGGCATCCGGCGCGGCGAGGTGTGCGCGCTCGATGTCGGGCATGTCAACTTAGACGAGTGTGTCATTGTCGTTAAGCGGAGCCGCAACGGGCGACACATCACCGACAACAAAAGTCGCAAGCCACGGGTATTCACTATTTCTCCGCGCTTGGCGAAGCGGCTGGAGTCGTTCGTGGCTGGCCGTAATCCCGGTGAGCCGCTCTTCCTCACAGCAGAGGGGAAGCGGTTACATCCCGACAACTTCGTGAAGCGGAAACTCAAGCCGCTGGTGAAAGAGTTAGGGCTGGAGGGCGGTCTGCACGCTTTCCGTCACGGCAACGCAACGGTGCAGGATCGCTTGCATACGCCCATGAAGGTGCGGCAAGAGCGATTGGGACATGCGGCCTCGCGCACCACGATGGGATACACGCACCTTGTTGGAGACGATGACCGGAGACTGGTCGAGCAACTCGATGAACTGTTTTGTCCAGTCGATGAGGATCGGAAGATTTTGTGCGCAACAGTGCGCAACTCCAACAAAGAAGCCCTTACGGTCGAGACGCAAGGGCTTACGATTCAATGAGTTGTTTGGTTGCGGGGGCTTGCAACGCCCTGAATCTCCTCGCTGGTTAGTCATTCCCTTTCAGGTGGAGTTGTCGCATGCTGCGGTCTAGTTCTGCGGGGTTAGCCCCCGCGCAGCTCGAAGGGGCGACACTGAGAAGCCTAGAAGATGCCGCTCACGATTTTGCGGCCCG
>Ga0210398_10007171_pt1 | contig 10154 bp, 10 predicted proteins | sample IncBWC4OmetaG_FD_161047 | JGI IMG/M metagenome (GOLD analysis project Ga0210398, IMG submission 161047) | Forest soil microbial communities from Barre Woods Harvard Forest LTER site, Petersham, Massachusetts, United States - Inc-BW-C-4-O | ecosystem: Environmental > Terrestrial > Soil >...
GCCGCCGCATCCTGAAAGCCAAAAACAAGGAAAGCTCACAATGGCGGCGATGCCGATGCGCAAGCTGCGACTATGGCAGGACAAGATCGAGACCGAGGTCGCGATCTTCGGCTCTGGCCCGCCGCTCGTCTTCCTGCACGGCTCGTGGGGCCTGCGCAACGACCAGGAATTTCTCGAACTCTTGGCGCGCACGCACACGGTTTATGCGCCGAAACATCCCGGCACCAGCGAAGGCGATTCGGAAGCCGTGCACCAGATCGACGATTGGTGGGACCTGATCGTCTATCACGGCGAACTCTTCGACCGGCTCGAGCTCAAAAGCCCCGTGCTTGTCGGCCATTCGTTCGGCGGCCTGGTCGCCTGCGAGATCGCCGCCGCCATGCCCGAGCGTGTGAGCAAGCTCGTTCTGATCGACCCGGTCGGACTGTGGCGCGAAGATCTGCCGGTCAAGAACTGGATGCTGTTGTCGCCAACCGATCTGCGCGCCGCCTTGTTCGCCGACCCCAAGGGCGAGCACGCGGAAAAATTCTTCCAAATGCCGACCGACACCGCGGCCCGCATCGATGCGCAAGTCGGCTTCATCTGGTCGCAAGCCTGCACCGGCAAATTCGTCTGGCCGCTGCCCGACAAAGGTTTGAAGAAACACATCCACCGCATCGCCGCGCCGACCTTGATCGTGTGGGGCAAAGCCGACGGCATCATTGCGCCGGCCTATGCGGACGAGTTTGCGAAGCGCATCGCCTACGCGCGCGTCGCGATGTTGGATGGCGCCGGGCATATGCCGCATTTCGAGCGAGCGCAGGGCGTGGCGGGGCTGGTCGAAGAATTTCTCGGCGCTTGAGGATCTCGGAAGGCTTCTTATCCATCAGGGCAAGTCGCCCTGCAGCCGCCTGTTGCGCTACGGCAGGGAATAATGCTTATGCACAATCATCTCGGAGGAAACCCAACCCAACACCGTCGCGCGCGGACTCGGCATCGAGGTGCATGACCACATCATCGTCGGCAAGGCGGGACACGCGAGCTTGAAGGGGCTGAAGCTGATTTAGGCCGAGTCGAGGGGTGGGTATCGACGAAGCCGAGAAGGGCGGACATAGTGCTTGGGTATGCGGGCTAGCGCCTGTTCCATGCGTATAAGGTCACAACACACCTTCTTTTGTAGAAGATCTACTTTGTGACTGCCCCATCACCGCCAAACCTGCATTGGCCTTCCATCATGACCATCCCTGGGAATGAGCCGCATGGTGTGCCGTTCGGCTTTCCTATGGTGGGGTTAAAACTTGGTTGCGGAAGGACCGGAGTCGCTTTAGTGGCAAGGATTTTCTTGGCTTGGTCCGGGTCCGTAATGAGTCCGCTCTCCGCCAACCAATGTACATTCTCTTGGGCCTGCTTCAAATCTCCCACACTTACCATCTTGAGGATTAGCTCGTGCTGCTCCTTTTCGCGCTCAAGAGCTAAGGTCTGATGGCCCTGCACGAAAGCACAAATTATTGTACCCGCGAGAGTAACGATGCCCGCCAGTATTGCGTGGTGATCGGCGTAGAGATCTTCAATAGCCAACCCCGGTTGCCGGTTTCCGACGTCGTACTCGCGGTTGAAGGATTCGATGCAGCCAAATTGGCTGCGGTTGAATCAGACATAACCGATCCCTCTCAACTAGCGGCGTGGACATTGTTGAAGCAATGCAATCGCGTCCGCTGGCCTCATGCTCTATCGAAAGAGCCAGAGACCTCCAGCTTGCAAGCCCAAATTGATACTAAGCCGAGATTTCCGCGTTCTTCGCTAACACGATCCGAATATGCATTGGCCATCGCAGCAAGTCATGCCCGGATAGGAACCGCATGGGGTACCATCAGACTTTCCAACGCATCCTCCGGCCTGGAGCGCGACCTGGGCTCCGGCGCCGCCTCTTCCAATGGCGGAAACGAACAATCCGGCATTACTCCGTAGCACCGGACGTTTCGTATATGGAACATAATCCTTGTCGACTGCTGCAGGTGTCATAGCAACCTCCTGATGTTAGCGCTCGAAATACTCGTCGATATGATGGACAACCATCGGGAACAAGTGACTGACATCCACGCGCATGAAGTACTGCTCAACATCTCCTGTCGGCTTGTGGCGGAATGTGAAGACTGGATCGACCATCCGCTTCTCGCCGCGCGAGAGACGTGACCTGATTACCCGAACCCCGTCGAATGACCAGTCTTGCCTGCCCATCATGATATCGGCATAGAGCGCGTAGAGTGGCCGATAACGTACAGCGAGGTAATTAAGCGCACGCAGTTCGTCTGTGTCGCCCCGATTATCGGCATTCTGTCCGAGTTTCTTGAAAAGCCAATGCAGGCTTTGCTCATAAGTTCGATTCTGGTCGGCGCCCTGAGGTGCCCTTTTCGCAAGCTGTTTTGGCGGCGCATTCGCCTTCGTCTTAAACCACTCGATCAATTTCTCTTTGCTAAAAGTGTCGATCTGATCGACGGAAAGGACTGGCAGGTTGATACCTGGATGGGAGTCGACGTCTAAGAGACTGCTCGACCCAACGAATAAATCGAGGTCTTCATTATCCGATCGGCCGAGACACTTAATGAGATCGTCGAGATCGTGAAGATCGCGCAGCAAGAGATAATAGGCGGGGAGTCCCTCTATCTTCAGTATCCAGTGCATTTGGCGCGCGAGATAGCGCGCCTCCTTCTTGCCAAGCACGCGGCATTGCCACAAACGCAATTCTTCGTTTGGCCTGGGCTCTTGCAGATGCTCAGCCGGGTAGTCGCGTGATAGCGCCAGCGCCAGGGTTTGCAATTCCTCGGAGACGGCTTGATGCGGAATGACAATGTCAACGCTGCCCAGCACGTAAATTGGACGAGGTGACGTTTGGCCATCCGTGCATGTACATATCCCGCCCGGCGCTCCACAATTGCAGCCACTCGATCCGTGAGCCGGGGCGACCGCATTTCCGGACGTGCCGCCCTCCTCGACGCCCGCATTCAAAGCTATCCGCGGCAGAGGTCCGGTGTTCATTGTTGGCTCTCCTTGTAGGCTCGCGTAGTTCTCAGTATTGCGGCTCGCCAGTGGCCCGATGGGCTGCGTGGCGGCGCTTTGTTGACCCAGCACCGCACGGACAGCCCTCGCGTCAAGTAACGGCGGAGTTGACCCAATTCGCGGACCCAGGCTCGCCACTGCGGTAAGAATATCGGCGCCCTTTGCCCGCGGAAGCCTGGACCAGAGAGCTGCCAATGTTCCGCTCGCGACCGCGGTTGCGACGCTGGTGCCTGACATCGCGATGGTGCCCCCGCCTGGAGCGTAGCCGACGACATTGTGTCCGATTGCCGCGATTCCACGACGCGAAATCGACGGTCCGAAGTTGCACTCCGGCAAAAGTCGGCCTGCGGCATCCACTGCGACAACTGGAATGGTCACTGGATGCGACAATAATTGGCCCATCGCAAGACGGCCCTGATTTCCAGCAGCCACCACAAGGACCACACCGCTCGTCTCAGCGTGGTCAAGTGCGTCGGCGAGCGCAAGATCGTGCTGGGCATCATCGCCGAGGATGGCCAGGCTCAGATTGATAAGCCTCGCCCCAGCGACAACCGCCAGCGATATGGCATTGGCAAGTTTCGCCACGCTCGACTGCGGAGAGTGGCTGTCAACAAACAGCGGGAGGTGCAATATTTTCGAATCCGGACACAGGCCGGGAATTGGCGCATTCCGCCGTGCGCCGAGGAGGCCTGTGACGAATGTTCCATGAATGCATGCGCTGTTGGGATTGAGGCTGCAGCTCGCATTTCCAAGGCTGACCGGTTGTTCCGCCAAAATACCGGACAGCGCGCCAGGATCGTAGGGGCCGTCAATTACGGCCACCGGCAGCACCCCCGCTGTACTTGCCCGAGGAATTACAGATTGGGAAAGGAAGCGCGGCTGCGGACGGCCCTGCAGCACAGCGCTATGGGAACGCCTCGATCGCGGCGCCCATTTTTGTCGCGACGCGTGCGCCTCGCCGTCAAATCCTGGTGCAAAAACACGTCCTACCATGGCGGCTGACCGATTTTAGACCGCTTTCAGAATACTCAGGGTGTGAAGGCTTGCTGCGCTCCGCCGACCGCGCTACCGATGACAGCGGCATTGTGCAACGCCTTCGTATCCGCGTTTAGCGGTCCGAGTGTAACGATCAAGTCATTCGTATTCGTCCGCGTGGCACTTAATAACGAGCTGGAGCCGTTCACCGTTGTTCTGGTGAATTTCCACGTGGGCGTGATATTTCCACTCAACGAAGCGACGAAATTGATTTCAAACTGCAGCTGTGAAAAATTCTTGATTTTCGGCTCTTGAGCGCCGGCAACCACCACCTTGTCGTAAATGAACTGTGCGATCTTCAGATCACTGTTAATCTGCACGCCTTGTTGCAGCTTATCACAATCCTTTATGCCGTTTTTGGCGTCTATGACAGCATCCCTGTACAATTCCCCGTCCGAATAGGTGAACGCCATCGTTTCAGTTCGCGTTGCATTGGCCGAGCCGCTAGCCCCTATGCCGAGAGTAAAGGACTCGGCTCCTTTGAGTCCAAACGGTGTAAGGAATGAAGCATTGGGAGATAGCGAGCTCTGGTCTTCAACGATGAGTTTTAGAGTTGCGAGGCCACCATATTGCCTGAGCCATCCTGAATTTGGCAGTTGTGATGCTCTCCAAACGCCATTTCGGATTTCACATTGGATATGTTGGACGATGTTATATTCATACATTCCTTGCGGAGATGGCTGCCCCGGCGCGTGGTCATAATCATTGGACAAGAGATTTTTTTCCGGTGTGAACAGACCGCACCCGCTTAGCGCGCCTGCTAGCGCGCACGCCGCAACTATCCTGTTCGTAGACATAGGACCGCCCCCGTCAATCAACGGCACAGAATTATTTTTTGGGAATTGCAACCCCTGCATTCCCTGAGGCCATCCCACATCAAACTACTTTTGCGTGCAAGCGGATAAGTTGCGGGAGGCGGAAGATTTCTACCGCTGTTGCGCAAAAGCCACAAGTCGCAGACTTTTAGACGTCAGCGCCGTCATTCTCACCGCGTCATGACCTGTCCAGCGACCTGACGCCGTCGCGCGCGGACATTCAGATGACGCAGCAGATCATCGCGGTGGCGACGCTCGGCATTTGCGCAACGTTCGGAAGTGGAGCCGCGCCATCGGCGCGGATTCTTAATCACCAAGCAGGCGGATGTCCGCTTCGGGTCACGAACGACTTTTGGCGGATATCAGTCCGATGTCAGCCTATCTAGGTCAGAGCGGACATGCTTTCGGTGAGACCGATAGTGACTATGGTAGTTCAAAGTGATTGACTGTGACGCAGCGGGACTTCTGCAATGAGCCTCCCGATACCGCCCCCAGTTGCTGCGCCCAGCGACCTACTGCAGATCAGTTTTTCCCAAGCGGTTTACACCGAGTGCTGCACAACAACCCCTCTGTGGGCCACTTTACCGGCAAGGACTATCCGTTACTCACCGGAGCAGAGTGGGTGGTAGGGCTGAAGACTGCAAGGTCCAAATGGACGCGAGTTGAAGAAGTGCGAGCGCGGCCAACAGCAACGAGATCGCACAATATCGGCCCTAAGCGAGAGGAGTGGCGCTTCCTTGCATTACACGATCAAACAGTCAACTTACTTGGGCAACTATCTCAAGCAACAGCGAGAATAGGCGGGCCGCATAGGAGGCAGCAATGTCCGTCACCTACTACGTAGCCCTGCCGTTCGTGAGGACGGAGGACGGCGTTGCGCCAGGCGCGGCGCAAGAGATGCCAAACGAAAGAGCCGCAATCCGGCGGGCCGAGGCCATGTCGCGGGATTCTGCCAATGCCGGCGCGCTCGCGTTCAAACGGAGCGGCGATCCGAATATGGGAAATTTTGGCGACGCCACGATTTTGAAATCGTTCGGCGAAGTGCCGAAGAATCTGGATGAGTTATGACGGCTTGATTCCAGTGCCGCCGCACCTCTGGCATCTCACGATTTTATCGCCCTTCTTGAGCGTGCCTTTTCCTTCGCAATTTTTGCAGGGTTTCTTCTTGTCTTCGGCGCTTCTTCTCACGATTCCCTCACGATCAATCACGGCTCTATTCAATAGGAGCTAAATGGGAGCCAAAACCAAAAGCCAGCTCACTTAAGTGCTTGGAAGATTGGTAGCGGAGGACGGATTTGAACCGCCGACACACGGATTATGATTATTCACTTCGCCATTGAGATCATTGAATAAATGTCGGTTTTGTTGCATTTTTGTTGCGTTGGGCGCCATTGCAACATAATACAACATGATTGCACTGATTACAGACGGTGGTTTTCGTGTCGATCAGAAAACGAGCATGGGGCGAAGGCCTCAGCAGGCGTGAGGCCTGGATAGTTGACTACTCGGACCAAGGCGGCAAACGACGGCACAAGACGTTCAAGCGCAAACGCGATGCCGAAACCTTCGCTGCGACGACCCACGTGCAAATTGGGCAGGGCACCCACGTCGCCGATAGCGCCAGTGTGACAGTGAAGGAGGCAGGCGCACTATGGCTCGCAAGCTCCCGGGCTGCAGGCCTCGAAGAGAGCACGATCGATATGTACGAGCAGCACCTGCGCCTGCATATCGTGCCATTCATCGGGCGTGACAAGCTGTCACGGCTATCGGCACCATCAATACGGGCCTTTCGGGACCGGCTGCACAATGAGGGTCGTTCACCGGCGATGGTCCGTGGCATCGTCGGGTCACTCGGCGCGATCCTTGCTGATGCACAGGAGCGCGGTCTTGTGGTCCGCAATGCAGTGCGTGAATTGCGTAGCCGCCGCAGGCGGGGAGGCGGTCGCCAGGAACGGCACAATGGAAAACTCAAGGTTGGCATCGATATCCCGACACCTGACGAGGTGCGCACCCTGCTCGCTGCGGCCCAAGGACGCTGGCGACCCTTGTTGCTGGTGGCGGTATTCTCCGGACTTCGTGCTTCGGAATTACGTGGCCTGCGATGGGATGACGTGGACTTGAAAAGTGGGGAGCTGCATGTGCGTCAACGGGCCGACAAGTACAACCACATGGGGCGACCAAAATCAGCGGCGGGTGAGCGCACGGTTCCGTTGCCGCCGACCGTTGTCAAAGAACTGCGCGAGTGGAAGCTGGTCTCTCCGATGAAGGACGGCAAGCTCGGTCTCGTGTTCCCCAATGGGGCGGGCAACGTCGAGAACCATGTCAACATCGCGCAGCGCGGATTGATACCGACAATGCTAGCCGCCGGGCTGACGAAGCCGGTGCTGGATGAGCGCGGCAATCCTAAGCGCGATCCTAAGGGGAAGCCCATTGTACAAGCCAAGTATACGGGCCTGCACACGCTCCGACATTTCTTCGCCTCCTGGTGCATCAACCGCAAGGAAGATGGCGGACTGGGTCTGCCTGCAAAGGTCGTGCAGGAACGATTGGGCCATGCCTCAATCGTCATGACGATGGACACCTACGGGCATCTGTTCCCGCGCGGCGACGATACGGCCGAATTGGCAGCAGCCTCCGAGCGGTTGCTTGGGTGATTAACCGCCGACCGTCCGGTGCAGTTCGCCCGCATTGATTTCAATATGCGGGCGTCCTTGCTTAGCGGCCCTAGCTATCTGTGCTGCCAATTCCGTCCGAAAATCGACTGTAGATGGCATATTCGGGGAGGCCTCCTCGGTGCTCAGGCCCAACATTTGATTGACGAGGTAGAGCCATAGCACGCGATCCACGAGGGTCCCCAGTCAGTTTGAGTTGTTAGGCGCGGACCCATGACAGCTATTTCACGGCGGGTTTTACGCGGAAGATAATGTCCTGCACCGCTGCGAATGCCAGGCCCGTTATGCCCCCTACAGCCAGCGCCATTGCCGGCGTCTTCTTGGCAAATTCGTTTAGCAGCAGGCTACCCAAGCCAACTTGGATAGCGTCAAAAGCAAGTAAAAATGCAAAGATGAAAGAGATTCCAACGGTGATGAGCAGACGCTGCGCCGGCCGCCATCGGCTAGGGTCCAAGTTCAACAGTTGGTCGTAGGAAAGGCCGCTCTGCATCCGCAAAGCAAACTCGCCCCAGACACAAATGGCCGCGCCTGCCGGGATCCAGAAAGCAGCAATGATCCACGCGAAGAGCGGATCGTACGGTTGGCCCGAAACAGGTTTATTGAGCCAGCCGAAGCCACCCGTCAGGAGTACAATTGCGCCAAGGATCAGCGGGATTAACCCGCAAAGTACGAGAAGTATCGTGTATTCTTTCAGACGCTTATCTCGAACCTTGTGAGCATACCCGAGTATGTATAGAAATCCTCGCGGTAATTTTGAAGTTTCATACTTCGCCTGTTGCGCGGACAATCATCACTTACGCCGAGGGCCGGTGCCGCCGGTTTGGTCTAGCGACAACCCGATGCTGAATGCCTTTTGACGCGTGGCGCCCTCGGATCGACTTAGCTTCTTGGCGATCCGACCGGCGGGGGTCTTCTTGCGCGCCATCGTCTTCAGGTCGCGGAGCTCGGATGCGGTCCACGCGCGTCGCTTCTTTGCTCTCTTGGCCATTTTTCCTCACGTCTGAATAAGCGGGTCAGCCTAAAGCACCAGACGCAGAATATAGTCGAGCTTCGACCCTTAGGAGTGATTGAGTAGACAATCCACAAGAAGTTGCGCCCAAGGGCCGGGGGGGGGCCGGACGGTCGTCACCGAACCACCAAGGGTTGCCGTGGTTATGCTATCCACATCCCGGAAATCCGACGGCTGAGTCCCCTCATCCCGGAGCCGCCAACCCAATGGGCGTGAGAGCCCCAAGTGGTCGAATGCCGGGGTTGACCTCGTTCCTGATATGTTCTAAAAGTCCAGCAACTGCGATGAAATGGGCTGAGTACGACGAGCTTTATCGGACAGGCCAACCGTCTGAACCGAGGCTGCTTGGTCGGAATAAGACCCAGCCGCTTGTGCTACCTTCCAGTTGAGAGGTGATTCCCGCGTGACCATGTGCACCGATCCGAGAGCCGTGGCTAACCTGCTCCTCAAGGAGGCGCGGTCGCGGGGGCAGCATTTGTCCAACCTGAAGCTCCAAAAGCTTCTGTTCCTTTGTCATGCATTTCATCTAGTCGATACCGGCCGACCACTTGTCCGTGGAACGTTCGAGGCGTGGCAGTACGGTCCGGTGCACCGTGAGGCATATGACGCATTCAAGAAGTTCGGAGCGAAGCCGATCACCGAAGATGCCGACAAATACGATCCCGTAACAGGAATTCGGGGACTGATACCGCTCCCGGCTGACCGTCTCGTTCTTGATGTCGTTCGCAAGGTCATCAACTTCTACGGTGGTAAGTCCGCCACTGAACTCGTGGAGCTAACCCACGCTGAGGAAGGTCCGTGGAGTTATGTGGTCACGAGTGCGGCCAACAGTGCCAACATAGGATTGAAGATCAGCGACGAAATCATTGTGAACCGCTTCAAGTACCTTTGGTTCGGACGCCGCCCCCCAAAAATGGACATTGAACCCGATGAAGATGCCCCGCTCGTTGCCTGAGACTGATTTGGCCCGCACGGCTTTACTTCCAGAAGATCAGAAGCGGATCATTCTTCGCGCGGTAAAGTCATTCAGACCACCGCACTCCTTCAAGCCACTGCGCAAGGTTGCACCAGGGCTATATCACTCACGAGCCTCTCTCCTCGATCTGCCGAAGCGCACGTGGCCTGACATCGAAACGGCTATCAAGATTTACTGTCGCGGCAATCTAGACTGGGTTGAGCCCAATACCACTGCGGCGCGTCTGGTGTACGACTTCAACACCGAGCGGGGCGTTTCCGCTGTAGAGTGGGAGTTCCGCGAGGTTTCGGTTGGTTATGGTGCCAAGATGAAGTTCTGGCATGACTTCTACTCTGTCCAGGACGGCGTACCGGTTCTCTCATTCGTAGACCCGCGATTGCAGGATGGTCTTGGCTTGCTCGGGAGAACATTTGTGTTCTCGGCAATGCACCACCTTGTCGCCGTTGGTGACTTCGAGGGAGCTCGTCTGGAGATTATCCGACTGCCGAAGAATAGGTATACTGGCGAACGTGAAGTCGAAGTCTTCAATTTCGATGAACGCGACGTCATCGAAGAGGCCGTTTTGAACGAAGCTATCGACCGCACATTCAAGATCTGGCGCGAAGTGCTGT
>Ga0210398_10007172_pt1 | contig 10153 bp, 6 predicted proteins | sample IncBWC4OmetaG_FD_161047 | JGI IMG/M metagenome (GOLD analysis project Ga0210398, IMG submission 161047) | Forest soil microbial communities from Barre Woods Harvard Forest LTER site, Petersham, Massachusetts, United States - Inc-BW-C-4-O | ecosystem: Environmental > Terrestrial > Soil >...
GGACGATGTAGCCGCCGTAGCGGCGGGTATTGCGCATCGTCAATTCGATGGCCGAGGTCAGATAGGAAGCGCTCGAGCGCACGCGGATGACTTTTGCGCCGCGATAAAATTCCATGACAATCGTCGCGGTGACGAAGAAGCACAGCGAGAAACAGATGAGCGAGTAAATTTCTCGGTATCCCAGCGCGAAGATGATTGCGCCTGCCAGGAGGCCGACCATCAGCGGCCAGGCAAAATTTCGCTTTAGACTCTCCACGGAAGTCTTCCGCCAGGCGAGAAGTGGCCCGACACCAGTAAGAAAAAGCAGAAACAGGCCGATCGGGATGTTGACCTTATTGAAGAACGGCGCGCCCACGTTAATTTTGGAGCCCGAGACCGCTTCCGACAAAACCGGGAAAAGCGTGCCGGAAAGAACGGCAATGCAGGAAACCAGCAGAATCAAATTGTTGAACAGGAAACTGGATTCGCGCGAGACGATCGCATCCAACTGGTTTTCACTCTTCAAATAGTCGCGGTTCTTGAGATAAGCGACAAGGCAGACGGTGAAAATGACTACGAGAAAACCCACGAACCAGCTGCCAATGCTCGACTGCGCAAAGGCATGAACCGAGCTTACGACTCCGCTGCGCGTCAGGAACGTGCCGAGAATGCAGAGAATAAACGTCGAGAACACCAGCCAGACGTTCCACACTTTCATCATGCCGCGCTTTTCCTGCATCATCACAGAATGCAGGAACGCCGTGCCCGTCAGCCACGGAAGCAGAGAGGCATTTTCGACCGGGTCCCAGCCCCAGTAGCCTCCCCAGCCGAGGACTGCGTAAGCCCAGTGCGCGCCAAGCAGGATGCCCGCGGTTTGGAAGCACCACGCGATCATCGTCCATTTCCTGGTGAGATGGATCCACTTCTCCCCGGGATAGCGTGCCAGCAGCGCAGCCAGCGCAAACGCAAATGGAATCGTGAACCCCGTGTAACCGGAATACAAATTCGGCGGATGGATGACCATCTCCGGGTACTGCAGCAGCGGAGTCAGTCCGTTACCGTCGGCGCGGGCGACGAGATCCATCGCGCCATTGGCGCCGGGAACGGCCAGCGCTTTGAACGGGCTGGCGACGAAATTATTGAGCGTCAGGAAAAATATCTGGACTCCGGCGAGAATCACTCCCACATAAGGCATTAATTCGCCGTTTTTGTTGCGGTAAGCGATCAGCACCGAGAAAACGTAGATGGCAAGCAGGAAACTCCAGAACAGGAGCGAGCCTTCCTGGCCAGCCCAAAGTGCAGCGACTTTATAAAACGTAGCGAGCGCGCGATTGCTATGGGCGACGACGTAAGCAGCGGAAAAATTATCACTGAAGAACAGATATTCGAGGCTGAAAGTAGCGATAAAAATCAGACAGCAGGTGGCGATGCCCGCTTGGCGCGTGCTCTTAACGAGAAGTGGATGCCGCGTGATAATCGCGGCAATCCCGCCCCCGAATGCATACACCGCGCAGATAAACGCCAAAATAAGAGCGAATGAACCAAATACATCCACCGGGACGCCGCCTATCCCCCGGCCAAGCCGGGTCCGTTCGAGGTTGCCTTACCTGGTCGCAGTGGAAGAAGTGGCAACGGTTCCCCCCGGAGCCGCCTCGTACTTGGACGCGCACTTCGCCTGGACCACCTCGGCGACAAAGCGCCCGTCCGTCGGCCGGCCCTCAACCAACGCCTGCGATTTATCCACGAAGGTATCCGGCAACGGGTCACTGCCCACGTAGCTCACCGGGAGCGACTTCCCTTCCCCTTCGAGAACGAAATCAACGCGGCCGGTGAAACGGCGAATGCTGCCCGCCGCCACTGTTCCGCCAACGCGCATGCGGTGGGAGAGTTCGGCGCCCTTAAGAGACTGGAGCTCCGCGATCGTGTGATAGTAAGTCTTGCTTTCGCCATAGCCAAGCCAGGCTAAGCACGCCAGGGAAACAACGATTACGCCGATTCCGACTGCAAACTTTGCTTGTTTCTTCACGCCTCGACTCCTACTCCAACGTCACCCTCTCTAAGTTTTAGATTCTATCACAGCCGGCAGAATCCGACGCCGGTCGAAGGACAGTTATAAGCCTGTACTGCAGGGAGAAGGGGTGCGGTGCCCTGGGTCACACGCCCGCCGGCGCCAGTCCTAGGGCTTGACGCAGATGCAGAGCACTCTGAGAGAAATCGCCGGAGTCCAGACCGAAGGGTTGGCCATCGTCCAGAATCACCGGGCATCCCAATTCAGAGCGCGCGAGTCTTGCCGCAAGCGTCGCCAAGGAAGCGGAGATCAATACGACGCGCTTGGGCTTTAGCGACCTGCGAATGCGTGCCAAAACCTGTGAAACGCGTTCGGCGAGAAGGGACTGGTAGGGGGCGCTTTCGACTTCGCTGGTTTCCAGCGGACATTCGAGCACGTGCGTCAGAAAGAACCCGCCCCTCTGAAACTCGCTCAAAACGCTCTCGGCGGACTTCCCTGGCGTCGAGATTCCAACTGCCTCTAGCACGCGCCCGGCTTCCCCTTGGAACTTCCCACTGTAGAGGAAGTCTTCCTCGGCAAGTGGAGAGACGCTTCCAAGCAGCAGCGCGCCAATGTGAACGGGCCGGTATCGTGTTGACCATTCCAGGCGCACAAGCCGTCGCGCAATATGTTCAGGGGATGCGGATTGACCGCAGCCGTCGCAAGCCAGCAAATCTCGGGGCATAATCTATTCGAAAGAATCGTAGTCCAGCCGAGTGGGGAGTGCAAATCGCAAAGAGGGCGCCCTGAGGTGGAAAGCGGGACGAAGCAGCCTCGGGCCAACTTCCCGCAAATCGAGCGACGACGGCTGTGCGCCGGGGATGGTTAAGTGGGTTTTGGCGTCGCACAACCGCCGTCGCTCGCTGCTACGCGTACCCAGCACTACAAACACGGACTGGAGCGAAAAGTCGCGTTACGCCAAGGACTTTTGGCGCAATCGGTCTCCTGGACTCAGGAGGAAACGGCAGCATCGGCTGGGAGTTTGGACCTGAGGCACCACTTCAGTTCCTGGCTCAACTCGGTAATTTCCATTCCTGGCATGACAATGAACTTACAGCTCAGCATTTCCCGGGGCTCATCGTCATCGGGCAACTGGCACGTAACGCGGCAATACTGGCAATCCTGATTCCAGCAAAAACGGCCATAGGGAATCGTCTCCGGACTGATGAACTGGAAGCATCGGAGAAGCGAATTGCGCTCCGGCACCTGAAACTTCTTGCCCATCACGGTGATGTCCACGAGCTTTTCATAGGGGCGAAAGGGTTCCGACATGATCGTTCCTGTCCTCCGTGCGCGGGTTGCCGTGTAAGGGCAGACCTTGTCCCGAAACGGATCACTCTGATGGTTGCTCATCCAGAGTAGCCCGCGTCCCTCGAAGCGACAACGATTGGTCTCGAAAGAGTTGCCAATGTGCTACGGGGTGGACCCGGGACTTTTAGGATTCAAAATGAGGCGATTTAATTGCCAAGATCGAAGAATTGACCCATCTTGCGGAACTTCTCGTAGCGGGCTTCCAGCAAATCTTTCGTCGGCTGCTGCGTCAGAGCGAGCAGCTCACGGTCCAAGACTTCACCGAGAAGCTGGGCGGCGCCTTCCGGGTCCACGTGCGCCCCTCCTTCGGGTTCGGGCACAATCTCATCGACGAGGCCTAGCTCCTTCAGGTCTTGCGCCGTGATTTTCAGCGCGGTCGCAGCGGTCTCCGCCTTGGTGGCGTCTCGCCACATGATCGCGGCGCAGCCTTCGGGCGAAATCACAGAATAAAAACTGTTCTCCAGAATATTGACGCGGTCTCCAATGGCAATGGCCAAGGCGCCGCCGGAGCCGCCTTCGCCGGTCACGGTGACGATAATCGGAACGGGCAAGCGAACCATTTCTCGCAAGTTGCGAGCGATGGCTTCGGCTTGTCCGCGTTCCTCGGCGTCGATGCCGGGATAAGCGCCCGGCGTGTCTATTAGAGTGAAAACGGGCCGGCCAAACTTCGCTGCCACTTGCATGACACGAAGAGCTTTGCGGTAACCTTCGGGCTTGGGCTGGCCGAAATTGCGCAGCAGACGCTGTTTCGTGTCGCGGCCCTTTTGATGACCGATGACGGCAATCGGCCGTCCGTTAAACTTGCCGAGTCCGGCAATCAAGGCCTTGTCGTCGCCGTAGCCGCGGTCGCCGTGCAACTCCACGAAGTCCGTGAGAAGCATCCCGACATAATCCAGCGTGTAAGGCCGATGGGTGTGGCGCGCGATCTGGGCGCGTTGCCAGGGACCGAGATGGCTGTAAAATTCCTTCCGAAGCTCAACCACTTGCCGGCGGATGCGTTCGAGCTCTGCGTCGGCCTCATCGTCGCCGGCGAGGTGGCGTAGTTCTTCAACGTCTTTTTCCAGGCGCTCGATCTCGCTTTGACGATTAACCTGCGCTACCGGGCTTTTTGCTTTGTCCTTGGACTTCATCACATCACCAAATCGATCGACTGTTCGCCAAATGACTCCCGGATTTCGCTGATTAGTTCCGGGCACGAGCGGACGCGCCGCTCAACCTCGAGCGTGGCCATCGCTCCGCCTGTGCCCGTGAGATCAAGCGATAGCAGGCTTGATCCTCGGTAGGAGGAGAGAATTTCTTCGAGGCGGTCCAGCAATTCATCGTTTAACTCTTCCAGCTTCATGCGGATGCGAAGGCCCGAAGCTGGCCGTTCAGCGAGGTCTCCCAGACGAGCAGCTTCTTGCAAAGAAAGCCGCGTGCCCGCTTCCTCAACTTGCACCCGAGCCTTGAGCAACAGCGGCGTCCCGGTCTTGAGAATCGGCTCGAACCGCGCAAAGCTTTCCGGAAAGGCAAGCAGTTCCTGAACCCCGGTCATATCCTGGATCGTGTAGATCGCCCAGCGCGCGCCTTTTTTGGAACGCATGGGGCGCGTGCCGACGATAAGCACCGCAACGGTGATCTCCCGACCGTTGCGCTGGCCCTCGATCTGGTCAAGCGAAATGCATTTTAACTCTTCGACGCGCGAGGCATATTTTGCAAGGGGGTGCCCGGACACGTAAAAGCCAAGCATGGCGTATTCGCTAGCGAGGCGTTCTGTCTCGCTGCATGGCTCGGCCTCGTGCAATTCAAAGGCTATCGGCGCAGAGACCGTGGCTGTACCAAACAGCCCGTGCTGCCCGGATTCCCGCACTCGCGAGGCGCGCTGCACGGCCGCCAAGGCATCATCGACGGAGGCCAACATCGACTCGCGCGCCCCAAGAGAATCCACAGCGCCGGACTTGATCAGGCTCTCGAACACTCTCTTGTTCAGAAAACGCGCCTCAATCCGCTCGCAAAGATCGTACAGAGAAGTGAATACGCCGGCGCTCAACCGCGAATCGCGGATGGCTTTCGCGGTGGGCTCGCCCACGTTCTTGATGGCGGCTAGACCGAAGCGGATGGATTCGCCCACCGGCGTAAAATAAAGATCGCTCTCGTTGATGTCCGGCGGGAGGATAGAAATGCTCATGCCCCGCGCTTCGTTGATGTACTTCACTGCCTTTTCCGCGTTGCCGGTTTCCGAAGTCAGCAGTGCGGCCATGAATTCCACCGGATAGTGGGTCTTCAAATAGGCCGTCTGGTAGGCCAGCAGCGCATACGCGCAGGAGTGCGATTTGTTGAAGCCGTAGCCTGCAAACTCTTCCATCAAATTGAAAATGCGCTCGGCTTTCTTTTCTGGAACCTTGTTCGCGAGGCATCCCGCAATGAATTTTGCACGCTGCGCCGCCATCTCTTCTTTTTTCTTTTTGCCCATGGCCCGGCGGAGAAGATCCGCTTCGCCGAGCGAAAAGCTTGCTAGCAGGTTCGCGATCTGCATCACCTGTTCCTGATACAGAATAACGCCGTAGGTTTCCTCGAGAATGCCCTTGAGTTGCGGCAGTTCGTAGCTGACTTTTGTTTTGCCCTGCTTTCGGCTGATGAAGTCGTCGATCATGCCGCCCTGAATCGGCCCGGGACGGTACAGCGCGTTCAGCGCCGTAAGGTCTTCAATGCGCGAAGGCTGGTAGCGTCGCAAGATATCGCGCATGCCATGCGATTCAAACTGGAAGATGGCGGTCGTGTCACCGCGCGCAAAAAGTTTGTAGGTCGGCTCGTCATCCAGGGCCAAATTGTCAATGTCGACCTTTACGCCGCGATTCTTTTCAATCATGCGCGCAGTATCTTGCAGGACGGTTAGCGTCGTCAGGCCGAGGAAATCCATCTTCAGCAAGCCGATGCGCTCGAGCGCATTCATATCGTATTGTGTTGTGATTTCATCCCGGTTCGTCTTATAGACCGGGACTACATCCGTCAGCGGGCGGGGTGAAATAACCACGCCTGCGGCGTGCGTCGAAGCATGCCGTGCGAGTCCCTCCAGGCGCAGCGCCACGGCCATCAAGTCCTTCAGCTTTTCGTCGCTGTTAATGGCTGATTTTAGCTGCGGTGCCTCTCTGAGAGCGGTTTCCAAGTCGATCCCGAGAGTGGTGGGGATCAGTTTCGCAAGGCGATCCACTTCGCCGTACGGGATGTCCATGGCCCGACCTACGTCCTTGACCGCCGCCTTCGCCGCCATGGTGCCGAAGGTAATAATCTGGGCGACGTTTTCGCGACCGTATTTTTCGGTGACGTACTCGATCACTTCGCCGCGTCTCCGCATGCAGAAATCGATGTCGATGTCGGGCAAGGAGACGCGCTCCGGGTTCAGAAAGCGCTCGAACAGCAAGTTGTACTGCAACGGGTCCACATCGGTGATGCGCAGCGCGTAGCTTACCAGGCTGCCCGCAGCCGAACCGCGTCCCGGCCCAACCGGCACATCCTGCGTGCGTGCATAGTGAATGAAATCCCAAACGATCAGGAAGTAGCCCTCGTAGCGCATCTTCTTGATCATTTCGATTTCGGACGTCAGCCGCCGCTCGTACTCCACCAGTGGATTGTGCAACACGCCTTGCTGCAGCAGCCGCTCAAGATAAGGCACGCGTGTGGCAAACCCTTCGCGCACCACCTTCTCAAAGTAGCTACCGGCCGTGTGGCCTTCGGGAACCGTAAACTCAGGAAAAGGGTTGGCGATGCGTTCGATCTTGACGTTGCAACGCGCGGCGATATCCACGGTTCTGCTGAGCGCGTCCGGTAGTTCGCCGAACACCTGAGCCATCTCCGCAGCCGTCTTGAAGTAGAACTGGTCGGTGGCAAATTTCATGCGATGAGCGTCGCTCATCATCTTTCCCGTTTGGATGCACAGCAGGACGTCCTGGGCATGCGCATCGGTGTGATGCAGATAGTGGCAGTCGTTGGTGGCCACGAGCGGAATGCCGGTTTCCTTAGAGAGGCGCACGAGCTCGCGGTTCACGCCCTGCTCGATCTCCAGACCCTGATCCTGAATCTCCAGAAAAAAATTGCCCTTGCCGAAAATGTCTTGCAAACGGTAGGCGTTTTCGCGGGCCTGGTCGTACTTATCGTCAACAACGGCTTCCGTCACCGCGCCGCGCAGGCAGGCGGACAACGCAATCAAGCCTTGGTGGTGCTTGCGGAGCAAGTCGTAGTCGATCCTTGGCCTGTAGTAGAAGCCCTCAAGAAAACCCGAGGACACCAGCTTGATGAGATTGTGATAACCCTCGAGGGATTCGCAGAGGAGCACCAGATGGTTGCTCCCGCGCATGCCCGGCTCTGCTTCGCCGCGGTCTTGTCCGCCCGTTGCGTTTGTTTTTTCGCCGCGGTCGTGGCGGCTGCCCTTCGCCACATACACTTCGCAGCCGATGATGGGCTTGACGTCACGCTTGCTGGCTTCGTTGAAAAAATTGGCGGCGGCAAAGAGGTTCCCGTGGTCCGTAACGGCCACGGCGGGCATTTTCTGCCGCGAAGCTTCATCGAGCAGCTCGGACGTTTCGCATGCCCCGTCGAGCAGACTGAAATCTGTATGTACGTGAAGATGAACAAACTGCGGCTGACCCATGGATCTCGATTCTAGAACTCTCCCGCGAGAATTGCGAATCACATTCTCGCGATTTGCACAGGCGCGGTCTTCGCTGCTCGTTCCTTATTTTCGGCCACTGCTTTTCTTACCCGCCGCAGCCTGTTTAGCGTGCTTGGCCTGCTCACGTGCGGCCTGATGTTTCGCAGCCTGCTTCAACATGACCGGGTGGTTCTTGTGCGATGGACCGTGCGCGGCTCTCGCCGGGGCGCCTTTTTCCGCTGCCGGTGGCGCTACAGACGCTGCCGGCTGCTTCTCGGCACTCTTCGCGGGTTTCTTTTCCTTTTCCTTCTTTTTCGGCTGCTCCTTGATCCCCGACAATTTGCGCAGGATCTTCACCCGTTCTTCCGGAGTCTTGCCACGCCCTGTCAGTTGCATCCCGAAAACCTGTTCAACAATGGCGTCAAACTTCGGTCCTCGAGCATAGCCTAAAGCTTCCAGCTCACTCGCGATCATGGGGACCGAGCTCCGGATCGGCCGCCACTTGTGCAGATAAGCCCGAATCTTTGAGAGCGCCGCCGAATTGTTTGATTCAGCAAGTATGTAGGCAATGCGCTCCACGGGAAGTTTTTCCAGGAACTTGTAGGCATCCGCGGGGGCGTTCAATTTGCGACCGATCAATTCCTTCTGGTCCGCAAGCACTTCTTTCTCGAAGTTCAATATAGCGTCAGCTTCCGCAGACCGGAATCCAGCCTTCGCGAGAACGTTGCTCTGTTCCCGGTCTTTGAGCCGCCCAAGAACTGCCAGCATCATGGGAGTCGCAAGTTTCGGTCGAACGCCCGCCGTAAACAAATCCTCGCGAATCTTCATGAGACGCGCGATGGCCTCGTAATCCGGGTGCCGTTTTGCAAGCACGGGATGTATGGCTTCGAGCAGGTCGTGCGCCTCCCATTCTTTCAGAACCACGGCCGGGCGTTCTTCGCGAGCCACCGCGCGCAGTTCCGCTCCCGCGTCTTCCGGCGTGATGGTGCGATGCAGATCGCGCTCAATTGCCAGGTCAAACCACTCCTGCGTCCGCGCTTCGATTTTGAAGCCCATCCGCGCGGCAAAGCGCAGAACGCGCAACAGGCGCGCGGGCTGGTTTGTGAAGCTATGAATAGTAAGTGCGCGCACCTCAGCCCGCTCGATATCCGAAAGCCCGTTGGTAGGGTCCAGAAGTAAGCCACGCGAAGCCGGATTGAGCGAGATGGCAATCGAGTTCAGGGAGAAATCGCGGCGTCGCAAATCCTCCATGATGGTAGACCAACGGATCTCCGGCCGCGTCCCGGGTCGTACGTAGTGGTCGTCGCGCGCCGCCGAAATGCTGCCGTCGCAGTCTCCGGCAAAAAGAATCTCTATTTGGCGAAGCTTCTCATCCTCGGAGAGGATTTTTGCGCCGCCTTTCTCCAACTCGCGCGCGATCTTGGATGGATTCCCTTCCACGGTGAAATCGAGATCGCGCAGCGAGGCTCCGGTAACGAGGTCGCGCACCGTTCCGCCGGTCAGGTACACGTTGAACCCCATGGCGGCAGAGAGCTCCTGCACGCGCATCATGGCCGCTCGCTGCTCGGGAGACAGCCGGCTTTCCAGCAAAAACATATAATCTGGCATCGCACTCCTTCACGTTCAGGATGCCCGCGCTGACTGCCGCAATGGCAACCGCAATTTTGGCCCGGGACCGCCGCCGCGCATTAAGCGCGAGGGTGATGCGCCTTGTAAATCTGTTTCAACCGCTCTTCCACTACGTGCGTGTAGATTTGGGTTGTGGAAATGTCTGCGTGGCCCAGCATGAGCTGCACCGACCGCAAGTCCGCGCCCCGCTCCAGCAAGTGCGTGGCGAAGCTGTGGCGCAGCATGTGCGGCGTCAGCGCCACGCGCAAACCCGCGCGCCGCCCGTACGCCGAAAGAATCTTCCACACGCCTACCCTGCTGAGCGATTTGCCCCGCCGGTTCACAAACAGCGCCTGACTCGAGACACCCTTTCCCAAAAGTTTTGGCCGTGCATTCTGAAGGTACTTCTCCACACTGCGCAGGGCCTTCCGACCAGCCGGCACAATGCGTTCCTTGTCCCCTTTGCCGATGCAGCGAATGCAGCCGACTTTGGCGTCCAGGTCCGTTACGCGAAGCCCAATCAACTCGGAGACGCGCAAACCGGTCGAATAAAGAACTTCCAGCATGGCGCGGTCCCGCAA
>Ga0210398_10007175_pt1 | contig 10151 bp, 4 predicted proteins | sample IncBWC4OmetaG_FD_161047 | JGI IMG/M metagenome (GOLD analysis project Ga0210398, IMG submission 161047) | Forest soil microbial communities from Barre Woods Harvard Forest LTER site, Petersham, Massachusetts, United States - Inc-BW-C-4-O | ecosystem: Environmental > Terrestrial > Soil >...
GCAGATTGGAGTAATGTGTGTCCGCGCACACCCCCACAATCGTGAACAGGAGCTTCTGGCCTTTCATGTCGGACGTCGTAAACGTCTTTCCGATCGGGTTTTCCCCTCCCCAGTGCTTTTTCGCCAGCGCCTGGTTAATCACGGCCACCCTCGTTGAGTTCGCCGTATCCTGCGCGTTAAAGTTCCGCCCGGAAAGCATCGGAATGTGCAGCGTCGCAAAATATTGGTCGCCGACGTAGTCATCCATTTCCGTCTGATCCTCACCCTTTCTGGGCTTGATCCCCGCCGGCACGAAGTCGTCATTCGATCGATCATTCGCAAGCAAAGGAATGCTCTCCGCGGACGCGGCGTCCACGCCGGGGACCGACGCCAGCCGCTCCTCGATCCGTCCGAACAACTCCGGTTGTTTATCGACCGGATACCTCGACTTGGGCGGATCAACCTGAAAGAGGATCAGGTTCTTGACGTCGAAGCCGGGATCGACGCGGTGAAGATTGATCAGCGTCCGCAGAAAAACTCCCGCGCCCGCTACCAGCAGCATCGAGACGGCGATCTGGAAGGCGACAATTGCCTTACCCGCATATCCATGCCGGCGCCGCGTTGTTGTCTGCGCGCTCTCCTTCAGGCTGCTCTGCACTTCCATCCGTGTGGCCTTCCACGCTGGCGCTAGGCAAAACAGGATTCCCGTCAGCAACGAAAGCCCGGCATTGAACGCAAAGACTCCCCAACTGAACGTTCCCTGCATTGGCGCTGCCTCTGACGAGGAACTGGCGGTAAGTTGCAGCAGAATATTGCGTCCCACATACCCGATGAGCAGGCCGAACGCTCCGCCGCAAACGGCCAGCAGCATGGTTTCCGTCAACACCTGGCGCAGAATCCTGCCGCGTCCTGCACCGAGCGCCAGGCGCACACTCATTTCCCTTTGCCGCGCCGTCGACCGCGCCAGCAACAGGTTGGCCAGATTCGCGCACGCCAGCAACAGCACCATTCCCGTCAGCCCCAACAGCACGAAGAGCGGCTCAGCAAGCTGCTTTCCCGCCTCATTCAGGCCACGGCTCCCGTCTGTCAGCAGCAGTTTGGGTAGATCGTCGCCGCTCTTCGGCTTCATCAGCGCCACCACCGCCTGCTGAAGCGTCGCGCGCAACTGCGCCTGCGCGGCGGTGTCGCTGACTCCCGGCCTTGTGCGCGCCATAATCTGCAGCCACCAACGATTCGGACTTGCCAGCAGCGAGCCATCCCAGACCCGCGAAACCAGCGACTCCATCACGAGGGGGGAAAAAATATCGGGCGAAGTCTCCACACTCTTTGCTCCGGTAAAGCCCGCAGGATTCACACCCACAATCGTTGTCGGGGTCAGATTCAGCAGAATCGTCTTCCCGATAACAGAGTCCGAACGATTGAATCTCCGCGCCCAATACTCGTCGCTGATGACGGCCACCGGCGCCGCTCCGGGACGGTCATCCTGCACCGTAATTGCCCGCCCCAGCCGCGGCTGGATCTCCATCTGCTGGTAGTAATTTCCCGAGATCAGCTCCGCCTGCACAACTTCGGCCTGGCCATTGATCGTCACATCCATCCGGCCCGTGCCCTTGAATGCGAACAAATCTTCGAGGCCACGATTCTCTTTGCGCAGCACTTCATAAATGGGGTACGAGAACGACGTGCTGTAGACCCCGTCGTATCCCTTGTTCCAAGCGCCCCAGATGCTATGGACCGCGCTGTCGCGCTTCGAGGTCCACATCAGGAGCCGGAGTTGTTCTGCATGCGGCGCGTTGAGCCGGTCGAGCAACACATGTTTGGCAATCGAAAAGATCGCAGTGTTGGCGCCGATCCCGAGGGCAAGCGATCCAACCGCAATCGCCGCAAAGCCGGGACTCTTCGCCAGCATCCGCACCGCATAGCGGAGGTCGGATCTCAGTTCGTCGAACCAGCGCGCGCCCCATGCCTGCCGGCAATTTTCTTTTCCCGCGGCCAGACTTCCCAACTCGGCCTTCCCCCGTCGTATCGCCTCTTCGCGTGGCATCCCGCCGCGCATCAGATCCTCGGCATAGCTATCAATGTGGAACCGCAGCTCTTCATCCACCTGTGCATCGACCTCCGGTCCGCGCGTCATCGCGCGCCACCACGTCCTCACCCGGCTAGTCAGGCTCATGGCTCTTCCCTCCGCGCGAAAGGTCTATTCATGCCGCAATGCCTGCATGGGATCCACCCTTGCAGCTCTCCACGCCGGAATCCAGCTTGCCCCCAGCGCCACAACCATCAGCATCGCTGCCGACCCGGCGAGCGTCGTAGGATCCCACGCCTTAATCCCATAGAGCAGGCTGGCGATCACGCGCCCCAGCGCCAGCGCGCCGCACACGCCAGCCATGATGCCCAGCGCCACCACCCACGTTGCCTCGCGCAACACCATGCGCCGCAGCCGCTCCGGCTCTGCGCCCAGCGCCATACGAATCCCTATCTCGTGGGTGCGTTGTGAAACTGAGTACGCCATGACACCGTAAACTCCAATGCAGGCAAGAATGAGAGCAAGCAGACCGAATCCGCTAGTGAGCGACACGAAGATGCGCTCCTGCCTCGTTCTATCGCTGATCTGTGCATCTTGAGTACGAATATTAAGCAGGGGCAGATCCTTATCCACCGACGCGACAGCGTCGCGCAGAACCGTCACAACCGCGGAAGGTTCTATGTTGGTGGAGATTTCGAATGTCATGCTCGGCTCACTTTTGGATTGCTGCCGATAGAGGGTATAGAACGTCGCGGGAGGATCATCGCGCAGGTCAGCATATCTCGTGTCACCGCTGACGCCGATGATCTCCAGATGTTTTTGATTGGACAGAAACGTTCTGCCGACGGGGTTTATGTTCGGAAAATATTCCTTCACCAACTGCTGATTGACAACAGCAACCAGACGGGATGTTTCGGTATCGGTGCCGTCAAAACTGCGGCCTGCCAGCATCGGGATGCCCATGGTTGCAAAAAAGTCCTGTCCCACCACGTTGTCATCCACGTAGGTTTTGCCATTCACTTTTGGCGGCAATCCATCCGGACCAAAATCGTCATTGGATACATTGCCCGCGACCAGAGGATTTTTTGACAGGGTGACAGACCCGACACCCGGGGCAGATGCCAGCCGTTGTTCAATTTGCCGGTAAAGCGCGAGATCTTTCGGAGCGGGATAGCGCGTATTCGGAGCTTGAATCTCGAAAAGCACAAGATTGTCAGGCCGAAAGCCAAGACGGCCTTTGTTGAGATTCGCCAGTGTCCGAATGAAGAGACCAGCCCCAACCAGGAGCAGCATGGACAAGGCAATCTGAACGGCGACAAGCACTCTCCCGGAAAAGTTGCCGCTGCCCTGCGTAGCGGAATGAGAATTTTCCTTGAGTCCCTTGTTCACTTGGGTATGCATCGCCTGCCATGCGGGCATGAATCCAAAAACTAATCCGGTGAAAAGAGAAACGGCGGCCGTAAATCCGAAAATCTTCCAGTCAAAACGTACATGCATCACCGCTGTTTCCCAGGAAGACGACATCAGATGCGGAATGGCATTTCGTCCGCAGTAGCCCAGAAGCAGTCCGGCAATGCCTCCGGCTGAAGAGAGCAGCAGACTCTCTGTGAGCATCTGACGCATGATGCGTCCTTGTTTTGCTCCCAGTGCAAGACGCACGCTCAATTCGCGCTGACGGCTACCGGCCCGGGCGAGCAGCAGGTTTGCCAGATTTGCGCAGGCCAGCAGCAGGACGACTCCTGCGAGCGCCATAAGCACATATATTGGCTTGGTAAACCTCTCGCCGTTTAGATCTTCGCCACGGCTTCCGTCCTGCATGGCGAAATGCGGCACCGATTGGCCCTTTTCCACTGTCATCGTGGACTTCACGGCTTTGCTCAGGAGAACCTCCATCGCCGCGCGCGCAGATTCGTCGGATACTCCTGGCTTCATGCGGCCCATCACCAGCACCCACCACTGCTCTGGGTTCGTCAGGAGCGATTTGGCCCCATTGGGTGCAACAACTGGCTCCAGGCTGAAAGGCAGGAAGACGTCAGGCGAGACTTGCACGCTGGAAGCGCCGGTAAATGCCCCGGGATTCACGCCAACGATCGTCACAGGCGTAAGGTTCACCTGAATTGTTTTGCCGATCACGTCAGGGGAGCGCCCGAAGTGCCGCGACCAGAATCCATCGCTGATAACGGCAACGGCGCCGCTGCCCGGTGCGCCATCATCCGAGTTCTGGATTTCACGGCCAATAACCGTATTTACACCAAGCGCGGAGTAATAATTCCCGGATACAAGTTCCGCTGTCACAGGTTCCGGTTTGTTATTAACAGCCACGGTGAGTTCTGGAATTACCTTGAAAGCAAAAACATCCTCAAACACGCCGTTCTGCCGAAGCTGCTCGTAGACAGTGTATGAAAACGACGTGCAGGTATGGTTCGCCTCGTTCCAATGACCCCAAATGCGAACCGGAACTCTGTTTTCGCCGCCTGTCCAGGCAAAAAGACGCAGGTCTTCCGGCCGGCGAACGTCAAGCTTGTCGAGCAGAATCTGTCTGGTGATAGTAAAGATTCCAGTATTTGCGCCGATCCCCAGTGCGAGCGATCCAACCGCAATCGCCGCAAATCCCGGACTCTTCGCCAGCATCCGCAACGCATAGCGAAGGTCGGCTCGTAGCTCGTCGAACCACCGTGTGCCCCAGGCCTGGCGGCAGTTCTCTTTCCCCGCTGCCAGACTTCCCAGCTCTGTCTTTGCCCGGCGCATCGCCTCTTCGCACGGCATCCCTCGGCGCATCAGGTCCTCGGCATAGCTCTCAACGTGGAACCGCAGCTCTTCATCCACTTGTGCATCGACCTCCGGTCCGCGCCTCACCGCGCGCCACCATGTTTGTAAACGGCTGTTCAGGCTCATCGCTCTTCCTCTCGCGGAAAGTCTATTCATGCCTCAGCGCCCGCATTGGATCGACGCTCGCTGCCCGCCGCGCCGGAACATAACAGGCAACCAGGGCCACCAGCACCAACGAAGCGGAGACACCGAAAAGCGTAAGCGGGTCGCGTTGGCCCACGCCGTACAACAGACGAGAGAAGCTCGGCAGCAGGCGCACGAGTGTAGTCGCGGCTAGAATGCCGATGCCCAGCCCAGCCCCGGCCATGCGAACTCCTTGGCCAACGATCATCCAAGAGACGCGGGCTCTGTCTGCGCCGAGAGCCATACGGATCCCGATTTCCTGGGTGCGCCGCGTTACTGAGTAGGACACAACTCCGTAAATGCCGACTGAGGCCAGCAGCAGTGCAAGAGTGGCAAACGCGCCCAGCAGAACGATGGGAAGCTTCCGGGAGGCCATCGATTCCGACGCCACTTCGACCATCGTGCCGACGGCATAAACGGGCTGGTCGGGCGAAGACTCATAGACGACGTTCCGAATTGCAGGCATCACCTCTCCAGCAGGGAGAGTCGTGCGAACGAGTAGTTTGAGAGTGCGGAAGAAGTCGTTAACCATTGCATCCGGCAGTTCATAAACGGGGATATAAATCTGCCGCGGGTTGTACGTGCCGGGATCGTCCAGTCCCCAATGGCGCACATGTCCGACGACTCCGACGATGCGGGCCGCACCCCAGTGCCCGACTGTTAGCGTCCGTCCGACTGGATTCTGACCAGGGAAGAAGCTTTGGGCGAGCACGTTGTCGATGACAACGACTTTGGCCGAGCCGAGCTCGTCGTCGGGCGTAAAGAATCGACCCTGCAGCAAGGGAATTCGCATCGTCTTCAGATAGTCAGGGCCAGTCCAGAAGTAAAGCGCGTGAGGAGCTTCCTGCAGCGAGGCCGGGGGGGCCGCGCCGATCCAGAAAGGACCTCCATTGTCGGCGCCAGAAAGTGGAACAATATTTGTGAGGTCCGCCGATTCCACTCCAGGCACCTGCCGAATCCGCGCAAGGAGCTGTTGATAGCCAATTCGCGTTTCAGCGGGTGTTCTCGTAAGCGACGGAGATAACCCGACCTGAAATGATATTAGGTGCTGCATGTCGAATCCCGGGTTCACGTCCCAGAGGTTGCGGATGCTGCGGATGAGCAGTCCTGCACCGGTCATCAGCACGAGAGTGAGCGCAAACTGCATTGCAACTAACCGCCCGAGGATCGCATGACTCCCGCCTATGGTTCCTCTTGAAGCCTGCTGCAATGCGCCTTGCATATCCGGCCTTGCGGACTGTAATGCCGGAGCCAGGCCGAAGATGATCCCCACAGCGACGGAGGCACCAGCAGTAAACAAGAGAACTTCGGGATGAAGGCCGATGTTCTCGGAGCGGGGGAGACTTTGCGGAAGTGCCGCAAGCAGCACCCGCAGACCGAGGCCGGCGAGCGCGACACCCGTGGCTCCTCCCGCCAATGACAAAACAACACTCTCGGTCAGCAGTTGCCGCACGATACGTCCGCGGCTGGCACCCAGCGCCGTGCGTATGCCAAATTCGGCAGCGCGCGCAGTCGAGCGCGCCAGCAGCAAGTTCGCGAGATTGGCGCATGTAATCAGCAGCACCAGGCTGACTGCTCCAAAGAGGAGCAGGACCGTTCCCCTCACGTCGCCGACGATCTGCTGCATCAGCAAGGTCACGGCAATGCCGGTCCCCCGATTGGCATCTGGATACAGGAGATCGAGGTTCTGCTGAATCGTGTTTATTTCGGCTTCCGCGTGACCTATTGTGATTCCCGATTTAAGACGCGCAAGCACTGCCAAACTATTGACCGATCTTTCGGCATAGATGGCGGGCATGTTGGGACGCAAAGGCGTGATGACGTCCGCGTCGGCCAGGAAATGAAAACCTGCGGGTAAGACGCCGATCACGGTGAAGCTCTTTCCATCCAGGATCAGCGATCGTCCGGCGACGTGCCGATCGGCCGCAAAGCGATCTTTCCACAAACGGTCACTTATCAGGACCACCGATAACACATTCGGCTGGTCCTCCATCCTCGCAATATCCCGCCCAATGGCGGGGATGACACCTAGAGTTGCCAGAAAGCTGGAGGACACCCGCATGCCCAGGAGGTGTTCGGCTCTGCCGGGAGCAGTGAGGTCGAAGTTATGGAATACCACAGCAGACATGCGATCAAACGACCGCGAAGTTCGCTCCCAATCCTCGAAGTTCGGATATGACGGATCAAGCTGCGGAACACCGGGCCGGTTTTGCCAAAGGAAGACGAGGCGGTTTGCATTCGGGAACGGCAGCGGCGCGAGGATGATTCCCTGCACAACGCTGAACATCGCCGTGTTTGCGCCAATTCCCAGCGCGAGCGACCCGACCGCAACGAGGGCAAACCCCGGACTCTTGACCAGCGTGCGCAATGCATAGCGGAGGTCGGCTCGCAGCTCGTCGAGCCATCGCGTGCCCCACGCCGCCCGGCAGTCCTCTTTTCGCGCCGCAAAACTGCCCAATTCGGCTCTCGCCCGTCGAATCGCCTCTTCGCGTGGCGTCCCACCGCGCATCAAATCCTCGGCATAGCTCTCAATGTGGAACCGCAACTCTTCATCCACCTGTGCATCGACGTCCGCCCCGCGTATAACCGCGCGCCACCACGTTCGCACCCGGCTCCTCAGGCTCACAGTTGCTCCGGAACAGTGTCGAGAATTGACCCGATGACGCCCGCGAACTCATTCCACTTCTTCGCTTCGGTCTCCAGCCGCCGCTCTCCGGCAGCGGTCAGGCGATAGAAGCGAGCCCGGCGATTGTTCTCACTCTGTCCCCACTCGCCGGCTATCCAGCCCTCATGCTCCAACCGGTAGAGCGCCGGATACAACGACCCCTGCAGAATCTCAAGCCGGTTCTGTGAGATCTGCTGGATCCGCAGCAGCACTCCATACCCATGCAGCGGCCCCAGCGACACAGCCTTCAACACCAGCATGTCGAGCGTGCCCTGCAACAGGTCGACCGGCGCCTTTTCTGCCATATCGTTCCTTCGCCCCCAAGTCTGTCTAGGAGAAAATAGCGAGGCTTCTCCTAGATTGTCAAGGAGACTGGGTTGATCGACTTTATGGCGGAGAATTACGGCTTGGGAAGGTACAATAGAAGTAGGAACAAGAAACGGCCCGGCATATTGCCGGGCCGTTCCCATTTGGGGAAGGCAATTTAAGATCCTGCGCGTAAGTTATTTGTCTGCTATGAGATGCAGATAAGTCATTTGAAATGAAACAGTCACGGGCGACCGGCCCATAACCCCAATGAAATGAATGACCAACGATTTGGGAGGAAGGGGGAATCCCTACGGACGCTTGGTTTTCGTCGACCGAATTCGCTCCGGAGGAACCACGCCCTGCCCCTCGAGCACCGAATAGAATTGATCGGCGGCAAGGTTAGTCAGAGTCTCCACCTTGCTCGATGGCCAGCGGATCTCCAGGCTGTCGATCTTGGTTGCAGTGCCCAGCCCGAAGTGGACGCGCAGATCGTTCTGCGAGAGATAGCTGCCACCGCTGTGGATTTCATCGGTCTGGGTAACGCCGCCGGCAACGATCTTGAGCCGGGCGTTGAGCGCCAGCCGGTTGCTCTTCGGACCGCCAGCCAGCTCAAAGCTGACCCAGTGCCGCCCCGGCACCCCATGGTTCCTGAGAACCATCGGCGCCCCATCGATGTCGCCGATTACGACATCCATATTGCCGTCGTTGAAGAGGTCGCCGACCGCCAGCCCGCGAGACGCCCGCTTCTCCGTCAGCGCCGAACCGGCCTGATCGCTGGCATCGCAGAAGCTGCCGTCCTTCTGGTTCATGTTCAGCAGCTTTGGCTCCCGGTAGCCCGGTCCCGAAGGCAACGAATCCACCTGCGGATAGACGTGGCCGCTAACCGTGATTAGGTCCAGCCAGCCGTCGTTGTCCAGATCGACAAAGGCCGTGCCCCACTTTACCCAGGGCAGCGACGGGAGGGCCACCCCGGCGGGGTAGGAGACTTCCGTAAAATTCCAATCGCCGTCGTTTCGATATAGGAGATCGTTCTCGTCCGAGAAATTCGTGACGTAAAGTGAAGGCCGTCCCGAATGGTTGTAGTCGCCAACCGCAATCCCCATCGAGGCCTGCTCGGAGCCGTCCTCGCTGACCGCCGTACCCGACTGCAGCCCGATGTCCTTGAACTTGCCTCCGCCCAGGTTCTTGTACAGGTACTTCGGCGTCGAGTCGTTAGCTATGTAGATGTCCGGGTGGCCGGTATTGTTGAAGTCCGCCCAGATGACCCCCATGCCGTAGTAGCCATCGGGATCGCTGACCCCCGCCGCCTTAGACACGTCGGTGAACGTTCCGTCTCCGTTGTTGTGGAAGAGCGAGTCGCCCGCGCCGCGCAGCCCTCGGGGGCCGCACTGCACCGAGATGCCACGATATTTGCAGTTAGGCGCGCTGCCGAAGCCAGGGAGATCATTCAGATGGAAGTCGACATAGTTGGTGACCATCAGGTCGACGAGACCGTCGCCGTCGTAGTCGCCGAACGATGCCCCGGTCGACCACCTTCCGTCGGCAACGCCCGCTTTAGCGGTCACGTCCGTGAAGCTTCCGTCGCCATTGTTGTGGTAAAGAACGTTTCCTCCGAGACACGTCACGTAAAGGTCGGCCCACCCGTCGTTGTCGTAATCGCCGACCGCCCCACCCATGGCGAAGCAGGGTTTGTTCAGGCCAGACTTCGCTGTGACGTCGGTAAATGTTCCGTCGTGGTTGTTGTGGTAAAGAACTCCGAAGCTCGTCTCGCCCTTGACCGCCATCTCGACTGTCGGAGCATTGGTGAAGTAGATATCCAGCCAGCCGTCACGGTCATAGTCGAAGAGAATCACGCCCCCACTCATCGACTCAACAATGTATTTCTTGGAGGGGTCCGCGGTGTGCGAGAAGGTGATTCCAACCTTAGCCGTAACGTCTTCCAACTGCGGAATCGGCCGTCCCGAGCACCGTGCGGACTTGGCTCCAGGCGGCGGTGGCACCGGCGGGGGATGACCCTCCTGCCCCAAAACCAAACTGGCACACAGAAAAGACGCTATGAAAACCTTACTTGGTTTATTTGAATCGAGAAGATCGGAAATGAGCATTATGGATTCTGCGTGGTCGATTGAGGGATGTGCGGCCGCGACTTCGTCTTAAGCTCCTGGTATACCGCCAATTCGCGATCCGCATCTGCAGTACGGGATTCCTTGCGGTACGCGG
>Ga0210398_10007176_pt1 | contig 10150 bp, 8 predicted proteins | sample IncBWC4OmetaG_FD_161047 | JGI IMG/M metagenome (GOLD analysis project Ga0210398, IMG submission 161047) | Forest soil microbial communities from Barre Woods Harvard Forest LTER site, Petersham, Massachusetts, United States - Inc-BW-C-4-O | ecosystem: Environmental > Terrestrial > Soil >...
CCATGGAGTCGTTGCTGGCCTCGCGTTATCTGCCCATGCCTTTCCTCGCCGACAGGGATGCATTGGCGGAGGCGGTAATCTAACACCACAACGGTGCGTAGAACGGCGGCGCCATCGATTTTTTACACCGCGCCAGCAGCGAGCACGAGACACGGTGACATTTGAGAATTTGACCGAGCGGCTGTGGATGGACGAGCGATAGTGCGGTTTGTGGGCCCGGTCAGGTGAGCCTGTGGTCGGGTGCGTGGCGCAGGGACTCGCGGGCGAGAAACTCAGGAAGTAGGGCAGCGATCGGTCAGGATGGCCGGCAGGAAAGTTCCAGGGATCGGGTTGGTCGCTTGAATGTGATCGATGCCGTCTGCTGTCTTAGAGAGGAGTTGCGCGCCCAGCATGGTAGTGAGGGTTGCTTCGGTGACCACGTTGGGATCGACGCCTTCCCAGAGGTCGTCTTCGGCGCCTGCGCGTCTGGCCTGGATTGTCATCGAGTCCAACAGGCTGCTCCAGGAACGGGAGGCTGCGCTGTTGCGCCTTTGGTCATGCCCGCACGCTCGATGATCTCACCTAGTCCTGCGGCCGCGTAGCCGACCTCGCTGAACAGATCTATCGCGGCATCAAGGAACTTTTGGCGGGTGGTTTCAGACCGGGCTTTGGGCACCATCGTCCCTAGACCTCCGCAGTGCGGGAGACGTGTCCCGCCGCCGAGGCGGCAGCGGTGGTGTGAGGGCATTGTCACAGCGACTGTAGCGAAAACCTGTTTCACGCGAATGTGTGACGTCGTTTGATGAATTGGGTGAAGTAGTCGATTCGGTCGGGATTGGCGAAGCTGGGTAGTACCAGCACCCATGCTTTCTGGAGGTTATCGAGGTAGAGCTCGGGTTGGTCGAGATCGCTGACTCGGCGGATACCCACCCACAGCGCCACCAACATTTTGGCGATGTCTCCAGGATCGTGGCGGTCGACGACGTCGCCCTCGGTGACTGCTTTTTGGATGAGCGTGGCGACGAACTCGATCCATGATTGCCACAGTGCGGAGGGCAGGAGGGTCGTGTTGTCCAGGGTATCGAGCAGTCGGACGCCGGCTCGGGCCACCTCGTTTTGGGTGTCCTGCACGGCACGGAAGTAGACCAGATCGATTAGTGTTTCGAGTCCCGACATCTTGCGGGCAAGCAACTCGGTGACCGCTGCACGGCTCATCTCGGAGAGGTCGTCGACGATCGCCAAGGCCAGTGCTTGCTTAGACGGGAAGTGAAAATACATTGCCCCTTTGGTGAGTTCAGCCTCTGCCAGGATGTCATCGAGGCTGACCATGCTGTACGAGCGGCGGGCGAACTGGCGCGATGCGGCGGCGATGAGTCGTTGGCGTGTGGTGTCGGCTCGCCGTTCGCTGGCCTCAGTCATCGCCTCACCCGTCTAGTCGCAGTCGCCGCGCAGCGGGGCGATCTCTGCACGCCCAGGCAATTCCGACACCGTCCCTTCGATAAAGAGGGTGGTCCCACCGGCTGTGCGCACCCGCCGGGGAACGGCGCTGTGCGTCGAGGTCGTTCCACCGCTCCGCGGCCTGCTCTGGGCCGAGCATCCCACGTTTACTCAATGCTTTGTATCTGACTAGAAGACTATCAGTCTGCCACAGGGCTTAACTTATGCCTAATAGTATGCATTCTGCGATCGGCTCTACCCCTATTCTCCCGCGTTCGGCCTCGATTCGGTACCGGAGGTCGGCGGCTTTGGTGCGCCCGCGTTTGCGGCGTCGTCGCCCGACGATGGGGGTGCCTGGCGCCGTACGGGCGGCGGCGGTTCCGCGGTGAGCAGGGGGAGGCGGGGTGGGAATGAGAAGCGCGCTGGCGGGTTTCGTGGTGTGGGTGCGCCCGCTTCAGAACCTTTGCGGTGATGTTCGCCGATCAAAGTCACCGCGTCGATCGCATGGAGCGGGACGACGAACGATACCCGACGACACTGGAGGGATCAGTGCGGTTAATCGATTCGTATTGATGGTGTGAATCCGCAGGTGAGGGGCCGTGGGGGTGCCGGCAGCTAGCAACAGCGGGGCAACCTCGCCGATCGCCGCTCACTCCCGACTCGTGCTGGATCGCTGCTCGCGGCAACCATTCGCACCGCGCGCTCACGCAGGTCGGGTGGATATCTCCTCGAGGAACTGCCTGACAAAACCGCGCGGTCTGTTTGCTACCCAGTCTTCCGGGGGTGCTGATGATTTCTGAACCCAAGCATACTGAATGTTGGCTATCTACTTCTTTTTCGTCGAATAGTATGTAAGCTCGGGCTCAAGTGCACTACCGGTATAAACGTGCTTCGCACTCAAGCGTCGGCGTAGCAACCGCGGGTTGGGCTGCTTCCGTTGGGAGGAGGTCGTTGGTGACCACACAGGCAGAACTGCTGGCGTTGACGGTTGGAGACCTGCGGGGCGTTGGGTCTGCAGTGGTCGCCGGGAATACGGGAAGGAGCCATTCAGGTGCCTGAAAACGTGTGCCCTCAACGGTGGGAGGGTTGCTGCAGGAGCGTCAGGCTGCGTTTGACGCTCGGAGATGGTGACGGCACATGAGCGCTGTCCCGATGGAGGTAGTCGCGCGTGTGGCAAGTCGCTCCTTCACCAGCGACAACACCGCCGGTGGTGCACCCGAGATCATCGCAGCTGTTGCAGCGGCAGCCTCCGGGCAGGCACCGCCCTATGGCACCGACAGTTGGACTTTGAGCGCACGACGCCGCTTCAGCGAGATCTTTGATTGCGACGTCGATCTGCTCCCCGTTTCCACCGGCACGGCGGCGAACGCATTGAGCTTGGCCGCGCTGACCCCACCATGGGGCAGCGTGTTATGCCACCGCGACAGCCATATCAACAACGACGAGTGCGGCGCACCGGAGTTCTTCACAGGGGGTGCCAAACTCGTTGCCCTGGGTGGGGAAAACGCCAAGATCGACGCCGACGAGCTGCAGGCCGCGGTGCACCGCAAGGTCGGAGACGTGCACAGCGTGCAACCCTCCGTATTGAGCCTCACCCAGGCAACCGAGACCGGCGCGGTATACACCCCCGCCGAGATCGGACACCTGGCCTGCATTGCGAAGCACGCGGGCCTGAGCGTTCACATGGATGGCGCCCGCCTCGCCAACGCCGTCGCCGCATTGGGCTGCAACCCCGCCGAGCTAACCTGGCGCGCCGGCGTGGACATGCTGTCGTTTGGCGCCATCAAGAACGGGAGCATAACCGCCGATGCGATCGTCGTCTTCGAGCGCTCCGTGACCACCGAGCTCAGCTTCCGGGCTAAGCGAGCCGGACAACTCGCCGCCCAGATGCGTTTCGCCGCCGCCCAACTCGACGCCTACCTCGCCGACGATCTTTGGCTGCGCAATGCCTGGCACGCCAATGCCATGACCGCGCGGCTCGAAGAGGGGCTGAAGTCCATTCCCGGCACTCGCCTGGCGGGCACGCCAGAGGCGAACATCCTCTTCTGCCGACTGCCCCAGCAGGTCATCGACGCACTTCTGGAGGAGGGTTACAGCTTTTACCACGGCCGTTGGGAGCCAGGTGTCGTCCGTTTCGTCACCTCCTTTGCCACCACGACCCACGATGTCGACGAGCTGGTACACGCGGTCCGCCGACTCACCGCGGCCGCGATCGAGGAAAGCCGGTCTGAACGGGCTCGAACGCAGAGCTCAGCCAGCGGCCGCCGATCTGAGGTGGCGTGCATGGGGCGCGTCCGATGATCGAGATGGCCATCGTGGGGCTCGGCTCGTGGGGTCTGTGCGTCATGGAGCGGACGGTGAGCCGCGCCCGGCGGGTAAGGACGCCGATGCGGCTGCACGTGGTCGATCCCGCTCAGCTCGGAGGCGGGGTTTACGCCGCCGAGCAGCCCGACTTCCTTGTGCTCAACAACGCCTGCGGTCAGCTCTCCCTCTACGCCGCCCCCGACGGGGACGCCCTCCCCCCCTACGCCGTGGGCCTGCACCCGTGGGCGGTGGTCCGCGGCTACCGCTGGGTGGGTTACGAATGCCGCATCGGCGCCGGGGGTGACCCCATCCTGCCCACCGACTACTTACCCCGGCGGTTGATGGGCGAGTACCTGGTCTGGTTCTACGACACGCTGGTGGCCTACGCCCCGCCCAACCTCGAGATCGTCCGGCACTACGCGGCGGCCGTCGACATCTCGCCGGCCCTCCAGCGATCCCGCTACGGCGGGCGCGAGGCGGTGCTGCTCGACAACGGCACCACCCTCACCGTCGACCACGTGGTGCTGACCTCGGGGCACACGTGGAACGACGAGCCCGGGGCCGGCGGGGGCGCGCACTACCTGCGGCCCTACCCCGTCGAGTACCTCGACCAGAGCGCTCCGGCCGGATCCTCGGTGGCCGTGGCCGGCATGGGCCTGGTCGCCTACGACGTCCTCACCGCCCTCACCATCGGACGAGGCGGGACCTTCGAGGACCGGTGCGACCGGGCCGACCGCAAGCGGTACGTGCCCTCGGGCCGGGAGCCGACCATCACCCTCTACTCGCGCTCGGGCGTGCCCCACTGCGCCAAGTCGGCCCACGGCGTCGACCCCTACGGCCAGTACCAGCCGGTGGTGTGCACCCCCGAGGAGTTCGCGGCGCTGACCAATCCGGGCGGGTCGCCGATGCGGCGGCACGTGGACTTCCGGGCCGAGCTCCTCCCCCTCATCTTCGCCGAGATGCGGGCGCGCTACTACATACACGCCGCCTTGCTGGCCGGCGGCGACGTCGAGTCGACCGAGGTCCGCGCCGTCCTCCGCCGCGGCTGGGTCGACGGGCACTACGAGAAGGCCGTCGACGGTCTCGAGCCGCGCTACGGGCGCTTCGACCCGGTCACCCACGCCTTCGCCGGGTCAGACCACCACTACACGTCGGCCGCCGACTACCAGGGCCAGGTCTACGACATGATCGAGGCCGACCTCACCGAGGCCCTGCGACCCGGGGGGAGCCCGGTCAAGGCGGCCGAGGAGGTGCTGCGCATCCTCCGGGACCAGCTGCGTTCGGTCATCGAGTTCGGTGGTCTCTCCCTCGACTCCTACGTCGACTTCCAGTCCAACGTCCGGGGCCGCATCAACCGCCTAGAGGCGGGCCCGCCACCCCTGCGCTCCCAGCAGCTGCTGGGGCTGCTCGACGCCGGGGTGGTGCGCATCCCGCTCGGACCGAACCCGGAGCTGGCCGCCTGCCCCGACGGCGTTCGGCTGAGCTCCACGGCCCTCGACGAGCCGACGGCCGTGACGGTAGACGGGGTGGTGCGGGGCCATCTCGACCTGCCCTCGCTGGCCCGGTCGAGCTCGCCCCTGCTCAACCGTCTCTACGCCAACGGAAGGCTGACCCAGCTCAGCTACGGTGACACGCGCGTGGGCAGCGTGGCCATCAATGAGGACTTCCACCCCTACGACACCGAGGGCCGGCTCCAGCGCAACCTCTCTTTGCTGGGCGTGCTCACCGAGGGGGTGCGCTACTTCACCCACTACCTGCCCTCGCCCCGCAGCCGCCTCCGGGCCGTCTACGACGCCCAGGACTGCGTCGAGGCCGTCATCGGCTGAGCAGATGATGGATTCCACGACAGGACGGGCGCGGCCGTTGGTGGCGGTGGGCTACGGGCCGCGTTGCGTTCCCGTGATGCAGCTGGACGAAGCGGCCGCCGCCCTCTGCGACCTGCTGTGGATGATCGACACGGCCGTGCCGGGCACGGGCGAGATGGCCGATCTCCTCAACCGGTTCGGCGCCGTTGTCGACACGGTGAGCGTCCACCAGGGCCCAGGGGCCGCCCTCGACTGGCGGGATGGCTCCGGCAACCACATCGTGGCCGTGGTCGGCTCGACCGACGACGAGGAGCAGTTGCAGGCGGCATACCGGCTCCTGCACCAGGAAGTCACGGTCACCTACACCGACGTGAGGCATTGAGATGACGGCGGGCGTTGAACTCGCCAGGGCCCTCGACCTGGGGGCGGCGACACACGCGGCCGAGGGACCGGCGCGGTGGAGGTGCGCCCTGGTCAACAACATGCCCGACGCCGCCTTCGGTGCCACCGAGCGACAGTTCGTGGGCCTGCTGGATGCCGGGTCGGGGTGTGAGACGGTCGTCGTGACCCGCCACACCATGGCCGGGGTGCCCCGCGGCGAGCGGATCCGGGCCCGCATCGCCGCCGAGTACCGTCCCCTCGAAGACATCATCTCCGATCCCCCCGATCTGCTGGTGGTGACCGGCTCCAACCCGATCGAGTCTCGCATCGAGGACGAGCCCTACTGGTCCGATCTGTGCGGCCTGCTGCGGTGGGGTAGCGAGAACGTGCCGGCCATGGTGCTGTCCTGTCTGTCGGCCCACGCCGCCCTGGCCGTCTTCGACGGCGTCGAACGGACCACCTTGCCGGTCAAGTGCACGGGCGTCTTCGCCCAGCAGGCCGACCCCACCCACCCGCTGGCCGGCGGGATGCCTGAAATGGGGACCGTCGTCCTGCCCCACTCGCGGCTCAACTCCGTGCCCCTAGAGGCGGTGGCCGCCGCCGGCTACGCGGTGGCCCTGCAGTCGGAGGAGGTGGGGTGGAGCGTGGTCACGAAGACAGTGGGCCGGTCCGAGGTCGTGCTGGTCCAGGCGCATCCCGAGTACGATCCGTCCAGCCTCGTGCGTGAGTACGTCCGGGACGTGCGGCGCTACGCGGGCTACGAGCGCGACGAATTGCCCTGCCTTCCAATGGATTGCGTGGCCGGCCCGGACTGGGACGGGCTCCGCCGGCTGCACGAGCGGGTAGTGGGCGGCGAGCGGGACCCGGCCCTGGTGGCCGCCTTCCCCTTCGGCGAGGTCGGCGCCCGCGCCCCCTGGCCGTGGCGCGCCGCGGCCCTGCGTCTGTACGCCAACCTGTTGGACACCATTCCGAAGAGGAGCGCTTGAGGCCATGCACGACGAGACCATTGCCATCCACGGTGGCTACACATCCGACGGGACGCGGGCGGTGGCCGTGCCCATCTATCAGACGGTGGCCCACGACTTCATCAACGCCGAACACGCCGGCGCCGTGCTCGACCTGGAGACGCCCGGCTTCCACTACAACCGGCTCAACAACCCGACCTTAGACGTCCTCGAGCAGCGCATCTGCGCCCTCGAAGGGGGGACGGCGGCCCTGGTGGTGGCTTCGGGCATGGCCGCCGTCAGCTACGCCATCCTCACGGTGGCCAGTGCCGGCTCGAACTTCGTGGTGGCCCCGCAGCTCTACGGGGCCACCTTCACCTACTTCGCCCACGTGCTGCCCACCCTGGGCATCGAGGCCCGCTTCGCCGCCGACGACCGGGCCGACTCGATCGCGCCCTTGATCGACGAGAACACCCGCGCCGTCTTTTGCGAGACCATCGGCAACCCGGCCGGCAACATCGTGGACCTCGAGGCGGTGTCCGCCGTGGCCCATGCGGCCGGCGTACCGCTCATCGTGGACAACACGGTCGCCACGCCGCTCATGCTCAAGCCCTTCGAGCACGGGGCCGACGTGGTCGTCCACTCGCTGACCAAGTTCGTGGGCGGCCACGGCACGACCCTGGGTGGGGCCATCGTCGACGGCGGCCGGTTCCCGTGGGCCGACCATCCCGACCGCTTCCCCATGTTCAACCAGCCCGAGCCCGCCTTCCACGGCGTCGTCTTCGCCCGTGATTTCCCCGAGCGGCCCTTCACCGTGCGGGCCCGCTCCACCCAACTGCGCAACAGCGGCGCCACCCTCTCGCCCTTCAACGCCTTCCTACTCATGCAGGGCCTGGAGACGATGGCCGTGCGGCTCGAGCGCCACGAAGCCAACGCCCGGGCCGTGGCCGACTACCTGGCCGCCGACCCCCGGGTGGCCTGGGTGAGCTTCGCCGGCTTCCCCGACCATCCCTACCACCACCTCGTCGAGCGCTACCTGCACGGGCGCGTGCCCTCGATCGTCACCTTCGGGGCCGAGGGGGGCTACGAGGCGGGACTGGCCTTCTTCGATGCGCTCCAGCTCGTCAAGCGGCTGCTCAATCTGGGGGACGCCAAGACCCTGGCCATCCATCCGGCCTCCACCACCCACCGCCAGCTGTCCGACGAGGAGCTGGTGAAGGCCGGTATCCGGCCGGAGACGATCCGCCTGTCTATCGGGATCGAGCACATCGACGACATCATCGACGACATCGACCAGGCCCTGGCCAAGGCCACGGCCGGGTTAACCGGCTGAGCCGCCCGCGGGGTCTGCGGCCAGATCACCTGGCGTCGAACTGCTTCGACTTTCCCGACCACAGTCGGTCTATCGAACCGACCTCTTGCACACCGACTTCCGACTCCGGCCCGCCGTGCCGGCGGAGCACGTCGATCAGTTCCGTTCGCAGATGCTGGAGGTCGCATGAACCGTCGGTCACCACGGACAGGTCGACACCACCTTGCGTCTTGCCCACAAAGAAGTTGGCGACGCCGGGGGTGGCAAGGACAGTCTGCTCGAAGGCCACCCGGGGCACCAGAGCACCGCTTTCGTACTGGAAGGCGCCGTCGATCCGACCGTTGACCGACGTGATGCGGCGATGAGCACAACCGCACGGACACGGCGCGTCGGACATCGTCACCGCGTCCACCAGGTCATAGCGGATCAGCGGCTGCGCAAGGTTGAACAAGTTGGTCAACAGCAGCCGGTCCGCAGGTTGCCCATAGGGGACGACGTTGCCATCGGCATCCGCCGGCTCGAGAATGACCAGATCGTCGGCGACGTGCATGCCTTCGCCAACGCCGCACGGAAAGGCATAGGTCCCCTCTGAGCAGCCCCAGAACTCCGAAGTCTCGATCCCCCACGCGGACCGAACCGCCTCCCGCACGGGCGGGGTGCAGACCTCGCCCGCGACGCTGACCCAGGTCGGTTTGATGGTGAGTCGTCCTGCGATCGACTCCAACGCCAGCTCCCGCATGAGACTCGGCCACGCTTGGAGAGCCTGCACCGCGGGACGCGCGTTGTTGAGGCTATCGACAATCTCGTCCAGGGGTTGCGTGCCGCCGGAGCAGTGCGATGCCGGCCCCCCGCTTTCGAAGGTGCTGAAGTCGTGAAATATCCCCGATTCATGCCGAGTGCTGGTAGCGAAGGCCTGCGCCAGCACCGCGTCCGGGTCTTCGCCGCGTCGCCCGGTCCAGCGCGAGCCCTGCATCACGAACGTGACGAACGCGTCCCAGCCGTAGACGTGGACTGCTCTGGTTCCTATATACCCAGACGTGATAATTGCCTGGTACTCGTCGTCCAGGTACCCGCGGTCGCCGTCCGACTGATCGAGGTGTTGTTGCACCCGAGCCAGTGTCAACCTGGGGTCCGTGACCACCCGGTCGAATTCCGCCATCATCTCGGCTCTGGTCAGGACCGGCAGAGAGGGGAGGTCGGCCTCGGTGAAGTTCGCCAGATCGCGGCCTGCCAGTCGTTCCCGCCAGAACGGCGAACGATCGGCGGCCCACACCAGCAGCTCTCGAAGACGCCGTTCGCGTTCTGCGGCGAGACGCTCTGTGTCCCATCGCAGCCGGCGCACGCCCCGCAAGTACGCATCTTGCAATTCGGCACGCTGCTGCTGGACCAGCTGCTCGTAATGTCCCCCCGACGTCTCGCCAGCTGCCCTCGCGTGCACCCGAGCGATCGTAGCCTAGGACAGCGCTCCGATACCATTCCTGGCCAAATGGCCAAAGGACTCGCCACAGCGAGTCGATCTCCATATAACTGGCCATTCTGACTTAGCAAGCGTTCCGCGCTGACCTGCCGAAATGCTTGGGTTCGGGAGCGCTGTACGGCTAGTTATCTTGGGGATTAGCTAACGCGTAGAAAACAAGGTAGCCAGCCATAAGAGCTCTGCTCGTGGTCTTGCTGGTCGTTGGGTTCGTGGCGACCTACTGGTGGTGGATCGCTGCGGCCATCGGTATCGCCGTGCTGCTGTGGTGGCTCGCATGCTTGCGCGGCGCGCCCGAGTCGATGCCCGGGAGGAGGAGCACGACGCGCTGGTGGCCCGCTGATCAGCAACACGCTGGGTAATCGCTGGCGACGACCGGGGTGTGTACGGGAATAGCCACCCAAGTGCCCGTGAACTGTGCACGGCGCTGCACAGTTCACGTCGAGAAATGTTGGAACCAAGACACCTTTTTCACGGCGGGGAGCCTTCCAGACTAGAGGTCCGGTGTAACTTC
>Ga0210398_10007177_pt1 | contig 10150 bp, 7 predicted proteins | sample IncBWC4OmetaG_FD_161047 | JGI IMG/M metagenome (GOLD analysis project Ga0210398, IMG submission 161047) | Forest soil microbial communities from Barre Woods Harvard Forest LTER site, Petersham, Massachusetts, United States - Inc-BW-C-4-O | ecosystem: Environmental > Terrestrial > Soil >...
CGGCAGATCGTAGGGCCGGGTTCCGCGCGGCGCTTCGTAACCCCGCAGCCCGAAGCTCTCGCACAGCACCTTCTCATAACGTTCGGCTGCCACCGCAGGCTCCAGCTCGCCTTCCATGCGGTGCACGTTCTCCGGCGGCAGCGGAACCCACGCCAGCAGCGTCTCCTCCGTCATGCGGTAGTTTGAATCCGGATGGTCCGGCGGCACGCAGCGTTCGTCCACCCAGAAGAGCTGCAGGTTCTCCCAGCGTCCGGCGTACTTCTCATACGCCTCCGAGCCCAGGTCGCGGAACATCCCCTGCGGCGTACTGCCGCCTGAAATGGCGATGCGCGAGACCGCCTTCGCACCCGGTTCAGGAATGCGGGTGATGAAGTACCGCGCCGCCGCATCCGAGAGCGCAGCCTTGTTGGGAAAGACATAAAAGTGCAACTGGAGTTTGCTGGGCATAATGACTTTGGGCTGTCAGAATATTACAGGTTTCGCCACTTGCGGCCGTCGCGCTGGATCAGATCGTCCGCGACCTCCGGCCCCCACGTTCCCGCATCGTAGTTGGGGAAGTTCTTCTTCCGGTGCTGCCACGCATCCAGTATCGGCGTCATCAGCGCCCACGTCGCCTCCACGCCGTCGCGATGCGCAAACAGCGTCGCGTCACCCAGTATCGCGTCCAGCAGCAGACGCTCGTACCCGTTCGCCGATGAGACGCCGAAGGCCGCCGCGTAGCTGAAGTCCATATTCACCGGGCAGATGTTCATGCTCGGTCCCGGCACCTTCGCGCCAAAGCGCAGCGCTATGCCCTCGTCCGGCTGAATGCGCATGGAGATGATGTTCGGCTCGATCCCCGGATCGCACTTCTCCTGCTTGTCATGAAAGAGCAGCAGCGGAGGCTGCTTGAACTGGATCGTGATCTCGGTCACGCGCTTGGCCAGCCGTTTGCCCGCGCGTACATAGAACGGAACGCCGGCCCAGCGCCAGTTCTCGATCTGCAGCTTGAGCGCGGCAAAGGTCTCCGTCTGCGAATCGGCGGCTACGCGGTCTTCGTTACGGTAGCCGATCACCTTCTCGCCGTCCACCGTGCCCGCGCCGTACTGCCCGCGCGCCGTGTCGTCGATGCCGATCGGCCGGATCGCGCGCCACACCTTGATCTTCTCCGCGCGCACCTCCTCGGCCGCGAACGAGACCGGCGGCTCCATCGCCACGAACGACAGCAGTTCCATCACATGGTTCTGCACCACATCGCGCAGCGCGCCCGCATGCTCATAGAACGGCCCGCGCCCCTCGATGCCGATGCTCTCCGCCGCCGTGATCTGCACGTGGTCGATGTAGTTGCGGTTCCAGACGTTCTCAAAGATGCCGTTCGCGAAGCGGAAGACGAGGATGTTCTGCACCGTCTCTTTGCCAAGGTAGTGGTCGATGCGGAAGATCTGGTCTTCGTCGAAGACCTTGTTCACATCGTCATTCAGCGCGCGCGCCGAATCCAGGTCGTGGCCGAAAGGCTTTTCGATGATCGTCCGTACCCAGCTGCCGGCCGCCAGTGGCTTGTTCATGCCGTGCGCGCCCAGGTGGTTAATGATGTCGGCAAAGTACTCCGGCGATGTCGCCAGGTAGAAGAGCCGGTTGCCCTTCGTGCCATATTGCTTGTCGAGATCCGCGAGCAGGGACTTCAGCCCGTCGTAGCCGCCGTCATCGTCAAAGTTCATCGCATGGTACTTCACACGGTCGATGAAGGGCGCCAGCTTCGGATCATTCTCTTCCACGCCGCCACCGGCAATGATGCCCTCGCGCATGTCCTGGGCAAATTCACTGCCCAGAGGCCGCCGCGCCACACCCACCACGGCGAACTCCTTCGGCAGCAGACCGCCCTGCTCCAGGTGAAAGAGCGCGGGCAGAAGCTTGCGCTTGGTGAGATCGCCCGACGCGCCAAAGATCACGGCGATACAGGGATCGGGCTTGCGATCCAGCTTCTGGCTGGCCTGCAGTGCATCAGGCGAGATGCTCACTTCCGTTGTCGACATACATTCTCCGTTCTTTATTCACAGCGGCAGCGAACTCTTCAACGTCCGCCGTGCGCGCAGCACCTAGAGTACCTTCACCGTGTGGCCGCCAAACTCGTTGCGCATCACCGCGAGCATGCGGTCGGAGAAGTTATTCTCCTCGCGCGAACGCAGCCGCCGGATCAGCGACTCCGTGATCACCGGCGCAGACACGTTCAGGTCGATCGCCTCGAAGACCGTCCAGCGGCCCTCGCCTGAATCGGTCACATACGCCTCCAACCCGTCCAGGTTAGGATTCTTGCCCAACGCATCCACCGTAAGATCCAGCAGCCACGAACGCACCACCGAGCCGTACTGCCATATCTCCCCGATCTCATGCAGATCCAGGTTCATCACCGTCTTCGCCTTCAGGATGGCGAAGCCCTCAGCGTACGCCTCCATCATGCCGTATTCGATGCCATTATGGATCATCTTTACGAAGTGGCCCGCGCCGGACGGCCCCACATGGCCCCAGCCCTTGTCCTTTGCCGGAGCCAGCGTCTCGAAGAGGGGCGTCAGCCGCTCTACCGGGTCCTTGTCGCCGCCGATCATCAGGCTGTAGCCTTCTTTCAATCCCCAGATACCGCCCGACGTACCCGCGTCGACAAAGTTGAATCCCTTCGCCTTCGCTTCGGCATAGCGGCGCTGCGTGTCCTTGTAGTTCGAGTTGCCGCCGTCGATGAAGGTGTCGCCCTTCTGCATCAGCGGCTCCAGCTTCGCGATCGTCTGGTCCACCGGATCACCGGCAGGCACCATGATCCACACCGCGCGCGGCGCTGCCAGGTTCTTCGCCAGATCTTCCAGCGTGTTCACGCCCACGGAGCCCGTCGCCGAGAACTTCGCGACCACGTCCGCCGAGGTATCGAATCCGACCACCTTGTGGCCGCCCAGGCGCAGACGTTCCGCCATGTTGAAACCCATCTTGCCCAGACCGATCAGACCGATTTCCATAGTGTCCTCTTCTCTCCTGCCCTGCGGCAGCCGTATTTCGATTCTAAATTCTTTCCGTCGTCACGCCGAGCTTTGCCAGCTCCGCCCGCAGTTGCTTCGGATCGCTGAACACTATCCCGTGCATACCCATCTCCCGCGCCGCCTGCACATTGGCCTCGCGGTCGTCGATAAACACGCTCTCCGCCGGCACGGCCTGGGTGATCTCCAGCGCCGAGCGGTAGATCTTCGCATGCGGCTTCATCTCATTCACATAGCCGGAGCTGATGAAGACCGTAAAGTACTTTTTTAGCTCGAATGCCTGGATGCGGTAATCGTTCAGCTCGCGTGACTCGTTGTTCAGCGTGCAGAGCTGGTAGCGTCCCGTGGCGGCCAGCTCCGCCGCGATCTCAAAGCACTCCGGGTGCAGCACCCTGGACTCCGCCTTCACCTTCAGCCAGAGTTCATCGAACGTAAACTTGCGCGGTTCGTAGAAGACCGTCTTATTGAAGTAATCGTGGACCGTGGAAAGCCCGCGCTCCCAGCTCTCATTCGCCTCATAGTGCCGTGCGTTGTACTCTGTCGCATCCAGCCCAAACCGCGGCAATACGTCCGCGCGCTGCAGAGGGTCCCAGCCGTTGGTCAGCAGTACGCCGCCGAGATCGAAAAATATCGTCTTGATCATTGCCCGTCCGGAAAGTCCGCGTCCAGCGTCACTTGCTCCCACGCCTTCGCATCGCGCTCCAGCAGGGCGATCTTATCGTGCGCGCGGCGGAACGCAATGGCACCCAGCAAAAGCCGCAGCGGTGGCTCCGGCGCATTCACCACCTGAATGATGGCAGCCACTGCCTTCCTGGGATCGCCCTTCTGCGAGCCGCTGCCTTTGCGCATATTCACGCGCGTCCTGCCGGCAGTCTCCGCATAGTCCGCGATCGGCTCACCGGACTCCACCAGTGAGCCCGCAAGAAACTCCGTGCGGAACGGCCCCGGCTCAATGATCGTGACCTTGATGCCGAGCGGCGCAATCTCTGTCGCGAGCGCCTCGGAGAAGCCCTCCACCGCGAACTTCGTCAGGTTGTAGTAGCCGAGTCCCGGCGACGCAATGATGCCTGCGATCGAGGAAAGGTTGATGACATGCCCGCTCCGGCGCGCGCGCAGATGCGGCAGCAGCGCCCGCGTCACGTTCACCACGCCGTAGACGTTGGTATCGATCTCGCGGCGAATGTCCTCGCCGGTCGCCTCTTCAATCGCCGCCACCATGCCGTAGCCGGCGTTGTTCACCAGCACGTCGATGTGGCCGAACTGCTCCAGCGCCTGCTCGACCGCCGTCGTGATCTGCTCGCGGTGCGTCACGTCGAGTGAGATCGCGCGCGCTGTCTTTGGATACTGCTTTTCCAGGTCGGCGATGGTCGCGATGTTGCGCGCCGTGGCGACGACCTTATCGCCTGCCTTGAGCACCTCTTCAGCCAGAAGACGGCCGAAGCCGGAGGAGCAACCGGTGATGAACCAAACGCGGGAATTTTTCTTCGTTTCTGCCATATCGATTGGATGCGTCACGGTGCGGTTCGGCTGAGAAATCTATAAGAGTGTTCGATAAAAGAACAGCCCTGCACAAACCCAGGGTTATTTTCTTGCGGCAGCGGCCGGCATATACTGCGCCTCGATCGCCAGCACCTTGTTCAGCCGGCGCACAAACCGCGGCTCGCTGGCGATGAAGTTGGCCTTCAGGTACGCCTCCACCAGCTCGAAGGCCAGCGCCGTGCCGATGATGCGCGCGCCCAGCACCAGCACGTTCATCTCATCGTGCTCCACGCCCTGGTGCGCGGAGTAGGTGTCGTGGCACATGCACGCCCGCACACCCGGCATCTTGTTCGCCGCGATGCAGACGCCCACGCCCGACCCGCAGACCAGCACGCCGCGCTCCGCGCGCCCCGCCATCAGTTCCTTGCCCACAGCCAGGGCAAAGTCCGGATAGTCCGAAGGCTCGGTGTTGAACGCACCCAGGTCCGTCACCTCATGGCCGAGGTTCACGAGATGATCGCGAACCTCTTCCTTGAGCGGAAACCCTGCATGATCGGCGGCAATGGCGATCTTCATAGTGACTCCTTGGCGAAAGTAAAGCCAGTTTGTTTGTCATTCCGCCGCACAGCGGAGGAATCTGCTTCTCTACCCATACCGCCAAACTCACCCATACAGCGGGAACCGGGGTCCCCGGCGAACGCATTTGTTCGCTGGGGTGGTTAGCGGTGGGTGGGACATCGTCGCGTTAGCGACGACCTACTTTTTCTTACCAGCGATGATCGTCTTCGCGTGCTCGACGATGTTCGCTGCGTTGAAGCCCAGCTTCTCCAGCGCGATCTTGCCCGGTGCCGAAGCGCCGAAGCGGTCCAGCCCGATCACTGACCCGCTGCGGCCGACATACTTCCACCAGCCGAGCGTCGCGCCGGCCTCTACCGCCAGCTTCGGAGTCGAACGCGGGAAGATGCTCTCCTTGTACTCCTCGCTCTGCTCTTCGAAGATCTTCCAGCTCGGCATCGACACAACCCGCGCCGTGATGCCGGCAGTCTTTAGATCCGGCAGAGCGCTCAGCACCAGCGCGACCTCGGAGCCCGTCGCCACGATGATCACATCCGGCGTCTTGCTGCCCTCTTCCAAAACGTAGGCGCCGAACTTCACGCCCGCCCCGGTCTTCACCGGATCAAGAACAGGCAGCACCTGCCGCGAGAGCGCCATAAAACACGGGCTCGGCCGTTCGATCGCCAGCTGCCAGACAGCCGCCGTCTCGTTCGCATCTGCCGGACGGAAGTCCGTGAAGTGCGGAATCGCGCGCAGGCTCATCAACTGCTCGATGGGCTGGTGCGTCGGACCATCTTCGCCCAGGCCGATGGAATCATGCGTGAAGATAAAGAGCGAGTGCGTGCCCATCAGCGCCGCCATGCGCAATGCAGAACGCGCGTAGTCCGAGAAGACGAAGAAAGTAGACCCGTACGGGATCAACCCGCCATGTGCCGCCATGCCGTTCACCATCGCGCACATGCCGAACTCGCGTACGCCGAAGTAGACGTTCTTGCCCTTGGGATCCACGTGGAAGTTGGCGCTGTCCTTGAAGATCGTCATCGTAGAGCTGGTCAGGTCAGCAGCGCCGCCGAAGATCTCCGGCAGTGTCGTCGAGAGCGCCGCCATCGTCTGACCACCGGCTACACGTGTAGCGATCGGCTTGTCCGCCGGGAAGCTCGGCAGCTTCGACTCCCAGCCCGCAGGCAGCTTCTTCGCCACGACGCGCTCGAACTCCGCTGCAACCTCCGGATACGCCGTCTTGTACTTGGCGAAGTGTTCCTTCCACGCGTCATGCGTCTTCTTGCCGCGACCCTTCGCGGTGTCATAATTCTTCTGCACCTCATCCGGAACGTAGAAGAACTTGTCCGCGGGCCAGCCCAGTGTTGTCTTGGTTGCCGCCACGGCCTCCACGCCCAGCGCCTCGCCGTGCGCACCCTTGGTGCCGGCCTTCGGGCTGCCGTAACCGATGACAGTCCGCATCAGCACCAGCGTCGGCTTCTTCAGCTCGGCCTTGGCTTCGTGAACGACCTTCTCCAGCCGCGCCAGATCGTTGCCATCCTCCACCCAGAGCGTCTGCCAGCCGTAAGCCTCAAAGCGCTTGGCCACATCTTCGGTGTAGCTCAGGTCCGTGGGCCCATCGAGCGAGATCAGGTTGTCGTCATAGAAGACGATCAGCTTGCCCAGCCCCAGCGTGCCGGCCAGCGAGGCCGTCTCATGCGAGATGCCTTCCATCAGGTCGCCGTCGCCGCAGAGAACATAAGTGTAGTGATCCACGATCTCGAAGCCCTGGCGGTTGTAGACAGCGCCCAGGTGCTTCTCTGCCGCGGCAATGCCCACAGCCATCGCAAATCCTTGTCCAAGTGGCCCAGTGGTGACCTCCACGCCCTCGGTCTCGCCGTACTCCGGGTGCCCCGGCGTGATGGAGTGCCACTGGCGGAAGCTCTCCAGGTCGCTGATCTTCACGTTGTAGCCGGAGAGGTGCAGCACCGAATACAGCAGCGCCGAGGCGTGTCCATTCGACAGCACGAAACGGTCGCGGTTGATCCACTTGGCGTCGGCCGGATCATGATGCATCAGCTTGTTGTAGAGCAGATAGGTGACGGGTGCGCATCCGAGCGGGGCTCCAGGATGGCCGCTGTTGGCCTTTTGTACGGCATCAACGGCGAGAAAGCGGAGGGCATTGACGGAAAGCTGGTCGATATTGCTCATGGAGTCCTTCGAATCCTTCGGGAGGGGCGCAGGCGCGCCTCGAAATAGTGTTTGGTCTGGCTCTAGTGTAACAAGCACTGGCCGGTACTCGCACGAAACCCCAGTGAATTCCATAGAACAGCAAAAACCTCAGCACGGATGACACGGAAAGTACGGATTAAAGCGGATTGAAACGATTATGAATCGGAACCTTTTAGATTTTATCCGTACTTATCCGCTTTTTCCGTGTCATCCGTGCTGAAGCTTTTGTTTTAAGCCTTCGGCGTGATCTTCACGTCAAAGTTCTGCCCCAGCCAGCGGTTCTCCGTCGGCCAGAACATGGTAAAACTCACCGTCTGCGCCTTCTCGGTCGCCTCTTTCGGCACCCATACATCGAAGCCGGCCGCGCCCACGCTGCGCGCCGCGATCCGCTGCGTTGTCTGCCACCCATCCACGGACCATTGCAGCTCGAACGCAACCGAATCCAGAACATGCAGCGTACGATCAGCGTCCATCTCCGAGATCTTGCGCGTCAGCTGAAAGATCTCCACCTTGTTGTAGCTCTTGCGTTCCGCCACCGGCGCGGCATACCGCTCCTCCACCACCGAGATGCGGTCGAAGACCTTGCCGTCCGCCACCGAACGCAGCAGCTTCACGTACTCCGAGTGCGCCCACACCAGCGGCTGCGCCGAACCAGCCGAACGGCCGAAGTACAGCCCCGCCTCCGGCAGGTCCGCATAGTCCCATATCTGCTCCGGCAGCATGCCGCCGAAGGAGCTGAACCGCTCCATCGCCTGGATGTACATGGTTACATCCTGCCCCGCGGCCAGCTCATAATGCGCGCGCTCGCCTGTCAGTAGAGGCCACGCCCGTCCCTGTCCCCATCCCTCGTACGGCCCGCCGTCTTTGCGCTGTCCGTAACCGTCATGGTTGTAGCGGCGCCAGCACGGCCCGTACGGCGTATCGATCTTCAGGACCTTATCAACGACCTTCAGCGAGTCGATGATCAGCGGATCGTCCGCGCGCCGGATGCCGTAGCGCACCAGCTCCAGGAAACCTGCATCGATGATCGCGCGCGCCTCATACTCATACTGCTCGTCGGGCCCGCGGTTCGCCGCATGCAGCATCATGCTGTCGCAATCGTCCTTGGCAAAGGGATCGCCGCACATCGGCGGACGTATGCGCATGTAGTGCCGCTTCACATCCGGATGCAGAATGCCGTCATTGGTCACGGTCCAATCTTCCAGATGTCCTTCGATCCAATCCGCATAGCCTTCGAAAAATACCGCCATCTCCTCGCGGCCATGCGCGCGCGCAAGATCTCCCGCGCACACCAGCCCGGAGATCACAGCCGCCAGCGTCGAAGGCGAGTAGCCCGCATTCTCCTCCCAGCGCTCCTGTTGCGTGACCGGGGCATAGTGCACCAGGCATGCCGCCGCCGCCTCCACAAACGGCCAGATATCGAAGTTCCCAAGCCCTTCCAGCTTCCACAGCCGCCAGCCCAGGATGATGGGGAAGGCGATCTCGTCCAGCTGCAAACCCGTCCAGTAGGGTGTTCCGTCGATCCAGAAGTTCTGCGCGAAGCTGCCGTCCGGCCGCTGCGTACACGCTAAATAAACCAGTGCGCGTCGCGCTGTCTCCACCCGCCCGCAGGCCAGGATCGCCGTCGCCGACTGCACCATATCACGCGTCCACACCAGGTGATAGCCGCCAAGGTCGTCGTCGCCCTTGCTCGCGCCCCACGGGATCGACGCCGATGCGATGAACGCCCCCGGATACGTCTTGTCCTCGTGCGCCAGGATCACATTGTGCGAGATGCGCATCAGCTCGCCGCCGTCGGTAGATACCTTCGCCAGCCGCTCGGGCGCAACCGATCGCCGCCACTGCTCGATAAATCGCTTGAGATGGCTTGCAAAAGGAACCGAGAGCGACTGCATCAGCCCGGAGAGCGCGGCATGGTGCCCGTCGCCGAAGCTCAGCGCGATCGTAAACTCGCGGTACTTCGCCACATCGATCTCGCCGGTCATGGCGATGTTACCGTCCAGCGCCGTATCGAAGTGCCAGTCCATCTTCATGTTGTCCGAGATGTCCTGGTAGCCGTCGCTCGCGCCCACATAACCGACCGACGATGCCGAGAAGCCGCAGCTCACGCCCATCGCCAGTGACGTGCCGTCCTTCCACGCCAGCAGCACGCGCTGCCCCGCCACCTCGATCGACCGCGCCGAGTTCCCTGCGCCGCCGCCGTTCAGATGCGGTGCCAGCAGCGCATACGCCTTGATCTTCTTCAGATGCTCTTCATCGCCTTCGATCTTCACGTGGATCAGCACCACCGGATGGTGTGGGTCGGAGATGATCTCCTTCGTCATCGTGTACTGGCCCTGGCGGTCGTTCGCCACCACGCGCACAGCCAGTGCGTCTTTGTCGATGTAGTGGAAGTCGAACTCGAAGTCGCGCTTCTCTTCGTGGAAGAAGGTCTCGCCGTCGGTGAAGAGCAGCTCCATATCGCGCGTCTGCGGACGGTCGATGGTGGGATAGTAGATCTCGTTCAGCGTGCCGTGCGAGACCGTGTACCAGACATGCGACGACGCGGCGTAGGCCGTGCCTACCGTGTCCTTTTTGCTCGAGGTCCAGCGCGGCTCCAGCCCCGGCGATCCGAAGGCCTGGCCCTGCTCCGTTATCCACTTATAGGCTTCTACGAGCGCGCTCATGCAGGGAGTGTCCAGTTAGCCATATATTTAGAATCCTATATGATGTGAATCGCATGCAATAAATCTGTGCGCTAATCGCAGATGCACCTCGTACAGTGCATGCAGCCGCGGCAGCCCCACACGCATCCAAATACCCGTATCCATCCCGCCGAAGCGGCACACTTTATCAACGAATCACCACAGGAGAACGACCATGGCCTACGAACTCGCACCTCTTCCCTATGCCTACAACGCCCTTGA